>Ga0207640_10000790_pt1 | contig 17979 bp, 24 predicted proteins | sample KBSCornC42_FD_184300 | JGI IMG/M metagenome (GOLD analysis project Ga0207640, IMG submission 184300) | Corn rhizosphere microbial communities from Kellogg Biological Station, Michigan, USA - KBS Corn C4-2 (SPAdes) (version 2) | ecosystem: Host-associated > Plants > Roots > Rhizosphere > Soil ... | reverse complement strand
CCAGTCCCCGCCGCCGCGAATTGCTCGCGCGGATCGGGATCGTGCCGGCGCGCCTCGCCGCACCCGATATCGACGAGACCCCGCTCAAAGCCGAAACGCCGCGCGCTTATGTCGCGCGCCTCGCCGAAAACAAGGCGCTGGCGGTCGAGCGCGCCGCCGACGAGATCGTGCTGGCCGGCGACACCACCGTCGCGGTCGGGCGTCGTATTCTGGAAAAGCCCGTCGACGACGCGGACCTGCGCCGCATGCTCGCGCTGATGTCGGGGCGGCGGCACCATGTCTATTCGGGCGTGTGCGTGATCGGCGCCGACGGCAAACCGCGAGTCCGCGTGGTCGATACGATCGTCGCGTTCAAGGCGCTCTCCCCCGTCGAGATCGACTGGTACGTCGCCAGCGGCGAAGGCATGGGCAAGGCCGGCGGCTACGCCATCCAGGGCAAGGCGGAAGCGTTCGTCCGCTATCTGGCCGGCAGCCATTCCAACGTCGTCGGCCTGCCGATCTTCGAGACGCGCGCGTTGCTGACCTCGGCAGGCCTGCCGCATGGTTGAGTGGCTCTATGAGACCGGGGTCGGCGAAGCGCGCGCCGCTTTGGTCGAGGATGGCCGGATCATCGAGGCGCGGATCGAGCGGCCGGGTGGATTGAAGCTCGGCGCTGTGCTCGAAGGCCGGCTTATCGAGCGCGTCGCCGCCGGGCTGAGTCGCGTCGAAACGCCGCACGGCGCGGCAGTGATCGAGCGGTTGCCGCCCGGCATCACGCTGGGCGCGCGACTGAATGTCGAGGTCGTGCGCGAGGCCATTCCCGAGCCGGGGCGTCCAAAGCTCGCCAAGGTAGCGGCAAGCGAGGCCGCTCCGCGCGACGCCGACGATCTGTTGGCGCGGTGCCGGGCAAGCGGCGTTCCGGTTCGCCTGTTGCGCGCGCACGAGCCGGACGCGCTCGAGGCCGCGGGCTGGTCCGAAGTGCTCGACGAGGCCGAGGCCGGCGAGATCGCCTTTACCGGCGGGGCGCTGCGGATGTCGCCGACCCCGGCGATGACTCTGTTCGACGTCGACGGCCCCGGCGCCCCTGCCCCGCTGGCGCTTGCGGCGGCGCGCGCGGCGGCGATGGCGATCGTCCGGCTCGATATCGGCGGATCGATCGGAATCGATTTCCCGACCCTGGCGAACAAAGCCGAGCGTCAGGCCGCGGCCGAAGCGATCGATGCCGTCCTGCCCCAGCCCTTCGAACGCACCGCGATCAACGGCTTCGGATTTCTCCAGATCGTGCGCCCGCGCCGCCGCGCCTCACTCCCGGAATTGCTTCGCGCCGACCCGGTCGCGGCCGCGGCACTGGCCCTGTTGCGCGTAGTGGAGCGCACATCGCCGCCGGTGCCACCCGTGCAGGCGGCCGGCCCGCGCGTCGCCGCCTGGCTGGCGGCGCATCCCGATTTGGTCGACGAGTTGTCGCGGCGGACCGGCACCCCCATCTCGTTCGCGTCATGACCAAGGCCAATAGCTGCCCGCTTTGCGGCAACATTACCGACCCGGCGCACAAGCCATTCTGCAGCCGCCGCTGCAAGGATCGCGACCTGCTGCAATGGCTGGGCGAAGGATATCGCATCCCGGCGGGACCCGCCGATCCGGAAGCACTGGACAGCGAGGTTTCGAGCGATTAGAGGCCGCGTCTTCCGCGCTTCGCCGGATATGCCCAAGTAGCTCAGTTGGTAGAGCATGCGACTGAAAATCGCAGTGTCGGTGGTTCGATTCCGCCCTTGGGCACCATTCTTTCAGTAACTTAGCCAGCCCCAACGACCGCGCCTTCGAAAATGCGTGTAATTCTGGTGTAATCAGGCGGCGATTTCATCGCTTGTGGGGTCACCGCCCAAACCCAAGTTGATGCGGCCCTCTAGCTTGTCCATCGCCGAATCGATGTGAGCGCCGTTCGCATGGGAATAGCGAGCGACCATCGAAAGGGTCTTGTGCCCGCTGATCTTTTGAACGGTTGGCAGGTCCACACCGGCTTGGACTAGGTGCGTAATGGCGGTGTGGCGAAAGGTATGCCGCACGATGACATTCGGATCGAGGCCAGCCGCAATGATTACCCGCCTGTGCGCCTTGCGGATCGTCGCAAGGTGACCGGATATTCCGACGCTAGAGGGAAACAACCATTCGGTGTCGGTGGGCAGCTGGTCGATATGATCCGCAAGGAAGCCTGCCAACTCTGCTGTGATTGGTTGATCGCGGGCACCCGCCTTCGCTTTGGGGATGTAGATGCGCCGCCGGTTCAGATCGACGTTCTCGCGCCGCATCGTCAGTATCTCGGACATGCGCATCGACGTTGATAGGGCAATGACAGCGAATGGATAAATGTGCGGGCTTTGATCGCAACGCGCCGCATCGATCACTCGTTGGCACTGCTCTTGGGTCAGATACACAATACGAGCGGCATCTTCCTTGAACCGTTCGATCTTCGGCCTGTTTTGAGTCCAACCCCACTCAACCGCCTTGCTGAATAGATGGGAAACTACGGCCAATTCCCGATTGACCGTTCCCTTCGACGCACCCGCCGAAGCCCGTTGCTTTCGATAGCGGGCGATATCGAACGTCGAAATCTTGGCGAGCGGCAGCGTCCCGAAGAACGGATTCAAATGAAGGGAGAACTGCCGCTCCTTTCGCTCGATGCCTTTGCCGTCCGTTTCGCGAAGCTTGGCGATGTAGCTTGCCCCGGCATTGGCAAACGTTTGCTCGGTCTTCCGCCCCTTCGGCAGCGCAAAGCGTCCTTCCCTCGCTTCTGTTCGCTTCTGCTCTATAAAGTCCTGACACTGAGTACGGGTCACACCGTCGCTTTCTCGTCCGACGACGCGGTGAATGCGGGTGCCGTCCACCATGATGTTCACGGAATAGCGGATATCACCGTTGGCAAGCCGGTCAGCGGTGATGCCATGCTCTGTGATGCTGCCACCTATCGGTAGGCCCTGAACCGCCTTTGCGGATAGCTTGGAAAACTTAAGAGCCATAGAAACAGTCCCAATAACAAGTCAAATAGTAGCACTAGGACTAGGCATTGTATCGCCGAGTCGACCCGATAGTAGAGCCTCCGCGTTGGAGAGTCCAATGCACTTAAACGGAGTTTCTACGATCTATGAATATGAATATCACGCCAACACCCGACGGACGACTCTCACGTCGTCATGCCGCAATCTATCTCGGTCTATCCCCCAAGACCCTTGCCAACCTTTCTTATCGAGGCCTTGGTCCCCGGAGTATAAAGATCGGAGGTCGCCGTTTCTACTACGAGACCGACCTTCTCGCCTTCATTGCGAGCGGAGGCTTAGTATGACGACGTACTGCAAGACCGCAGAGGAATTCATCGAAAAAGTCTTTAAGACCAAGAAGCTAATCCCAGTCGACGGAGTAGCATTTCGTAAAATATCCGCAATAGAACGCTATACCACTGTTATCGTAGTATTATATGAAGCGGAAAAGCGAGGTTATAGAACCTATCTATTTGGCGACCATATATTGATAACAAGAGTTGCATCATTACCACACGCCACAAGTCATCGAACATACGGCAGGTAGTAAGCCTTTTACTCTATGTGGCGCCGTTATATAATGGCGCCACTTCCGCTTTGACTGGTGGATGCCATACCCACCTTTGACAAAACGGCGATACCGGGATTCTAGACCGGCGCTATGAGTGTGTGGGCACACAGGGAAGATCGGGCCATTGGGGCCAGGTTAAAGCCCGAGGGGCGCTTGGTTAGCGTGTTACTCTCAAAAGACCCAAAGGATAGGAGCAACGCCCCGAAGCGACTCCTGTCCCCGGCGGAGTAGATTTGCGAGCGATGCCGGGGAGCTTCCAGCGCCCAGCGTTGGATAACCGGAAGCCACTGGAAGGTGGCGGATTGGGGAAGTGATGGATCGGACTTTAGGTTCCCGCCGATCTGCCTAGTCAGCTATATATTCCCTCAAATCTTCGACGAGAAAAACCTCAACGAACAATCTCCCGCATCATTTCCTATATAATCGATCTATCGATTTACGTTCGGAATGGTGCGGGGGAATATTCATGCTCTGAGAAATTAAAAGGCTATCCCCTTCGGGGAGCCTGTTAAGAATTTCCGTGAGTATTCATAAAAATTGGTGCTAATTGATTGGATTTAATACTTTGAACTATGTTTTATAATTCATTTTGATTAAAGTTGATATTTTCTTAGAAAAATTGAGTTAATACATAACAAATATAAACATTACTTAAGTTTATTTTTCAATCAGATTCTTATAGTTTCCTAAATTTAATTCAACTTTTCAGGGAGAATTCCGTAAGCCGATCAAATCTTTCAGCAATACGCTTCCACAAATTTACCCCGGTATCGTCACCGGCCAAGGCCGCCTTGCCGATCATGTCGGCGATATGGCGTGGACCATCGTTCCCATGTTGCTCCTCAACCTTGAGCGCCAGTGCCCATAGCTCTTGGTCGCGGGTGACGGTCATAGGCCAGCTACTTCCCTGATACCTCATTCCTTGGCAACCTAGAGGGCAATTCATTAGCGCTTATCGGGGCAGATTCACATTGACGATCTACAGCATATCCGACGCTCAATTTTCTAATCGCTATGACGCGCGAATTGAATTGGAAGGGTCCGCCGTGCTCCTGCACAGCCGGGGCGGACCGACCGGTGGACGACCCGCTCGCAATACGGAATACGAAAAGGCGTTGGCGACCATTATCCGGCGGCTTAGGGCACCCTCCCAACCAACCCCTGTTATCGAACGCGTTTTGATCGATAGCGAACTAGCTCGGAAGGTTCCGCCGGACGATCGCGTTCTGGTGAATGGGGGCGAGCTAAGCGGCCTGTCCGACTCCGAGGTTATAACCTTGATCCGCCGCCGGGCACGGATATGGGGACAAGCGCCTGGCGTGAACGGTGGGAACTCCACCAAGGCATTGCGGATCGAAACGATAGGTCGATCGCACGAAAGCATTCGATCAACATTGGTGCTCATGGATTGGGTGGACAAGAAAGTGGTCTATCCTGCTGATCGACTCTCTAACGGCGATCAGCGCAAAGTTACCGCACTGCATATCCGGCGGGCTGTCGCGCGCCTTCGTGCAGGAGAGGATGCGCCCAATTTTGCTGCCTCCCGCGATTATGACGTTCTGCTCGATGACGGCACACGACTAGCCCCGAAAAAGGTCTTCGGCTTAGCACTCGAAGATGCATTAGGTTTTGAAACCTTCCCCGGCCATTTCAGCGCTGGATGGAGTGTTCCGTGTTTTCAGATCATCGAGGCCGCTGGCTATTCTATTGTTTTGAAATCATCTGCGGAGGCCGCCGCCGAGGCGCTTAAACAACTGACCCCTAGCCCTGAAGACGTGTCGTTGATTGAGGGTAACGTCAAAGTCGCAGTTCACCTGGCGCGAGAGCGTGCACCCGGCCTTGCGGCGAAGAAAAAGAGACAGTTCGTTCAGGACAACGGATACCTGTATTGTGAGCGCTGCAAATGTGATCCCGCCGACGTTTATGGGGTGGAATTTGGCTATGCTTGTATTGAGGTTCACCATGCCGCGACCCAGGTGAAGGACATGAAGACGGGCCATCAAACCAAACTGTCGGACCTTCAATGCCTTTGCGCTAATTGCCATCGGATAACACACAAGGAGTTGGCCGCGTCTACCGGGCGAAATGCCAACCCGCCGCCACCGCAAAAGGGATCATAGGTAGGACACGCCCTAGTAGGCGGTAGCGCCACCGGGATCGGAAGGTTGAAGCTGCTAACTCGGGGTGACCGGCATCAATGAGCTTACCGATCTGCTCCGTTTCTCCGTCATCGGGATATCGAATGGGCATTGGGCAGACTCCTACCTTCAAAAAACGATCATCGTTTCGATAGGAGGGGTTGAGCGCGGCTTGAATCGAGGCGCTCATTCCCTTCGGGATTCTTGGCGGATTTTCGCCAGATTGCCAACCATGAAGGCGGGCCATTTCCACCGCTATCCGCGTTTGCTCTCCTCAGTCAGGGCCTTTGCAGGCGTGGGTGACCATCGATTCTCTTCAAATCGAAATCGGTCGATTAGCTGTGGCTGTCGAGGAAGCGTTCAATCATCGCCAATCTGCCCGGCCCCATTCCCTTGCCGTTTGTTCACGTTTTGATCTATCCTACGTTTATGCCCGAGTCGTCTCCAACGCCCGCACAGCGCGCGCTCATTGCCCGCGCGATCCTTTCATCATCGCCGGTGACGCGCCTTGCTCTGGCTTGCCAATCGGACCAGCTGCGTGAGCGTGCTGCCGATGATCTTGCGCGCGAGATTGCCGAACGACTTGAGGCCGAAGCGAACCAGCTTCCGCTAGCCCTGTGATGTGGCGCGGTATGACAAGGGACTCAAAATCCCCACGCGGCTCTTTGAAGCCGCGGCCTTGGGTCGCTCGATCAAACCGATCTGCGGTCGGTGCGGTAACGAGAAGACCACCTTCGAGAGCATCGGACTCTGGTACTATTTCAAGCGCCGGTCCTGGAACGACGACCTCAACGCTGCCCGGTTCCATTTCTGGTGCCGACAGTGTGGCTTTGAGATCGGCAAGCGCGTCCGTCCCCGCATTCTGGAAATCGTCAAAGAGAGTGCCGACGACAAATTCCTGGCCCGACCAAGCGAGATTGATTGGAAGAACGAATTGAAGCGCTGGCGCGGTTGAACGATTGGAGTGAAGACGATGGCTGAACTTGAAACGACCTATCCCGCGATGACGATGCCGCCGGCTGCGGAACCCGGCATGGTAATCCACAGCGTTTACGACACGAGCATGTATGCGGGCACTGCCGCGCAAAAGCGCTACCTTGCCGCGCCGGAAGAAGAAATGAAGCTCGAAGCGCTGCGCTCGATGCCCGACGCGACCGTGACGTTCTATCGGTTGCCGGAAGGCGAGCCCTTCTTCGACATCGATTAACGCGCACCGTGGCAAATGGTGGCTATGGCACGAAGACCAACCCGACCCCGCGACGTTCTGATCGTAGCCGGGCTATTCGCAGGCGCAGCCGGATACGCCGCCCTTGGTGGAACCGGCGATAAGGCCAACGCATCGGCCTTACCCGCCTACTCGGACACAGTGACGAACTGCCGCGTCGTGGACGGCGACACGCTGCATTGCGATGGCGGACGCGTCCGGTTGCTCGGGATCGACGCGCCCGAGCTACCGGGCCACTGCGCCCAAGGCCGAGATTGCGCGCCGGGCGATCCCTACGAGTCCACCCGTAGTCTCGAAGCCGGGATGGGAAATGGATCTACCCTCAGCATCGAGAACGTCGGCACGGACCGCTACGGGCGCACGCTGGCGATGGTAAAGGGATCGGGCGGCGATCTCTCGTGCTGGCAACTCAGCCACAGTGAGGCGATCTACAAGCCGAAATGGGATAATGGCGGGCGCGTCGCGGCAGCGTGCCCGGACGCGGCCAAGTATGCGCGCCGGTATTCAACCGATCAAGTCAGCCGATGGCGATCAATTGGCTTGGATGCGCACACGCCAAGGACAGCGCCTCATCTACCGGCGCGGTGAGCCATCGGTCGAAATCCTCATCGTGAAGAATGACCGGGATCGCCTTCGGGTGAACCTTGCCGACGACATGGCTCGCGGCTGCCGCTTTCTCGACTTCCGGATCGTCGCTGTCGCTGTATCCACACGTGAGGAATGTGAAGATGTCGCCGCGTTCGCTCGGACGCCAGATACCGGCGAAAGTGCCGATTGGCCGGTTCAATAGACTGAACCAATGCTTGGTCTTCTTCCCCGTCTCGCGATCGGGCTCGACCGTCCATTCCTGAAACGCAGTGAAAGGCACGAGGCAGCGCCGTTCGGGGTTTTCGAGCGCCGGTTTCCAGAACCGGCTCCCATAGTTGCGGACATTGCGCACCTCATCGCCGCCGCGTGGATTCGGCCATCCCCAATGCAGGGGCTCGGATAGCTGGCGCTGCCCGTTGACCGTTCGGACAATCAGACCGGGCGTGGCCTTGCTCACGTAGTCCTTGGCAAGCTCTTCGCGCTCGATGTCGCGCCGGAAGTCGTCATTGGCTTGATAATATTGCCAAAGTTCCTGTCGGGTGACCTTGAGGTTGTAGAGGTTACACATCGAGCCCCCGTCGCTTGATCTCTTTGAGTAATGCTTCGCTTATCGGGTCGCCGCGTTCGTCGCTCGTCTGCTCATACGCGGACAGCAATTCCGCGTCGGTCATCGTCTTTGAATCGCCTGCCTCAACCATATTTGTGGTTCTCGCGCTCAATGATGGAAGAACGCAACAACGATTAACAAGACCAATAGCCCAACGATGGCAGCGCCGATCTTCGCGATGTCCATCCGCAGGAAGCCCAGCGCCGCCAGAATGCGAGCGTCGGTCGGGACCGGCACCGGCTCATCAAAGAAATTGGAAGCGGGCTCGTCATCCTCAGGCTCACGGTCGAACACGAAATAGACGCTATCGACTTCCCGCCACGTGTGTTTCGCCTCCACCTCCCATTGACGCCCACCGCCCCAACCGTCGCCAATTTGCGGCAGATTGAACGAGGCTGCGATAGGGGGTCTGCCGCGCTCAATCGACTCGATCACGCGCATGAGTTGTGCGTCTGGCATGACGCACTCGATATTGACTGCCTCATCTTGGGCATATTCGCCGTCTCGGGCAGGCCAATGACTGAAGATGCCAATCGCGCTCTGATTAAGCTTCTCTGCGTCATGATAGTAGGAGGTCGGATCGAAGGGCTCTCCGGCTCTGAGAGTGAACTTCGTAGGCAGGTCCAATAGCTGACCGCCAGTGCTCAGCCGCACGCCATCCCAACCGCTTTGCTTCACGTCGAAGGTGACGTGCCAGTTGGTAGACCGATCCTTTCCTTCGTGGTTCATGAAGGCACGCGGATTGCTCAAGATCGTTGCGATGGTCGTCAAGTCAGCCCCCGTGTTCCGGCTCCAAGCGCACTACCGGCAGCCTATGCGGATCGGCGGAGATCGCCAAGGGGGCGTCTCAGATGCCCCATCTGAGCCGAAATAAGACCCGCTCGTGGTCGTTACCGGTGATGAACTGGATTAGCACCACATCGTCTACGAAGCCACTGTAGGCGTGCCTGTGGTGCCCCACGAGGCTATCGGGCAGATTGTCGCCGCACCAATTAAGAAGGTCTTCAAGCTCGATCTCGAAGTGCGGGAAATCGACGCGGATGCTATCTGAGCGCATCGAATATTTATACAGCGTGCCTCCATACAATGACCACGGCGAGGCCGATGATCGCGTAAATGAGATAGGTTGTATTTCGTGCGACCGCGCGAACCGCTTCGAGCACCTTCACATCGGTCTTTATCTCGGGCTCGGGAGGGTCGGGAACCAACTCTTCTTCTTGGGGTCGTCCAAAATAGAGGCTGAACCCCGTAATCTCCAAAGCCGGATGAGCGGCGTTGTCCCATTTCTTCCCGCTGCCATCGGGCTCCCACCCGTTTTTGATGCCTTCGGCCTCAGAGTCCAAATCGATGTTGACGCTCGCCAGCGGCAGCCCATCGGCGACCGTTTTCATCAACCGCTCAAGATCGACCGAGGGCAGCCGGATTGTGGCCAGCCATGAAGCCGGTCTCGGGAAGATCACGTCATCGCTGCCCTTCCAATAGCTCAATGAACCCTTGGCGAAACCCTTGTAAGGTTCGCGTGCATCAGCGTCTTCAAACGCGACGGTGCCTTCAAGATCGTTGAAGTCGTGATCGGTGGTGAGATCGACGCTTTGCGTCCATGCGTTCGCGAGCCCGGCCTTGTAGGTCAGCCGCCAGCCTTCGGGGACCGACAAGAAATCCCGAAGCGTCACTTGCGGATCGCGAACGACTAATTCGATGCTTGGCATAGCTCCCCCGTATCCGCGCAGTCGTTTCGCCTCAATCCGACTCCCTTCGACCTTCGCGTAGATGAACGCGTCGTCTTGCACCCAAGGACACTGTATCCCTTTACGCGTACCGTCGCGGTATCACGGTAAGGGTCGATTGTGGAGAGGGTGTCCGGCCCCTCAAGCGCCACCTCAAAAGCGGGCGGTTTCCCGCGACCGGACGCAGCATCCTAGTCCGGGATCGTGGTCGTGGACAATAGGCTAGCTCACAAAGCCAGGCACTTCGCACCGCTCTTTTGGCATGCTAGCTTCGATCAGGCGCCCCTTGCCTTTTGGAACCACCTGAGGCGCACCGCGAGGCGTCTGGCAAGCGCTACAAGGTATCGAGCGGCATGATGATAGGTGGACGCTACACGGGGCCTGGTATGGACGATGACTGCAAGTGCGTAGCGTTCGCTGTCGTTCCGGGATTCAACTAGAAAAGGAGCAAACTACTAGGCGAGCCAGAGAATCTTAGTATGACTAACTAATGATGTTCTTTATATTGCCAATAACGTTAGATGTTGACCAAATCAACATTGTTAATTCGTACAAATCTACTGCACCAAATATTATTGCAGATAAAACAAAAATAACGGCAACAATTCTATACGGCAGTAGGGCAATATTTCCAAGGAGCATGGCCTGTCGAGTGAAGCGTTTCAATTTCTTCGGCGTTAGACCTTTTCTTCTGACGGTCTTGTCTGCCAAAAGAGCTCTACGGCCACTCCGCAAATTATAACGAATTCGTTTGGGTATCGCTCGCAGAGGGTGAAGAGATTCTCCTTTTTCTACATTACTCAAGAATTTTGATAGATAGTATCCAAACACTAATGAAATTGCACCATATAATATTACGGGATCTTTGAGAGAAATTAAGAACCCAACGGCGTTTATTTCTGACGGGCGTATATCGAGCAAATGAGCAAGAACCAAAACTACCGCGAAAAATAGCATGCGGCCTTTGGCCGCCTCGGCCTCGACACGGTATGTTGTGCCGACGCCAGAATAGTCGATCGCCATGTTATTGGTTGTCGCCTTCGCTTTGATCACCGGTGGTACGATAAGGGAATGCTGCTATCCCTGAACGGCAAGCGCAAGGCAATTTGTTATGTGTGACGATAGCCGAAATTCGGGTTCGGCACTGTGAACCGTGCCGTATGACAACGACGCGATTCTTCTAAGACTTCGGTTATCAGTCTCGACGTCGACTAGCCGTCGCGGCTTCCCCGCACGATCGCCGCTCGTTGGCCTTCCAACGATCATATTGAGACATCATCTTGGCATCGAGGAAAGCGCGGGCGGTCAATCCGGCCTGTGCGCATAGCGCTATCGGATCGTAGCGTTTCGCTGTGAGCAGCAGTGTATATTTGTCGGCCTCATTGTCAGCCGCCTCCTTTGCGATCGGGTCAGCCGGTTCGTCGTCAGTGGCGCTCTTAGGCGTGGCATCATGGTACCGCTTTAGGCAGGCAGCAGACACGGCATCGAAGGTGTCGATCGTTGCACCCCTTATGCACTCCTTGAACGTGTCCTTCGCTGCGTCGGCCGCCGCGTCGGCCCCCGGCGTCATCAGAAGTGCAACTGCAAGCCATATCGTCATAATCGGATTTCACACACTTTTTGTGTAAAACGCAAGCCAGTCAACAGCAGGGCTATGGCGGCCCGAAAGACAGCGATCGACAAGGGCTTTGGCGACGAACGCTATCGCGCGCTCATCGGTCAGTTAGTTGATGCTAGGAAGGCGCTGGGTTGGAGCCAGGACTCGTTGGCGGCCAACCTTGGACGTCACCAGCAATTCGTTTCGCGTTACGAACTTGGCGAACGAAGGCTAGACGCGGTGGAATTCGTGGACGTTGCCCGTGCGCTCGCCCTTGATCCAGCAGCGCTGATCTCGGGAGTGCCGAGCTAGATCAAGGCCCGGTATACGCTGCCCCGACCAATCTTAAGCTGCTTGGCGATATCAGTCGGTCTTACTCCCTCCCTATGCAACCGCCGAACCTCGTCCACCGGCACGGACGGCTTACGTCCTTTGTAAGCCCCTGCCGCCTTGGCCTTGACGATCCCTTCCATCTGCCGTTCCCGCCGGATTGCCGTCTCGAATTGGGCGAACACGCCAAGCATTTGAAGAAATGCTACACCGGCGGGAGTCGACGTATCGATTGGTTGTTCGGTCGCGCGGAGGAAGGCGCCCTTCGCCTTTAGCATGGCAACGATGCGCTCTAGGTCGGCCACCGAACGAGCAAGGCGATCAATACGGGTGACCAACAATGTGTCACCCTCCCGAACGAACGAAAGCACGGTTTCGAGTTCGTCACGCCCGGTAGTGGTTGTGCCCGACTTCTTTTCTGACCGGACGATGGTGCAACCCGCCGCCGTCAAGGCTGCTTCCTGCACCGAACAATCCTGGTCGTCGCTGCTCACCCTTGCGTAGCCGATAATCGTCGCCATCGATTCTGTCCCAATAGCCTCTAGACCTTTTCCCGCTACCGTCCCACATATCAAGAGTCAACTCTATTGGGACATTTATTCCGACTCCTGGCGCTGTTCGTTATGGGTATACCCAAATGGACGAACAAAACTTGGTGAGTGCCAGCAATGCCGGGGGTAAAGATTCGATACTCCGTGGAGCGGCGTATCGGAGGTCGCCGATTGCGGACCTTTTTTGACAGGTCGGTCCTTCCAACAAGCAATCTGGCACCCATATTCTCAGCCCACAGTAATTAGGGGTAGGTAATGCGGGACGATTGGAACGATGGCGAGCGCCAGAGCATCATAGAGGTGCTCAAGGAAACCGGTGCCGTGACGGTGTGCCCAGTTCATGAATATGAACTCGATAATCTGGATCAGGGGGCACAAGAAGAGGCCATTGAACAACTGGAAGGCGAATATGGCCGCGAAGGCGCGGAGGATATTGTTGCGCGCGTGATTGGCGATTTGCCGGATGAGTGCCCCGGTTGTCCAGGGGACGACGACTAAGGGACCTTAGCATTTTTCTGCGAGAAGTTTTCAAACCGGTGCGGTTCGATCGGCTTTCCACCAAATCGCCTACCTTGTACGCTGAAGTTTCGCACTTTGCGGGGAGGTAGATTTGAGAGAGGGGCTTCCAAACAATCACGGCTTGCCCGCCGATGTTATCGATAGCCCAGCTCTCATGCCGAAAAGCGACGGGCAGCCGTCGCTAACGGATGCGCAATTTGAGTCCCTAGCGGCTGGCGTTGCGATGGGCCGTGACGTCCTGGTGAGCGCTCCCACATCGACGGGTAAAACGCTAATTGGCTGGTGGACTATAGCCTCCTGCATCGCGCGGGGCGGGCGTGCTGTTTACCTCGTATCTCATCGAGCGTTGGCGAAGCAGAAGTTCGAGGAAGCGCAGCGTCTATTTCTGAGCAGTCATCTGAACGGTGATCAGTCAGCTATCGTGTGCGCGACCGGCGATTCTGTAGAAGATGCGTCGGGTCGAAAAACGAGCTCGCCGTTATCGGCCTCGATTTTAATAGCGACATATGAAAAATATCTAGGCTGCCTATCCACCGGCGGTCCTCCTCGCGATTTGAGAGACGTAACCTTCGTATGTGATGAGGTTCAGCTCATAGGAGACAAAACGCGAGGTAAGAATGTCGAACTGTTATTAACTCTCGTAAAGAGAGCGGGGTGGAGACAATTCGTAGGACTCTCCGCTGTTCTTTCGGCTAACGATGCGGCTAGCCTTGCTGACTGGTTACAACTTGAGTTAGTTCGATGTGAGGCTCGGGAAAAAACCCTTAAGATCTCATGCTTGACCAACGCGAGCGAGACTTCAATTACCTTTGCGCCAGGACGCGAGGGTGCCTTCATCGCCAATACTGGGCACTACATAGTTGATCACCTTCGGATCATATCAGCACTGACGAACGAGGCAACAAGAAAGCCGGTTATCGTGTTTTGCATGAAGGTAGACGATACGTTTGACTTAGCCGGCGCCTTCTCGCGCCAGCATCAAGCTAGCGTCGATGTCCCCGTTCCGCCCGGCGCTGACATAAGCCCCGACCTAATCGGCCTGCTACGTAAGCGAATTGCCTACCACAATGCGGAAATCAGTGAGGAAGAGCGCGTTTTCGTTGAGCAACGTTTAGCTGACGGCGACGTCGATGTCGTCTTCGCAACGAGTACGCTCGCTGCGGGTGTTAATTTTCCCCTCGGCAGCGCCGTATTCGCCTCTTGGAAGCGTTGGAATTCGGCACGGCGAGCGCACGTGCCGATGTCTCGCGCAGAGTTTCAGAACATGGCGGGCCGGGTTGGGCGCATGGGCCAGAGCGCTGCGGAAGGTGCAGTCATTTTGACGGCCGCCAACCAGCAAGAGATTCAAAGCGCCCGGATACTGATGGATTTCGCTGCGCACGATGATTTGGGAGTGGGTATCGCTCCAGCCGATTTCGGACCGCTTGTCCTCCAAATATTTGCGGGAAGGCTGTGCACGACCCGCGCAGAGGCATTCAGCTTGCTATCGTCTACCCTTAGCGCGGCGCGCGAACTGGAAAGAAATCAAGCTGGTATCGATCATTGGCGCGAAACGCTGGATGAGCAAATTGACCGCCTGATAGGTGCAGGCTGCTTGCTAGAGGCGCAGTCTGGGATCGTCGTAACTTCCCTAGGATTAGGGGTAGCCCGTTCCGGTCTAAAACCTGAAACCGCTCAGTACTTTTTTGAGGGATTGCATCGATATGCGACTAGACTAGTCGAGTTGCTGCCTGATGCGTCTGGCTCCGATCGAGAAGACGACCTTGCATTCGTCTTAATCCACGCTGCCCTTTCATCACCGGAATTCAACTACAGCGGGGGGGACCCTACTCGATTCATAAATTGGAGGATCGGCAACCCCGGATTGCTCACAAATCCTTCCGCTAGTCGATTGGCCGACATACTCTTTGAGCAGCCATGGATTGCCGATGTTTCGGCTGCGAATGGCGCGATTGCCTTGACGTCGTGGACGGCAGGTTCGTCCAGAGAGCAGGTGGAGTCGCTAATCCCATCCGTAAGGTTGGGCACCATTCAAGCGTTGGCCCGGGACGCAGCTTGGATACTAACTGGCATATCCGAAATCATTGCCACCGTGACGGCGAGCGCTCTCGCGGATGAGGCCAAGCCTGCAATCATGCGGGGCACGGGGGCAAGCGTAGTCGCTGCCCGGCAGCTTGCCAGAGCTATGCGCCGCCTTGCAGCCCGTATTAACTCGGGTCTACCTTCCGACGTGTTATGGATGACAAGTCTTGAACTGCAAAACGGGCCGCGCCGGCTATCGCGCGCTCAAATTCTTAGTCTGCGTCAAGAAGGTCTCATCAAGCCCCTCGCCCTAATGAGCGGCGACGAGGCAGCGACGAGTAGCAGGACCCGTGCTCTCAACGGCAGCCAACGAACATCTAACGCGGTTCGAGATGCCGCGCGTCGCTGGAAGGTCGACGACCGTGAATACTGTAAGATTAGACACGAGAAACGGGCATCCAGATTTGATGCCGTGGCAATTGTTTCAGCGCTTTACGACAGCAGAGGTGATGCTTTTGAGGCTGCATTTGAAGCAGCTCTCGGCTTTGCTGCAATTAGCTTTCAAAAATTGGATGGGCCGGGGCGCGTCGGCTACCCAGATTATCTTGTCACAATCGAGGGCGCGCCGGGTTTAGTGTTCGAATTAAAGACCAGACAAGCCGACACGGAATTTGTTTCTTTCAACAATGCAACTGAGGTGCTGAGCGCATCTGAGCTAATCGGTATGAAGGATAATTTTTGCGTCACGCTGTGCAATCCGGCATTCGAACCGAGTGTGCCCGGCTTGATCGAGCGGTGCGCGCGTCTGTCGGTCTTGGAAGCTTGCGATCTTGCGGAAGCCCTGCTTCGCGTCCGCGAAGGGAGCTTGACCAGAGCAGACCTACATAATTGGCTAAGTACGCCGGGTGTCGCGTTGCGTGAAGATTTGCCGTCTCCGTACTAGACTAGGAGTCTTCGCTGGCGAGATGTGGGTTTTAATGTTGGACCACAACGAAACTGCGTCTTTTTTTATTGAACAATCAACAGCTTAACACAGCAGGTGGCGGAGCGGGAGTCTGCTACTCGAACAGGGCATCCAGTTCCGATTCAGTGGTGATGGACTTAGACACGATAGCAGACAGGTGCCGCGTCGCGACCATATGTTTGTTATCGCGGGCCGAGTAGCGGGCGAGCGCCTTCACCGATGCGAACGGTCCATAATAGACCTCGATCCATTCCCCGGTTGGTTGCACCTTAATGACGAGTAGCAAGTCTGCTTCGCCTCGGAAGCCTATGGTAGTCGCGGAATGGTTAGCCTTGATTTGGACCGTCTTTCCATCTGGCGTGATAGCGTCGTAGCCATTCGCGCCCGCCGGTGCCTTGGTTAGCCCGTAGTGATTGATCGCGACATATTCACCGTAGTCGCCCAACAGGTTTCCTAACCCCGCCCAACGGAATTCCGGCGCTAATGCTCGGAGCGCGTTTTGCGAGGCAAACAGCGACGCCATGATATGCTGAACCGCTAATAGCCTTGAGTCTTCCATCTATGCCCCCGGTGTAAGTCCTGTGTAATCATGGCGGGAAACCGGGGGCATTGAAAGGCAAGTTCGGGCAATCGGCTACCCCGCCAATATTTGGATCATGCCTCTTTTTCAGTTATTTAAGGCCAAAACGGGAGCAGCCGGGCAAGTCTGCTTACTCGACTGAAAATCGCAGTGTCGGTGGTTCGATTCCGCCCTTGGGCACCATCCTTACGGTTTCCGTAGCAAGATGAACGCCCCCTTGAGCTGGACGGCAGGGTTTGGGCGCGCGATCAGCTGCGCAGCGTGATCATGACGACATCGTGCGCGCCGACCGTGGCGGCATAGCTGCCGGCTTTCTGGCCCAATTCCTTATGTGCCCACAGATCGCGCGCGTTCAGCTTCAGCGACCTGGGATAGCCGAGCATTCCCCAATCCGCGGTGATCGACGCGGGCTGCGTCCCGCGATTCCACAAGATCACCGCGCGGCCGCCATCGGCCAGCGGCTTGCTCCAGACTTCCAGGTCGCCCTGCTTCCACACGCGATGGCCCTGAACGCCCGCCGCGTCCTGATTGACCGCGATCACGTCGCGATTGAGCAGGATATCGCGGGTCTGCTGCGACATGGTGGCAAGGTCGTTGCCGGCGATCAGCGGCGCGGCCATCAGCGACCACAGCGCGAAATGGCTGCGATATTCGGCGGGCGTCAGGTCGCCATTGCCTACTTCCAGCATGTCGGGATCGTTCCAATGGCCGGGCCCAGCATAGGGCCATAGCGGTTCGTTGAAATCGACGATGGTGGTAATGCCCAGGCTATAGCCGTGCTTGCCCTCCCATCGCGCGGTGATGTCGCCGGTGGTGCGCCAGAGATTGCCTACTTTCGCTGCCCACAACCAGGGCTTGGCGTTGCCCCATTCGCACATCGAGAACAGGATCGGCCGGCCACTGGCGCGCAGCGCGTCCGACATCAGCGTATAGGCCTCCTCGGCGTTGCGCGTCCCGGTCGAGCACCAATCGTATTTCAGATAATCCACTCCCCAGCGGGCATATTGTAGCGCGTCCTGATATTCATGCCCCTGGCTGCCCGGCCGACCGCCACACGTCTTGGCGCCGGCGTCCGAATAGATGCCGAACTTCAGCCCTTTGGCATGGATGTAATCGGCCAGCGCCTTGATCCCGTTGGGAAAGCGTGCCTTGTCCGCGGTAATGAAGCCGTCGGCGTCGCGCTGACCGTGCCAACAATCGTCGATCACGACATATTGATAGCCGGCATCCTTCATACCGTTCGACGCGATCGCGTCGGCGGTGTCGCGGATCACCTTTTCGTTCACGTTGCAGGCGAACTTATTCCAACTGTTCCAGCCCATCGGCGGCGTCTGCGCCAAACCGTTGCTGTTACGCTGTGGATCCTGCGCCGGCGAACCCACCACCGGGTTGGGATCGAGCACTTCCTGCGCGATCGCTGGCGAGACTGCGCCTAGCGTGAGCGCGGTGAACAGGAGCGCGGCGAGGTAGAGCTGCAAGCCGGCGCGCCCGATAACGATCCGCACGACACGAGAAATCGGCGCCATGAGCCTCCCCTCATTGTTTCATT
>Ga0207640_10000788_pt1 | contig 18019 bp, 19 predicted proteins | sample KBSCornC42_FD_184300 | JGI IMG/M metagenome (GOLD analysis project Ga0207640, IMG submission 184300) | Corn rhizosphere microbial communities from Kellogg Biological Station, Michigan, USA - KBS Corn C4-2 (SPAdes) (version 2) | ecosystem: Host-associated > Plants > Roots > Rhizosphere > Soil ... | reverse complement strand
CCGGTCACTGCGGCTGGTTCGCGCAGGCGACGTCGTATTGAGAGACCGACGCCGAATTGCGGGAATTTTGCGGCTGTGATCCGGCATACATTGTGCCGGCATGGCCGTCAGTCTCGTTGAAGGCGGAGCCAGGAGCCGTAGACGTGTTGCCAGGGTAATCCGGACCTGTGGCACCGCCGTTGATGTCCTGACAGTCCTGGGCTGGCTGCCCCGTCGTGCTCGGCCCATTGGTGTGCCAATAGCCGCTGCCGTTATACTGGCCGTTACCCGGCGCGGTCTGGGCCGAGGCAAGCGCGGGCACGCAAGCCATGGCGGCCGCGCCGAGAACGAGAATTGAATGTCTCATCAAATTCCTCCTTCGGGTGTGCACCGGAACGCAGCTAAGTGGGGTTGCTTGGTTACACGCGCTCCGGTGCTTGCGGTCTGTGCCTGCACAAGGCGAGCCGGTTCACTGCGTGCGATGAAACGGTTGGCGTGTCGGCTAAAGCGCGTAGTCAATCCCGAAGGTGAGGGCGTGTCCGGCCGAATAATCGCCGTAATACTCTTGTCGGGGGCCGCCGCCGTTCAAGGCAGCGCGAAAAATGAATCGTCCCGCGGGCCGGCTCAGGCCGATATTCCAGTCGTACCGAGTTCGGGACCTGCCGTCACCGCTGTAGCTATAAAATGGAAGGAAAAGGCCGGTGTGGCCTTCGATCGTGAAGTTACGCCCTGCAGGAACTTGCGCATTCAATTCTGCATAAGCCGTCGCGCCGCGCCCCAGATAATGCGGCGAGAAATAGATGCGTGAGGACAGCATCTTCCCCGAAATACCTGCATAGATTTCGGTGTAGGAGAGTCCGGAGCGTAAACCGGAGTAACGGGAGTAGCGAGCGTGCACGATGCCGAGATCGGCTGTGAGGCCTCGTCCTACGGTGGCGGCGTAGCCCCCGTTCAGGTTGAACCCCAGTGGATGGAGCCCATCGCCCGTACTCTCCACCAAAATCCCCGAGGCGGCCGCGTAGAATCCGCTCGGACTGTCGTAGGACAGTTCAAATGTGCCGACAGGATGGCCATCGCTGAGCGAAAATCCGCGAAAGCGGTCATCGCTGAGAATTGAAACGGCCGCGCCGACCTGAGCAGCGGCCGGTGCTGCGGAAAAGAACAAAATCGCCGCAAGGACGGCTCCGCGGTGCCTCCGGCCGACGATATCAGCGAGCCGTGGAGGAGTGTCCGGACCGTGTGGATTCGCACGAGCAGTCACAGCTGCCCGCAGTCTTCAGCACGGTCGCGCAGGCTTCGATTTTTCCGCCATGGGGCTGATCCGAAACAATTGCCACCGCGCCCGAGGGGCGGCGCTGCCGAACCAGGGCGAGCAGCCCGCTTACGTGCGCCGCGGCGAAGGAGCTTCCGTTTGCGAGAAACCATCGGCCTCCTGGCTCCGTTGTCGGCACATCCCGCCCGGGCGCAATGTAGACGCCGCCTTGGCCGGTCGCCAACTGTGCATCCGCCACCGCGATCACCCCGGGGACTGAGGCCGGAAATCCGCCATCCTGCTGCTTAGGATCGAAGGCGGCGACGACTTCCGTCCCGCGATCCAGCGCGGCTTTCAACAGCGTTCGAAGCAGCCGGTCGTCCGGACCGCTGAGACTGAGATTGAGCACATCCGCTTTCTGGTCGATCGCAAAGTACAGCGCCTTGGCAAGGCTGAAGCTGTCGCAAACAGTCGCATCGGGCTTCTGCCAGCAAGCGCGCAAACCCAGCAGCTTCGCCCCGGGAGCGACGCCGGCAATACCGATCCCGTTGTTGGCCTTGGCGGCGATAATGCCGGCGACGCCGGTGCCATGGCTTTCGCTGACGAACTGTTCGCCCGCCACGAAATTTCGATTCACCGCGACCTGCCCTGCCAAATCCGGGTGGTTCGCCTGAATGCCGCTGTCGACGATCGCGACCTTGATTCCGCGGCCGGTCGCCATGCGATGCAAATCCGCTAGCTGCCACTGCCGAGCGGCCGGCTGGGCGGGAAACAAGGGATCATTGTCCGAAGCCGGTGCCGATTGAGCGCGGTAAATTTCTACCGGCTCCGCCCACGCAACATTGCCGTTGCGCGATACCTGTTCGGCAGCCGCTTGCGTCGTGCGTCCGTCCGGAACCGCCATCACGAAACAGTCCATGCCGATCATCGGCATCGGCCATGCATCGACCACCGTCAGCCCATATTGACCCGCGATATCCCTGGCGAGCCGGTCCCGGGCGCTTTTCGCCAGCGCGTCGTCATAGTCGCCGCCATAGCTTGTGCCAGACCGCAAATGTTCCGGCGGATGCAGAACCATAACGAGGATTTGCCGCGCGGGCGTCGATGCCGGGTCGGCAAAGGCGGGTTGTGAAACTGCGGCCGCTACGGCGGCCCAGATTCCCAAGATCCAAAGAATGAGCCGACGGCCGTTCATCCGGCGGACCCGTCGATCGGTTGGGCCAGAGTCACGTGATGATTGGACTGCAGTGAAGCGATTGCGCGGGAGCGCTCATTTGCCTGCACGTGCAGCAGGTAGCCGTCGGCGTCTGTCGGGCCGCCGACCAATGATGCGCCGCTTGCGTTAAGTGCGTCCCGAATCTGCTGTTCCGTCGTGTTGCCCTGAAACATTATGATCATGTTGGCCTGCGCAGGAGCCGATCCGGAAGAAAGGGTATGATATTGCGCTGCCCGCGGCCTCTGCAGGCTGATAAAAAGACTGCCCGCGATCAGCAGGAACACCGCTTGGGCGGCGACGAGGCCCATCACCGGAGGACGCGTGATGGCACGCCACATCTCCACCAATGGCCGGAACAGCGGCGGCCGGTTTGATTGCGGCGTCGCGTCGATGCTCGCACGCAGCTTGGCCCAGCCGTTCTCAACCTGCGGCACGAGAGTGCCGAATTCGTCGACAATTCGGCGCTCGACGAACAGCTGCTGCTGACATTGGACGCACGCCTGCAAATGGTCCTCGACGATCGCCCGATCGCGGGCGTCGAGCTGGCCGGTTGCATACCACGGGAGCAGCGCTTCGGCTTCGTCGTGCGGCCGTTCGTTAGCGCCGGAAAGATCCGCCATAGCCATTCTCCTAGACCCAGTCCGCAAGTTCGCCCGGCAACGCTTGCCGCAACCGGCGTCTCGCATGGAACATACGGGTTTTGACTGTATCGACCGGGCAACCGACAATTTCGGCGATTTCGCGGTAACCCAGGTCATGAAAATAGGTGAGGTCGACGACCGCCCGATGCTCGGCCGACAGCCGCGCCATCGCCCCGACCAGTGCATCGCGAAGCTTCTGGTGCTGGACCTGATGATCGGCTCCGGGAGCAGGGCTGGGCCGTGAATGAAGCGCATCATCCTCGATCGGATCAGGCCAGCAGCGCCGCGCCTTCAGCGCCTTGCGATAGGCGATCGCGAATATCCAGGTCGAAAGCTTGCTATCCCCCCTGAAATTGCCGGCGCTCTGCCAGACTACCATCATCGTGTCGTTCAACACCTCTTCAACCAGCTGCGGACGCTGCAGCATGTGTGTGAGGAAGCGCGCGAGCCGCGGCTGATACATCCGATACAATCTCTCGAAGGCCTGTATGTCGCGCCGCTCGATGCGCGCCAGCAGCTCGCGTTCCCCGAACTCAGCAGGGCGCGCGGTCTCTGTCCGAAGCGCTTTGATCGCCCCCTGTAGGTTCACCGTCGGAGTCTCTCCACGACCATTTGTGCACGCAATTCGCGAAAAAGTTCAAATCCTGCCCATTCAGGTAGCGAGATCGGCGATTACCACCCGCAACGATTCGGGTAGCGGGCGGGCGAGCTTGTCGTTACCGGTGCCTTGAGGTGCTGACCGCCCCAGTTTTCTCCTAGTGTAACCGGGATTCGTGGGGGCCGGCGAGTCACAGCGGCTGACATCGCGTTTTTGATGCGGGTCCGGCGATTTCATCGGAAGGTTGGCGCGGTCGTTTGGGGAAATGCCATGGTGTTGAGACAAGTGTTCACCCGTCACGGAAGGGTGGCCGGACACGATGAAATTGCAGCGGTCCTCGGCTCGGAAATTCTGTCGGGTGCTCGCCCGGCAGGCAGCCGAATGCCGACAGCCGAAGAGCTTTTCGAGCGGTTCGGTGTGTCGCGTGTGGTGATGCGGGAGGTCACGAAGACGCTTGTTGCGAAGGGGATGATCGTAGCCAAAAGCCGGGTGGGCACCATGGTCCTGCCACCAGAGCATTGGAATTGGTTCGACCATGACGTGCTTGCCTGGCGGGTCAGTCTTGGCTTCGACCAAAGTTTCATCGAGCATTTGACCCAGATGCGCAAAGCCGTGGAGCCGGCTGCGGCCGCATCGGCAGCCGAGATGCGGACGCAGGGAGACTTGGCCGATATCCGCGAAGCTTTAGCGGCGATGGCGCATGCAGCGAACGATCGCCGCGGCTTTGTCGAAGCCGATCTCGATTTCCACATCGCCATTGCGGCGGCATCCGGAAACCCGCTGTTCAGAGCCTTCGCTGCTGTCGTGGCGACAGCGCTGGACGCTTATTTCTCGCTCAGCACGCCGGTAACCGGCGCGGCCATGGTCGACATCGTTGCTCGTCACACCAGAATCGCCGACGCCATCGAACAGCGGAAGCCGGAATCGGCAGCTCGGGCCATGATGGCAGTGATCGACGACGGAATCAGCCGGGCACGCGCCAGCGCCGCGTGATCGGCGGCCCGTGAAAAGCGGGGGTTCTACGGGTTTGCGGTATCGTCTGGGAATTCAAGGTCCTGCGCCACGAAGACGCTGATGCTCGTGCCGGCCGGAACGCTCAATGTCCGCATACTGTTGCCGGCCGGCTCTCCCCGATCGGTTGCAGCCTCCGCAGCCCCGGGTAGGCCGACGACCACGGTGTTGCGGCTGGGTCCGATGAGATTGCCGGCGAGCCCGACTGTCGACTGCAGAAGAGTGTCGGTGATTCGTTCCAACAGATGGGTGTTTACATGGGCTCGAACGCCTCCACCCCCGAGCGGATCGGTTGCCGGTGAATCCAGAGAGATCGTCACCCCGTCGCCTCTGATCAAACGAGTCCAATTGATGACCGCGCGATCCTGGCCGGGCTGCACGTTGCCTCGATACTCTCCGATCAGGCGGCTTCCGCGGGGGATCAGAATTCTTGTGCCATCAAAACCTCGCACGTCGCGCGACACGATGGCTCTCGCATAACCCGCCGAGGTTGAGTGGAATGCCGTTTCGAGGACCGCCGGGATGATGACGCCCTGAGGAATTGTGTCGGATGGGTTGGCAAGGCGTGTAGCCTTGACTGTGACAGCAGAGTTGCCAGCTTGCAGCGGATTGCCGGCGCCGGCTGAAGCACCGACGCCTCCTACCGGCGGCATGCCCAAGCTCGGAGGGCCGCTGGAATCTATCACCATGGCGGCGCCACCCTGCTGACCGGCCAAAGAGGGCGCACCGGCGGCGAACGGCCTTGAAGGAAAGGACATCGGGCGAGGAGCGCTGAAGGCCTTGGGCGCAATTTGCGGCGCGAAACGAGGAGGTGCCACCAATGGCGAGGGCGGTGCCGCAACTGCGCGATCCGGTGGGTAGCTTGGTTGCGCGAATTGCGACGGCAGAGTCAGCGGCGGCGGATCCACCGGAAAAGCGCTTGTTCCCGCGCCGGCCTGGCCCTGTATACTCTTCGTTGGGTGCGCACCCAAAAGCAGAAACAGTAGCAGAGCAGCCGTACCAATTAATGCTGCAACCATCCATGGCGCTATTCGGCTTCGGCGGAGGGCCACTACTGGCCGCTCGCTCTCTTCGGAAAAGGAGCCGCTGCCGAACATCGCCTCGAGGCGCGGATCGCTCGCAGTCGAGACGCGCATCAAGGATTTCTCCGATCGTGGACCATGTCGGCTTCCGCGACTTTTGAATCGCGTCGAAAGCGGAGCTTATCGACGACACGGTCGATCACAAGCACGTCGTCTCGCATGATCCCATTCACCAGCACATCCTTGCCGTTGGGACCAATCTCATACGTCGCCGGAAGATCGCGGTCCTTCGGCCAGGTGATGTAGGTAAACTGGCTGTCATGCGTGACGGAATCCGGCCGCAGCCACAGATCGCCCGTAATACGATAGCGGCTGATCCGCCGCTCCGCCGCGGATACGTCAATGAAGCCCTTTTCATCGATCGCGGGATTCGGGGCCGGTGTCTGAAGGCGAACCGTGAAGGGCATATCGGGCGTGAGCGCCGGCACCGCCCGCAAATCGAACAAATAGGTCCGCGCATTAGTGAAGACGGTCAGGTTGGTGTTCGGCGCATCTTGCATCGGCTTCAGGAACACCAGATTGCGATGGGAATTGACGCTCACTTGCCAGGCGGTGCTGTTGCCAACGGCGACGTTCAGGACCTGCTCGTCCCGACCGAATTCGAGGGTCAGCTGATAATCTGCGGCCGCGCGCAACTCTACCGCCTGACCGGGGTCATAGTCGATCACCCGAACCCGCGAATCCTCATTTGCCGCTGGGGCAACCGGCTGTGCGGCAACGGTCCCCGAGAGGCCCACCGCGATGAGTAATGGAAACAGCTTCCTCATCTGACGGGTGCGTCTCGATAATAGGCGGGGGCCGGCGCTGTGCTCGATCCGATCGGCGGTTGCATGGTGGAGAGTGGATTGGCGCCAGCCGGAGTCGCAGATTCGGCCGCAGTGGCGGGGACCGCTTCCGCATCGCGATGATAGCTCACGACCTGGAAGCCCAGCGGATTCACGAACCGATCCTCAAGTTTCATCGGTTCGCCGGAATATCGAAACTTGATCACTGACACCCAGGACCCCACCCGTTGCGAGGTGCCATTGGGATCCGTGCGTACCGTGTCGAATCGCACAAAGGCCTGGTCTGAGCCCACCGGCGACACGCTCTTGACCTCGGCCTGAACCACTGTGCCCGGCGCGTAAGTCTTGAATGGGCTTTCCGGGTTCGTGGCCTGCATTTGGGAAAGGTAAGAAGATCGGGCATTCGCTGCCGACCAAAGTGCGACTTTGCGGTAGCTGGTGTTGACGGTATTCGCGTCAAAGCCTTCGCGCGCTGTCACATATTGTGCGAGAAACGACTGAGTGAGTGCCGAATCCGGGGAAATCTGCGGCATTTCGCCGGGCTTGAGAGCCTGAACGTAGCCCGTCGTACGATCGACCATGAGCGTGTACGGCACGACGGTCTTGATGGGCGCCAGGGCGGCGAGTGCGAAAGCTTCAAGGACGGCAATCGTTGCGGCGCCGGCGGCGACGTACCACGCAATCCGGCGCGAGGTTGAGACAGCACGCAGCCGGTCCTGGTTCCAGCTCGCGGCGTCCTTGTAGTAGGTTTCCAGTGCCTGTCGGCTGTGTTCGTTCATTCTGCGGCATCCCGTCGTCTGGAGCTTCCAGTCTCGCGTGCCCGGGCGCGCCGATTGTTCGGCGCGCGGCCCTGGACCGCTGACACCTGGGTGGATGGGCCAATCGCACCATCAGCGTGAGAGCGATATGTCGCGCTCATAGGTCGGGCACCGCGAATGGAAGCAAGTGCGACCTCGCGGGCATCGGCCCTCAAAAGGTGATCCGCGAGCGCCGCCGAGCGTGACCGCATCCGGTTTTCCTCAGCGGGAGTGTTGGAGGATTTCCAACGGTGGCCGGAGTCCGCTGTCTGAAGCGAGTCCGGCCGGCCCGCCGTTTCGAGAATTGGAGCGAGGCGGAATGCGCCTGCCAGCCGCATTGTGGCGAAGATCGACGTGCCCAGAACAATCCCGAACAACAAGACAATCACCAGCAGTTCGGAGGGCATTGAGGGCAACGGCTGACCGGCTGCCCGGATCGCCAGCGCCTGGGCGAGCCACGGCTCAATAAGCGCGAGCTCCAATCCGAGCACCACAACCGTAGTGAGCGAAGCCAATGCCGCGCCGGCGAGAACCCGTATCCACCCTTCGAAAAGACTTCGCGTGTGCGAGAACAAAAGGAAAGCCACGAAGAATGGGCCAAGCGCCAACGCAAGTGCGGTGACGATTCGAACGGCGATGAGGCTCCCGATCGCCCCGACCAGGAACAGAATCCTCGACATGCCGAGCGCAAAGGCGTTGAAGCCCGCAGACGGTGGAGGCGGAACATTGGCATCCGCTGCTGTTTGCTGATCGGGCACATAGGATCCGGGCCCGAGGATGGCGAGCTGGACCAGCGCGCGGTCGACTGCGTCAAGCCGTAGCTTAAGCGTACCGTCCGACCCCGGCACCGCCGCCCCACGCCCGATCTCCGAAGCAATCTGATCCGGACCGTCGACAGCCACATCATAAACGAGCGTCTGGTAAGCCGGCCAGTTCGTCGCGAGCGCCAGAATGATTCCGATCTTCGCCATCGTCAATGTGCCGCTTCGCAGCGACGGAGCGTTGCCGAGGAGAAGATTGTATCCAAGGAAGGCGACGACGATTGTCAGAAAGGTGGTCAGCAGAACCGTCAGGGTCGACCCGGGTGTCGCAAGTGTTTGATAGGCGGTGACAACGAACGTCTCGCTCTGACAATCGACGAAGCGGGTGACAGTGCTGACGATGCCGGTCCCGACCGGCTCCGCGGCGCATCCCACCATTATGCCAGCTCCAGCAGGCGCGGCAGCCAGTCGGTCGGGTCATCGCCGATTTGCTCGCGAATGCTGTCGAGAAGGCGCACAGTCCCCTCACGCCCCGAGAGAACTGTGAGCAGATCCTTCTCGCCCGTCAGGTTCAATCGCGCGACCACACTGTCCCCGCCATGCTTTATGAGGAAGCAATGGGCGCTCGCCGGCATGGATCGAACGAGTTCGAATTCATGCTGGGTCAGACCGAAACCATCGATATAGTCCGCTGCTCGGGCTTTCGGATTCGCCATGAAGATCTGCGAAGCGGATTGTTCTATGACCGCGCTCGCGATCTTGCTTTCCAATGCGTCCTGAGCGCTCTGGGTTGCGAAACCCACGAGGCCGTTGCGCTTGCGGATGGTCTTTTCCCAATCCTTGATCTTGCGGACGAACACCTCGTCGTCGAGAGCCTTCCAGCCTTCATCCACGATGATGATTGCCGGCGATCCGTCCAGCCGCTCTTCCACCCTGTGGAAGAGATACATCATGGCTGGGGTCCGGACGGTCGGATCGTCGAGTATCTGGGTCATGTCGAACCCGACCGAGTCCGCCGAAAGGTCCGTCAGATCCCGATCATTATCGAACAGCCACGCCCGCTCTCCGTTGCCCCACCATGGCCGCAGGCGTGACCACAGGTCGGTTGGATCGGGCCGGGCGCTGCCTCTGAAAAGCTCCACAATGTAGCGCAGGCGCTGGTGCTTCGGCGGCTGGGCAAGGTTCGCTTCGACCGCGTCCTTGATCCGGGTCAGTTCCTCACCCGACGCCCCACCTGCAAGGACAGCGATCCAGTCGATGAGGAACTGGCGATTGCCAGGCGTATCGGGCAGTTGCAGCGGATTCAGCCCCGAAGGGAAGCCCGGCCGAAGCACGTCGTAGCGGCCGCCGATGGCACGGATGAAGAGCTCGGCGCCGCGATCCTTGTCGAAGAAGACGATGCGCGGATGGAATTTGCGGGCTTGGGCGAGCAGAAAATTGAGGACAACCGTCTTGCCGGAACCAGACGGACCGATAACGACAAAATTACCGAGATCACCGTGGTGGAAATTGAAGAAATAAGGACCCGCCGCGGTGGTCTCGAGCACCGTCACCGCGTCGCCCCAATGATTGCCGGTCGGCGTCCCCATCGCAAAATTGTGACAGCTCGCCAGGCTCGAGAAATTTGCCGCGGAGACCAGGCCTCGCCGGGCAATATACCGGAAGTTCCCGGAGAATTGCGCCCAGAATGCAGGTTCAAGAGCGATATCTTCACGAACTGCGATAACGCCGAGGTCGGCCAGAGCGGCCTGCACTTCCGCAACCCCCTGCTCCAGTTCCTGAAGCGAGCCGCAACGCAGCGACACGGTCATGTGATGCTCGCCGAATGCCTCTCGGCCAGCTGCGACTTCGTCCTTCGCGTCCGAAAGCTCGGCGCGCAGGCTCAGCGCCTCGTCCTCTGCCGATCGCATCCGGCGCAGCGCGAGGTTCATTCTTGAGAGTGCGGCCTGCCGTTCGACAAAGGCGAAGGACTGCGAAATCGTGATCTCGAACGGCAGTCTCTGCAACTGATCGAGCATGCCCGGCGCGGTCTGGCCCGGGTAGTCCTTGATCGAGATCAGCGCGAGGAAAGACTTGGGCGACGCTCCGGCCCTGCCGAGTTCAACCGCCTGCTCGCCAAAGCTGATCCGCCGGTAGGGAAGATAGTCGCCTGCATCCTGCATCGGCAAAAGCACCGGGCGCATTTCGCCGTTGAACAGGTACGACAGGAATTCGAGTGGTTCGGAACAGGGTCCCTGCGGGGTTTCGTACACGCTCAGCCGCCGTGGCCCGTAATCGCTCATCGATGCGAGCAGGGCTTCGGTTGCCTGATCGAGCTGCTGCTTCTCGTATGCGGCGGCAGCGCTCGCAGCGGCACCGGTTTCGACCCGTTTCGACAATCCGGCGAGCAGTCCCAGCTTTCCTTTGAGCGGACGGCGGATAATCGTCAGGTAGAGGTCGTTGACGTACAGTCTCTTTGCAGCGAGCCTCTCGCGCCAGCTGCTGTCCAGGTCGCGCGAGAAGGCGTCCGAAAATTCGGCTTCGAGTGCGGCATCGGCCTCGCGACGGATGACGTGGTGATAAATTGCAAAGCGCGACGAGCCAATCGCCTGAAGCATCGCCTGGCGGAGCTGCTTGCGATAATTGATCTCGTCGGTGTCCGCCGTTTCGAAGAGCAGGCCGCGGACGTGAACGAACTGCATGAGCAGCCCGTCACGAGTCTCGATCGTGCAATCATCAATGTGGCGAGCATAAGGGAGATGCTTGCCGGCAGGTTGCTCCTGGGCTGCCGCGTTCGGCTTGCTGGTCAGGGGCGGTAGGAGTTGCATCCCCACACCGAGTGGTTTCGGACGCGTGGACAGCGCGAAACGCGCACTAACCACAGGTCAAAAAAGCGCGGTTCGCGCAAACACAGGAGCGCCGCGATCCCGTGAAAGATCGCGGCAGCGAGGATCACCCAGGCCGAACGCAAGATCAGGAACAGTTCGGTCGTGATCACTGCATTGGCGACGAACAGGCTGTACGTGACTCCCGCGAACATCTGAGGGCGGGTGAGCCCCACGAAAACGATGTCGCGGTCGAGAGCGCTCATTGACTGATTGCAGCTGTCGACTTGATGCCGGCGACGATGCTTGCCGCGCCGAACAGGATGAAGCAGCCAAGGATGACGACGGCGCCGTGCCTCCAGTTGATTCTGCCGGTCAACATGAGAAATCCGACCGATGCGACAGCAATGACCGCAACCACCGTGGCAACCGTTCCGAGCAGCGTTCCCTGGAGCCACGCCAGCGCGGAAATGATCGGGCCAGATCCGGCGGGATTTGAATAGCTGTCCTGCGCCCACGCAGGCACCGCGTCGACAAAGATCGAAATCGTCGCGAACGCCACCGCCAGCCGCGACGCTCCACGAGCCTGCGTTCCGCGGCGAACGCGCCATTCACCCACGCTAGACGGCTTCGACAATAACCCCTCCCCGAATCCGGAAATCCATTTGTTCCAATAAGCTTACTAATTTTTGACGCAAGAGAGACGGGGATGCGGAGAGTATCCGCACCCCCGCCGAAGTCACGAGACAGAGACCTCGTGCGATGACGTCGGCGACCTCACTGGGCCGTGATGATGTCATTCAACGTCGTCGAGTCGGTCTGGGCACCGGTGTTGCGGTCAAACAGCCCGCAGGAGTGATCGGGGTAGGTGCCAGCGTCCCAGTAGAAGGTGGCCATGCCGTGCCGCTGCGCCGATCCGGTGATGTAATTGTCCCAATAATTCCGGAACTTCTCAGACGCGTCATAGGCGTGCTTCGAAATGGCGCAATATTCCCCGATGATCACCGGAACGCCTTTGTCGGCATAGTTGGCTTTCGCCTTGTCGAAATGGGCTTCGACGTACGACTCATTGGCCCAGGTTTCGGTCGCCGCAGGATCGGTGGCGATCGAACCCCACTGATAGATGCTGCTTTGATCGTTTATCGTGAAATCGTACGGATCATAATAATGCAGTTCCATCATTAGCCGCCCTGGGGCGCTGTCGGTTGGCACCTTGGCGCCGCACTGATCGATCGACCAGTCTATGTTGGTTGCGTAACCCTGCACCACCAATGTGCGGGTCGCATTGTTGCCGCCGGTTGCACGTACCGCGTCCACGAAAATCTGGTTGAAGCCGGTTTGAACCGAGCAATTCTCGGCGGTCGGCGCGGTGTACGTATTTGGCATTGCCACTTCGTTCGTGCCGGCGAACAGCAGATGGTTATCGTAATCCTTGAAGTAGGTCGCGACCTGCGTCCAAAGTGCCTTCAACTTCGGATCTGCGGTCCTCGCGCCCTGATTTGATGGGATCTGCCATCCGCCGTCCCAGTGCTCGTTGATAATCACGTACAGGCCGGCATTGCGCGCCATATCGACCACCTGTTTCACGCGCGCCAACCAGAATGGAGCGATGTTGTTCTTGCGGTCCGCATATTGCATCCACGCGACCGGAATGCGCACGCTTTTGAAGCCAGCCGCAGCAATCCCGTTGAAGATCTGCTGGTTGACCACGGGATTGCCCCAATAAGTCTCCTGCGACGTCGTCTCTCCGGTTTTGTTGTAGGATTCGAGAGAATTGCCGAGGTTCCAACCCTTTCCAAGATCGGCTGTGGTTACAGGCGCAAGCTGCGCCGAAGCGACTGTGCTCGCGCTTGCCAACAGGAGTCCGACGGCGCCCAGCACGGCACACCGCAAAGCTCGATTACGCTTAATTCCCTGTTTCATGCGTCCTCCCTCCCAACATCGTGGGTTAGCGGCAACGGCCACCCGGAAGAGGCGACTCGCCGCCACCATCGAACCTATCGAAAGTGAAGGTGCAGGGGAATACTGGTATTATTGAAATTATCGAAGTGAGGACTACAGGTTGGAGCTTTCGTCGCCGCGGATGCATATTCTTATTATCTGCAAAGCGTTGTGCGCTGCGGTGCGCGGCTGTACGGAAATTCTGTTCTGAGGCTTACATGATGCAATCGTGCACATCCTGGAGACTGGCACGCCGGCGGCTTTGGTCGAAGGTCTGACCGCAGTGGCCGCCCAGGCTGAACCAATAGCTGAATCAGGCGGCATCTATTTACGCGCCTGCCTGGCTCCGCTTGCCGATGCTCTCGCGCGCTCTGATGTTACTGACATTTACGTCAATCGCCCCTGTGAACTGTGGCTCGAGACGCTGGATGGAAATCTGGAATGTCACGCCAATCCGGCGCTTGACGAAGCCACGCTCACCCGGCTGGCGCGGCAGCTCGCCGCCCTCACACATCAGGGCGTGAGCCGCGAACATCCATTGCTGTCGGCCACTCTTCCAGATGGATCGCGTGTCCAGGTGGTGACTCCGCCCGCCACACGGGGCCCGGTCGCGCTGGCAATCCGAAAGCAGGTCGCGCCGCAACTTCGACTGCGCGACTACGTCAGTTCCGGAGCGTTCGCGAAGGCTACCGAAAGCGGCCTTCGGCCTGCCCTGAAGGCGGTGCCGAAGCCATCGGACACGCTCGATCCGCAAGGATTTGGCGAGCTGCTTGCCGATTCCGTGAGATCGCGCCGGAACATATTGGTCTCCGGAGGCACATCCAGTGGCAAGACAACCTTCCTGAATGCCCTGCTTGCAGAAATTCCCGCCGATGAACGGCTCATCCTGATCGAGGACACGCCCGAGCTGCATGTCCTGCACAAAAATCACATTGGATTAGTTGCGGTTCGGGGTGAACTCGGAGAGGCGAGAGTGACAGCCGACGATCTGGTTGCCGCATCTCTCCGAATGCGGCCCGACCGGATCATTCTCGGTGAGTTGCGCGGCTCTGAAGCTTCGGCCTTTCTTCGTGCGGTCAACTCAGGTCATCCGGGATCGATGACCACAATCCACGCGGACAGCCCCGAAGCTGCCGTCGAACATCTGGCGCTGCTCGTGCTGCAAGGTGGAATGCGGCTCCGGCGCCAGGATGTGAAGGAATATATCCAGCAAACGATTGACGTGTTCGTCCAGCTGGAGCGTGTCGGCGGCCAACGCAGGATCACCCGAGTGCTCACCTCAGGCACATAGGTGCTCACATAAGGCTCGTGCGCAAACGCCCTAGACGCTGGCGGTGGAGGCAGTCATGGGCGAACCGCTCTCTCCCTGATATTCCCTGCTATTTGGAAATTTGTGGGGTAGTTCCCGCCATTTTTTGCGCTCCGTTTGACGTCTAAACCATTAGATTTCCGTGGCAATCCGGCCTTCCGTGAATGTTTCTGTAACAGGGCGGGAACAGGGAAATAACAGGAGCTTATCAGGGTACGAAATGCGCCCGATCAGTAGCCCAACTTCGATCTATCAGGAATAGTGTCTGCGGCCGATTTGACTTGCGCTCGGCCGTGATTTGAATGATCCTCTTCGGACCTTAGACGGATTGCGACGCGCGGCATGGGCCGCGAGGGTCGAGCCGTTGCAGGATCGACGTGCCGGCCATGGCGCCGGCCGCTTTCCGAGAAGGTCCATCGTCCGCACATGGGTGAGGCGGGGTTTCGGTCAATTCCGGAGCCGGCGCTGACGCGTGCCTAACTCCGGGTTCAAGCCACGGAGACACACGTGAAAAGTCTGGAAATTGTAATTCGCAAAATTGATGAACTCCGCCCGCGTCCGAACAACCCGCGGACCCACTCGAGAAAGCAGCTGGAGCAGATTGCCAGCTCGATCCAAAAATTCGGCTTCACCAATCCTGTTTTGGTCGATGCCGACGGAGGCATCATCGCCGGCCATGGCCGCGTTGAAGCAGCCAAGATGCTTGGGATGACGGAAGTTGCGACACTCTGCCTTGCCGATATGAGCGAAGCCGACATTCGGGCTTACGTCATCGCCGACAACCGCCTGGCAGAGAATGCCGGCTGGGATCACGAGCTGCTTGGTCTCGAGTTCAGATATCTCGCCGAGCTGGACATAGATCTCGACCTCTCGATCACCGGCTTCGACCTCGCCGAGATCGATTGCCTCATTGGCGATCTATCGCTTGGTGATGACCGGAGCGATCCGGCCGACAATGTGCCGGGACCGGCTACTAGCCCGGCAACTACCCGCTCAGGGGATACCTGGGCGATCGGTCCTCATCGGCTTATCTGCGGCGATGCAACTTCGCCGGAGACCTATGCGGCCCTACTCGGATCGGAGAAGGCCGGGATGATCTTTGCCGATCCTCCCTACAATGTCCCGATCCAGGGTCACGTCTCGGGCTTGGGCAAAGTCCAGCACCGGGAGTTCGCGATGGCGTCGGGCGAGATGTCGAAACCCGAGTTCATTGCCTTCCTGACCAAGGTGTTCTCGAACCTGACGCAGGTCTCGGCAGATGGCGCGATCCACTTCCAGTGCATGGACTGGCGGCACGCCGCCGACATCCTTGCAGCGGGAGAATCGGCTTATACCGAGCTCAAGAACATCTGCGTCTGGGCCAAGACCAATGGCGGCATGGGCTCGCTCTACCGCTCCGCCCATGAGCTGGTGTTCGTGTTCAAGTCCGGGACGGCGCCTCACATCAACAATGTCGAGCTTGGCAAGAACGGCCGCTACCGGACCAACGTCTGGTCCTACGCCGGCGCAAACAGCTTCGGCCGCAGTCGGGACGACGACCTCGCTATGCACCCGACGGTGAAGCCTGTTGCGATGATTGTCGATGCGATCCTCGACTGCTCGCGCCGCAAGGACATCGTGCTCGATCCCTTTGCCGGATCTGGAAGCACCCTGGTTGCCGCCCAGCGGACCGGCCGCCGTGGCTACGGCATCGAGATCGATGCCGTCTACTGCGACCTGATCGTTCGCCGCCTGCAGGACCTGACCAAATGCAAAGCCGTGCTGGCCGCTGATGGGCGGGCCTTCGAGGAGATCGCCGCGGAGCGCGCCCCGCCTGCCGAAGCCATCGAGCCGGCGCAGCCTGCGGAACCGTCGCCCGCGCCCGAACCCCCTTCACCGTCTGAACCGGTGTCTCCGGTCCAGCAGGAGGCGGCATGATGAGCGAGGGTCCGAAAACACCGCGCAGGGACACGCGATTCAAAAAGGGCCAGTCCGGCAACCCTAACGGGCGGCCGCGCAAACCGCGCCGGACACCGACCCCAAACCAGATGAGAAGGGACATCCTGAAGGTCAGGGATTTGAAGGTTCCTGTCAAAACGGCGGAAGGTGAGAAGACGCTCACGCTCAGCGAGGCGGTCTATTTCAATATCGCAAAGCAGGCACTGCGCGACCGGATTTCCTGGGCCAGGACCTGGCTCCAGATCGAGAGAGCGGCCCTCCAGGAGGAGTATGAGGGCGAGAAATCAGTCCGCCTGATGGAGCTGCTTCGACAGATTATCTGGGAGGTGGGTTCCAAGCGAGACGAGCTGACCGAAAAGACTCTCGACGCGATGCTCGAACAGTGGAGTAGGAAACTCTAGCGCCTAGTCGGCGGCGCACGAGGGCGCCGCCGGGCTCGGATCATGTTGCGCCGGCGGCGCACCTCGCGTGTTCAGTCGAGAAGCTTCCCGATCGGGACTTCGAGCGCTCGCGCAATCTTCTCGACAACCGTGATGGTCGGATTGCGCGAGCCTCGTTCAAGATCGCTGATGTAGGTCCGGTGAAGCCCGGCTTCGTCGGCGAACGCTTCCTGGCTGACGCCCTTGGCCTGGCGCAGCTTCCGAAGGTTCCGGGCGAGACGCTGGCGAACATCGACCATCTCCGGCCAGACACGACGCTGCAGCCGATGAATCTACAGACGATGAGTGACATGCCTGTTGACTTTGCAGCGGCAGCAAGCGTTGCTCTTGTCACTGATCGTCTACATTTATCGTGAGAGTGAATTGGAACTCGAGCGCCAATCTCCGTCGCAATCTGAGCCGATGTCTAAAGTGGCTGGTGCTGGTGAAGCAGGTGCGGTCAGCACCGCGGCGGTCCGCAAATTCACTTCGAAGCAGATGGGGGATGCCTGCGAGATGCTGGTCGCAGCCGAGCTGACTCTCGCCGGGATTCCCGCTCTTAAAGTGCCGGACAACTGGCCGCATTATGATGTGATCGCGCAGCGGCTGGGAAAGCCGGCACAGCGGATTTCAGTGAAATCCCGCACCTTCAAGACGGGCGCCGCCTTCGTCGAATACAACCACCACGATCAGTTCGATTGGCTGGCGATCGTCCTGCTGAACGGCCTCGATTGCAGCCAACGCACAATTTATCTCGTGCCGCGCGCCGAGGCCGATCGCTTAGCGCGGCAGGACAAGCCGACCAGCAAAACGGCGCATCTTCGATATTACAGGATCGATGAAGTCGACCGGCTGTTTTCGAACTTTCGAGATAATTTCGCGCTCGAGCAAGAAGGCAGTCCTGGGCGCCGATGCGATTAGCTGGAGTATGCTTCGCGCCGATCGTCGCTAGGGCTCTAATGTCTGCTTTCGACCCAAAACGGACATTCGCCACTGTGGCCTTCTGGCTGGGCGACATGGGCGTCCTCAGCTTGAAGTTGGTTCCGCGAGTTTGTTTATTGTTCGGTGTATTCCACAGACCAGATGCTGGGACCCTCTAAATAAGCATGAGCTGGTCCAGGCCCCGCTAACCACGGATGAGGCGGGGGCGTCGCTAACCTCGAATTCGGGGCTCCGGCGGGCCAAGCAGCTGTAGAACCGCGAAGTTTGGCAAACCGATGGGCTCCGCATGTTTTGAGCGCGCTAAGGCGCTCCAATAGCCGAATTTGGCAGAGCGCGGACGGACGGCTTAGCTCTGTTTTCGACTCACTTCAGGCTTCAGCCAATTACGAACCCGCCAAAGTGGCGGACGGCCCTCGCCCACCGCTGCCAGGTACCCGGCCGGGTGTGCGGATATCGCGGACCACCTCGTTGATCTCCTCGGTAAGTTTCGTGTTCTGCTTGAGCAGACAGTGCATCGCGTCGCTAACCTTCAGCAACTGCTCAG
>Ga0207640_10000784_pt1 | contig 18065 bp, 14 predicted proteins | sample KBSCornC42_FD_184300 | JGI IMG/M metagenome (GOLD analysis project Ga0207640, IMG submission 184300) | Corn rhizosphere microbial communities from Kellogg Biological Station, Michigan, USA - KBS Corn C4-2 (SPAdes) (version 2) | ecosystem: Host-associated > Plants > Roots > Rhizosphere > Soil ... | reverse complement strand
CAGTTTCGAGGAGGATCTGGAGGAAGAGCTGATCTTGCCCAGCGCCGCCCGTGCCGCGATCGAACATGAGGCGCGTCGCTTCGCCGATGCGCAGGGCTATGCGATCGATTGGAGGGAGGTCGGCCGGCTCGACGATCAGGCGCTGGTCAACGGCCTCGCGCAGGCAATCCCGTTCGACATCGCGGCCAAGCAGGCCTTGCTTGAAGCCGAAACGCTCGAAGAACGCACCGATTTGCTTGCCGAATTGCTGCGTTTCTCCGCCGCCGGCGACGACGGGGATGTGACGTTACAATAGAATGCCGTTCGTGCTGAGCGAAGTCGAAGTACGTTGCGCAACGCCCTTCGACTTCGCTCAGGGCGAACGGGCCTTGGCTTTTAAACCTCCAGTCCCTGCAGCAATTTCGGCAGCTTCCCGCTCTCGCCGCGCGCCTCGGTCATGAAACGCCGCTGGAGCGGTGGGATGCGCGAGACCATGTCGAGCCCGAAGCGGCGGATCGCACGCGGAGCCTTGCCCGGCAGGCCGAACAATCTGGTGAGCGCGTCGGTGGTGGCGGCGACCACGAAGCTGTCGAGCGCGCGCCAGCGCTCATAACGCGCGAGCAGTTGCGCATCGCCCAGATCCAGACCCAGCCGCGCGCCCTCCACCAACACCTCCGCCAGGGCGGCGACGTCGCGGAAGCCGAGATTGAGTCCCTGCCCCGCGATCGGATGAATGCCATGCGCGGCATCGCCGACCAATGCCAGTCGCGTGTCGGTGATGCGTGCGGTATGATGAAAGCCGAGCGGATAGGACGAACGAGGACTGACCGAGCGAAGCTCGCCGAGCATCCCACCCATCCGCTTCTCCGCCTCGGCAAGGAAAGCGCGATCGGGCAGGCCGAGCATGGCCGGCCCATGCGCCTCCGCCACCGTCCACACGATCGCCGAGCGATGGCCTTCGGCATCGTCCAGCATCGGCAGCAGCGCGAAAGGCCCGCTGGGATAGAATATCTCGTGCGCGACGCCGTCGTGGGGGCGTTCGTGCCCCAGGATCGCGATGATCGCGTGGTGATGATAGCTCCAGCGCGCGACATTGATCCCCGCCGCCGCGCGCGTCGGTGAATTGCGCCCCTCCGCTCCCACCAGCAGCGCGGCCGAGAAAATCCGGCCGTCCTCCAGAGAAACGCGAACCGAAGTCCCGTCGCGCTCCACCGACGCTGCCTTGGCCGGCATCAGCATGGTCACATTCTCCGCCGCCGCGGCCGCCTCGTGCAGTGTCCGGCGCAGCAGGCGATTCTCGTACATCACGCCAAGCGGACCCGATTCGGGATCGGGATCGAAGCTCAACGCGCGCGGAGCGAGCCCGTCGCTCACGCGGATCGCCGCGATCGGGCAGCCCTGCCCCTTGAGCCGCTCACCGATGCCGATCGCGTCGAGCATCCTGTGGCTTGCGCTCGCCACCGCCGAGGCGCGGCCGTCGAAGCTCTTCGCCAGTACGTCAGCCGGCGCGGCAGGATCGATCACGATACTCGACACACCATGCGCGTCGAGCGCGACCGCCAGCGTCAGCCCGACCAGGCCGCCGCCAAGAATGATGATATCCGCGTCCTGCACTGAACCCTTCCCGCTCATCTGAGGAGAGGCTGACCTTGGCGAAGCCTCATCTCGAAGGAGCAGCCGTATCGGTGATCCCCGATACGGCATTTCGACTGGCTCAATGCCTACTCAGGATGAGCGGCATTGGCTAGGTTGAAGCTGCCACCTCGTTCTTGCGGAAAAGCGCGCGATCGTCCTGGTTGAAGCCCTTGTACCAGATGATCGCGCCGAACGTGCCAAGGATCAGCGGAACGCCCACGACCAGCTCGAACCACTCGAAACTGTGCGGCAGCCGCGTCACGGCATAGCCAAGCGCACCCGCGATCAATGCCGCCCAGATCAGCGACCAGCGCCAACCATTGACGCGTGCTCCAAGCAGCCTGCGCAACAGCCATGCCTTTGCGACCGCAGCCAGGCCGAGCGCCAGCATCAGCGCGATAGCGGGACCTGCTGCGGCAATCACGTCATCCCTGTCATCCGGCCGAGGGGCGACCCAGCCCGCATCGGCGAAGGCGGGTAAGGCCGCACGAAGCAGATAGACGAATACCACCGACAAGCCCGCCTGGATCACGATCATGACGCTCGAAATCGCAAGATTACGCCAGGGCGCGACATAGATAAGCGCGGCCTCGCTCACGACCGCGGTCGCGGCGATCGCCTCGGCCGCCAGCAACACCGCGAGCGCGCCGGTGCCGCCGACGAAGGTCGGGCCGACCAGACCCATCACCGCCTTGCCGGGGATAGAGAGAGCCAGAGCGATGCCGATCTGCGCGGCGATGATCCAGAAGCCGACCTGGCGCACCTGCTTGGCGACAGCGTCCTTATTATCATCGGCGAGGTTCTGGGTGATGACCGGCCCTAGGATCGGGTCGAAGCTCGTCTTGAGCTTCTGCGGCAGCGAGGCGACCTGCTGCGCGACATAATAGATGCCGACGATGGTCGGCGAAAAGAACAGGCCGAGCATCGCGATATCGAGCCGGCGCGAGCCCCATTCGATAGCGTCCGCCCCCGCGAGTGGCAGGTTGCGCAAGGCGGTACGCGACAATTGGATCGGCTCGGGCCGCCAGCCGCGCGGACGGCCATAGGTCTTGAGCAAGGGATAGAGCGAGGCAGCGAGCGCGGCGACCGCCGAGATAGCGTAGGAGATGATCAGGCCATCGCGCAGCGAGTACCAGGAAAGGCCGAAGGCGGCGATGCTGATCGCCCAGGGTTCGATCAGCGAACGCGCCTTCACCGTCGCCCCGATATCGCCGCGATAGGCGAGCGCCGCCAGTGCGATGTCTGACCCCGCCCACCCGAAGATGGTCAGCGGCAACAGGTAGTCGCGCTGATTGATCTCGCTGTTGGGAAACATCAATTCGGGCACCAGCATCAGGATCGCCGCCGCAACCAAAGAGCCGAGCAGCCCCACGAGCAGGCCGTCCCAGACCACCGCCGTATGGTCCCTCTTCGTGTTGGCGAGCTGTTGCGCGAGGCCGCGCTTCAAACCCATCGTCGCCAACTGGCCGGCAAATTCGACGATGATCGTCGCATAGGCAAAGCGGCCGAGCGCGTCGGCACCGTACCAGCGGCCGGCGATGAATAGGAACGGCAATCGCGCCGCCAAACGCAGCAGGAATCCGAAGAAGTTGGTGCGTCCGCCCTTGGCCAGCGCCTCGATGTCGCCCGGACCGGTCGCGTTGAGCCCCCCCTGCGTGGTCAATGCGCGTCGCCCCACGAGTGGCCGGTGCCGATTTCAATGCCGAGCGGGACGGAAAGATTGACGTGCGGCGCGGCGGCCTGCGCCATAACCCGTTCGATCACCGGCTTCGCCGCCTCGGCATCGCCCTCGGGCAGCTCGAACACCAGCTCGTCATGGACCTGGAGCAGCATGCGCACCTTGTCGAGGCCCGCCGCGTCCAGCGCCGGTCCCATCCGCACCATCGCGCGCTTGATGATGTCCGCGCTGGTGCCCTGGATCGGCGCGTTGATCGCCTGGCGCTCGGCGCTCTGGCGCTCGCCGACGGTCTTGCCCTTGATGCCGGGCAGGTGCGTCTTGCGGCCGAACAGCGTCGTCACATACCCCTTTTCGCGCAGCTGATTGATCGTCTCCGCCATATAATTCTTCACGCCGGGGAAGCGCTCGAAATAACGGTCGATGATCGCCTGCGCCTCGCCGCGATCCACGCCTAGCCGCCCCGCCAAGCCCCAGGACGAGATGCCGTAGAGGATCGCGAAATTGATCGTCTTCGCCTTGGCGCGCGTGTCGCGATCGACAATCCCGAACAATTCCTCGGCGGTCAGATTATGGATGTCCTGCCCCTGCGCGAACGCCTCGCGCAATTGCGGAACGTCCGCCATGTGCGCGGCCAGCCGCAACTCGATTTGCGAATAGTCCGCCGCGAGCAAAACATGGCCCGCCGGCGCGACGAACGCATGGCGGATGCGCCGGCCATGCTCGCTGCGGATCGGGATATTCTGGAGGTTGGGATCGGTCGAGGACAGCCGCCCGGTCTGGGCGATAGCAAGGCTGAAGCAGGTGTGGACGCGGTCCGTCGCGGGGTTGATCTGCTGCTGGAGCGCGTCGGTATAGGTCGATTTCAGCTTGGACAGCTGGCGCCAGTCGAGCACCAGTTGCGCGACCTCGACGCCCTCCGCCGCGAGCCGGTCGAGCTCGGTGACGTCGGTCGAATAGACGCCGGTCTTGCCCTTGCGCCCTCCCGCCAGACCGAGCCGATCGAACAATACTTCGCCTAATTGTTTGGGGCTGCCGATCGTGAACGGGCCACCCGCGGCTTCGTGCACCTTGGCTTCCAGCCGGATGATCTCCTGCCCGAACTCGGTCGAAAGCTTATGCAGCTCGCCACGATCGACGAGGATGCCCGCGCGCTCCATCTCGGCCACCACCGGCACCAAGGGACGATCGACCAGCTCATATACCCGGTTAGCGGCCTCGGGCACCAGGCGGGGCTTGAGCCGCTGCCACAGCCGCAAGGTGACATCGGCATCCTCGGCCGCATATTCGGTCGCGCGGTCGATCGGCACGGCGTCGAACTTGATCTGGTTCTTACCCGTGCCGCACACGTCCTTGAACTCGATGCAGGCATGGTCGAGATGGCGCTTGGCGAGATCGCCCATGCCATGCCCGCCCAGACCCGCGTCGAGGTCGTAGGACAGCAGCATCGTGTCGTCATAGGGCGTGACGTCGATGCCCGAGCGGCGGAACATGATCAGGTCATATTTGAGGTTCTGGCCGACCTTCAGGACCGCCGGATCCTCCAGCAGCGGCTTGAGCTTCGCCAGTACCAAGGGATGCGGCAATTGCACGGGCCGCTCGGTGAGCAGATCCTCGCCGCCGCGGCCATGGCCGACCGGGATATAGCAGGCCTTGCCCGGCGCGGTCGCGAGGCTGATTCCGACCAGATTGGCGCGGATACAGTCGACATCGTCTGTCTCGGTATCGACCGCGACCACGCCCGCGGCGAATGCCTCGGCGATCCAGCGGTCGAGATCGGCCTCGGTGATGACCGTCTCATAGTCCTTGTGGTTGAACGGGATCGCATCCTCGATCCGCGCCGGCAGCGCCGCGCTCGCTTCCTCGCCGCCCAATTTGGTCAGCAGCGAGCGGAAACCCTGATGCATCAGGAATTCCTGCAACGGCTCGCGTGGCAGACCCTTGAGGATCAACTCGTCCAGCGGCTGCGGCAGCGGCCGATCGCACACCAGCCGCACCAACTCACGGCTTAACCGCGCATTGTCCGCATGCTCGATCAGATTCTGGCTGAGCTTGGGCTTCTTGATGCCGGGCGCCGCGGCGAGCACGCTCTCCAGGTCGCCATAGGTCTGGATCAGCTCGCTCGCCGTCTTGGGGCCGACACCAGGCACACCCGGGACATTGTCGACGCTGTCGCCCATCAAGGCGAGCACATCGCCCAGTTGCTCGGGCAGCACGCCGAACTTCTCCTGAACATGCTCCACGCTCAGGCGGCGGTTGTTCATCGTGTCGAGCAGATCCAGCCGGCCCGGCTCGATCAGCTGCATCAGATCCTTGTCCGAGCTGACGATCGTCACCTTCCAGCCTTCGCCCAGCGCAGCCTTGGCGTAGCAGGCGATGATATCGTCCGCCTCAAGCCCTTCCTCCTCGATGCAAGGCAGCGAGAAAGCGCGCGTCGCGTCGCGGATCATCGGGAATTGCGGGACCAGATCCTCAGGCGGCGGCGGGCGGTGCGCCTTATACTGGTCGTACATGTCGTTGCGGAACGTCTTCGACGAGGCGTCGAAGATCACCGCCATATGCGTCGGCCCATCCGCGGCGTGCAGCTCCTCGACCAGCTTCCACATCATCGTGGTGAAGCCGTAGACCGCGCCCGCGGGTTGGCCATGCTGATTGGTGAGCGGCGGAAGCCGATGATAAGCCCGGAAAATATAGCCCGAGCCGTCGACCAGATAGAGGTGATTGGAAGCCATGCGGGCGCCGTTCTAGAACCTCTCGCCCGATCGTGGAAGCGCCCCGCGCGCGTCGGTGGCAGACTTCTTTTTTCCGCTTCGCCCACCGCTGCCAAAAAGGATATGGGTCCGCAACCATATCGAGAAGGATGCCCCGATGCGATCCATCAGCCTCGCCGTCTTTGCCGCCACGATTCTGCTCGCCACGCCCGGTCAGGCCGTGCCGAGCAACGCGATCAGGGCCGCCGTCGCCAATCCGGCACGTCTCGAATCGGAAAAACCGCGCGACCGCTATCGCCACCCCGCCGAAACGCTGAGCTTCTTCGGTATCAAGCCGGACCAGACCGTGATCGAATATAGTCCCGGCGGCGGCTGGTACACGCGCATCCTGATGCCGCTGCTCGCCCGGTCCGGCCAATATGTCGCGGTCGTCTCGACCAATCTTCAATCGCAGGACAGCGCCAAAAAGCTGGTTGCCTCGCTGCCGGGCGCGGCAAAGGCCACTGTGTCGGCATTCGATCCCGCGACGGCCGCCCTGGCCAAACCGGGCAGTGCCGATGTCGTGCTGACCTTCCGCAACGTCCACAATTTGCTGATGCCCGAAGATGGGGGCGCGAAAGACGGCAGCGTCGCGCGCGCTTTCTTCCGCGCGGCCTACAAGGCGCTAAAGCCGGGCGGCGTGCTGGGAGTCGTCGATCATCGCCTGCCCGAAAGCGCCGACGCGGCGCGCGAGCAGACCAGCGGCTATGTCAAACGCTCGACCGTGATCCGGCTGGCAACCGCGGCGGGCTTCAAGCTGGCGGGCGAGAGCGAAATCAATGCCAATCCTAAGGATAGCGCCGACTGGCCGAACGGCGTCTGGACCTTGCCGCCGACGCTGTCGCAAAAGGATCAGAACCGCGCCAAATATCTGGCGATCGGCGAGAGCGACCGCATGACGCTGCGCTTCATCAAGCCGCGCTGAGCCCTTCACCACCCCCGCTTGCGAGCAGCAGGGTCGGGTTGGGCTGCCGGGCCTCGTCCTCTACATCCGTCATTCCCGCGCAGGCGGGAATCCATATTCCGTGACGATCCATTTCTGCTGACAACGCCGGGCGTATAGATCCCCGCGTGCGCGGGGATGACGGCGCAAAAGCGCGGACTTGGACCTTTAAGGCACCAGCACCGTATCGACCGCCCGCGCCTTCGTCTCGGGATAATCGAGCGTATAATGCAGCCCGCGGCTCTCCTTTCGGCGGAGCGCGGACTTCACGATCAGGGTCGCGACCACAATCAGGTTGCGGAGCTCGATCAGATCCGTCGTGATACGGTAATTGCCGTAATAATCCTCGACTTCCTGCGCGAGCAGGGTGGCACGGTGCAGTGCGCGCTCCAGCCGCTTGGTGGTGCGGACGATGCCGACATAATCCCACATGAAGCGGCGAATCTCGCGCCAATTATGCTGGACGACGATATCCTCGTCCGAATCGCGCACACGGCTTTCATCCCACGGACGGATCGCGTCGGGCTCGGGCAGGTCCGCGAAATTGGCGAGGATATGCTTCGCCGCGGCCTCGCCGAACACGAAGCATTCAAGTAGCGAATTGGAGGCGAGGCGGTTGGCGCCGTGCAGCCCCGACTGCGTCACCTCGCCCGCGGCATAGAGGCCCGGCAGATCGGTCCGTCCGTCACGATCGATCATCACCCCGCCGCACGTATAATGCATCGCGGGCACGACCGGGATCGGCTCTTTCGTGATGTCGATCCCCAGCCCTAACAGCCTGGCATAGATCGTAGGGAAATGCTGCTCGATGAATTCGGGCGGCTTGTGGCTGATATCGAGGTGGACATAATCTAGGCCCAGCCGCTTGATCTCGTGGTCGATCGCGCGCGCCACCACGTCGCGCGGCGCGAGTTCCGCGCGCGGATCGAAATCGGGCATGAAGCGGTGGCCGTTGGTGGGCAGCTTCAATATGCCGCCCTCGCCGCGCATCGCCTCGGTGATCAGGAAGTTCTTGACCTCCAGATTATAGAGGCAGGTCGGGTGGAACTGGTTGAATTCCATGTTCGACACACGGCAGCCGGCACGCCATGCCATCGCGATGCCGTCGCCAGATGCACCGCGCGGCGCGGTCGAATATTGATAGACGCGCCCCGCCCCGCCGGTCGCGAGGATCGTCGCCTTGGCGGTGAAAAGCGCGACATGCCCGGTCGCCCGATGCAGCGCATATACACCGCGCACGCGCCCATCGCCCGAATAGCGCATCGCATGCCGCCCGGTGACCAGATCGATCGCGGCCATATCGGTGATCAGGCTGATATTGGGATGATCGTGCGCCGCTTTCTCCAGCGCCTGTTGCACCGCCCAGCCGGTCGCGTCGGCTACGTGCACGATCCGGCGGTGGCTGTGCCCGCCTTCGCGCGTCAGGTGCCAACGGTCGCCGCTTTCATCCTCGCCCGGATTGAACGGCACGCCCAATTGCGCCAGCCGCTCGATCGCCGCGGGGGCGTTCTCGACTACGAACTCGACGGTCTTGCGGTCGTTGAGCCCCGCGCCCGCGATCATCGTGTCCTCGATGTGACTCTCGAACGTATCGCCCGGCTCCAGCACCGCCGCGATCCCGCCCTGCGCATGCGCGGTCGATCCCTCGGACAGACCGGCCTTAGCGAGGACGCCGACCTTGAGGTGATCCGCCAGGTTGAGCGCCGCGGTCAGCCCGGCTGCGCCCGAGCCGATGATCAGGACGTCGTAATTATGCGTGGCCATCAGCTACAACCTAGAACTGTCTCGCCTTTATCCACAGTGACCTCCGCAGACAGCTCCATGGGGTTTTCCGGATCGGCATGGCGCCTTTTTCCACTCAGCGGAAGCGCCATGCCCGCCTCGTTGAGCCTCTGCATGACTGACTGCCTAGGTGCGGCGAAGCGGATTGTGTCCCATCCGTAGTCGCTTTCGGGCATTGCGCTGCTCCCGACGCTGGTCACACGCAAACCCTTCCACGTCCCACGCACCGGCACGGTGACGGTCAGCAGGTGATCCCGAGCGGTCGTGCTGGTCGGCTTGCCGAACGCCGCCGCGAACTCGGGTGGAATTGCCGGCTTGCCGGCGGAGATCGTGTAATCCGCGTTGCTGTGGATCAGACTTTCGAGCAGCCGGTTCATTGGCTCGGTAAATTCGCACTCCTTGGGATCGGAAAAGCGGATCAGACGATCGAGGCTTGGCAGCGGCAACTCCGCCTGCCCTTTTGTGGAATCCTGATGCGACTCAGGCTTGGCGTATTGGCCACATCCAGCGAGCATGCCCAACCCGGCCAGCGGCAACAGGAGAGCAGAGCCAGGCTTCACGCCGCGGTCTCTATCACCGGCGCCCGCGTCAGATTCAGGAAAACATCCTCCAGATCCGCCTCGTGGGTCGAAACGTCGACGATGCCGAGCCCTTCCGCCTGCAACGCCGCCAGCACCTCGCCCGCATTCACCTTGTCCTTGGAATAGGTGATCACGACCGAACGCTCGTTCTTGAGCTCGCTCTTGCCGAAGCAGGCCGCCTGCGGTGCCGCCTTAAGATCGCGGTCGACCGTGACGGTGACGGCTTTTTCCTGCGCCATCGCCAGCAGTTCGCGCGTCGGGCGGTTGGCGATCACCTGGCCGTGATTGATGATCGCTATCCGGTCGCAGAGTTCTTCCGCTTCCTCGAGATAGTGGGTCGTCAGCACCACCGTCGTGCCCGCGGCATTGAGCGCGCGCACATATTCCCAGAGCTGCTGGCGCAGTTCGACATCCACGCCGGCGGTCGGCTCGTCGAGCACCAGCACCGGCGGATTGTGTACCAGCGCCTTCGCCACCAGCAGGCGGCGCTTCATGCCCCCCGAAAGCGAACGGGCATAAGCATTGGCCTTGTCGTCGAGATAGACCGCACGCAGCAATTCCATCGAACGCCGTTCGGCCTTGGGCACGCCGTACAGGCCCGCATACAGTTCCAGCATCTCGAACGGCGTGAAGAAGGGATCGAACACGATCTCCTGCGGCACGATCCCGATCGAACGCTTGGCGTTGCGCGGATGCTCGTCGATGTCGAAGCCCCAGATCGAGGCCTTGCCTGACGTCTTGGTGACCAGCCCCGCCAGAATGTTGATCGTGGTTGATTTACCCGCCCCATTGGGCCCGAGCAGCCCGAAAATCTGCCCCTGCGGCACATCCAGCGTGACGTCGGTCAACGCCTGCTTGCCGCCTTTATACGTCTTGCTCAAACCCCGAAGGCTGATCGCCGCATCGCTCATGGACGAGCGCATAGAACCGGATTGCCCCGGGTGGAAGCGCCCAACTTCCCTTGTGTGACCGCCCAGCCCATCCCTTTCATAGGCATGCCCGGCCTGGCAGCCATCCACGCGACCGCGCTGAATGTCGCGGGCCTGGCCCGCACAGATGATCGAAGACTATCCGCCGATATCCCAACAATAGCGCATTTGTTTCGCCGGCCATTGGTGGTAATATTCTGCGGGGTGGAAGCGAAGGGGGAGATTATGGCGACTATTGCAGACGGGCATGTCGGTACCGGCATGCCACCGCTTTCCGGTAGTCCGGCAGGACGCGCGGTCGATCGCTGGATCTACGTCTATATGGCGGCAAGCTTCGTCGTGATCACGCTCATTGGGTTCATTCCCGATTCCCTCATGAAGGTCGCTGCGGTCCAAGCGGGCACACGCGCGCCTTTCCCGCTCGTCCTGCACGTCCACGCGGTCCTGATGGGATCGTTCCTGTTGCTCGTGCTAGCGCAGACCACGCTCGCCGCGACGGGCAAGTTGGAAAGGCATCGCTGGCTAGGGCGCCTGGCGATGGTGCTCGTTCCCGCTTTGGTGGTAGCCGGCTTCATCCTGGTTCCGACCATCTATCATGCGGGCTGGAACGCGGCGCAATCCGCACCGCCGGCCGCACGCGCGGAACTCCAGCAGCTTGTGCTGCGTCGCGACAATATCATGCTGCTTCAGTTTCGGATCGGCATTCTGTTTCCGCTGTTCATCTTCCTCGGCCTCAAGGCGCGCGGAAAGGACGGGGATTTTCACAAGCGCATGATGATCCTCGCGACGGCCACACCGCTACCCGCGGCGATCGACCGCATGGAATGGCTGCCGACGACCCTGCCCGTAAGCCCGCTGTCGACCGATCTCTACATTCTGGCCGTGCTTTCGCCGATGGTCGTCTGGGACCTGGTTCGCACGCACACGGTCCATCGGGCCTATCTCGTCTGGCTCGGCCTGTACGCCGCGGTTTCGGTCGCCCTCTATAGCGCGTGGGGCACAGACTGGTGGCACGCGATCGCACCACGCCTGATGGGCGTTTAACGCCGCAGCGATCGGGCGGCGGCGCGATCTAGGCCGGTTCTACGACCCGGTCGGAGTTGCGCAACATGGCAACAATTCGCTCGCATTCGTGCTGCAGCTTTTCGGTCCGCGTGCGCATGTCGGTGCTGATCAAGCGGGTCTGATGCGCGACCGTGGCCGTTTGCCCGAACATCCCGTTGAGGGAATCCAGCGCTTCGCGTGCCGCGCCGGTCGCCGTCTCAATTGTAATGATCATCTGCTGAAGCTCGGTATTCGTGCTGTGCTGACGTTCGGTCATCTCGATTGTCTGCATTGCCGATGACGACACTGATACGAGCGCGGACCCCAACATCGTGCTCACACCGACGGCGGAGTTGGTCGCCTGGCTGATATCGTGAATCCGCTCCGCAATATCGCGCGTCGTGCTTGCGGCCTGCTGCGAGAAGCTCTTCACTTCCTGGGCCACCACGGCGAAGCCGCGTCCCACATCGCCGGCCCGCGCAGCTTCCATCGTGGCATTCAACGCAAGAAGCTTCGTGGCATGGCTGATCCCGCTAATATGCTGGGAGGCCTGCTGGATGGAGGCGACGCTGCGCGTCAGCGTCTCGTTCGCCTCCTGTGCCGTAGCGGAATGACGCGCGGCATCGATCATCAACTCGGCGGAATGCCGCGCTTTTGCGCTCACCATGTCGATGCTGGTCGCGATTGACCGCAATCTATCCAGCATTTCGCAGGTCATCTCGCTCGTACGCGCAGAGATGGTGTGCGCCGTTTCCGCCTGCCTCTGCTGGTCGACGACATTGGCCATGGTTCGGTCGGCACTGATATCGAGCTCGGTTGCCGATGTCCGGAGGTTGTCGATCAAAGATCCGATCGTCTTCTCCAGCCGGTCGGCGATGGCGCGCGAGGCTGCGTTCAATTCGGCGCGGTGTCGTTCCTCCGCCTGCAGCCGACGCTCCACCTGGTCTTCGCTGTCACGCCGGGCATCGCGCAATTCGATCAAGGCATTCTCGGCAGCCAACCGCGCCGCTTGCTGTTCCCCAGCCGATTGTTCGGCAGCGCGGGATTTGTTCTCCAGATCCAGGCTCAGGCGCAGGACGCGCCGGATCAGCGCCACCGAGATGATCAGAAACAGCAGGGTACAGCAAATGATCAGCGGGAGAATGGCGTGGAATGCCTTCAGCCCGGGCGTGAGAGGGCGCCAGGCGATGACGCCGATGATCTGTCCCCGCCAATCGACCAGATTGGTCGAGGGATCCGATTGGGCGGAATTGGTCGAAGACAGCCAACGAAGGTTGGGCAAGCCGAACCCCGTCGACCATTCGGAGAGAATATGATTATCGATGATCCGGATGTCGACGAAGATGCGGTACGTGCGTCGGTCCAGCAGCGCCGGTCCCTTTTCCCGAACGATCGGTGAAAAGGCAACGAGCGCGGGCGTGCCCCCGAAGCGCGCCAGCAGAACCACGGCGTCATTCCGCTTGCGCACGTCGCCCTCGGTCGCCGGTATTCTGGCAAGCAATTCCCGCATGGTCGCCGGAGAGATCATTTTATTCAAAGGCGGCGCGATGTTTCCGGGCAGGTGGCCGAAGAGGGTCTTGCCGGTCGCGTCGATAATATAATCCCGGGCGATCGGGGTGGCGAAATTGGACTGGATCCACCCCCGGTCCATCGTGCCATAGATATGCGCGGCGGCATCGTCCCAATGCGAATTGATGAAGGTCTCATTGCTGATCCGGGATCGCTCGCGATCTACCGCTCCGGATATTGTGGAGGCAGCCAGCTTGTCCGCGTCCGCATCCGCATGACGTATCAGGAAGGCGATCACGAGCGCGGAGCTCAGGAAGGCGACACCCGACAGGGCCAGCAACAAGGTGGTGATGGAAAATCGAGCGCTCCATGCCCCCCTTGGAAGAATGGCGTGACCAGTTGGTCTGAGCTTGAAGATCCACGCGACGGACACCCCACGTCTCATGCCGAAACATGATTAAAATACCGTTTGGGCCAGGTTGAAAACGTGGCGTGAGCGCGATCCGGGCGCGACCATTTGCCGCGGCCCCATCGCCCGTTGGGACGCTGCGCCGTCCTGCCCAGCGGGCATCAGGGACGCGCCATCAGGTCACATCCTCCCTGTCGCCGCAGCGGGCGTACCCATGCCCAATATTGGACGCTCGCGGTTCACATCGGCGGGAAATATGCTACTCGATCAAGGCGCGCGGAGACGGTCATGCAGAAGATCGAACACGGGACGGCCCGGCTATCGACGGCTGAGGCGCTGGCTTTCTGGGTCTTCCTCGGCGCCATGACCATGTCTGCGGTTTATGGCCTCGGGCGCGTGATTCAGGCCGCTTCGGAAAGGGCTTCGAGCATTTCCTCGGAGGCGTTCGCACTTGATGGCCTTTGGCAAGGCAGAACCGAGATTGCCCGGGTGTCATCTTCGCCGGACGGGATCGATGTTCTGCTATGGCAGGAGCATGGCTCAAGGCTTCGGTTCGAACAGGCCTATCACTTTCTCCGGACCGTCGGTTCGGCTGTGACCTATGTGGGTGCGGACGGTCGGAGCAATGCGATATGGGAGCGCCACGAACTGCGGCTCAACCTGCCCGGGCGGCATTTGGTTCTCAACCGGTGGTGAGCGACCGCTAAGGCCGAAAAAGACCAGGAATCCGACTCCTAGCATCTGTCGCGCGATACGCTTTTCGCGTTCCTTCTGAGCTATTATCCTTGACGAAGGCCGCCGTCGGACGCTGCGCGTCCCGAAAATTGTCGCTGCAGCGTCTCGGGCATCTATCGCTCTTCCAGAGCCAGACATCTGCCTGTCTCGGCGAGGCGGGCACTCTCCCATTCGGCGCGTACATCCGGATCGGGCTCGGATGTGCAGCGGCCGGCCGCCTCTTCCGCGAACCGCTGGGGATCGAGCCTTGAGAGCGCCCAGGCCGCCGCGCCGCGCACCACCGGCGCCGGATCGTCCAGCAAAGCCAGCACCCGCGGCAACAGCGCGGCCATCCCGCTATTTCCCGCGGCGATCAGCACATTGCGTATCATCTTATCGCGCCCGATCCGCTTGATCGGTGAACCCGAGAACACGTGTCGGAAGCTTGCATCGTCCAGTTGCAACAGGTCGGCCAACTCGGGGGCCGCCAGTTCCGCGCGCGCCGCGAAAGCGCGGTTGGCATGCGCTGCTTCCGCGAACTTGTTCCATGGGCAGACCGCGAGACAATCGTCGCAGCCATAAATGCGGTTGCCGATCGCCGACCTATATTCGTGCGGGATCGGCCCCTTATGCTCGATCGTGAGGTAGGAGATGCAGCGCCGCGCATCGAGCTTGAACGGCGCGGGGAAGGCATCGGTCGGGCACGCCGCAAGGCAGGCATTGCACGATCCGCACTTCACCTCGCCCGCCGGATCGGGCTCCAGCTCGAGCGTGGTCATGATCGCTCCGAGCAACAGCCAGCTTCCCTCGCTGCGGCTGACAAGGTTCGTATGCTTGCCCTGCCAGCCGAGGCCCGCGGCTTCGGCGAGCGGCTTTTCCATCACCGGCGCGGTATCGACAAACACCTTGAGATCCGCGTCCGGCACCGTCGCTACCAGCCAGCGCGCGAGCGCCTTCAGCCCCTTCTTGACGATGTCATGATAATCCTGGCCCTGCGCATAGACCGAGATGCGGCCAACCCCCGCCTCGTCGGCCAGCGCCAGCGGATCCTGCGGCGGCGCATAGCTCATGCCGAGCATGATCACCGACCTGACTTCGGGCCACAATGCGCCGGGGCTGCCGCGCTGGTGCGCGCGCTCCTCCATCCAGAGCATGTCTCCGTGCGACCCCGCCGCCAGCCATTCGTGCAGGCGTTCGGACGCCTCCGGAATCACGTCGGCCCGTGTGATCCGGCAATCCGCAAAGCCGAGCGCGCGCGCCTCGGCCTTGAGCGCCTCTTCGATGGAAAATGGGGCTGTCACTGCCCCATGTTATCACATCGCCGCATTGATGCTTGTATCTTGCTGATCGGATGCACACTTTTTGGGCGTTGGGGCGTTGGAAGACTGCGGGAAAGGAATATCGTGCAGATTTCAAGACGGACGCTCATCGGCGGAGGCGCCGGTGCGATTGCTGCGGTTTGGTTGTGGCCATCGGGCGGCGGAAGCGCGCCGATCCACTATGAGGTTACGCTGACCGACGCGCAGTGGCGCGCCAAATTGTCGCCCGCCGCCTATGACGTGCTGCGCCATGAAGGCACCGAGCGGCCTTTTACGAGCCCGCTGCTCAACGAACATCGCACGGGCGCCTTCAATTGCGCGGGCTGCGCGCTGCCCCTCTTCTCGTCGAGCACCAAATTCGAGAGCGGCACCGGCTGGCCGAGCTTCTGGGCGCCGCTCAAGAATGTCGTCCTGCAGAGCGGCGACAATACGCTCGGCATGGAGCGCACCAAGGTCAATTGCCGCCGTTGCGGCGGGCATCTCGGCCACGTCTTCAACGATGGTCCCAAACCGACCGGATTGCGCTATTGCATGAACGGCGTGGCACTCAGTTTCACTCCAGCGAAAGCCTGACCCTTGATTCAGACGTTGCGTACACGTGCCGTGAGGCGCGGATGAGCCAGATTACGCCTGTCATCCTGTCCGGAGGTTCGGGCACGCGGCTGTGGCCGCTGTCGCGCACCGGACGCCCCAAGCAATTGCTGAGCCTGACCGCGGCCGAGACGATGCTGCAATTGACCGCGCGTCGGGTTCCTACAAGCGAAGGTTTCGCCGCGCCGATCGTGGTCGCCAATGCCGCGCATGCCGACATGATCGAGGCGCAGCTCGAGAAAGCGGGCATCGCCGAATCCTTGCTGATCCTCGAGCCCATCGGCCGCAACACCGCGCCCGCCATCGCCGCCGCGGCGCTGGCACTGGATCGGGATGCGATCATGCTGGTGATGCCCAGCGACCATGTCGTGCAGGATGTCGCGGCCTTCCGCGCGGCGATCGCGGCGGCGACGCCTTTGGTCGAGCAAGGCTGGCTCACCACCTTCGGCATCACCCCCGACGGGCCGGAGACCGGCTATGGCTATATCAAGCGCGGCGCGGAACTCGCGCCGGGCGTGGCGCGGGTCGACAGCTTCGTCGAGAAGCCTGACCGCGAGACCGCCGAAGCCTATCTCGCCACCGGCTGTTACAATTGGAACGGCGGCATTTTTCTGTTCGGCGCCGGGACCTATCTCGACGCGCTCGGGCGCCACGCACCGGATATGCTCGCCGCGGTGAAGAAGGCGGTGGATGGAGCGACGCGGGACGGCAACCGCCTCTTCCCCGAGCGCCACGCCTTCGCGGCCTCACCGAGCCAGGCGGTCGATTATGCGGTGATGGAAAAAGCCGACAAGGTCGCGGTTGTGCCGGTCGAGATGGGCTGGTCGGACGTCGGCAGCTGGGACGCGCTCCACGCAATCTCGGACCAGGACGACCATGGCAATGCGAACCATGGCGAGGTGTTCGCGATCGACACCAGGCGCTGCATGATCCGGAGTGAAGGCCCGGTCGTAGCCGCAGTCGGGGTCAAGGATCTGATCGTGATTGCCACCCCCGATGCCGTCCTGATCATGCCCCGCGGCGCCAGCCAGGAGGTGAAACGCGCGGTCGAAGCGCTCAAGAAAGACGGCCATATCACGCTGGACCGGGCGCTTTAGATATCCATCGGCGAGGGGATCCGCCAACTTTCGATCACGGGACGTCGAGCATCGCAGAACGCAGTCGACCGGGTCGTCGGGGGAGTGACCGAACCGGCGGAGCCTAAGCCGCCGTCCACCCCCCGTCGATCGAGAGGTTCGCGCCCGTGATCGACGCGCTCTCGTCGCGGCACAGATGCAGCAGCAGCGACGCCACCTGATCGACTGTAACAAACTGTTTGGTCGGCTGCCCCGCGAGCAGCACGTCGTTCATCACCTGCTCGCGCGTCAGCCCGCGCGCCTTCATCGTGTCGGGGATCTGGGATTCCACCAAAGGTGTCCAGACATATCCCGGGCTGATGCAATTGACCGTGATGCCCTTGGTCGCGACCTCGAGCGCTACCGTCTTGGTCAGCCCGGCGATGCCGTGCTTCGCAGCGACATAGGCCGACTTGAAGGGCGAGGCGACCAGGCTGTGCGCCGACGCGGTATTGACGATCCGCCCCCAGCCCTTCGCCTTCATCCCCGGCAACGCCGCGCGGATTGTATGGAAGGCCGAGACCAGGTTGATCGCGATGATCTGGTCCCATTTCTCCGGCGGGAATTCGTCGATCGGCGCGACATGCTGGATGCCGGCATTGTTGACGAGGATGTCGACCCCGCCCAGTTCCTTCGCGCAGGTCTCGACCATCGCCAAGATTTCCTCGGGCTTCGACATGTCGGCCGAGGAATACAGCGCCCCCGCTCCACTCGCCTCGGCCAGCGCCTGTCGCTCCGCCTCGATCGCCGCCGCGTCGCCAAAGCCGTTGATCATGACTGCCGCCCCTTCGGCCGCCAACGCCTGCGCGCAGGCGAGTCCGATGCCCGAGGTCGATCCGGTAATGAGCGCGGTCTTGCCCTTGAGGAACATGCATACTCCCTTGCGATCAGTGCGACGCGGCCCAAGCGGAAGCGGGGCCGACTTCGACTTTGCGCATATGGGCGCGATTCTGGATAGAGGTGATCGCCTTGACCGCGCCTTGACGCGCGTCTGGCGGCAACGCGCGGTCGGCATAAGCCTGGACACGCTCCGCTAGTGCCAGGTCGCCCGAGCCCGCGGCCAGCGAGACGATATAGCCCGCCTGCGAGC
>Ga0207640_10000777_pt1 | contig 18152 bp, 17 predicted proteins | sample KBSCornC42_FD_184300 | JGI IMG/M metagenome (GOLD analysis project Ga0207640, IMG submission 184300) | Corn rhizosphere microbial communities from Kellogg Biological Station, Michigan, USA - KBS Corn C4-2 (SPAdes) (version 2) | ecosystem: Host-associated > Plants > Roots > Rhizosphere > Soil ... | reverse complement strand
GGAAAAGCATCGACAGGAAGAACAGGACGACGGTGAGGATATTCACCGCCAGAATCCGATGGGTCAGCGTCCAATGGCCTGACCAGGCCTGCTTCCGCCGCCGCGTCATCAGGCTTCGAATCTGTAGCCGACGCCGTAGAGAGTCTCGATCGCATCGAATTCCGGGTCGGCGGCCCGGAATTTGCGGCGTATCCGCTTGATATGGCTGTCGATCGTGCGATCGTCGACATACACGTCTTCCTGATAGGCGACGTCGAGCAGCTGGTTGCGGTTTTTCACAACGCCCGGGCGCTGCGCAAGCGCCTCCAGGATCAGGAACTCGGTGACCGTCAGCACGACGTCGCGGCCGTCCCATTTCACCTTGTGCCGCGCCGGATCCATCGCCAGACGCCCTCGGACCAGCAGCTCCGGCTCTGCTTTCTCATCGTTCGCGGCCGCCGCGGTCTTGGTGAGGTCCTGACGGCGCAGGATCGCACGGATCCGGGCGATCAGCAGCCGCTGCGAGAATGGCTTTGATATGTAATCGTCGGCGCCCATCGCCAGCCCCAACGCCTCGTCGAGTTCGTCATCCTTGGAAGTGAGGAAGATCACCGGCATCGAGCTGAACTCGCGAAGCCGCCGGAGCAGCTCCATCCCATCCATTCGCGGCATCTTTATGTCGAAGACGCCAAGATCAGCAGGATTGTCCGAAAATGCCTTCAAAGCAGCATCGCCATCCGAATAGACGCGGGTAGCAAATCCCTCGGCCTGAAGGGCAATCGAAACGGAGGTGAGGATGTTGCGGTCGTCATCGACCAGCGCAATCGTTTGGTTCATGGCGCTCCGCGCGAAGGCTTACGCGGGGGGGCAAGCTGAAACAAGCCACGCGATCCGTTTTGCCCGGCAACCTTTTTGGCGCTATAGGCGCTGTAGCAACGTAGGGCGGCGGTAACGATCAGCGATGATCGCCGCCGCCCTCTGTGTTTCTGGAGAGGGGATTTTCACCAGTGAACGGCAGTATCGCGAATTTCGGACTGGAGCAGCAGGGGATCGTCACGCCCGCGGAACTGCATTGGAACCTGACCACCGCGCCATTGGTGGAATTCGCGGTGCGGAGGAACGAGGGTCTGCTGGCGAAGGATGGGCCTCTCGCGGTGAAGACCGGCCGGCACACCGGGCGAAGTGCGCAGGACAAGCTCACGGTGCGCGATGCGCTGACAGAGAAGGCGATCTGGTGGAACAAGGGCAACAAGCCGATGGACCCTGCAGCCTTCGACCGGCTGCATCAAGATTTCCTTGCAGCTCTTGGCGAGAAGGATGAGCTGTTCGTGCAGGATCTGTACGGCGGCTCTCAGCCTGAGCACCGGGTCCGAGTGCGGGTGATCAACGAACTCGCCTGGCACAGCCTGTTCATCCGGACGATGCTGGTGCGGCCGGAGCCGGAGGAGTTGGCCGATTTCGTTCCGGAATTCACGATCATCGATTTACCCGGCTTCCAGGCAGATCCCGCTCGCCACGGCTGCCGCAGCGAGACGGTCATTGCCGTCAACTTCAGCAAGAAGCTGATCCTGATTGGCGGCACGGCCTACGCCGGCGAGATGAAGAAATCCGTCTTCGGGTTGCTCAATTTCCTGCTTCCGCCGCAAGGAATCATGCCGATGCACTGTTCGGCCAATATCGGCCCGCACGGGGATACGGCGATCTTCTTCGGCCTCAGCGGCACGGGGAAAACAACGCTGTCAGCCGATCCCAATCGCACGCTCATCGGAGACGACGAACATGGCTGGTCGGACACCGCTGTCTTCAACTTCGAAGGCGGCTGCTACGCCAAGATGATCCGCCTCTCACCTGTGGCGGAGCCGGAGATTTATGCGACGACCAAGCGGTTCGGGACGGTGCTCGAGAATGTCGTGGTCGACCCTGTCACTCGGGAGCTCGACCTCGACGACCCTTCGCTCGCCGAGAACAGCCGCGGCGCCTACCCGATCGACTTCATCCCCAATTCGTCGGACGAGAATATGGGGCCGCCGCCGAAGAATGTGGTGATGCTGACCGCCGACGCGTTCGGCGTGCTTCCGCCGATTGCCAAGCTGACTCCCGAGCAGGCGATGTACCATTTCCTCTCCGGCTACACGGCGAAAGTGGCGGGAACGGAGATCGGCGTCACCGAGCCCGAAGCGACCTTCTCGACCTGCTTCGGCGCTCCGTTCATGCCCCGCCATCCGTCGGTCTACGGAAATCTGCTGAAGGAGCGGATCGCCAGGGGCGGAGTCGATTGCTGGCTGGTCAATACCGGCTGGACCGGTGGAAAATATGGCACCGGAAAGCGCATGCCGATCCAGGTGACTCGCGCGCTTCTCAACGCCGCCCTCGACGGCAGCTTGAAGAGCGCGGAATTCCGCAAGGATCCGAATTTCGGCTTCGAAGTGCCGGTGCATGTCGCGGGAGTGGAGGACCGGATCCTCAATCCGCGAAGCACGTGGGCGAACCCGGAGGAGTACGATCGCACCGCAGCGAAGCTGGTCGACCTCTTCGTCGACAATTTCGCGCAATTCGAAACCCACGTGGACGAAGGCGTGCGACAAGCCGCGCCTAAAATTCAACCGCAACCCGCACCCGCCGAATAGCCCGGTCATCCGATCGGGCCCATCACAGGACCCGACCGATGACCGACTATCTGCCCCGACTCTTCCCCTCTGGCGCCGAAATCGAGCATATCGGCGAGGGTCTGCTCGCCTGCACGCTTCCCAAGGCGGAATGGACCCACGAAGCGCATCTCGCCGCAACCACCTGGTTCCTGCTGAAGCGGCCGGACATCGACATCGATCGCGAGCTTCCGGACGGCATCCGGCGCTACAACGAGAGTGTCGGCGGCGTGAACAGCGACACCGAAGGCTATCACGAGACGATTACGCATACGTTCCTCAGAGGAGTGCGGTTGTTCCTGACCGAGGCCGATCTCAGCCAGCCGCTGCACGAGATCGTCAACGAGCTGCTACTGTCGCCGATGGGCCGCCGCGACTGGCCGCTGCGCTTTTATTCACCGCAGTTCTTGTTCTCAGCGAAGGCTCGCCACGGCTTCGTGCAGCCGGACCTCGCGCCGCTCGCTCAGATTTGATAGGCCGCCGCCGTGCTGGAAGGGATCGAGACCGGATACGAGGAGAAGTTCGATTTTCCCTACCGCGAGGCGTTGCCCGAACGGGTCTACATCCTCGCCTCCGCTCCCCGTAGCGGAAGCACCTATCTTAGCCATCTCCTTTGGCAATCCGGCTGCCTTGGAGCACCGCTGGAATATTTCAATTTCCTCCCGACCGGCCACTATGCCTCTGTGAGCGGATCAGCGGAAAAGCAGATCGCGCTATGGCGATCAGTGCTTCACCACCGCACGTCGCCGAACGGAGTGTTCGGGGTGAAGTGCTTCCCGGCGATGGTCAACTATCTGGCGCAACGCAATCCGGCGCTGTTTCGCGAAGTGACCTCGACGTTGCTCGCTTCCAACCCCGATCCGAAGATCGTGCAGCTCAAGCGGCGAGACCGCATTGCCCACGCGATATCCTACGCGCGGGCCGTCCGGTCAGGTATTTGGCGGGCGGAGCAGGAGGAGAAGGGACAGCCGGCCACCGTCCCCTATTCCGAAGATGCAATCGATGAAGCGCTTCAGGCGCTTGGCGGGGAAGAAGCGACGTGGGATTCGCTGTACGCCAACTCCGGAATCACGCCGCTTGTCCTCTGGTATGAGGATGTGATCGAGCGCCCCGAAGAAGCCGTCGAAAGCGTCGCCACGCATCTCGGTGTAACGCTCGATCCTTCCGCAACGGTCAGCGTCCCGGAAATCCGTCGTCAGTCGCGAGCGGACGCCGAGAAATGGGCCGAACAACACGCGCGGCTTCAGCGCCGCTGACGGAACTCTACGGCTGTTTCGGCGCTGTCTTCCGCAACAGGAGACAAATCATGCGTTCGATATTCCTCTGGCTGATCGGCGTGCCGATCCCCATCATCCTATTGCTGGCGCTCTGCACGCACCATTTCTGAGGGACTGAGCGAGTTAGGACGCCTTCGCCCGTGCGATATAATCGTCGATGTTCTTCGCGAGCACGTCCATCGGCACGTTACCGCCCAGCACCACTGCGTCATCGAACGCCTTGAGGTCGAATTTCGGCCCAAGCTCCGCCTTCGCCTTGTCGCGAAGCCGGTTGATCGTAGTGTGCCCGACCTTGTAGCCGCAGGCTTGGCCTGGCCACGCGCAATAACGATCCACTTCGCTCGCTACCTCGACCGGATTTGAGCCGTTGACGTTGACGAAATAATCGACGCCCTGCTGACGGGTCCACCGCTTCGCATGAATTCCGGTATCGACGATCAGCCTTACCGCGCGGAAGGCAATCGACTGGAAGTAGCCGAGGCGGCCGACCGGATCCCCGTCGTAGGCGCCAAGCTCATCCGCGAGCTGCTCCGCGTACAGCGCCCAGCCTTCGGAATAAGCGTTAAACGCCAATAGCTGCCGGATGAGCGGCTCATTGTGCGTATATTCGCCTTGCCAGATGTGGCCCGGGATCGACTCGTGGAAGGTGAGATCGGGCAGATCGTACTTCCGATGAAGGTCCGTGGTCCTGAGGTTGATCCAGAATCGTCCGGGGATCTTGCCGTCGATCGACCCTGCACCGCCGTAAGCGGACGGAGCGCCCGGTTCCTGCTCCGGCGACATTCGCTTCACTTCCATGTTCGGGTGAACGAGCGTGTTGAAGGCCCGCGGAAGCTGCGCGTTGATCCAATCGAGCCGCTTGTGGATGAAAGCCATGATCTCCGCCCGGCCCTTGTCCCCGGGCGAGAATTTGTATTTCGGGTCCTTCGATAGCGCCTGCATCCGCTGCCCGACCGAGCCGGTCGTGTAGCCGACCTGCTTCAGGATCGTGTCCATCTGGGCGTGCAGGTCCTTCACCTGATCCAGTCCCATCTGGTGAACCTCGTCCGGGCTCATCGTGGTGGTCGTCGAAGCCTTGAGCGCCCAACGGTAATAGGCCTGACCATCCGGTCGCGCCCACATGCCAGCGACATCGGTCGCCACCGCGCGCTCCGCCTGAAGTTCAGCAATCTGCCGCTGCAGTGCGGGGGCAACCTCGTTGACCGCTATCCTCCGCGCGCGCGCCTCCCAGTCGCCGGGAATTCCATTCTTCTTCGTCTTTTCCACCAGCGTGTCGACGAGGGCGCCGCCGGCGCGCGCGCTCTTGGCGGCCAGTGTCAGCGGGGGCAGGGTCTTGTCGATCAAGAAATTGGGGGGAACGAGCCCCATGGCCCGCGCCGCCTTGAGCCGGCCGACCTCACCATCCAAAGTCTTTGGATATTCAGCCAGTCTGGCGAGATAAGCCTCTGCATCGGCCTTGGTCTCCACCGGCTGGTCGTTGTCGAGCAGCTCCGGCGTATCGAGCCACGCGCCGACGTTCTGGATGACTACGTAGGGGGTGTTGCGGTAGCCGCCGACCGCGACGTCCCCGTAGGGGAAGGCGAAGCCCTCAACGGCGGTCTCGTATGCGCTTCGAACCACCTCGAAGTTGGTGCGCATCTGGAAGCCGAGGCCGCTGGTGTCGAACGCTTTAGCACGGGCGAGATCGGAGGCGATCACCTGTGCGATATGCCGCTGACCTGCGGCGGAACGATCTTCCAGCTCGGAGCGGAGCGCTGCGCGCGCGCCGGTATCGACCCCAAGGCCTGTTGCGCCTTCCGGGTAGAGAATCAGCAAATTGTCTGCGATGCTGTTGAGAAGAGCGAGCGCTGCCGCCTCGTCCGGCGAGGCCGCGATGGCTTTCGTGGACTGCAGCAGCGGCATCGCCGCGCTTGCAGCCAGTACGGCGAGCGTTTGACGGCGGCTAAGTTCGAACTGGCTCACGAGCGACTCCCCAAGCTTAGGTTAGTTGCCGCTCAGCCTCCACGATCAGGCAATTGCCTTCAACCCCGGTGATCCGGACTCGCTGGCCCGGCGCGGCCGGTCCGCCCCTGGCGCTCCATTCGCTGTCGCCGACACGGACCCGGCCGTTGTGTTCATCCACCTGATGCACGACAGTCACGACTCTTCCGACCAACCGGCCTGCGCGGTCGTTCAGCAGTGGATCGGTGCTGTCCGAAGCCCGGTTCGCGTAAAAGCGTCGCCCGGCGAGCACGGCAATCAGGCTGTACAGCACGAACAGCACGCATTGAGTCGTGATCCCGAGGCCGAATAGCAATGTGAAGAAGCCGGTCGCGACGGCGGCCGCACCGATGAAAACCAGGAAGAATCCCGGCGCGATCACTTCCATGATCAGCAGCAGGACGCCGCCGATCAGCCACAGCCAGCCAGGATCGATGCCGGTTGGCATCAGCTCTCCACGCGCGGGACGCCGGGCTGCGGCGCGGGCTGCTTCGTTCGGGGCGCAGGCGGCGGCGGGGCTTTATCGCCGCCGAGCGCCTGCCGCGCCAGCTCGCCGATGCCGCCGAGCGTTCCTACCAGCTGGGTCGCCTCGACCGGGAACAGGATCGTCTTGGCATTTGGCGAAGTCGCAAACCCGGCGATCGCGTCGACGTATTTCTGCGCCACGAAGTAATTGATCGCCTGAGCGCTACCCTGCTCGATGGCGTCGCTCACTGCCTTGGTCGCCGTCGCTTCCGCCTGCGCCGCACGTTCGCGAGCCTCGGCTTCGCGGAAGGCGGCTTCTCGAGAGCCTTCAGCCGAGAGGATCGCAGATTGCTTTTCGCCTTCCGCCTTCAGGATTGCGGACTGCCGCATGCCTTCAGCTTCAAGGATCACCGCGCGCTTCTCGCGCTCTGCCTTCATCTGCCGCGTCATCGCATTGACGATGTCCTGCGGCGGCCGGATGTCGCGAAGCTCGACCCGGGTGATCTTCACGCCCCACGACTCGGTCGCCTGATCGACGACGGACAGCAGCCGCGTGTTGATCTCGTCGCGCTTGGAGAGAGTCTCGTCGAGGTCCATCGAGCCCATGACCGTCCGAAGGTTGGTCGTCGAGAGTGCCGTAATCGCGAGATAGAGATCACTGACCTCGTAGGCAGCCTTGGCTGCGTCCAGCACCTGGAAGAAGACGACGCCGTCGACCGCCACCATCGCATTGTCCTTGGTGATGATCTCCTGCCCCGGGATTTCGAGCACCTGCTCCATCATGTTGATGCGCCGCCCGACCCTGTAGAAGAAGGCCGGCACGAAATTGAAGCCGGGTTCCGCAACCCGGACGAAGCGGCCGAAATGTTCGATGGTGTACCGATAACCTTGGCGGACGATCTTGACGCTCATCATCACCAACAGAAATGCCAATACCGCGATTGCGAGCATGAAAGTGGCTAACATTGTTTACCCCCGACATTGTTTGCGGTGATGATGCTTTGTGCAGAATAGGAAGGGAAGGAAAATCGAGGTGAACGGAATTTCAGCGGTTCGCTCCGTCTTGTACCTCCCCGCATCCAATCCGCGGGCAGTTGTCCGCGCCCGCGAATCGGCGGCTGATTTGGTGATTCTCGATCTCGAAGATGCGGTGAAGCCCGAAGACAAGGATTCGGCGCGCACAGCGGCAGTGGAGGCAGCCGCCTCCGAATGGCCGATGCCGCTTGCGATTCGAGTCAATGGGGTAGGCAGCGAATGGCATTCGCGTGACGTGGACGCCGTCGCACGGTCGCAAGCCCAGTACGTGGTGCTCCCGCGCGCCACGTCGGCGCATTTGGCGCATCAGGTTGCTGAGGCCGCGGGCAAGCCGTTACTGGCGATGATCGAAACCGCTGCCGGGGTGCTCGCTGCTCCGGAAATCGCGGGTGAATCGGCGGCGCTGATCGCCGGGACTAACGATCTTCGCGCCGATCTCAGAGTTCCGATTGCCAATGATCGCAGTCCGATTCTGACCGCACTTCAGATGATCGTCCTCGCAGCCCGCGCCGCCGGAATTACCGCGTTCGATGGAGTGTTCAACAATCTCAACGACCCGGACGGTTTCGTGGCCGAATGCAGCCATGCGCGACGACTGGGGTTCGACGGCAAAACCCTCATTCACCCCAAGCAGATCGAACCCTGCAATGAAGCATTCTCACCGAACAAGGACGAAATCGCCCGGGCGAAGCGGTTGATCGATGCTTACGGCGGTGGCGCCGAGCGCTTCGAAGGACAGATGATCGAGCGGATGCACCTCGAAGCTGCGAAGCGAGTGGTTGAGAGGGCGCAAACGAGATAATCTTCGTTGAGCGTGCCGGAACCTACCAGCCTGTTATCCCCGAAATTTATGGAGAATGTCGTGGCTCGAATGGTCGTCGTTTACAGAAAGCCGAAAGACGCGGATGCCTTTGAAAGACACTATTTTGAAATTCACGTTCCGCTTGCGAAAAAGTTGCCGGGCCTCAGAAAATATGAAGTGAGCCGCGGACCGATTATCTCTCCTTCCGGGGCAACTGACACGTTCATGGTTGCCACGCTGCACTTCGATAACATGGCCGCAATCCGAAACGCCTTCGCCACGGACATAGGTCAGCTGTGCGCAGAAGACAGGCGCAAATTCGCGCCCGATTCATCGACATTCGACATGTATTTATTCGACGATGTGGAGGTCTGAACAAGATCTAGCGCAAGAGTCGTCATCCAAGCGAAAAGGTGCAAGTTCGGCTTGAGACCCCGGCTCTAGGCCGGGGTGCCGGCTTGGACTTGGCGAATCATCGATCCTCTGTCATGGGCCGATATGGCCCGACCGACCGATATCCCCGAAATTCCCCTCGGCCTCACCTTTGACGACGTGCTTCTGCAGCCGCTCGAATCGAGCGTCCTGCCCAGCCAGGCCGAGACCCGGACTCTCCTGACCCGCGAAATCCCGCTCAACATCCCGATCCTTTCCTCGGCGATGGACACGGTGACCGAGGCCGATATGGCCATCGCGCTTGCACAGCTCGGCGGCATCGGCGTCCTTCACCGCAACCTATCGGTCGAGGAGCAGGCGGCGGCAGTTCGCGCCGTCAAGCGCTTTGAGAGCGGGATGGTGGTGAACCCGATTACCATGACCCCCCACCAGACCCTGGCCGAGGCACTGGAGCTGATGAAGTCCAACCGAATCAGCGGGATTCCGGTGGTCGAGAAATCGGGCAAGCTGGTCGGGATCGTCACCAACCGTGACGTCCGCTTCGCGGAGAATCCGAAGCAAGCGATCTCGGAGCTGATGACGAAGGAGAATCTCGCCACCGTCCGGACCGGGACCAGCCAGGACGAGGCACGGCGGATCCTCCACCAGCGCCGGATCGAGAAATTGCTGGTGGTGGACGAGCGCGACCGCTGCGTCGGTTTGATCACCGTAAAAGACATCGAAAAAGCGGTGGCCGCTCCGCATGCGACCAAGGATGCCGAAGGGCGGCTCAGGGTCGCCGCGGCAACGACCGTCGGGGACAAGGGCTACGAGCGCTCTGCGGCGCTGATCGAGGCGGGGTGCGACTGCATCGTGATCGACACCGCGCACGGGCATAACACGGACGTCGCGCGCTCCGTAGAGCGGGTGAAGACGCTCTCGAACTCGGTTCAGGTGGTCGCAGGCAATGTCGCCACCGCCGATGCGACCAAGGCGTTGATCGACGCGGGCGCCGACGCGATCAAGGTCGGTATCGGGCCGGGCTCGATCTGTACGACGCGGATCGTTGCGGGCGTCGGTGTGCCTCAGCTGACCGCCGTCATGGCCGCAGCGTCGGCGGCGCGCGATAGCGACACGCCGGTCATCGCCGATGGCGGAATCCGCACATCGGGCGACATCGCCAAGGCGCTCGCCGCCGGTGCCTCGACCGTCATGGTTGGATCGCTGCTCGCCGGAACCGAAGAGGCTCCGGGCGAAATCTTCCTGTACCAGGGCCGCTCGTACAAAAGCTATCGTGGCATGGGCTCGGTTGGCGCGATGGCGAGGGGTTCGGCCGACCGCTACTTCCAGCAAGACATTCGCGATCATCTGAAGCTGGTCCCGGAAGGCATCGAGGGACAGGTGCCTTACAAGGGCCCGGCGCGGGACATCATCCACCAGCTGGTCGGCGGCGTGAAGGCGGCTATGGGCTATACCGGCTCGCGCACCATTCCCGACCTCCAGAACCGGGCCAAGTTCGTCCGGATCACCAATGCGGGGCTCTCCGAAAGCCATGTGCACGATGTCGCGATCACGCGTGAGGCGCCGAACTATCCGACCCGGTAAGCAATGACCCCGGCGGCGCGCCTTCAGGCGGCGATCGAGATTCTCGATCTCGTCATCCAATCCGCCCGCGACGATGGGCCGCCGGCTGATGCGATTGTCACCCGTTATTTCAAGACTCGCCGCTATGCCGGCTCAAAGGACCGGCGCGCGGTTCGAGAGTTGGTGTTTCGAGCAATCCGCCGGGCCGCGGAGCGTCCGGAAAGCGGGCGCGCATCGATTCTGGGGCTGGCGCAGGAAGACCCAGCGCTCTTGGACCTATTCGGGCTTCCTCGCGGCCCGGAGCCCCTCCAGGAGAGTGAACCGGCATCCCCTTTGGGAGTGGTCCCCGAGTGCCTGATTGCGGAGCTGTCGCCGTTAGTTGGACCGGGGGAATGGCCTGCATTGATCGAGCGTGCGCCGCTCGATCTCAGGGTCAACGTCGCTCGCACGAGCCGTGAGGCAATGCTCGAGCGCTTTCCGGAGGCGGCGCCGACACCGCTCAGCCCTTGGGGCCTTCGCCTCCCAGCTGACAGCGGGATCGACGATTCGCCTGAATATGCCGAGGGGCTGATTGAGGTTCAGGACGAGGGGAGCCAGCTGATCGCGGTCGCTTGCGATCCGAAACCGGGAGAGCGGGTTCTGGATCTCTGTGCCGGTGCAGGGGGCAAGGCCTTGGCGCTCGCGGCCGCCGCGCCTGGCTCGCTCATCCTTGCAACCGACTCGAACCGGGCGCGACTCTCAAAGCTTACGCCCAGGGCCGATCGCGCCGGAGCCATGGTCGAGACTAGGCTGCTCGATCCTCCTCATGAGCTGGCGCAGCTCGACGACTGGCGCGGGCTCGCCGATCTCGTCCTCGTCGATGCACCCTGTTCGGGGAGCGGCACCTGGCGCCGTAACCCGGAGGCGCGGTGGCGGCTTACGCCCGAGCGGCTCGACAGGGTTGTCGCACTTCAACAGCGCCTGCTCAGCATCGCCGCGGAGATGGTCCGGCCGGGCGGCTCGTTGGTTTATGCAGTCTGCTCGCTGCTCAGCCGCGAAGGATCGGGCCAGATGGACTGGTTCTTAGGCGAGCATTCATCTTGGTTGGCGCAGGATATATTAAACGGCTTCGGGCGTTCCGATGGAGCAGGACGTCTACTGACTCCGGCGCACGACCGGACCGATGGGTTTTTCGTCGCGCGGCTGCAAAAGCCATGCTAAGCGCGGCGCCGAGGAGTGGAGATCAAGATGCGAATTCCGGTGCATTTTCTGGCGCTTGGGGCGGCTGCAACCCTGGTTGGGGGTGTCGCGATTGCGCAGCGGCCGGACAATCAGATTCTGCCTCGTTCGGTCGAGCTTCAAAAGCAGGGTGAATCACTCATTGCTGCCGGCCGCTATCTGGAGGCGGAGGATTCGCTCGAAACCTCGCTTACCGTCGATCCCCGCAATCGGTCCGCCTTCGTCGACTTGGCGCGCGTCGCCGATCATCAGAAGCTTTATGGAAAGGCGATCCGCCTCGCCAGCAAGGCGCTGGACCTCGAACCCAACGATCTGAACGCGCTCGAAATCCAGGGCCAGGCGATGGCCGAGCTCGGGGCGATTCCGCGTGCCAAGGACAACCTCGCCAAGCTGCAGAAGCTTTGCACCAATGGATGCCCGCAAGTGGCGGAGCTTTCCGCCGCAATTACGCGCGGACCGGTGGTGGCGGAAGCCAAGCCGGAAACTCCGAAAAACGACTAACTCAAACTTCGCGCAATCTGGACGAATTCCGCGACGCTTAGCGTTTCCGCGCGGCGCTCCGGATCTATTCCGAGTTCTTCAAGCGCCTGAAGTGCCCCGGGAAGCGACTTCAGACTGGATCTCAGCATCTTTCGTCTCTGACCGAACGCCGCCTCTGTCACCTGCTCGATTCGCTTTGGATCGACTCCAGCCGCGGATTCGCGGGGGGTGATGTGCACGACGGCCGACGCGACTTTCGGCGGCGGGACGAAGGCCGAGCGGCTGAGCCGCATCGCGATCCTGCAGTCACACCGCCATTGCGCCAGCACCGACAATCGCCCGTAAGCTGAGGTGTTGGGAGCAGCGACGATGCGCTCTGCGACCTCTTTCTGGAACATCAGCGTCAGCGACTTCCACCACGGCGGCCACGGCGTGGTGAGCCAGCGAAGCAGCAGGGCCGTACCGACATTGTACGGGAGATTGGATACGACCCGCGCCCCCGCTTCGGCGACCTCCCTTTCGTCCACCCCAAGAGCGTCTGCTTCGATCAGCTCTAGTTTGCTGGGAAATTGCTGCTGCAGCTCTGCGAGAGCTGGTGCGAAGCGGCGGTCCCGCTCGACCGCGACCACGTGCGCTCCCGCCGCTAGAAGGGCGGCGGTCAGGCCACCCGGGCCGGGGCCGACTTCGTAAACGGTCTCGCTTTCCAGCGGCCCCGGAATTGCGGCGATTCGTGCCAGCAGCTGCCGGTCGAGGATGAAGTTCTGGCCCAGCGCCTTCGACGCTTGCAGGCCATGACGGGCGATGACGTCGCGAAGCGGCTCACCGCTCATCGCCTCTTTACCAACCGTCAATCCCGTCGCCCCGGTGGAAGGCGCTTTGCCTTGCCAGACGGATTGCCGCGGCCATGGGTCTTGGGTCGGCGTCGTCTCGGCCCGCGATGTCGAAGGCGGTCCCGTGATCGGGCGCAGTGCGGACGATCGGAAGTCCCAGCGTGATGTTCACCGCCTCCTCGAAGTGAAGGGCCTTGATCGGGATCAGTGCCTGATCGTGATACATACAAAGCGCCGCGTCGTACCGGGCACGGGCGCTATCGTGGAACAGCGTGTCGGCAGGGTGAGGCCCGGTGACTCTCCAACCTTCTGAGCGAAGGGTGGCGATGGCAGGCTCGATGATTTCGATCTCCTCGCGTCCGAGCTGACCACCTTCTCCCGAGTGCGGATTGAGACCGGAAATCGCCAGCCGTGGCTCGGCAATACCGAAGTTGCGCTGAAGCCCGCGCAAAGTTGTCCGCGCACGCGATTCGATCAGGCCTGTAGTCAGCCGCTTCGGCACGTCGGCAAACGGTATGTGGGTCGTGACCGGCACGGTGCGGAGGGTGGGACCGGCGAGCATCATCACCACGTTGGATGAGGAGATCCCGCACCGTTCCGCGACAAACTCCGTCTGGCCGGGATGGGCGAAACCGATCGAGTAAAGCTGTTCTTTCGAGACGGGGCCGGTCACGACTGCCCCGGCCGAACCGGAGCGAGCCAGGCCCACGGCGATCTCCAACGAATCGAGAGAACAATGCGCCCCGGCGAGCGTCGGGTGGCCCGGATGATCGGTCGCGGCGGAAGCGATCTGGATCAGCGGAAGACTTCGATCAAAGGCGGATTCCGCCTCGCGCGGGTCATCGACGACTTCGATCGGCCCATCCCACACCGCGGCCAGTGAGTGGCCATCGCCAATTGCAACGAACGGCGGCAGGTCGAATTGCGCGCGATTATCCCAGCATTTGGCCACAATCTCGGGTCCGATACCCGCTGGATCGCCGAGCGAGACTGCCAGCGGGTTCATGGATGCGCTTGCCATCGCCGCGCCCATAGCCGCATTCCGCGAAAATTAGCGATATTCGATCACCGCATCGCGCCGAAGATCGCGAAGATAATGCTCGGCCCGGGCATTCACCCGCTGCTCGTTCAGCTGGTTGTAGACCTCGTCGTAAGTTGGAGCGACGGGATTTTCCTCATCGCGGCCGCACATCACCAGGATCCGGACTCCGTCCTCAACCGATCCGAACGGGCGAGTCGCCTGGCCCACCTGCATCGGCAGCATGATCTGTTGAAGCGCCGGAGGAAGGTCGCGGAGCTTCACCTGGTCGCTCTGAACCACTTCACCATTGAACTGGGCCGCGATCTTTTCTGCCCCACCGCAACCGCCGACATTCTGGGCAGCCTCGGCGAACTTGGCCACCACAGGCTCGGCCTGCTCTTTGGTGGTGCCCTTCGGGAAGGTAATCGAAACCTGCTTCAGGCTGAGAATCGCATCCCGCGGATCGGGCATGCCCGGGCGTCGGACGTCCTGTACCGCGATTATCGAAACGCCGCCTGCGACCGGGATCGGGTTGCTAACCTGGCCGGGCTGCATTGTCTGCAAGACAGTGGCAATCGCCTGCGGAAGCTGATCGGGCCGGACCCAGCCGAGGTCGCCACCAACTGCCGCTGTCGATGCTTCGGAGAATTCGTGAGCGGCATCCTGAAACGATGCGCCCTTCTTCAGCTGATCGAGGATCTGGCCCGCAGTCGAGCTGGCCTGGTCTTCATTCCCACCCGGCGCAGCGATGTAGATTTCGCTGACTCGATACTGCTGCGCGCCTTTCTCCGCATTCAGCTTCGCGATGACGGAATTCACCTCATCCTCGCCGACGGTGACGGTATCCTCGATCTCCTTCTGCTGAAGCTTGTTCCACGCCAACTCGCCCTCGATCTGCCGCCGGATGGAGTTGATCGAAGATCCGTGGCTCTGCAACAGCGCCGCGAATTGCTCCGGAGTTTGGTTTGCTCCCCCGGCGATCTTCTGGACTGCGCGATCAATTTCCTTGTCGCTGACTGTGATCTTGTCTGCTTTCGCAGCCTGGATCTCCAGCGTCTCGTCTATCAGGTTACGGAGCATCTGCTGGCGAAGCTGTGCGAGCTGGTTTGCGGGAATTTCAGTGTTGTTGGACATTGCGAGCAGCGCCAGCCGCTGATCGATATCGGTCTGTGTGATCGGCATGCCGTTCACGATCGCGGTTGCTTTAACGATCGACGGCAGCGGGGTTCCGAAAACCTGCGGGTTCTGCGGCAAATGCAGCGAACTCGCAGTGTTCGGGGAATCGGTCGCCTGATCCGAAGCGGTCTGAGCGATCGTTGCAGTAGCGACTCCGAGCATCAGGATCGCGATTGCCGGACGGAGCTTCGTCCGGAAGAATTCAGTAGCTACCACTTTGCGAGATTTCCCTTACTGCCCAAACAATTCCGCGAGGATGGATTAAGATTCGGCCGCTGAACGCAGCCTTAGCGGCCCTACCTTAGCGGCCCAGCCCCTTGAGCGCGATCTGAAGTGAAAACGTGCTGCCCTTCCGAGTTGCGCCCAGGATGTCATAGTCGCGGCGCCAGGTCAGGCCAAGCCGCAAACAATCGTCCTCATATTGCACGCCTAGCCGGTCGCGGACCGGTTGAAACCCGTTGCCGGTCGCCAGAGGATCTTCGGCCTTCGTGGTGAGATCGATCACCGTCTCGCCGAAAATCGACCAGAAGCGGCCGATCTGTGCGCGCCCGGCCAACTGGAGCTCCTGGTGGTTGCGCAGGTCTTCGATCGTCGGGTCGATGTTCCGGTTCAGCAGCAGATAGCCGATCTGCGCATAGGTGTTGCTCGATCCGACGGTGAGGTCGAACTCGCTTCGGCGGAAATGGAAGTCGCTTTTATCGATCCGGAAGCGCTCGGTGAGATCGATGAAGCTTCCGTAGCGTACTTCGATACGTCCGACGTAATCGGAAAGGCGGTCGGTAAGGCCGGTACCCTCCGGAAAGATGCCGGGCCGGCTGTTGAGCCGAAAGCTTTGCCCGAGGGTGCTGAAGATCGAGAGACTCGGCCGCTGATAATACCAGTCGAAGCCGTAGGTGACTCGCGACGAATCCTCCCAGCGGTCGTAGCCGGGGAAGCGGTTGAGCGCGAAGAGGTTGCTGTCGTCGAGGTCGATAGAGCGCGCATCCTCGTTGGGAATATCCATGTTCGGAGTGGGCGGGGTGGCGACGACCTGCACCCTTGGGACGAGCCGTTGGGTGCCGCCGAACAGTTCCCCGATCAGCGGCCATTGAACGTCGGCGGCGAGCGCGGCGATCCCGCGCGTGTGCCAGCCGTCGGTTCCGCTGTAGATCGGCACGCCCGTCGCGCCGGCATCGTCTGTGTGATAGACGTCGCCGCGAGCGTAGGCCGTCAGCGTAAGCTGCTGTCCCCACCCAGTGAGCCGCCGCAAATCCCATTCGGCGCTCGCGAAAGCGCGCTGGGTATCCTGACCCTCGATCCGCATGATGGCGAGACTGTTGGCCTGGATCTGCACAGTCCCGCCAAGCACCGGCGGTTCCAGCTTGAAACGGGCATCGATTGCCGGGAGCGCAATCGGGATCTGCTTTTGGACGTCTTCAACCCGCAGCCCCTCAAACGCCCAGCCGGCAATCGAGACATAGGAATTGGGCGTGATCCGCTCTGCATTGACGAAATTGCGAAGCCGGTCGTCATTGGTGATGTCGTAGCGGCTCGCGACAGTCTTGTCGGAAGCGACACGGACATAGCCGGTCACCGTCCAGTCGGGGTCCAGCTGTGCCTTTCCGTTGGCCTCGAAGAAACCGCGCAGCTGCGACTTCGAATCCGGATTTTCACTTAGGTCGGCATTGTCGATGCTGCTGTAGGTCAGGAACCCGCCGATCTGGAACGCCCCGATCCTGTTCAGCTGCCGGTAGTTCAGTTCAATGCCGGGCAGGCTGTTTGTATAGAGATGCGGGGTAACGGCGAGGTCCTGGTTAGACGCCATTCTCCAATAATAGGGAACGGCGACCTCAAAGCCGTTCTTCTTCGAAAGCTTGAACTCAGGCGGAAGCCAGCCAGTCGCTCCTCCGGTGCTTGTCCCGACGCTGAATATCGGCAGCAGCGGAAGGGTAATGCCGAAGATCTGCAGACGACCGCCACGGAACAGGACGCGCTGGTGCGCCGGATCGTCGATCACCTTGGCCGCAGTGATCATCCAGCTCGGGCGCTTGGGGCAGCCGTTGTCAGTCGTGACCGGACAGGGTGAATAGGCGGCATTGCGAAGCGTGATCACATCATTCTGGCGAGTGCCGCTTTGCGCCGCGATCCGGCCACCGCTTTCCAGCACGACCAGAAGGTTGTCGATCGTGCCGTCCTTCAGCGAATCAGTCAGATTCGCCTGGTCTCCGATCAGCTTGTCGCCTTGCGGATTGACCGCCACCACGTTGCCGCGGGCCTGGACCTGCCCCGTCTTGCGATCCCACGTGACCTGATCGGCCGCGAGGTAATTGCCCTCGCGCGACATTCGAACCTTGCCCATTGCAGTGACGATGTCGTTGTTGCTGTCGTAGATCACCTGGTCGGCGCTGAAATCCACCACCTGACCGGTTTGGTCAGGAGCCTGCGTAACAGCAGCCGGTGGCGTTGTTTCCTGCGCGAACGCCGGTCCCGCCATCGTCAACAGCAGCGGCAGCGCCGTCCACCAGACCAGTCGAAGTTGCAAACCGTGCCTTCCGCCACTCGATTCCGTTGACCGGCCTATTGGCACTTGGCTTGACGGACGACAATCGCCGTCGTCAGCCCGTTTTGCCAAGCACGGCGGAGCGCCCTAAAGCCGCGAGCGTTGCGTGAGGGTAGGAGGAAGTTTCGCCGATGCAGATCGAATTCGCCGATGTCCGTCCCAGCGGAGACTATGCGCTCGTCCTTCCCTCGGCAGGGAAGACGCGGCCGGGGGTTGCCGCATTTCCAGACTCGGCAAAGGCGGAGGCTCTGCTCAAGCGGGAACGGTTCGAAGGCGATTCCGGAAGCTCGGTTGAACTGTTCGTCGACGAGGGCGGAACTCCACGCCGAGTTCTCGTGGTCGGGACCGGAGCGGACTCGAACGCGCCGGACGTGGCTGAAAAGCTGGGCGGCATCGCTGTCGCGAAGCTTCTGAAATCCGGCGAGACTCATGCGGTGATCGATCTCTCCGGATTCGGCTTCGATGCGGATTCCGCGGCCCGAGTGGCGCTCGCCGCTGAACTTCGGTCCTGGCGGTACGACCGCTATCGCACCCGGCTGAAGGACAAGCAGAAGCCGACGCTTGAGAAGGTGACGATCGTCGGCGGCGGGGCAGGGGCGGCCGAACGCTGGGCGGGCCGCTGGAAGCCGGTTGCAGAGGGCGTCGGGTTTACCCGCTCGCTCGTCACCGAACCCGCGAACATCCTCTATCCGGAAAGCTTCGTGGAGCGTTGCCGTCCGCTTGCTGAGTTGGGCATCGAGATCGAGGTC
>Ga0207640_10000775_pt1 | contig 18166 bp, 20 predicted proteins | sample KBSCornC42_FD_184300 | JGI IMG/M metagenome (GOLD analysis project Ga0207640, IMG submission 184300) | Corn rhizosphere microbial communities from Kellogg Biological Station, Michigan, USA - KBS Corn C4-2 (SPAdes) (version 2) | ecosystem: Host-associated > Plants > Roots > Rhizosphere > Soil ... | reverse complement strand
CGGTAGGCTTTACACCTGCCGGCTTGCGGACGCCGATCTGCGGCCGATTTGCGGCGGGAATCAGCGGTTTACGAGATTTGGCACGGCCTCTGCATAGTCAGAGGCACCCGAAAGTCTTCCATGAGGCGGAGCCCGTACCCCCCGGTCTCCACAGGGCTCCGCCTCCCCGGGTTTTCCACCAAAAAACCGAGCTCCGCGCAGCGGCTACTGCATCAGCAGGCGCACGCCGGAGATCGTCAACACCGCGGCGAGCGCCGGGCGGAGCAGGTTGTCCGGCGCGCGGCTCGACAGCAGGCTGCCAACGACGACGCCGGGGATCGAGCCGAGCAGAAGGTTGAGCAGTAGCACGAGGTCGACGCTGCCCAGAAACCAATGCCCGGCGCCCGCGACCAGCGTCAGCGGAACCGCGTGGGCAATGTCGGTCCCGACGATCCGCGCCACACGTAGCCGGCGGTAGAGCATCAGCAGGATGGTCACCCCGATCGCACCGGCGCCGACCGAGGATATCGTCACCGCGACGCCGAGGAATGCGCCCAGCGCCACTGTGCCGAGAAGCGCCTTGTCCTGCTCCACGGGGTGATGGGTAGCCCCGTAGGCCAGCAGCTTGCGCTGGAACAGGATGCCCAGGGCGGTGACCAGCAACAGGATGCCGAGCACTGTGACAATGATGCCGCTGGTGTTCTTGCCGATATGGACGAAGCTGTTGAGGGCGATCAGCGTCAGCACCGCGGCGGGAATGCTGCCCGTCGCCAGGCGCCGCATGATCTTCCAGTCGATGGTGTCGCGGCGGTGATGGATGCCCATGCCGACGGTCTTGGTCGCCGCCGCGAACAGCAGGTCGGTGCCGACCGCGGTCTGCGGGGCGACGCCGAACATCAGCACGAGCAGCGGAGTCATCAGCGAGCCGCCGCCGACCCCGGTCAGCCCGACCATGAAGCCGACCAGCAGCCCGGCCACCGCGTGCGGAAAGTCGAGCTGGGCCACAAACTCCATTGCCGTCGCGCGTCCCCTAACGGGCCGCGGCGGCCCCGATTGCGAGCAGGCTCTTAGCCGCGCGCGCTGTCAACCCGCGAACGAGAGAAAGTGCGAAGCCGCGAAGCTGGGCTTGAGGCTTCTAGACCAGCCCGAGTTTGGCGAGCTTTCCGACCAGTCGTCCAGGAAGCGTTTCACCCGTGCCGTCGCCGGCCAAGTCCGCGGGTGCATCGGCCTCGGTGAGGTATCGCCAGCCCTGGTGCGCGCGCTTGTGGCGCGGCTCGACCAGGATCAGCCGGTTCTCCAGCACGATCCACCAGCGGCCGTCGTCCTTCTGCTCGAAGCGCAGCAGGGGGCTTCGCGCAACGATCGCATGGCTGTGAATCCAGAACAGCGAGCCGCCGGCCATTTCCTCGTGGCGCTTGGGCAGGTAGCGCGTCGTCAGGCGCTTCTCCGCGCTGGCGCCGTCGAACCAGCTTTGCAGGTCGGCCAGGCTGGCCGCGTCGTAGGCGATCTTGGTCATGTGCAGCGGCATGTCAGCCGACCAGGCCGCTGACCGTCGCGAGTCCGAGGAACACCAGGAAGCCCATCGAATCCGTGGTCATCGTCACGAAGATCGACGAGGCGATCGCCGGGTCGGCGTTGAGCCGGTCGAGCGTCAGCGGCACGAACACCCCGGCCAGACCGGCGATGACGATGTTGGTCAGCATGGCCATTGCGATCACCAGGCCGAGCTGGGTGTTGCCGAACAGCACGCTCACCGCCAGCCCGATCACCACGGCTATCGTCGCGCCGTTGAGCAGCGCGATCGCCAGCTCGCGCCGCACCGCGCGCCAGGCGTTGGTCGCGACGAGTTGGTTGGTCGCGAGCGCGCGGACGGTCACCGCCAGCGTCTGCGTGCCGGCGTTGCCGCCGAGCCCGGCGACGATCGGCATCAGCGTCGCCAGCGCGACCATTTTCTCGATCGTGCCTTCGAACGTGGCGATCACGGTCGAGGCCACCGCGGCGGTCAGCAGGTTGGCGATCAGCCAACGGACACGCGCCACGTAGCTCTCGCGGATCGGCTCGTTGATGTCGCCTTCGCCCGCGCCCGAGAGCAGCAACACGTCCTCGCCGGCTTCTTCCTGGATGACGTGTACGATGTCGTCGACAGTGATCTGGCCGACCAGCCGCCCGCTTTCGTCCACCACCGCGGCCGAGATCAGCGCGTATTTCTGGAATCGCAGCGCGACCTCTTCCTGATCCATCAGCACCGGGATCAGCGTCTGGTCGCGCTTCATCACGTCGCTCAGCGCGACGTGGCGGGGGGTGCGCAGGATCCAGGAGAGCAGGCACGTCCCGACCGGGCGATGGTGCGGGTCGACGATGAACACTTCCCAGAATTCGGTCGTTAAGCCGGCGTTCTCGCGCAAGTAATCAATCAGATCGCCGACGGTCAGATGCTCGGGCACGGCGATCAGCTCGCGGCTCATCAGGCGCCCGGCGGACTCCTCGGGATAGGCCAGCGCGCTTTCGATCGCGGCGCGGTCCTCGGGCTCCATCTCGGCGAGCACCGCCGCCTGATCGTCCTCGTCGAGGTCCTCGATCAGCGCGACCGCGTCGTCGGTCTCCATCTGCTCGGCGAGGTCGGCGACGGTCCCCGCCGGCAGCGCCTCGACCAGCAATTCGCGGACATGATCGTTGAGCTCGGCGAGGACCTCGCCGCCCATCAGGTCGGAGATCGCGGTCGCCAGCAGCGGCCGGTCGTCCTCAGCGAGCAGTTCGAAGAGGTCGGCGATGTCAGCAGGATGGAGCGGCTCGACCAGCGCATAGACCGCGTCGCGGTCCTCGCCCTCGAGCGCATCGGCGACGCGGCGGACGAACTCGGGCTTGAGGGTGTTCTCCTCCGCGTCGAGCGATTCGGCTAGGCGCTCGGCGTCAGAGGCGGGCAGCGCCTCGGCGTCGGGCTCGAGCTGGTCGATTTCGCGCTCCATCGCGGGCGAGGTCTAGGCGTCGAACCCGATAAAGCAACCGGCTAGGGAACGGTGCGGGTGACAATCCGGTTCGGGGCCGTATAGCGGCGCGCGAAACACGAAAGGACCCGCCCCATGGCCGACCAGAAGCTCACTTTCACGCTCGATACCGGCAACGGTCAGGGCGGCGACGTCGTCATCCGGCTGCGTCCCGACCTCGCGCCGAACCATGTCGCCCGGATCACCGAGCTTGCCAATGAGGGCTTCTACGACGGGGTGGTCTTCCACCGTGTGATCGACGGCTTCATGGCCCAGGGAGGCGATCCGACCGGGACGGGCATGAGCGGGTCCTCGAAGCCCAACCTCAAGCAGGAATTCAGCGCCGAGCCACACGTCCGGGGGGCGTGCTCGATGGCCCGCACCCAGGATCCGAACAGCGCCAACAGCCAGTTCTTCATCTGTCTCGACGACGCCCGTTTCCTCGACCGCCAGTACACCGTCTGGGGGCAGGTCGAGAGCGGAATGGAGCACGTCGACGCGCTGCCCAAAGGCGAGCCGCCGCGCACCCCGGGCAAGATCGCCAAGGCGACCGTGGCCTGACCCGAGCCGCCGTGCGGTTTCAGCGAGCGTCCGCTCAGCGCCGCGATATTCTCGACGCAAGTCCGGGCCGGTTGCGATGAGCGCAAGCTGCGCGCTATCGCGCCAGCCGCGGATGATCATGTGGTCGCCGCCGGACGATCTGGCCCCGTTCATCAGCGGCTATCACCTCTACGCGGTCGGCGAGACGCACGGCGCTCCGCATCGTGGCGCATTCGAGCCGGCCTGGGCGAGCTTGCGGGTGGTGCTGACCGAAGGCAGCGCGTGGCAGGTCAAGCCGGCCGACGGGGATTGGTACGCGCCGCCTTGCGTTTCGCTGTTCGGGCCCAGCAGCTCGATTATCTGGTCCGAGTCCGACGCGGGAATCCTGATCGGCGCGGGCATCCGACCGCGCGGCTGGCTGCGGCTTTTCACCTGCCCGGCGAGCGATTGGGCCAACCGCATCGGCGGGGCTCCCGCGCTCGACGGGCCTTCCGTTCATATCCGCGATCGATTCTGCGCGATGAGCGAAGACGACGCGGTGCCCGCGCTATTCGACGAGATGTTCCGCCGAGTGATGCGCGCGGTCTCGGCCCAGGACGAGGTCGCCGCTCGGATCGAGGCGGCGCTGGTCGATCCGGCGATCGGCTCGGTCGCGGAGCTGGCCGACGCCACAAACCTCCACGTTCGGAGGCTCGAAAGGCTGGCGTTGCGCGCCTTCGGGTTCCCGCCCAAGCTGCTCTTGCGTCGGGCCCGCTTTCTCCGCTCACTCCACGCGATGCGCGCGGCGCGGCGCGGGAAAGGGGCGGTGGTGATCGATCAGGGCTACACCGACTACTCGCACTTCACGCGCGATGCGCACGATTTCCTCGGGATGTCCCCGCAGGCCTTTCTCGACATCGACATGCCACTGCTCAAGCGTTCGCTGGAGCTGCGCAAGGCGGTGATCGGAACGCCGGCGCAAGCGCTCGACCCGGTACCCGATGTCAGAAGGCGACGCCGATCGGGACGGTAGGCCTGCGATCTACAGCCCGGCCTTGACCAGCCAGTCATGGAACAACCGCACCGCGCGCATGTCGAGAGCGCGGGGGCGGCAGACGAACCAATAGCTATAGGGGCTCGCCACCTCGATATCGAACAGCCGGGCAAGGCGCTCGTCGTGCGCGCGGACAAAGTGATCGTCGTGCATGATCGCGATGCCGAGGCCCTGCGCCGCGGCCTCCAGGATCAGCTGCCCTGAATCGAAGTGATCGACCGCCGCGGGATCGAGCTCGGGCAGGCCGATCGCTTCCTTCCAGGTATCGAAGCTCAACGGCAGTTCGCTGTGGGTGAGGAAGGTCTGCCTGGCCAGCTTGCGGAGGTCGGGCTCAACGCCGATCTCGGCGGCCAACGCTCGCGACGTGATCGCATAGACGCGGTTGTGGTCCAGCCGGACCGCATGGAGGCTGGGGTCAGGCTGCTCGCTCAGCACGATCGCGGCGTCGATCGTATCGCCCAGCTTGGCTTCGGCGTGAGGCATCGAGTCGATGTCGATGTGGAGCAGCGGGTAGGTCCGGCGCAGCTCGGGCAGGCGGGGAAACAGGCGCTGGCTGCCGAACAGCGGCAGCACGCCCAGCCGCAGGCGGAGGATGCGGCTGTCGTCCATTTGCTCGGCAACTTTGTCGGCGAGGTCCTCGAGCACCGGCGCCACCGCGTCGTGGAAAGCTTCGCCAGACTCGTTAAGCTTCATCTGCTGGTGCTGGCGGATGAACAGCTTCTTGCCGACGAACGTTTCGAGCTGGCCGATTCGCCGCGACAGCGCCGAGGGGGTCAGGCCGAGCTCGCCCGCCGCGGCCTTGGCCGACCCGAGTCGGACCACGCGGACAAACGCTTCGAGCGAGCGCAGGGGCGGCAGGCGGCGCATCGAATCGTATCAGGCGGCGATGTCGGGCGGGCTGGGCGCGTAAAGCCGCAAGCGGTCGACCCGGCGCTCGTCACCCGCGGTGACCACCAGCCGCCAGCCGCTGGGGTGATCGAGCTCGGTTCCGATGGCAGGAACTTCACCCGCAAGCACCACCGCGAGTCCACCGATCGTGTCGATGTCCTCCTCAACCTCCGCCAGCCGTGGATCGATCTCTTCGGCAACATCGTCGAGCTCAGCCCGTGCATCGGCGTCCCATTCGCCATCGGAGACTTGCACCAGCAGCGCCTGCGGCGCGTCGTCGTGCTCGTCCTCGATGTCGCCGACGATCTCCTCGACGAGGTCCTCGATCGTGACGATGCCGTCGGTGCCCGAGTACTCGTCGATCACCACCGCCAAGTGGGTCCGGCTGGCGCGCATGTCCGCGAGCACGTCGAGCGCGCCGCGCGCCTGGGGAACGAACAGCGGCTGGCGCATCAGGCCCGACCAGTCCTCGGGCGCGGCCTGGTCGCCGGCGATGATCGGGAAGACGTCCTTGATGTGGATCATGCCGACGATTTCGTCGAGGGAATCCCCGTAGACCGGCATCCGGCTGTGACCATGCTCGGCGAAAGTTGCGACCAGATCGGCGAAACTTGCCGAGGCAGGCACCGCGACGATCGCGCCCCGCGGGATCGCCACGTCGTCGGCGTCGTGCTCGCTGAAGTGGAGCAAGTTGCGAAGCATCTGCCGCTCGATTGGTGAGAGGTCGCCTTGTTCATCACCCTCGTGCTCGTCGATCGCCTCTTCGAGCTGGGCGCGCAGCGACTGATCGCCCTCGCGGCCGAACAGCGCCGCCTTGATCACCCGCCACAGCGGGCTTCTACTGTCGCTCTCTCCCGAGCGGCTTTCGCCGCCGGGGCCGGCCGAGGAGGCCATCAGTCGATTCCCCTGTTATGCTGCGGTGCGGTATGGGTCGGGAAGGCCCATCGACGCAAGCGCCTTCGTCTCCAGCGCCTCCATTGCCTTGGCGTCTTCCTCGCAGGTTTCGTGATCGTGACCGGCGAGATGAAGGAGACCGTGGACGATCAGGTGCGCGGCGTGCTGGGCCAGCGCAATGCCCTTTTCAGTGGCCTCGCGCTCGCAAACGCCGCGGGCGAGGATGACGTCCCCGAGCATGCCTTCGACCGCTTCGTCGCCCGCGGCGCGAAGCACTTCCTCACGGCTGAGCATCGGGAAAGACAGCACGTTGGTTGGGCGATCCTTGGCCCGCCACTGCTTGTTGAGCGCGTGGACCTCCGCGTCGTCGCCGAACACCACGCTGACCAGCAGGTTTTCGTGGGCCAGTTCAGGCGCCGCGGACGCGGCGGCCTTGGCGGCGCGCTGCGCAAGCATCTCCCAGTTGACCGCATCGCCCCACGCGGGGTCGACATCGAGCTCGAGCGTGGGGACGGTCATGCGTCGGGCAACCGGCGGGTCACGCGTTCGTTCCCTCGTAGGCCTGGACGATCCGCCCGACCACCGGGTGGCGCACGACGTCGGCGGTGGAGAAGCGCACGGTGGCGATGCCTTCGATCCCTTCGCAGCGCGCCACCGCGTCGGCCAGCCCGCTCATCGCGTCGCCGCCGGGGATGTCGACCTGCCGGGGGTCGCCGCAGATCACCATCCGGCTGTTCTGGCCGAAGCGGGTCAGGAACATCTTCATCTGCGCCGGCGTGGTGTTCTGCGCCTCGTCGAGGATGATGAACGATTCCGCCAGCGTCCGCCCGCGCATGAACGCGATCGGCGCGATCTCGATCTCGCCCGAGGCGAGCCGGCGCTCGACCTGCTCGGGCGGCATACAATCGTAAAGCGCGTCGTAAAGCGGGCGGAGATAGGGATCGACCTTCTCCTTCATGTCGCCCGGCAGGAAGCCGAGCCGCTCGCCCGCCTCGACCGCAGGCCGCGACAGGATCAGGCGCTGGACGCTGCCGGTGATCAGCTGGCTGACCGCTTGGGCGACCGCGACGTAAGTCTTGCCAGTGCCCGCCGGACCGAGCGCGAAAATCACGTCGTTGGTCGCCAGCGCGCGCATGTATTCGATCTGCGTCGCGCTGCGCGGGACGATCGTCTTGCGGCGAGTGCGGATCATGATCGGCGGCGAATCCGCGTCGCCGGTGATGATACCCTCGAGCGTTGGTTCTGCGGACATCGCGATCAACGATTCCACCGCGCCGGCGTCGGCTTCGAGCCCCGCGAGGAGGCGCTGGTGGAGGCCGCGCAAGACGTCGCGCGCGCGCGCCACGGCGTCCTCGGTACCTTCGATCTGAACCTTGTTGCCGCGCGCCCCGATGTAGACTCCGAGCCGGTTCTCCAGCTGGACCAGATTTGCGTCGAACTGGCCGAACAGCGGGGCGAGGACCCCGGGCTCGTCGAACTCGATCTCCGCCCGGGCGCGGCGGTTCGATTCCTGGCGGACATGCGCCGGTTCGTAGGCGCGTGCAGGTTTGCGGGCCATGCTCTCCTTTCGCGAGGACTGGGCCGGATCAGGATAGGCCGTGCGCCGGCGCGCGCAAGCCGCGCGAGAATCATTTCGGCCGGTCGCGGCGCAAGTTGTCCCCAGCCCACCAGTGTCCGTCGCCGGCGAGCAGGAGTTCGCCGTTGGGGCCGGAGACCATGCCCAACGCGCCCGCTGGCGTGCGCGCACCGAGGCAGGCGCCGTTGCGCCATTCAACGCGCAGCGTCGCGGGCCTCTGGATATAGTGGCCTGTCACCGGACGAGCGCAAACGTTGGCGATGGTTACGCCGGTGCGGGTGAAGGTCAGCAGTGGGGCGGGGCGGCGGCTCAGCGAGGCCCCGTCCACCGAGTGCATCTCGAAACGTTGGCCGGCCAGCGAGGCGCCTTGCCAGGCGCTGGGTGGATCGCCGATTGCGGTCAGTGTCGGCTCGCGGTGCAAGTCGATGCGCCGCCCCACCGCGCTCAGCGTCAGTTGCTCGCCTGCGCGCGTGATCGTCGGCGCGGCGCGCATTACCGCGTCCAACGCAGCTTCCTGCGCCGCACGCCTCCCGCCGCAGCCCATCGCGGTTTGCGGGCCGGGATACGTGTAAACCCGCGTGCTGCGCTGGACGAAAAGCCCGCCAAGCGCATTGCACCCGGCATGCCCGGAGTAGCTGCGTTGGGCGAAACGCAAGTGGGGGCGGTGGTCCACACCGTCGACAGGCGCGGTTTCCAGCGCCGCGCCGTCGATTGCGACGATGATCCAGCCGCTGCCGGCGAGCGACACGGGCTGCGGTGCGGCGCCGATCAGACCGGCGCCCAGCGCGCACACCGCGGCGAGCCGCAGAGCGTCAGGGATAGCGCAGCCTGATGTGCGTGGTAAGGCCGGTCTTGGGCACGTTCAGCCGCACCGAGCTGAACGCCGGGATACCGGCCAGAGTCGCCGGGTTGTTGGAGAAGCCGAAACCCTCCGTCGGCAGGCCCAGGCCGCTGCGGTTGAGCTTCCGGCTAGCGTCCTCGTCGTGGTAGACCGCGATCGCGTAAACCCCGGGCTTGGGCACGAAGATGCAGGCCCGGGTGGTCGGGGCGGTGGCGTCGAAGCGGTTGTTCTTGATCGTCCCGCCCTTGGCCAGGAACGAACGCGAATTGTCCGGGTAAAGCGCGACCGTGATCAGGCCTTTGCCGTCGCGCAGCCCTTCGACCGAGACCGTCAGCCAAGTGTCGCTGGGCGTGCCGAGGCACCCCGCGGGCGCCGCAGCCGCCGGCGAGGTCAGCGCCGGCGCGGCCAGCGCGGTGGTGGCGGCAACAGCGAGGGCCGCGGCGCGGAGACGTCTCGGCAGAGTCATGGTCGTCGATTCCCGATAGTTGATATGGTTCGCGCGCGGCGAAATGGGTGCGATCGCGCGCGGTTCAAGCGGGCGGATGGCCCGCTCGCAGGGTGGCTCATAGCTCACCAAGGGGTGAATGCGTGGTGAATTGGCGGCTAATCCTGCGTCCAGCGAACCACTTGTGCGGCGCTGCGTGCCTCCCGGCGAATACGGGGATTGCCGAGCGTCCGTGCAAACGACGCGGACCGTCGCGCGGCCCACAGCGGATAGAATGCCCAGCGCGGAAGGCCTCCGCCCTCGCTTGCGACCACTTCGGGGTCGGGTACCAGCCGCCGACGGACCATGTGGAGAAACGTCCGGGCCGACTCCGTGGCGCCCAGATCTGCAACCGCCGATGCGTGCGTGCGCGCGTCGGGCGAGGGGAGCAGAGCGTCCTCCGCTGCTGCCAGAACCTCGTCGGGCGGCGCAGCCACGGCAATCGGCAAAGGTCCGAACCATTTCGCAGTCAGGGTCAGAAGTAGCTCGGCCCCGCGCGTCCAGCCTTGAGCTTGCGCCTCGGCCCACAACCGATCCCAATCGAGCGAGACGTCCTCGGATAAAAAGTGCAAGTCGGCCAGCACCAGCGGCCCGCAATCCAGGCGGTGCCCATAGAGCGCGTGCACGATCAGGTGCGCGGCGAGATCGTTTGCGCTCGGGCAAGGCACGGCGACACCGCCGCAGGAGATAGTCTCCGCGCGATCGATCATCCCGGCCGCGTCGAGTTGCGGGATCGGATAGCCGTGGCGCCCCGGCGGATCGGTAAGGCGATGGTGCAGCTCGATCGCGACGCCCAGCGCCGCGCTTTCCTGCGCGGGCAACTGGTGATCGTCGGTGAGCGAGGCTCGCGCGACTTGCAGCGCACCGGCGCCCGAGCGGAAGCCGAGGTCCTCGAGGACAGTCCAGGCCCGCAGCGCGTCGCCCGGCTGCACGAGGAGGTCGAGGTCGCGCATCGGGCGCAGCGCGGGTGAGGGGTAGTGACGCCAGGCTAGCCGCGGGCCCTTGAGCGCAACTGCGGCTATTCCTGCTGAAGAGAGGCCGCCGAGAGCCACGCGCAGTCCCGCTTGACGTGTCAGAGATTGAAGCGTCGCACGGCGTTGGGAGGACTGCCAGACGGCGGCGATCTCTAATGGAATTTCCCAGCTTTCATCGCTGGCGCGCCATGCGAGCAGAGGTTCGAGCCGATGCTGCTCGGCCATCGCGGCGATCTCAGGCCAGGTTTGTGCGTCGAGATCATGATCCGGCCGGCGGCCGCCCAACAGACCAAGCAGGGCCTGCTTCGAGGGCCGCCATCGATCAGACCCCGCCATCAGCCGTTGCGCCCAGTGATCTGCCGCATGAACCGGCCGGCGAGAATCGCGCGTGTGGCGGCGACTTCGCGTGGGAGCATTTCGGCCCAAGCTACCGGGGTGCATTCAGGCCAATCGTCCAACAGCCCGACCAGACGGTCGACGTCCACGAGTTCGCTCATCACGGGATCGTCGCGCAGGCGCTCGGCTTCGGCTCGCAGTTCGCCGAGGCGCGGAGTCATTCGTGTGTGCCAGTCGGCGTTGGTGCGGCCGTAGAGTGAATTTGTCCGTTGTTCCTCGGGCATCCTGCCTTCAGCCAAGCGACGCGCCAGCCATCTATCTACGCCATCACGCACGAACTGGTCGGTGGGCAGCCCCAGGCAGAACTCGATCAGCGGACGGTAGGCGGCCACGTCGCGGCGCGGGATGCCGTGAACTTGTTCAAAGCCCTGCCAGACCTCCGCCTCTTCGAAATCGGCGCAGAGGTACGCGTATCGGATGAACTCCGCACGGGTCGCCAATACTCGAACTTGACCGTTCCTTCGCCACGACGTTCGCGCAACGCCAGGCGTTCCGCCGCTGCGGGCGCAACGACGTGCCATAAATCCTCGAACCCGCGCCGCTCGGGGTGGACGAGCGAGCGCACTGCTTGCCGGAGCGCGGCGGGCATCACCCTCAGCAGAGAAAGCGACGCCACCTTGCGCCACATCGGCCGCGTGTCGTCCGCGCGGGCTGCGAGCAGTCTCTTCAGCTGGCGCCAGCGACCAGTCCGGAGGAACTCGACATAACTCCAGCGCGCATCGTTGCTGAAGCTGTCGTTGCCCATCTCGGCATCGAGCAGGCGATCGCATCCTGCGACACGCGCAGCCTCGAACACCGCGTGGAAGAACTGGAGGTTGCAGAAGTTTCGCGTGCCGATCCCCATCGCCCGCATCATGTCGTCGGCGCGGTCGTCGAATCCGCCGCCCGGACGGTCGAGAAAGGTCGGGCGAAGCCGCGGATGCATCGCTGCGAAGCGTTCCACCCACGGTTGCTCGTCACCGTACAACCCGGGTGCGACAACCCCGTCCCAGCTCTTGGCAGGAACCGCGGTAAACGTGCGGAGCACCTGCTCTGGCGGCAGGCGGCGGAGCACTTCGGCCGCCACGATCGGAGAGTCTAGCCCGCCGGAAAGCGCCATCGCAGGGCGCTGCGCGCCGGACAGAGCTTTCGAGGTGGCTTCGCCGAGCAGGCTTTCCGCAGCCTCCAGATAAGCGTCGTCGCTCGGCAGCCGCACTGGTGAGACGGCCACCGGATCGTACCAGCGGTGAACGTCTCGTCGCCCTGGAGTCAATGTCACGACCGCGCCTTGGGGGACGCGCCAGGTTCCCTCGAACCACCCTTCGTCGGTCAGCGTCAGGTTGAAAAAGAGGTTGTCCGCGAACCGGGGCAAGTTGAGTCGTTGCGGAACGCCCGCGGCGAACAAAGCCCGCGGGACAGACGCGATGACCGCATGGTTAGAATCGTTCGCATAGACGAGAGGTGGAGCTGTCCAAGGGCTGCGCGATAATCTCAGGCTTCCGTCCGGCAACTCGACCACGGAACAATAACTTCCGATCAGGCGACGATCAGCCTCGATCCCCCACCGCTCGACGGCAGTGGCATAAAGCAGGGACACATCGGCACGCTGCATGCCAAGTTCGATGGCGATGTCGGACGCGTTATCGATCCAGCCATGCACGAGCGCGATGGATCCGCCTGCCGCCTCGGCTGGCGTCCACGCTCTCCCGACAGGCCTCCCTGGGCGAGGGTGGGTGAGGCGGCACCATGCGCGCCCTGGCGAGGTAGCGAGTTCGGCGGGCCTTCCGGCGAACAGCCCGAGCGAGCTCGCCATGCTCTCCCCGGGCCCGGCTTGCGATTCACGCCAGGCGCGCCAGTGTGCCAGCATTCAGCGGTCAAGCGCCGGCTAGGCGCCTCTGGTCGACTATCAGGTTTTGACGCCGCCGCCGCCCACCTGGGTGCCCGCTGCGCCGCTACCGGCGACATCGACCAGTGTCCCGATCTTATCGAGACGCGGGGGGGTCCACTCTTTGGTTTGCACCGGAGACTTGGACGACGTCGGCTGCATCGGGTTACTCCGGATGTTTACCAGGCGAATCCCTGGCGTTTGGATGAAGCATATCCGCTATTTATCGGGGCGGCAATATGCTGCGTCTGCTAACAAACGGATGAGTTCCGCGCGCGTTCCGCCGTTGCCGGATGGTCGAATCGCAGCCCACCGAACCGAAGCAGCTCGATATGCGGGATCGGGTCGGACGGAGGTCCGTCCTCACCCGCGACGGTGGTCCAGGCATGAAGATCGTCGAGCGTCCCGCGCTCCCGTCCGGGCATGACGCCGAGATGAACAACCGCGGGTACCCCCCTACGCCGCAACATCCACTGTGCGGCGATTGCCCTGGGCAGGCACTTTGCCGAGCCGCCGAGCCTTGTCGCTGCGCGATCCACCGCAGCGGCGACGCGCTCGGCGGTTTCGCCAGACCCCGCGGTCGCCCGCCGGTCGGCGCTCAAGGGCAACCGTGAGCCCAGCAGGGGGCGCCAGTGGGCGAACTTCACGCGGCCGACTAGCAACCGGGCGATCACCAGAAACCCGGCCGCTTCCAGCGTTCGCCCCCTGCGTCGCCAGCGCTCTGCCGCTGTCATGCGCTCTCCCGCACCAACCCAGCCGAGCGCAATTGAGCGAGGAACGCGTCGACCTCGGCGGCGATGGCGCTTGGCTCCGCTCCATATTCAGCAGCAAGCGCCCCGAGCAATTGCGCCCGGTCGCGGGTTCCGTCGATCAGACGCCAGATCGCTGCCGCAGTCGCCGTGAGCGAGAAAAAGTCACCCGTGTCGAGCGGCATCACGACGACCTCCCCGTCGATCGCAGTCTCGGCGAAACGGGCCGGGTCTTTGCTCAACGCGGTCATCCGGCCGCCTCGAGAATGTGCTTGGCCGCAGTGGAAATTCCCTCGGCAAACCGATTGGGGGAGAACGGCCGGAAGAATTGGGTCATGGCAAAGCGTCGTGACAGCGTGGCAAGCTCTGCAAAGCGCCCAGCTCGATCGACCCGCCTAGCCGCCAGCCACAGCCGCACGGACTGGTGGTCGGCGTCGAGCACCGCAATCCGCTCGCCCAGCGACAGGGTGGTGAAGCCGGCGCGCTCGGCCTGGGTCAGCAGAGACAGTTCCGCGAGCGGCAGTGGCTCTTCGGCGAGGCTCGGCGGCGCGACGAAATGCTTGGCATAATGCGTCGCGACCATATCGCCAGCTTCGACCCCGGCCAAGGCCGCACCGTCGGGCCACAGTTTGAGGCGTTTGTGGCCGGGATGGCAGAGCGGAGGGCCGATGTCCGAAAGGTCGAGCAGCAAAGTGTCGTCGCAGAAATGGACGAATTGGGAGCGCCCGAGCGCCGCGACCAACGTCGACTTACCGGCCCGGGTGGCCCGGTGAACGCGAACACGCGCCCGCGGTAAGCAACCGCGGAGGCGTGCAGCGGGTAAAGCCCGTTCATCGCAGCGACGGCCGAATACACGGTCCCGTTGAACCACAAGTCCAGGTCGCGCGGGTCGGTCGCCTGCGGCGCGTCGATCGTGATCCCTTCGCCGCGGCGGTAGAAGAAGCGGACGCCGGGCTGGGCGTGGAAAAGGAATGCCTCGTCGAGCATAGTCCAGGTCGCTTCGCCGGGCTCTACCGCGCCCAGGCGCGGGTGGACGCGACCACGGCGAACCGCAGTCTCACGCGCCATCAAGGCGAGCGAAGGATGCTTGAGGGGAGAGGCGAGCGCGGCTTGCGGCAGGGTCGTGTTTCCGGCGGATGAGCGATCGTCCCTAAGGACAGCAAGTCCAATGCGTCAATCACGTCGGAGGGGCCGCTGTCCCGCCTGCGGACGCTCCATGATCTCGTGTGGAAAAGCGCGGTGGCGCCGCTTGTCCCTACTAGGGGTGGTGGTTAACGCCCTCGCACGACCATGGCCGCGCCTCTCATCGCTCCGTCGATCCTTTCCGCCGACTTCTCGCGCCTGGGCGAGGAAGTGCGCGCGATCGACGCGGCGGGCGCCGACTGGATCCACGTCGACGTAATGGACGGCCACTTTGTTCCCAACATCACGATCGGCCCCGGCGTGGTCAAAGCGCTGCGTCCGCATACCGCCAAGCCATTCGACGTCCACCTGATGATCTCGCCGGTCGACGCCTATCTGGAAGCATTCGCCACGGCCGGCGCGGACACGATCACTGTCCATCCCGAGGCCGGGCCGCACATCCACCGGACGCTCCAGGCGATCCGCGCGCTGGGCAGGAAGGCGGGCGTGGCGCTCAACCCGGGCACGCCGGCCAAGATGCTCGATTACCTGATCGACGACGTCGACCTCGTCCTGGTGATGAGCGTAAACCCGGGCTTCGGCGGGCAGAGCTTTATCGCCCGCCAGCTTCGCAAGATCGAGGCGGTGCGCAAGATGATCGACAAGAGCGGTTGCGACATCCGCCTCGAGGTCGACGGCGGGATCGACACCACGACGGCGCCGCAGGCGGTTGCGGCGGGGGCCGACGTTCTGGTCGCTGGGACGGCAAGTTTTCGCGGCGGAGCGGATCGCTATGCGGCCAACATTGCGGCTTTGAAGGGCGGGGCTTGACCATGGCGCAGCGCGGCGATGTGGGACTACTCCGCCGCGAACACCGCGACGCCGCGGATGAGGGCCCGGCGCTGCCGATGCGGGGTGCCGATCTCGCCGCCGCGCACTTGATCGAGGCGGAGGCGGCAGCGGAAGTGGTCGAGCCCGGACGGGCCTTGGCGCTGGCCGATGTCGCTCCACCCTCGCTCGGCGCGGGCGAGCGCCTGGTTCGCCTCGCTTACCGCCTTGGTGTCCCGGGCGGCGTGCTGCGCTCACCGTTCCGCCGCGCCCCGGCGCCGCGACTGCTGGCCACGGTCGAAAACCCGCTGCCCGGGGAGCGCGCGGCGGGTACCGCATTGCGCGCCGGCTGGCTTAGCGTCCATGGCGGCAAGCTCGCACTTGGCGACCTCGATTACGCTAGTAAAACGATTACCCCGCCGTTCGAGCGTGCTTTGCAGGGGTTTCGCTGGCTCGACGACCTCGCCGCCGCGGCACCGCGCGAAACCGCCGCGCCCATCGCCGAGAAACTCCTCGCGCACTGGCTCGCCGCGCATCCGCACCCGGGCAAGGGGCCGGCATGGACGGTCGGCAACGCCGGACAGCGGCTGCTCGCGTGGCTGGTTCACGCACCGCTACTGCTCTCGGGCCGTGACAAGGGCTTGCGGAGCAAAGCGTTGCGCCAGGCCGAGGAGACCGCCCGCTGGCTCGACCGCCATGTGGGCAAGGCCGAGGACCGTCTCGCCCAGCTCGCGGGGTGGAGCGCGATCGTCGCCGCCGGGTTGCTCATGCCCGAGGGCAAGCCGCGCCGGCTCTACGGCGAGGCGGGTTTGCTGCGCACGCTCGGCGAGCTTGTCGGTGACGATGGCGGCGTCCTTTCCCGCAGTCCGCTGGCTCAGATCGAGGCGATCGAGCTGCTGGTGCGACTCAACGCCTGCTATCGCGCGGTGCGGCGCGAGCCGCCCGAGGCTGTGCCGGCGATGCTCGCCATCGCGGTCCCGCCCTTGCTCGGAGTGCTGCACGGCGACGGTGCGCTCGGCAACTGGCAGGGCGCCGGCGCGATCGAGGCCGGCCGAATCGAGGCGCTGGTCAAGGCGACCGCGGTGCGCACCCGCCCGCTACGCGAGGCCCGGCAATGGGGCTACCAACGGGTCAGCGCCGGAACGCCCCGTCAAGCCACCGTGCTGGTGCTGGATGCCGCGCCGCCGCCGCTCGCCAAAAACGCCCGCGACGGCTGCGCTTCGACGCTGGCTTTCGAGCTGTCCGTCGGGCGCCAGCGGCTGGTCGTCAACTGCGGCGGAGCCGCGTTCGCCGGGGGAGCGATTCCGGTGCGCCTGGCGCAGGGCTTGCGCGCCACCGCGGCGCATTCGACGCTGGTGCTCGACGACACCAATTCCACCGCGGTGCTCATCAACGGCAAGCTCGGAGCGGGGGTCAGTGAAGTCGAAGTCGATCGCCGCCAGGTTCCGGGCGAAGGCGGCCGGCGCGGCGCGACCCGGATCGAGGCGGCGCATGACGGCTACGCGCCGCGCTTCGGCCTGACGCATCGCCGCACGCTGTCGCTGCGCGACGATGGCGGCGAGCTGGTCGGCGAGGACGTGCTGCTGCCCAGCGGGCGGCGAGGTAAGCGCGGCAAGGTCAAGTTCGCGATCCGCTTTCACCTCGCACCCGGGGTCGAGCCCTATCTGTCCGACGACAAGCGCGGCGTCGCGCTGATGCTCGCCGACGGCAGCCACTGGCAGTTCCGCTCGGGTGCGAAGGACGACGGCATCCGTCTGGCGATCGACGACAGCCTGTGGGCCGACGGCCACGGCCGCGCTCATCCGACCCGGCAGATCGTGATCAGCGGAATGGTCTCGCGGGGGGGCGGCAGCTTCCCGTGGCTGTTCAAACGCATAGGGTGAACTTCGAGTGAGTAACGTGACGATCCGCCGGGCGCTGCTATCGGTGTCCGACAAGACCGGCCTTGCTGAGCTCGGCGAGGCGCTGGCCGCGCGGGGCGTGGAGCTGGTCTCGACCGGCGGCACCGCCAAGGCCTTGCGCGAGGCGGGCCTCCAAGTGCGCGACGTCGCCGATCTCACCGGCTTTCCGGAGATGATGGACGGCCGGGTCAAGACGCTGCACCCGATGGTCCACGGCGGCCTTCTCGCAGTGCGGGACAATCCCGATCACGCCGCGGCGATGGAGGCGCATGGGATCGGCGCCATCGACCTGGTCGTCGTCAACTTGTATCCGTTCGAAGCGACCGTGACGCGGGGCGCCGACCGTGACACGATCGTCGAGAACATCGACATTGGCGGCCCGAGCATGGTCCGCTCCGCCGCCAAGAACCACGCGTACGTGACGATCCTCACCGATCCGGCCGACTATTCCGCGCTGCTCGCCGAGCTCGACGCCGGCGGCGGAAGCACCGGGCTCGAGTTCCGCCGGCGGATGGCCGCGCGTGCGTTCGCGGCGACGGCGGCTTACGATTCGATGATCAGCCAGTGGTTCGCCTTCACCGACCAGCAGGAGCAATTCCCCGAGATGCTCGCGGTCAACGGGCGTCGGGTGGAAGAGCTGCGCTATGGCGAGAACCCGCACCAGCGCGCCGCGCTCTATCTACCGGTTGGACCGCATATCCGCGGGATTGCGCAAGCCGAGCAGCTCCAGGGCAAGGCCCTGTCCTATAACAACTACGCCGATGCCGACGCCGCGTTTGAGCTCGCCGCCGAGTTCAAGGGCCAGCGGCCCGCGGTCGTCATCGTCAAGCACGCCAACCCATGCGGCGTGGCGCAGCGCGGAACTCTGCTCGAAGCATGGCAGGAAGCGCTGGCTTGCGACAGTGTCTCCGCTTTCGGCGGGATCGTCGCTGCAAACGTTCCGCTCGACGGCCCGACCGCGCAGGCGATCAGCGAGATATTTACCGAGGTCGTCGTCGCGCCAGAAGCCGACGATGCCGCGCGCGAGATCTTCGCGCGCAAGAAGAACCTCCGCCTGCTCGTCACCGGCGACCTGCCCGATCCGCGCCGCCGCGGTCTGGCGCTCAAGCCGAT
>Ga0207640_10000761_pt1 | contig 18419 bp, 19 predicted proteins | sample KBSCornC42_FD_184300 | JGI IMG/M metagenome (GOLD analysis project Ga0207640, IMG submission 184300) | Corn rhizosphere microbial communities from Kellogg Biological Station, Michigan, USA - KBS Corn C4-2 (SPAdes) (version 2) | ecosystem: Host-associated > Plants > Roots > Rhizosphere > Soil ... | reverse complement strand
CCGAGATGTCGGGCGTGTATGTCGAAGAGACGCTGGCGGTCTACGCGCCGTTCGCGATGGGCGTGATCGCCAATATCGCCAACGGCTGATCCTTCGCCCGGGCGCCCACCCCTTGCTCCCGGGCTTTCCTGGCCCCGCCGCGATGACCGGCGGGGCCTTTTCATTTTTCGACAGGAGACGCCGCGTGGCCGACAACCCTTCCCCGCGCCGTGCGCCGAAAGCGGCGGCCGTTGATAGCGTCGCGATGCATCATGAGGACGGCGCCGGGTGTAGCTGGCGCCGGCGATCGTTCGCGGCCGATGCCAAGGGCGTCGTGACCGTGCCGGTCGCGGCGGCGGCCGAGCTGCTCGTGCACGGCTTCAACTTCGCGGGCCGATGACGTCATGGCGGCAGGCGACCTCACCAACCTGTCGGCGGTCAAACGCTGGCTCAACATTTCGAGCGACAATGAGGATGCCCTGCTGACCGATCTGGTCGCCCAGGTATCGGCATTTGTCGAGAACACGATCCAGCGCACCGTCCTGACGGCGACGCATGTCGAAACCTATCGCGGCACCGGCGGATCGCGGTTCCTGCTGAGGAATTGGCCGGTCCAGTCGGTAACGTCGGTCGAATGGGGGGAAACGCGGATCGACAATGCGGTCGATGCGGTCGGCAACGCCTCTGGCGTTGCGACCGATGGGCGCAGCGTGATCCTGGTCGGATCGCGCACGCCGTACGATCGGCCGGTACGCGTGACCTACGTCGCCGGATATGACACGGTTCCCGCCGACTTGATGCTGGCCGTGACCGAATTGGTCGGTGAGGCCTATTCGGCCCGCACGCATATCGGCGAGACCAGCCACGCGAGTTCGGGCGCGACCACCGTCGCGTTCAGCCGCGAGGCGATGCACCAGGCGGTACTCGCCCGGCTCAACAATTACATGTTGGCGGCGCCACTGTGAGCGTGACGCTGGAGGCCGAAGGGTTGAGCGCAGGCCTCGACCGCCTGTCGTCGCAAGTGTCGGCGGCGGTCGAAGCCAAGGCGACGGCGGCGACCGCCGAGCTGCAGCGGCATGTGATCGACGACAAGCTCCACGGCCAGATGTTGAACGCGCGCACCGGGCGGCTGGCAAGCGCGGTCGAGCGCATGGTCGAGACCAAGGGCGACAGCATCGTCGGCGAGGTATTCGTCAATGATAGCGTACGTTACGCGGCGATCCTGGAGCACGGTGGCAGTACGTCACCGCACGACATCGTGCCCGACAAGGCCAAGGCACTCGCCTTCGCGGCGGGTGGCAAACATGTCTTCGCGCGGGTGATCCACCATCCCGGGTCCCGTTTCCCGGCGCGCCCCTATCTGGCGAGCGCGTTGGGCGACGAGGCCGACGAGATCGCCGCGGCGCTGAAACTGGCGGCGATCACCGCTGCACAGGAGGCGATCGGATGACTAGCCGCAACCAAGTGTTCGACGCATTGCTGGCGCTGGGCGACGTGCGTTGGGGCAATGACGAAAGCTTTGTCGAGCGCTCGCGCCGACTCAAGATGTGGGACAAGGCGCCGGAGCCCGGACTGTACCAGATCGAGGGCACCGAGACGGTTACCTCGCTCGACGGGCAGCTCGACAAGCACAGCCTGCGCGCGAGCTGGATCATCTATCATCGCGGCGGCAAGGATCAGGCGGCGACCCCAGCCGAAACCAGCAACGTGATCCTCGACGCGATCGAGGCGGCGTTTCGCCCCGCGCTTCCCGGTGCGCGGCAGACGCTCGGCGGACTCGCCTATCGCGCGTTCATCGACGGCACGATCCACAAGGACAATGGCGACCTGGACGGTCAGGCCATGCTGATCGTGCCGATCACCATCATCCTTCCCTGACGATAACGGAGACACCAATGGCACGATCGCAATCCGCCGCGGCCGAGACTGATCCCCCGACGCCAACGGCGGACGACGCAGCGGCGACCTCATCTACGCCGCCGCGCTTCGCGGCGCCGGCCCATGTCGGTGCGATCACGCTGTCGACCGGGCGCGAAATCCATGTCGAGGATGGTGTGCTCACCGCGCCCGCCGACTTGAGCGACGACGAACGGCGCCAGATCGCACGCGCGGGCTGCGCTCCCATCTAAGCTGCCAATTACTTTCAACTACGAACGCCAATGCCCGCTTCCTGCGGGCTTTTTTATTGGAGAAATGGCATGGCCATGTACAATTTCGGTGCCGGGGTGCTGTGGGGCACGCCGACCTTCGACGCGACGGGCGCAGCGATCGCCAATCCCACGCCGCTGATGCTCGCGGTGACGCAGGAAGTCTCGATCGATATCCAGGGCGACATCAAGGAGCTGTACGGCTCCAACCAGTTCCCGGTCGCAGTCGGCCGCGGCAAGATGAAGATCACCGGCAAGGCCAAATACGGCCAGTTCAACGGCGCGGTGATGAACAGCCTGTTCTTTGGCCAGACGGTGACGTCGAGCCTGTACAGCATCGTCAACGACGTCACCGGCGCGACGATCCCGGCGACGCCGTTCACGATCACGCCGACCGTGCCCGGCAGCGGCACCTGGGCGAGCGACCTGGGCGTACGCGATGCCAGCGGCAACCCGATGACGCGCGTCGCTTCCGCTCCGACCGCCGGCCAATATAGCGTCACCGCCGGCGCGTATCTGTTCGCCGCCGCCGATACCGGGAAGGTGGTCTTCATCAACTACAGCTACACGGCGACCTCCACCGTCGCGAAGACCTCGGTGGTGCAGAATCTCCAGATGGGTCAGGCGCCTACCTTCCGTGCCGATTTCTTCAACCAACTGGGCGGCAACGGGCTGGCGCTGACTTTGTTTTCCTGCGTTTCGAACAAGCTCGCGCTGCAAACCAAGGTCGACGACTTCATGATCCCGGAACTCGATTTCTCGGCATTCGCCGATCCGTCGGGCAACGTGTTGAAATGGGGGTCGGCGCAGTAAGATGGCCAATATCCACGTCCTTGGGCGCGATTTCGCGATCGCGCCCTACAAGCTCGGCGAACTGCGCCGGGCGGCACCGTTCATCGACAACATCCAGCGCAAAACCGATGGCAGCGGATCACTGTCCGATCTGATGGATTCGGCGCTCGATCTGCTCAACGTGCTGTCGATCGGATTGGTCAAGATCGATCCCGTGCTGACCGCCGACTATCTGGAAGCGAACGTGTCGATGGACGAGTTCGTCGGGCTCCAGACGGCATTCTTGGAGCTAAGCGAGGAATCGGGGCTGAAGCGCAAGGGGGAAGCGACGGCTCCCACGGAAATGGCGTCGGTGGGAGCCTCGAGCACGGACTTGCCGAGCTCGTCCACGATCTGATTGCCGCCGGGATAGAGGGCGGATCGAAGGTCGCGATCGAACGCGACTGGGGGCTGGCCGATGTCGATGCCCAGCATCGGACCTGGCGGCGAACCGGCCCTCCGCTCAATATTGCGGCGGTTGCGATCGCGCGAGCGCTGGGAGTCGATCTGATCGCCAGTGACGACCGCAATTCGGTGGAGACACGGGAGATCTCTCCCGACCAGCCCACGTTGGCGCGGCTTTCCGCCGAGGTCGCGATGCCCGTCGCCGGCGGCGATACTGCGGCCGCATCGCAAGCGATACTCCAGAAACTGAAGGACATGTCATGAGCGATATCGTCTCCATCCGGATCACGGCCGACACATCCGGCGTGGAGGCGGGCTTGCAGGACGTTCGCGGCGACCTGGGCGAACTGAAGAGCTCGGTCCAGGGCGCCGCGGACAGCATGACCGAAGGCTTTGCCGGGATGCGCGGCGCGGTCGAGCGCAACGCTCAGTCGATCGACGGGTTGGCCGCCAGCATGCGTGGGTTGAAGCCGCAGGAGATCGTGAGCGGCTTGAACGAAATGGCCATCTCGCTGAAGGAGAACAGCGCGGCGCTGCAGGAAATGGCGGCCAAGTCCGGCGAGGGTAAGAGCGGGTTCGGCAAGCTGGTCGAAGGGATCAAGGGCGCCAAGGAGATGGCGGGCAGCCTGATCGAGGTCGGCAAGCAGGCGGCCGAAGCGATCATCGCGATGGGCGAGTCGTCCGAGAAGATCACCGTCCTGTCCAAGCAGCTCGGCATGTCGACGCACCAGGTACAATTGCTGCAGGGCATGGCGAAGGCGACCGGAACCGACTTCACCAAATTGTCGCAGAGCACCGCGGCGCTGGACAAGAATTTCAAACAGAGTCCCGACTCGTTCAAGAAGCTGGGCATCGATATCAAGGCCGGGTCGGATCAGATGACGATCCTGACCACTGTTGCCGACAAGTTCGCCAAGACCGCCGATGGCCCGCAAAAAACCGCGATGGCAATCAAACTGATGGGCCAGAGCGGCGCTGAGGCGATCCCATTCCTGAACCAGAGCGGCGCGGCGATCTCTGCACTGGCGCAGAAGACCGAATCCTATGGTGCCGCCAACGACCGGGCGATCGAGCGCGGCACCAAACTTGGCGAGTCGGTCAACGAAGCCCAACTTGCCTGGACGGGCATGGGCAACGTGTTGACCGATGCATTGGCGCCGGTGCTGACCGAAATAGTCAGCAGCTTCACTGGCTTGGTCAAAGCCTGTATCGACAGCTACACGTCGGGTGGCGCGGTGGCCAAGATCTTCGACGTAGTCATCCTCGTGGTCAAAGAGCTGGGCGTGGAGATCGACGCGGTGGCTGGGATCTTCAAAGCGTTGTGGGATGCGGTCGTCGATATCGTCGGGGCGCTGGTGAGCGACATCAGCGACGCGTTCGGAGTGAAGACGCCGAATGCGACCCAAATGGCGGAAACCGCACTCAACCTGTTCCAGGACACCTGGCAAATCCTGAAGGACAGCGTGATCATCGTCATCGAGGTGATCAAGGCGGCGATCATCCTGTTCATCGACCGGCTGACGATGATGGGCACGATCGCGCGCGACGTATTCACGCTGAATTGGGGCGCGATCGCAGGCGACTGGCAATCGGGACTCGACCGCATCCAGAAGCATGCAATCGAGACGGCGGCGAAGATCAAGGCCGTCTATGCCGACCTGGCGAAGACGATGGCGGCAGCGGCTAACGGGCAAGCCGTGCCCGGTCCGGCTCCCACCCGCGGAATCGCGCATGTGCCCGGCGGCACGGATGAAAAAGGTGGCGACAATGGTCGAACCGGGGGCACGTCCGGCCAGGGCGGTGGCCGGGGTGTACGGCGGCCAGCCGCTAGCGGGAGCGCCGGAAAGGGCTCCCCGGTTTCCAACGCGAAGGTCAAGGCCGCCGAGCAAGGCGATAGGCAAATCGTCGTCTCGGCCAGCAAAACCTCCGCCGAATTGGCCAAGATCGACGATAAAACCATCCAGGACTTCGAAAAGGACCAGCAGGATCGTATCGACACGGCCCAGAAATCCGGCGAGTTCCTCGTCCAGATGGGTGTCAAGACTCAGGGCCAATTGCTCCAGGAAGAGATCAAGACCGAACAGGCTCGGAAGGCCGCCGAGGAGAAGTTCTTCGCCGACCAGCAGAAGCTGTACGCGAACGATTTGACGCAGTGGAAGGCGTTGCAGAAAAAGAAGGAAGATGCGGCCAAGGCGTCAGATGCGAAGATCGTCGATCTCAAGCGCAAGGCGCTGCTCGAGAGTAGCCAAGTCGAGCGACAGGCGATCAACGCGACCGCCCAATTGTGGAGCCAGAACTTTTCCAAGCTTCTGACATTCCAGCAGTCGTTTGCGGCCACCCTCCAGAATCTCTACAAGGGCATGGTCGGCATCCTGTCCGACGCGCTTGCCCAGATCATCCAGAAATGGCTGGTGCAGCATCTGTCGGCACTGTTGCTGAGCGGGGCGGCGAGCAAGGCGGCGGCGACCGGCGAGATTGCCAGCAATGCCGCCGTCGCAGGGTCAGGCGCCTATGCCGCAACGGCAGCCATCCCTATCGTCGGACCAGGCCTCGCGCCCGCGGCAGCGGCAACGGCATATTCCGGTGCTATGGCCTTCATTTCCACTCTGGCCATTCCCAGCGGGGCCGGCGGCATTTGGGACGTCGACGGCGGGCTGACCATGCTGCATGAGCGGGAAATGGTACTCCCCGCCTGGGCCGCGCAGCCCTTACGATCGATGTTAGGGGGCGCCGCCGCCAATTCGAACGCGCCGGCCGCCGCGAACGATGGCTCCGGCGGATATCATTATCACGATCATAGCGCGCGCGGCTTGAGCGAGAGCCAGATCATCGCCAACCGCAATGCCTTCGCCAAGGCGATGAAAATGGCGCACCGCGAGGGCAAGCTGGGCTTTTCGCTACCGGGCTGAGGATGGACGTCTATGTGCCCGAAGCAGGATCGATAGCGTCATAGCGTGAACCTGAGCGAGCTTCCGTATCCCAACGAACGGGAATATTGGCTGCTCGATCCGACGGACATGGTCACGCCGCAGATCTTCATATTGCCGGTGAGTAGCGAGTAGCGGTTGGCGTTACGACCGCGGTCGACATAGTCCGTGCTGGATTGCCTCTGTATCGCGTCATAGCGCCGGTAAAAGCCAATCCGATCGGATCCTACACAAGCTGCGCCCAGCACAGCCGTGGCTAGATCGAAAACGCGGGTTGCATCCCAGTCGCTCTCCGTATGGGCAAATAGCGGACTCTGGTTGAGCGAGAAATAGATGGTGTCGACGTGTTCGCCATCACTGAGATCGATTTGGGTGTAGACGTCGTCATCATCGACAAGATCGCGATTCGTGGCATTGAATCTAACCCGAAAGCTCATCGTGGCCGAAACGGTGCGGCCATAGATATCGTGACCGGCCGGTCCCGGCAGCGCGAAAATGCCGCCTATCGCTGTCGTAGGCGTAACGCGAAGACTGAGGCTGGCAAGGCACGTAACGGCATCGGCGCCGAGACACTTCCGGTCTTGCGGGTCGGCACGCAATTGCGCGATCCGCGCCTGGATCACGGCGATCGGGTCGGTCTTCTTGTTCTCTTTGCGGGCCAGCGCGGGTGAAGCCGTCCCGACCGCCACCATTGCGAACAACGCCAACACGTACCGCATCCCGTCTCCCCCCGACCGTCGTCACGTTCGGATTTCGAACGTGGCGGACATGCCATTGAACCGATGCCCGAACGGCAGACCGCAGAGCTAACAGGACGCCATAATCCCGCAAGACGGGCGACCGGCGGATAGCTCCAATTCGGATGCGATCGTCTGGCGCTTGTCCGAAGCCACACCGGGTCGAGCCAGCGCGCGTGATCGCTCGCGCACTGCCGCCGCGGCACCACCTTTCCGATCGCTTCGGCGATCCGAGCAGCCATCCGATTGGAGACGAGTTTGCCCACGCTCTATCTACCGACACGCTGGCTCGTCACCGCCGATCCGTCGATCGACGACCCCGACGTGTTCCCGGCGTTGATCGGACAGTCGTTCCTGGTCGCCAAGACCCCGACATGGGCGACGAAGATCGCGACGGCGTCGTCCGGCCGCGAGCGTCGGCGCAAGACCTGGTCGTATCCGCGGTGGCAATTCAAGGTGTCGTACGAGGTGTTGCGCGACCTCCCCGCCACGCCCGACCTCGAACGCCTGGCCGCGTTCTTCCTGCTGCACGGCGGTCAATATCAGGAATTCTTCTTCTTCGACCCCGGCGACAACAATGTCGCCGGACAGAAGTTCGGTGTCGGCGACGGAATCACGACCTCGTTCCAGCTTAGCCGGAGCATGACGTTCGGCAGCGCAGCCTTCACCGAGCCCGTCGGCAGCGTGCTCGGAACGCCGACCGTGTTCGCCGATGCCACCCCCGTCGCGAGCTTCACGGTTGGCTCGCGTGGGTCGATCACTTTCACAAGTCCGCCCGCCGCCGGCAAGGTGCTGACCTGGAGCGGGCGTTTCATGTTCGTCTGCCGCTTCGACGACGACGCGCTCGAACTCAACCAGATGATGCAGAGCCTGTGGTCGCAGGACGGCCTCTCCTTCACCACGACCAAGGGCTGACCATGAAAGCTGCATCGCCTGCGCTGATCGCCTTGCTCAACAGCGGCGCGGACTTTCAGATGGTCGACCTGTGGACGATTACGCTGGTCGGCGGTGTGGTCATCCGATGGTCGGGCGGCGATGTCCCGATCGTGTCGGGCGGTCACACCTATGCGCTTGGCCCAGTGATCGAGCGGCAGGACATCAGCGAGAAGATCGGGCTCGACGTCACGACGGTCGACATGGCGATTACCGCGAATTCGGACGATCTGATCAACGGGGTGCCGATCATCCCGTTCATCCGCGGGCACGGCTTCGATGGCGCGAATGTCCGGCTGGACCGCGCCTTTCTGACTGACTGGAACCTGCCGGTGGTCGGGTCCGTGCTGAGATTTTCGGGGCGCGTCACCGCGGTCAGCGCGATTACCGGCGATGGCGCCACGATCACGGTGTCGTCCTGGACCGTGTTGCTCAACGCCAACATGCCGGCCAACCTCTATCAGGCGGCCTGCCTGCATGCGGTCTATGACGCCGGCTGCGCGCTCAATCCGGCAGCTTTCGCGGTGACGGGCACGATCGGTGCGTCGCCTACTCCGACACGGACGGTCTTCGATACCAGCCTGACGCCGCCCACCAATGATTTCGCGCAAGGGCGGATCGTGTTCACGTCAGGACCGAATACCGGCGTCTCGGCGACGATCATGTCGAACGATGCGGCGGGGTTGTTCCAGCTCGTCTCACCCCTCCCCGCACCGCCGATCGCGGGCAACAGCTTCACCGCCTATCCGGGTTGCGACCTGACGCAGAGCCGGTGTTCGGTTCGGTTCAACAATCTGGGGCGGTTCAAGGCGACGCCTTATGTCCCCGTCCCGGAGACCGCGTTCGGATGACGCGCGAGGATGTCGTCCGCGAGGCGCTGCGCTGGGAAGGGACACCGTATCATCACCGCGCGCGGCTTCGCGGAGCCGGGGTCGACTGCGCGATGCTGCCGGCGGCGGTCTATGAAGCAGTCGGCCTGATCCCGCATGTCGAGCCCGATTATTCGCCGCAATGGATGCTGCATCGCGACGAGGAGCAGTTCCTGGGGTGGGTCACGCGGTTCGCGCTCGAAATTCCGCGCGAGGCGGTCGGGCCGGGCGACCTCGCGATCTGGAAATATGGCCGCTGCTATTCGCATGCGGCGATCGTCATCGACCTGCCCGAAGTGCTCCACGCCGTGATCCGCGGCGGCGGCGTTCTGCGCGCAAACGCCGATCGCGACGAGGAGTTGCGCTCCCGGCCGGTCAAGTTCTTCACCTTGTTCGAGGATCAATGATGGGCGGCAAGACCACCTCGACCACATCGCCGAAGCTCAACGGGCTGCAGGTGCAGTCCTCTACTCTCGGCCTGCCGATCTCCTTGGGCTGGGGTCGGGGTCGAATGAAATGCAATCTGATGTGGTACGGCGCCTTCACCGCGATCGCGCACACCACCAAGACCGGTGGCGGCAAGGGCTTGGGCGGTGGGTCGAAGAACACGACCTATACCTACACAGCTTCGATCATGCTGGGCATCTGCGAGGGTGGTGCCGGCGGCATCCGGAGCATTCGCACGATCTACAAGGATACGGCGGTGCTGACGTCACTGTCGGCCGCCGGGTTGAGCCTGGCAACCGGCACGCCGACGCAACCGGTGTGGAGTTATCTGACCTCCAAAGTTCCGGCGCAGGCGATCCCCTATAGCGGGATCGCTTACGTCTATGCCCAGGATTACGACCTGGCCGACAGCGCGACATTGCCGAACCACAGCTTTGAAATCGACTTCGCCGTGCAACTGAGCGGCGTCGCGAACGGCGATGCCGATCCGAAGGATGTCATCACCGATTTCCTGACCAATCCCGCATACGGCGTGCCGATGTGGGGATCGGGGTTGATCGGCGACCTCTCCGACTATTCCTCATATTGCCGGGCCAATAATCTCCTCTTGTCCCCCGTCCTCGAATCGCAGTCGAGCGCGGCGTCGATCCTGGAGGAATGGCTGACGGCGACGAACTCGGCTGCCTTCTGGTCCGAGGGGATGCTCAAGATCCGGCCCTATGGCGACGCGCCGGCAACCGGCAACAGCGTCACCTGGAATCCGAACCTAACGCCCGCTTATGACCTGACCGAGGATGACCTGATCGTCGACGACAGCGGCAATGCCGTGTCGATCGAGATCGTCGATCAGTCGGACGCCTATAACATCGTCCAGTTCGAATTCCTGGACCGCAGCCAGCAATATAATGTCGGCATCGCGACCGCCCAGGACCTGGACAACATCGTGACCTATGGCCGGCGCAAGCAGGATCCGACGACGGTCCACTGCATCTGCGACGCCGACATCGCGCGCAAGGCCGTGCAGCTCTATGGCCAACGCGTTCTCTACACGCGCGAGAAATACACGTTCAAACTGCCGTGGAACTTCGCGCTGCTCGAACCGACCGATCTCGTCACCCTGACGACGACGACCGATTCCCTGCTTCTCGACCGCGTCCTGGTCCGGATCACGGAAATTTCGGAGGACGCCGACGGCTTGCTGGCGATCGCGGCCGAAGGCGTTCCCATCGGAGTCGCTTCGGCGGCGCTCTATGCCTCGCATTCCGGCTCGGGCGGATACAAGCCGAACACCGACATCGCGCCGGGGTCGGTGACGGCCCCCTGGCTGTTCATCGCGCCCCCGAACCTCGCCGGGCTCGATGCCGAGATTTGGGTGGCGGCCGCGTCGACATCGCCGGCCTGGGGCGGGTGTCAGGTCTGGGTCAGCACCGATGGTGCCAATTATTCGATGATCGGGACGATCGACGGCCCAGCGCGTTATGGCACCCTCACGTCAGCGCTGGCTGCGGGCGCCGATCCGGACATGGCGAACACGCTGGCGGTCGAGCTTTCGAGCAGCCTGGGGCAACTCGACAGTGTCAGCACATCGGATCGCGACGCCGGAGTCACCTTGTGCATGGTCGGGGACGAGGTGGTGTCTTATCAGGCGGCGACCCTGACGGCGGCCAATAGCTACAACCTGACCCGGCTCCGCCGCGGCCAGCGCGGCACGATTTCCGGCGCGCATGCCAGTGGGACCAATTTCGCGCGGATCGACGATGCGATCTTCAAGTTCGGCTATGACGCCAGCAACGTCGGCGACACGATCTACGTCAAGCTACCTTCGTTCAACATTTACGGCCGTGGACTCGAGGATCTGGCGAGCGCCACTGCTTATTCGATCGCGATCAGCTCGGCGCCGGCACGCGCCGCCTATCGCGACATCAAATTCATGCGTTCCTATGCGCAGCCCTCGACGCCGAGCGGCGATAGTCCGCCGGGATGGTATGACGGCATACCGGCCGGCACGGCGACGATCTGGTCGAGCACAGCGCTCAAGACGGCGAACGGGACGCTGTTGGGCATCTGGACCGCGCCGCAATCGCTGTCCGGCCTGACGCCGCGCGGCGATTACGACAATATTGCGACCTATTTCCTGAACAACAGCGTCGCCTATGGCGGCGGCAGCTACGTCGCGACGCAGGACAATTTCAGCGGCCACGCGCCGACCGGCACCGGCCAGGCCAATGCCTATTGGGACGTGCTGGCCGCGCCCGGGAGCGCCGGGGCACCCGCCGTGCCGCCGGGGGCATTCAGCGCGACGATCAGCGTACCGTCGGGATCGGCGGCCAACCTGCGATCCTTGGCCGATGCCGCCGGCTATACCGGCAATTCGGACGCGACGGTGACGTTCAACGTCCCCAATGGCGTCGACGTCACCGGACTTGCGAGCGGCGGGATCGGTATCGACACTGGAACCTGGCCGACAACGTCCCATACGATCGCGCTGACCCTGGTCGTCCAGAACGGCGGGTCGGTCAGCGGCGGCGGTGGCAATGGCGGGAGCGGCGGAGGTGCCGGCCTGGCCGGCGGCGACGCCATCTATGTTCGAGTACCGATGACAGGCGGGATCACGATCGATGCAGGCGGCGCAGTGCGCGCCGGCGGTGGCGGCGGCGGCTCGAACGCGATGGCTTCCCCATATAAGATCGGGACCGGCGGCGGCGGCGGCGGCGCGCCTAACGGCGAAGGCGGCGCCGGCAGCGAGGGCTATTTGACGACCGGCACGGACGGCCAGGACTGGTCGGCGGGTGGTGCCGGCGGCTCGCCGGGCGGCGGCTCCGGCGGCGGCTACGCGAGCCCCGGCGGCCCGTCGGGCGGAGGGACGCCCGGCGGCGGTGCCGGTTTCGCCGTCCGAAAGAACGGCAACGCCGTCACCGTCACCAATAACGGCACGATGACCGGATCCGCCGCGTAACCACATCACGTCTTCGCAAAGGACGGCCTCAATATGCAATATTACGAGTTCATCGCCTCCCGTGGCGACACGGGGGCCGTGTTGCCGCTTGCCAAGGTCACCGTGTTTCAGGCGGGTACGACTACGCCGGCATCGATCTATGACAGTGCCGGCGCCGGCTTGGCGAATCCGATGACGGCGGCGATATCCGGTCTGGCGGGGTTCGCGGCGGCCAATGGCGCCTACGACATCCAGATAGCGTCGGCGGACGGATCGTATCTCGCGCCAAAGGTCCACGATCTGCAGCTGTATGACCTGACGCAGTTGGATGCGCAGGTGGCGACGGTTACAACGGCCATCACCGCTCCGGGATTTCTCACCGTAGCGGCGGACTTGGCGCTCGGCGCGGCGAGCAAGATCGGGACGGTGGCCGCGGACCTGTTAAGCGGGGCCAGCAATATAGCGGTGGTTGCCGCTGATCTGGCTTTGGGCGGCGCGTCGCTGATCAGGCAGGCGATTTCGAGTGCTTCGGCGGCGGCATCTTCGGCTGCTGCTGCGGCGGCGAGTGCTGCCAGTGTGCCAGCGGGAGCCGCTACGTACATTGAAAGCCACGGGCCGCCGGCTAACAACATCGGCACAGCGGGTGCGTTCTATTTTGATCTGGACAGCGGTTATCTGTACGGGCCTAGGACCGCTATCGGATGGCCAGCGGGTGTGCCTGCATCGCGCGGAGCGATTCCGTCGACCACCCGCGTGCGCACCGATCTGCGCACTGTGGGGGCCGCATTGCCGGCCAATCAGGCGACCGTAACCCGCAACAGCGTTTCGACCGACATGCTGCCAAGCGACCCCTACACCTATGTTCCGACCAGCTATCCTAGCAACACGCCCGTAATCCGGCCGGGCAAGGGCCTGTTCGCTTTCACACGCGCGCAACAGTTGCTCGCGACGCCCGGCGCCCCCGTCGGAGAGACGGTCACGGTCCCCGTGGGCTGGATCGCCGTCACGGCGTGGGGTCCTCCCGGCAGCGCCTATGTGAGCGCAGCAGGAACCGCCGCCGGGACCGGGTTCGGATCGCTCTCTGGCACCGCTGGCGTACCGCAATTCATCAACATCACGACGGCTGGCACAATCACGCTGACCCCATCCGGCGGTCTTACGAAGGCGAATGTTGTCTATAACCCGTCATCCCCCTCCGAAACAGAAGCGGTACCCTACATCGCTTCGCAGGCTACCCGGGAGGCGGATCAAATCCCGGCGGGCTCCGCCTTCGTTGCGGCGATGCAGTCGCCGCAAGGCTACCTGCTGATGGGAATTTCTGACCAGAGCACCCGGAACTATGGCGCGCCGCCGTTTTTCCTTGGGTTCAATAACGCCGGCAAGTGGTTCGTGAACACCAACACGAAGGTCACCATGTCTGACGGCGGCAGCAACACGAGCAGTGATCTCGGCAACGACACCTTCTCGAAAGGCACGACTGTAGGGCGCACTTGGGATGCGACCGCAACGATGACTTTTGGCGGCGGTAGCAGATTCGAGTCGTCCCACCCTTTCGCGAAAAATGGTGGGGTCGCAATCACCTCTGCCTCGCTTGGAGGCCCAAAGGGAACTGGCGGTACCACCGGCCAGCAAATGCTCAACGGCTGCATCGGTTGGTGGGAATACGACACCGTCGCCCGCCTGACCGACGAGCAGTTGTGGAATGCCTACACGTCGCAACCCGCCCCGGCGCTAGATTCGCTGCTTAAGAACTATGTCGGCTCGACACAGTTCGCGAAGTTCATCGCGTCCGTGCACCAGCTAAAGGCCGGCATTATAGACCACGTCAAAGTTGGGGTTATTGGCCCGTCCCACGAAGGTGGTGTTGGTCTCGCGGGCGACACTGACATTCGGTCCAATAGCTGGATGTCGCAAATGGTGACCGACCTCGAAGCCGACGGCTTCAGTGTGGCGGAAGCCTTTTGCAGCACCGGCTCACAGACATTCTCAGGCGGCACGATCAAGCACGATGCCCGGTTGAGCTACACCGGTACGGCACCAACGACGACAGGTGTCGACTTTGGCCGCTTCGTGATCATCATCCCTGCGGGCACAATTCTGACGTTCAATTCCGGTCGCGCGAACAGCCGCTTCGTCCTCTATCCCTATACCGACGCTACCGGCCGAGGCACCGTCGAGGTATCCACAGATGGCGGGACGACGCCGATCGCGGCTAACGAGACGGGTCTTACCAGCAACAGCACTACATCAGCGTCTTTCACTGGGTTGATAACGAACGGTGTGCTGACCGCGACGGGCACGACCGGAACTATTCGGGTCGGGGACCGACTTGCGATGACGGCCGGCGTCATTGGGGGCTCGGCAATCCTCGGGCAGTTGGGCGGTACGCCGGGCGGCGACGGGACGTACAGCGTATCTAACACGCTCAACACGACAAGCCGCAGCATGTGGACGAAGGCACTGCTCGTCCGCACCTACGACGCCGCGCTCGGAAACAACGCCTGGAGCATCAGGGCGATCGGCAATCCCGTGCGAATTTGCCTCGGGTACGCCTACAATCCGGCGGTAAAATCGTTCGTATTCTTCAACGGCGGGGCGGACGGCTTTAACGCTCTCAACCTATCGCGGGATGACGACGTCGAGACGAGCTACTCGTATCCGGTACGTGTACTGGGATGCTCGCTCTGGTTCGGCTGCGGCGACGATACCAATGACATGGCCAGCGGCGGCACGGCATGGTCTTCTTACAATACACAAGCGAGCACCATCATCGCCAACGCACAGCTTAGCGGCAGCGTCGTTCTGTTCACCGATCCCGAGTCCAGCACGGCCAGTTTCAGCCGCGCGCTCTCAGATAAAATCACCGAGCAGGGCCGTGCGGTCGGATCGACAGCGAATGTCCCGATGTACGACTTCTACGCCTATAACAATTCGGATCCGATCAAGTGCCAGTGGGACATTTTGAACCCTAACGCTGCCTATAACGACGTGACACACTTGTCGCGCCGAGCGAACAAGCGGTTCAAGTCAAATCAGATGCGGGTGCTGTTCAATCGGCTCATCGGCCTCACGTAAGGCAGTGGGAGGGGCACGTAGCCAATACACGCCCAAGTGTGCTGACGGCTACAACCGCCCGCCAACCCTCTTGCTGAGTTGATGCGACGGTTTCTCCACAACTCGATAGAAGGCGTAAGTGCATAGGCCAACAACAATGGCCTGTACCGGATATAGAGCGAACGGAAGGTGCGAGTGATAGATGTCACCGAACAGTGTCAGCGGAAATCGGTGGATGAGGTAAACTGAGTAAGCCGCACCGCCTAGCGCTTCCAATCGAGGGTTCGTTCGGTGGCTGGTAAGACGCTGGAGTTCCTTTGCTAACCATAAATATCCGATGGGTACGAACGCGGCGACTGCCCAAGTGAGCGGAATCTTTGGTCCGCGATAGAACAGGACGGTCGCGAGAACAGCGCAGACCGGCAGCGCCCCTCGTAACAGCCATACTGGCGGGAGGCGATAATCGAACAGCGCTCCCGATCGATAGCGTTCCGCGAGAATGGCGCCGAGCAGCCACATTGGGGCGCAGAAAACAAATGTTAGGACACCGAAATTGAAAGGGCGGAGCGCCTCAGGGAAGCCCGCAAGTAATCCGACACTGGCGAGTGTGCTTATCGCGGTCGCCCACTCCCAGCGGCCTCGTAGTATGGGAAAAAGTACCGGGTACAGCGCGTAGTAGGCTAACTCGCAATAAACGCTCCACAGCACGCTATCGAGCGCCCCAACGTACTGCTTTCCCGCGGCGTGCGCGGCACCAACGATAACGATCAACGGAATGCCTATACGAAGGCCCCGCTTTACCCAGAACGGCAGGATCGCAATCCGCTCCTTGGCAACGTTCGGGAAATGGATGCAGAAGCCTGAGATAAAAAAGAAGACGCACACAGCAAGGGTGCCGTTGGGTAGACTATTCCATAGGCCGGCAATCAGCTTGAACTGCCCGCTGGTTTCACCGGCGAACCGGTCAAACGGGATCCACGCGCCATGGCCAGCCACTACAACTGATGCTGCCAGGAACCGGAAGGTATCGAGCCCGCGCACGAAATGCGGTCTGATCTTTGCGTCCTCGTCGGCTGATGCGAGATCGTGCATCCGAGCGGCCTAGCGGCGTCGGCTTCGAGCGCAAAGTAAATTGACGGCCCGCGCCTGAGTGTCTCTGCGTGGCTAAACCCGTCGTCCAAAATAAGCAAAGTCATCGTCGCTTCGAAAGTACCCTCCCCAATGACCATGCCCGCCAAGCCCCCGCCGACCTGGTTGGCGTGGCTTCCCGTCGTCACGACGATCTTCCTGATCGCAGGCTTTCTATGGGCGGGCGGCGGCAAGATGAATCAACTGGCTGAGCACGAACGCCGCCTCACCGCGCTGGAAACCCGGCGCGAGTCCGATGCCGACAAGCTCGACAAGATCAATGAGCGGACCGCGCGGATCGAGGCGAAGCTCGAGGTGCTCGTCCCCTCATCCGGCCGAACCAGGATAGGACAACCCTAATGATCGATGCGGGCTCGATGCTCATTCTCTTCGCCCTGGCGCTAATGATGGTGTCGCCGATCCATGTGACGATCACGCGGCCATCCGCCAGCGCGTCTCGGATCGCGCCGACGTTGCGCGGATCGGTCACGCCGGCAGCTGCTGCGTGCGACCTGGGCGAGCTAATCCGGCTGGCCGACGACGCCCTTGCCCCCGACCCGCTGATCCGCGCGACTGCCGAGACCTACGACCAAACCTGACGCCCGCGGCGCTGCCGCAAGTGGAGGAAATCATGACCCTGCTACGCAAATGGTGGGCGCCGCTCCGCGCTCGCCTGATCGACGACGCGCGCCTGTGGTGGCGTTTCTGGAGCATGCGCCTGGCCGCGGCCGGGGCCATCGTCACCGCGTTGGCGCAATGGTTCCCGGACGCCCTCTCCGCCGCGTGGAACGCGATGCCGTATGACCTGCGGGCCTATCTTCCCGCACCGTTGCTCCACTCGATCCCCGTGATCCTGTTCGTCGCCATCATGGTGGCGCGGATCGTGGCGCAGAAGAAGGCGATGCCCAATGGCTGAAGGCGTCGACAGCTTCGTCGAAAGCGACGTCGCGGCGCACGCCGGCTGGGCGAACAAGGGCGCTATCGCCGCGGCGGTCGCGATCATCCTGGCCGGCGTCTATGCCGTCGAGGGCGGCTATGTGAACGACGCCCGCGATCCCGGCGGCGCAACGAGTTACGGCGTCACCGAGCAAGTCGCTCGCGCCAATGGCTATCGCGGCGACATGCGCCGGTTCCCGCAGCATTGCGACGGCCCCGCGACCATTTGCGCCGATGCCGTCTATGTGCGGAGCTACATCGCCGCGCCCGGCTATATGCCGCTGGTGGAGATCGAACCCGCCGTTGCCGGCGAGTTGATCGACACGGCGGTCAATATGGGGTCGCGGCGACCCAATCGCTGGTACCGGCTGACGATGAACGTGCTCGGCGGGGCGCGCTTGCCGGACAGCGCTGCGTCGCTTGGCCCTGCCGACATCGCAGCCTATCGGATGCTCCAGACAAAGCTTGGCGTCATCCCGGCTTGCACCGCGACGCTCGACGCGCTCGATGCCCGGCAAGCGGCGGAATATCGCCGGCTGGCCGCCGCCAACCCCAGGCTGCGTGCCTTCCTCAAGGGATGGTTGCGGAACCGGATCGGCAATGTCGATCGCCGATCCTGTGGCAAGGGAGGCACCTGATGGCCTTTCTCATTTCGCTCGCGCTCGGCTGGAAATGGCCTGGCTGGGCCGCTCGCCTGTTCGGCTGGGCGGTGCCGGTCCTGATCGCGCTCCTAAGTGTCGGCGCCATGATCGCGCTCATCTATCACAAGGGCGAAGCCGCCGGCGGGGCGAAGTCCGAGGTGCAGGCCGAGAAGGCACACGCCAAAACCGTTGCCGCTGCGCGCACCGACGAACGCCAAGCACAAGCAACCGTCGATGCCATCGGCAAACGCGTCGCGGCGGCCGACGACAAGACCGACATTCTCGTCCGAACCAAGATCAGGGAGATGCACGATGCGCTCGATGAGACGCCGGGCAGGCTTGCCGGCGACCCTAGTTCCGCTGTTCCTGTCGACGCTGACGGCGTGCGGGACCACCTCAACGCTCTCATCGTCGATGCGGATCGATCGGCCGACGCTGCCGACGCCGAGC
>Ga0207640_10000758_pt1 | contig 18461 bp, 17 predicted proteins | sample KBSCornC42_FD_184300 | JGI IMG/M metagenome (GOLD analysis project Ga0207640, IMG submission 184300) | Corn rhizosphere microbial communities from Kellogg Biological Station, Michigan, USA - KBS Corn C4-2 (SPAdes) (version 2) | ecosystem: Host-associated > Plants > Roots > Rhizosphere > Soil ... | reverse complement strand
CCCGTCCGCTCCCAACACATCGTTGGTCACAACATTGCCGCTCGTCGATCCACCCTCACTCACACTGTTCACATCCGCATGCGCAGTCGGAACATCGTCCAGGATATTGATATGCAGCGTCGTTGAAGCTGTATCGCCATCACTGTCGGTGACGGTGACGTTGAAGTTGTCGCCGGCTGCATCGTTGCTGGTCGGACCGGCCAGGGTATAGCTGTAGCCGTACACACCGTTGGTCAGTGTGACCGTCAGGACCCCGTCGGCGCCGGTTACGGTGCCGCCATGAGTCACATCAACGCCGTCGATCACCAGCTTTCCGACAGTATCCCCGCCGGTAGTGATGTTGATCGTGCCAGTCGTCGTTTCGTTGGGCGAGCTCGGATCCGAACCAACCGGAAGCGCTGCCTCGTCGACCGTGTCTCCGCCAGACGTCGAGATCGTCGGCGTCGAATCCGGCAGCAGGTGAATGGTCACTGTTGCTGTCGACGTGTCTCCATCACCGTCTGTGATCTGGTACTGGAACGTGACGTCGCCCTGTTCGCCTGCGCTGGGCGTGTAGGTGAAGGTGCCGTCGCTGTTGTAGACCAGTGCGCCAGTGCCGCTCAGCGAACCGCTGACGACGTGGACGCCGGTCGCGAGGTTCACCCCGTCGGCGCCCTGCACGTCATTCGCGATCACGTTGACGGTGACAGGTGCGTTCTCAACCCCTTGGGTCGCCGAATCATTGTTTGCGGTCGGAACGTCGTCGGCGATGTTGATGTGAAGGGTTGTCGAAGCTGTGTCGCCGTTCCCGTCCGTGACGGTGAGCGAGAAGTTATCGCCCGCCGCGTCGTTGGGGGTCGGCCCCGACAAGGTGTAGCTGTAACTATATGTGCCGTCCGTATTGTGAGTGACGGTAAGGGTGCCGTCGGCCCCCGTGACTGCCCCACCGTTCGTCACGTTCACGCCGTTGACGACCAGCTTGCCGATTCCATCGGGGCTGTTGATGTTGATGGATCCAGCAGTCGTCTCATTCGGCGAGCTCGGATTGGAGCCGACCGAAAGCGCCGCCTCGTCAACGCTGTCGCCGCCCGACGTGGAGATGGTCGGTATCGAGTTCGGCAACAAATGGATGGTCACGGTCGCTGTGGAGGAATCGCCATCGCCATCCGTGATCGTGTACTGGAACGTGACATCCCCACTCTCGCCGGTGGTCGGCGTGTAGGTGAAGGTACCGTCACCGTTATAGTGGAGCGCTCCGGTTCCCGTCAGAGAACCGTTCACCAGCTGCACACCGGTGGCGAGATTCACCCCGTCGGCGCCCTGCACGTCGTTCGCGATCACGTTGACTGAAACCGCCGAATTGACGCCCACCTGGCTCGCGCTGTCGTCGTGAGCCGTCGGAACGTCGTCGACGATGTGGACCGTCAGAGACGCAGTCGCCGCATCCCCGCTGTGGTCGGTGACGACGACAGTGAACACATCCTGTGTGTTATCGCCAGACGTGTTGTTCGAAAGCGCGTAACTGTAGGTGATCTGGCCGCTGGCGAGATCGATCCCGGTGATCGTCATCACGCCATATTGGCCCTGAATCTGCTGTCCCACAGAAGAGACTGCGACACCGTCGACCGTGACGCTTTGCAGCCCATCCTGTGCGCTGAAGACGATCGTGCCGGTGTTCGCTTCGCTGGGGTCGCTGTTGTTGTTGGGATTGCCGTCAGCGATCTCGCCCGAACCGGCGGGCAGGCCCCCGCGTGCCGGAAGCCCCTTTTCGAAGACCGACTCCGAGGCATCGACAACACCGAGTGGGTTGTCGGGAGTTTCGATGACAACGGTCGGCGGGCTATGAAAGCCACCAGCCGGCTGCTCGAACTGGGGCGGCGTGTAGCCGAAATCGGTGGGCGGCAGCAGGTTGCCGAGCGGAACGCCCGGATCCAGCGGCGGAACATCGCCGGCGAAATTCCCACCAGCACTTTCGGGCGGTCCGGCTGCCGGTTTCGGCTCCGAATCGACGAGCAGGGCGGCGATATTCTGCGCCGGCACCTCGACGTTGCCGATGACGAACTGGGGCACGAAAATCGCACCCTCAGGAATAACCATCTGTGAGCCGTCGGGCATATGCACGACAAGATCGCTGCCGACGACGTGCACATCCGACAATTGCACACCCGCTGGGAGCGAGACGACGCCCGGCGGAAGATTTGTCGGCTGCACCGCGGCCTGCGACTCTGCGCCCCCCCGCAATCCCAGATCGATCGTGAGCGTGCTTGAGGACTGCTGTCCTGCGGCGTCGGCCAGCGTGTATGCGAACACGTCCTGAACACCGGCAGGGGCGCCAGCGTTCGGGACATAATGAAACGTTCCGTCGGTGGTGATGGTGAGGACGCCAAAATGCCCGGTGACCTCAGCGCCGTCGTTTGCAACCGAATGCGGGGCGCCAGCGCCTTGAATTTCGACCACGTGGGCCGGCGTGTGGGCGACCGTATCAGCTCCGTTGATCCCGCTGTCGGTCCCCTGACCAGTGATCACATTGCCGTTCGCCGGACCCGCGCTGCCCGCAGGAAGCGAGTCTACGTCCGCTCGGGCAACCGTTGTGGTGTTGGCCGCATCCGCGGCTTGGGTCACGTTCTGATCGGTCATCACTTCCCCCTTGCAGCGCCTCCCGCAGTCTGCGGAGGGCGCTCGAGTTTGCTCACGAGACTGAGGTGGTCGCGGTTAACGGTTGAAAAAACTCGGTTAACGGCGGCTGCAACAGCCAGATTTCCTCGATCAAGAGAACACTAGTTCGGGAAGTTTGCAACTTGGTTTCATGCATTGCACCAATGAGAGACACATTGATCGGCAATGCTTCGTAAAGTCATATTCGTTAACGCTGATGTACATCTGTTTAATGAAATGCTATCGATTGTTAAGTATATTATCTGCAAAGCAAACTACTTGGCCAATTTCTTACAACTTACTGTTTTCAATTTGGCATAATTATTATCGGCTGATTGATAGCTAGGTCAAACTTGATTTAACGCGTGGTGTTAATAATGTGTTAACTTCTCGCATTGTAGCCCAGCATTACCGCGCCTTCGGCGGTAATAAGGTGCGCCGCGCTCACTCAGAATCTGGCAGATTCTTTGTCCCGAATCGGGATTCCTGGCGCAATCCCAACGTCCTGGAGTTGCGACTCGGGAACGTGGATCGCGAGTCGGCCATTTTTTTCGGCGAGTCGCAGCGGGAGGCCGCCCAAGGTCCAACGCAGCCGGAATTTCTGATTCTGATTGCTATCGGGGATTAGCGGACGGAGGTGGAGGTAAGAGCCGACAGCTTGGCCAGCTGCGCGCGCGATTCCAGACCCGACTGGACCTGGACTCCAACCACGATCAAGGTTCCGATGGCAATCGCGACGCCATATGGCACCTTCTTGTTTTTCCGCGGATGCCCCGCGCCGCTAGCCGGTAATGGAATGAGCCTGCGGGAAAGGAGTAGCAGAGCGAGCACTCCACCGGTCATCAAAACCGCGGGTATCAGAACCAAAGTTCGCTCGAAATCGGTCCACAATCCGACAGCTGCGAAGAGTTTGACGTCGCCGCCGCCCATGTGCCCGCCCGCAAACAGAAGAGTGCCGAGGCCCAAAAGCAGTCCGAACACCGCGAAATTTTCCCAAACGTCGATGGACCAGCCGCGCAAGATCATCGCAACGACAGCTGCGACGAACACCGCGACCGGAAAGGCATTCGAGATTTTCAGTCGGAGGAAATCCTGGATTCCCGCGGCAACTACCAGTGCGCAGAGTATCGCGATCAGCCACTCGGGAATGCCAACGAAAAGATTCATCGCGCTTCCGCTTCTTTCAGGTTGTTCGCCGCACGTGCAAACCATCTGTCGTTTACGGCAATGGCCTGGGAGAATGCGGCAATGGCCCTCGCATTCTCGCCCTGCTGTTCCGCCACCATGCCGGCATCATTCAATCGTGCTGCATAAGCGGAATCGCTCTCCTTGGGCCGCCGTACCGGCAGCTCCTTGGCAATGGCGGCTCGGGCGAGCTCGCGATTATTGGCGATTCTCGAGTTCTTCGGATTCATTTGAGCTGCATGCTCGAAGAATTCCAAAGCGCGCGCCGGCTCACCCCGAAGCATCAACGACCATCCCTTGTTGTTGAGAAGATCGGACTGCTCCGGCGAGAGGACGAACGCTTCCGCATAGGCACGATCCGCGCCAGCCCAGTTGCCCTCGAGATCGCATAATACGCCCTGCGCGTTCCACGCTCGCCACGTTGCATGTGACGACCTGACGGCTTTCGAAAGGAGAACATGCGCCTGTCCAAGATCATCAGCCTTTAGCGCCGCAATACCGCCGCGCTCGGCAAGGCCTTCGTCGTCCGGACGAAGCTTCAGCAGGGAGGTGTAACCGGCTTCGGCCTGGGTATAGCTCCCCTCGGCAAAAGCCAGATCTGCCAACAGACGGTCGACCCGGTAACCGGAATAGCCCTCGCGTGCGGCGTTCGTCAGAATAAGGCGCGCTTCCTCCAGGCGATTGACCTCGATCGCATGCGCCGCTTCGTCCAGAATTGAGCTGGGTGGTTGCGCCGTGGCGATGCCGGCGGCGAGCACGAGCGCGATCACACCGGGCGCCGCGTAGCCGATCGGGCGATGTCCCGCCCCAACAAGACCGTTATCCGTCCCGCAAAGGATGGCTGCACGATGCCCACACCCAACTGAGCGACGAGCCGCTCCGCTTTCGCGCGATCGTCCGCCGGATAGAGCACAAGCGTTCGCTCTCGAACCGCAGGCGCATCGCCGATGTCGATCTTTCTCCAACCCTTTCCGAGGAGGGCCTCGCGTGTTCGCGCCGCCAGCCCCTCCACCCGGGCGGCATTGAGCAGGCGTGCGCCAGGCTGAAGCGGGACGAACTGAACGGCGACCTTTTCACCGGATCGCTGCTGCATCGCAGTCCAAACCGATCGGCTGGTGGTAATGAGGGCGACCTCTCCCAGCGAAAGCCGCTCAAGACGCGGACCGTTTTGTGCGGCCGACGCCTGCGACGAGACGAGGCCCGCTTTCTTCATCTCCCTGAGCGCAAGATCGACTGGCGCGGGAGCCGGAAGCACAACGGTCGCCGACGATGATGGCTTCGTTTCCACCGCGTGCGTCGAATTCTGCGCCAGGGCGCGCGCGGTGGTGGAGGCGATCAGCTTCGCATTGACACTCGCTTCGGCTCGAACCGATGCCGCCTGGTCTCGATCACCCTGCAGATCGAGAACATCAGCCAGATCGTTGAGTAATTCAGGATTGTCGGGTTCGGCCGCCAGCGCCGTCTCTAGCCATTTGCGCGAAAGATCGAGGCGGCCCATGCGCTGATAGGAGAGCGCCAGTCCGGTCAGAGCCCGCACATCGGTAGGATTGTCTCGGATCACCTTGCGGAATGTTTCCATTGCCAAGGCGACGTTCCCGATCCCGAGCTCGGCCTCGCCGACCGCCACGTCTCCGCTAGACGGCAAAGCACCGATCGATCGGATCTTCGTCTGCGGCGCTGGCGCAGCGCAGGAGGCGGCTGTCAGTGATAGCGCGACGACGACTCTGGCCCCTGTTCGCATGATCAGCCCCCGTGAAGTGCTGGAATGAGTGTTCGGACAACTCGGATGACGGCCGGAAGCATCAGCACGCCGATCATCACCGGCAACATGCATGCGACCAGCGGAATCGACAGCAGCACCGGTAGCCGGTGCGCCTTTTCCTCGGCGCGCATTCGGCGCCGTTCCCGCATTTCGCTCGCATAAACCCGAAGAGTCTGACCGACAGATGTTCCGAGCTTGGTGGATTGGATGAGCAATGTGGCGAAGGCGCGGATTTCGTCTGCTCCACTGCGGTCCGCCATTCGCCTGAGCGCATCCTCCCGGCTTCGGCCGGCACGCAACTCAAGCACGACAATCCCGATCTGCTCAGCCAGCAACGGATGGGAAAGACTCATTTCACGCCCGACGCGATCGAATGCCGATTCGAGTGCAAGGCCGGCCTCAACGCAGACGAGCATCAGGTCGAGCGCATCGGGGAAGCCATTGATGATCTCCCGCTCGCGGCGGTCCGCCTTTGCCCGGACTACGAGCGTCGGCAGGTACAATCCAACGGCAGCGGAAATCATAAGGGTCAGATAAAGCTTGAAAAGCCCGGGCGAAGACCCGCCGATCCAAAACAGAAGCAGCGCGATAACCGGCAGACCGATCACCAGCGCAAGTCGGACCAGCGTGTAAACTCGCGGTGCGTAGGGCGCCGAGAAGCCGGCGGCTGCAAGCCGGCGCCGCAGCGCCTCGTCCTTGGTATCGGCGAGTGAAAGACCGGCCTTTTCGACATTGTCGACCAGTGTCAGCCACGCCGTTCTTGCCTGATCGCTGCGGAGCGACGTTGCGAGCAGCGCCGACTCCTCCGTCGCCTGGCCGCCCGAAAGCAGCCGCCTGCGAGCCACGCGGCGCGTTTCGATCAAGCCTGCACCAGCATAGGCGAGTCCGGCGACCAGCACGAACAACGCCAGGAGCAGCGTGAACTTCAGGGCAGGATTTGCGGCAATCAGCTCAGCCATGTCACACCTTCAAGTCCACCATTCGACGGATCGTGAAGAATCCGACTGCGTAAAGAAGGAGCAGCACGACGAAGCCGGGCACGAATGCCGGATCGTCGGCAACATCCAGATAAAATCTGGGATTGAAGAGGAAGAGCAAAGTGAAGGCGAAAACCGGCAGCGCCGAGAGCATGATCGCCGTCATCCGGCCCTCGCTGGACAGTGCCCTGACCTTCATCATCATGGCCGCTCGCTCCCGGATCACCCGGGAAAGGTTCTCCAGGATTTCCGCAAGGTTGCCGCCGGTCTCGCTCTGGATCGAAAGCGAAACCACGAACATTCTCATGTCCTCCAGGTCCCAGCGATCGGCCATCGCCGACAATGCATCGCGAAGATCGGCGCCGTAGGTGACCTCATCGACCACGATGCCGAACTCGGTCCCGATCGGGTCGGGCATTTCGACCGTCAGCAGGTCGAGCGCAGCGGCAATGGGGTGGCCGGCGCGCAGGCCGCGCACGAACACGTCGAGAGCAACCGGAAACTGTTCCTGAATCCGTCTGCGTCCACGCGTGGCCTGCATGCGAAGAAGCATCAGCGGTATCCCGGAGCCCACAGTAATCGCGAACGTGGCGATCAGCAACACTCGCGCGAACGAGATCGCGCTTTCACTGGAGATCAACAACAGGATCAGGATGACGAAAATAAGGGCCGGAGCGATGAGCAGGAGCCCAAAGAGCCGTCCTGCGCTCATCCGGATCCTGGACGCAGTGACCATTCGATCGAACCGCAGGGCAAGCGGCCGGAAGGCCGGTGGAGCACTGGACGCAAGATCGATCCTGGACTCCCGCAGCAGCGTCAGCGCCTCGCCTCTGGTCTTCCCCTGACCAATCAGCTTAAGCCGCAGGTTTATGGCCTGACCATGTGCGCGGCTCGCGGTGAACCAGGCTACAAGCGTTTCGACGGCGAGCAGAACCGCGCCGAAGACGCAAACGAGAACGATCGCTTTGATCCAGCTGTCGCTCATGAATCGAGCTGCGCATCAGGGCGGAACAGGCTGGCGGGCAACCTGATTCCATGGGTGACGAATTGGTCGACGAAGCGCGGCCGAATGCCCGTCGCCTCGAACTGGCCGGTGACGCGTCCTTCCGGGTCCACCCCGGTCTGACGGAAGCGGAAGATCTCCTGGACGGTGATCACGTCGCCTTCCATTCCGGTGATTTCCGACACGCTCATCAGCCGGCGCCTGCCGTCGCCCAGCCGAGCGACCTGCACCACGACGTGGATTGCTGACGCAATCTGCCCTCGTGCCGATCTTGCCGGAATGTCGATGCCGCTCATCCCGATCATCTGCTCGACGCGCGACAGTGCATCGCGCGGCGTGTTGGCGTGAACCGTGGTCATCGAACCCTCGTGACCGGTGTTCATCGCCTGCAGCATGTCGAAGGCTTCGCCGGCGCGAACTTCGCCGACGATGATCCGGTCGGGCCGCATTCGGAGCGCGTTCTTGACCAGGTCGCGCTGCGAAATCTCGCCCCGCCCCTCGATGTTCGCGGGACGCGTCTCAAGCCGGACGACATGCCGCTGCTGCAGCTGAAGCTCGGCCGAGTCCTCGATCGTCACGATGCGCTCGCGCCCGTCGATGTAGGCGGACATTGCGTTCAGCAAGGTGGTCTTGCCCGAGCCCGTTCCGCCGGAGATCAGCACGTTGCGCCGGGACGCAACGACCGCCTTCAGAACCTCCGCCAGCTGCGGCGGAATGCTTCCGATTTCGATCAGCCGGTCCATGCTGATCGGAACGCGGGCGAATTTGCGGATCGACAGGAGCGATCCGTCGAGGGCCAGCGGCGGGACGACAGCGTTCACACGGCTTCCGTCGGCAAGGCGAGCATCGACCATCGGCGAGGATTCGTCGATCCTCCGGCCGACGTCGGAGACGATCTTCTGGATGATCCGGACCAGATGCTTTTCGTCGCGGAAGCGGATCGGGCTTGGCTCCAGCACACCGTAGCGTTCGACGAACACATTCGTCGGTCCATTGACCAGAATGTCGGTGATCGTCGGGTCCTTGAGTAGCGGCTCGAGCGGCCCTAGCCCGAGCAGTTCGTCGAGAACGTCGCCGACCAGCTGCTTGCGCTCGGCGGCATTCAGCGCATGATTTTGCTTCGCCAGCTCCTCGTGGATGATGTGCCCAACCTCGGCCTCGATCTGCTGCCGCGACATCTTCTCGAGAGCGGAGAGGTTGATGAGGTCGATCAGGCTCTGGTGAAGCTGGACCTTGAGTTCGGTTTGAGCATCGCGATCGGTGAAGGCCGCGGCGTCGCCGATCGTGACCAGCCGATGCTCGGCCTGACGCTGCTCGGCACTCGAGGGCGCTTCGTCGTCGGCCTGCGAAACCCGTACCCGGCCTGGTTTGCGTACCTGCCACATCTTACCGCTCCAGACCCATGAAGGCGGCAATTGCCGAATCGAGCGTGTCGAGATCCTTGCCGATCGCGCTGCGCCGCTTCACCTCCGCGATCGTAATTCCGCGGTCGGCCGCCACGCGCATCACTCCCGGCTCATTCGCGACCGTGTAGGCGATGTCGCGTCCGAGAGCGTCGCGAACGTCGGACTGCCTGATGGTCTTCAGCTGGGATTTCTCGAAGCGGTTGGCGACGATCCGGACTTCCAGGTCCTGCAGCCCCTGTGAGGCCATCAGCTCCAGCTGCCTGCGCGCCCGGTGCAAGCTCGGGATCGTAAGGTCCGCGACCAGTAGAATGAGGTCGGATCGGGCGAGCAGCGACAGTGACCAGTTGGTCCAGTTGGTTGGTACTTCCAGGAACACCGTCCCGAACTCGCGAGCGGCGGTATCCACGATCTGGAGGATCTGGTCGCTCGAAATCCCTTCAAGCGGCATCATCTCCGCCGGCGAGGCGATCACATTCAACCCGCTGGAATGTTTGGATGCGGTTGCGCGAACGAGCGCGCCGTCCAGCCGCCCCCCCGCTTCCAGCAAATCCGAGACCGACAGATTGGGCTTGAGACCGAGCTGGAAAGCGGCGTCCCCAAACTGCATGTCGAGATCGATGAGGCAGGTATCGCGGCCGGCATTCGCTTCCCGCTCGGCAAAGCGAACCGCAAGCTGGGTCGCGATCGACGTCGCCCCGACTCCGCCGACGGTCTTCACCACGCTGATCACTCTGGAGCGCGTCTGCGAACTGGGGGTCGCGATTTGCTGGGTCTCCGCCGACTGCTGCTCCAGAAGCACCCGGATCGAGGTTTCGAGGTCGGCCAGGTCGAGCGGGAGGGGAAGCACGTCATGCGCGCCGGCGCGCAGAAGCGAACGGACCAGCGCCAGCGGCGGCTCATATGCCGCCGCGATCAAGGGCGTGTCCGTGCTGGCCGCAAGCTTCTGGAAGCGCTTCACCGAAGCCGGCGTTTCGGCATCCACCTGGACGACACCGATTGCAGCGTTGCTCAATTCCTCAGGATCGATCCAGTCGGTGATCGGAACGAGAGAAAGCTCGAGCGGAAGCCCGCAGGCGCGGGCGCCGGCGAGCGCGCCGCTGTCGCCATTGGCGCCGGTGAGATAGAGCTGCACACCGGCCTGCCGCTGTTGCGGCCGCCAACCGCTCAACGTGTCATTCTGTGTGAAGGCGGTCATCTCGGCACCTAATTCCCTGTTGTCCCGCTCAGATCCTCGCCGGTCAGCGAAGCACTGATAGTGGGCATGTCGAAGCTCGCGCCGAACAGAAGCGTCGTAAGCGGTTGAAATGTCAAACCTGTTAGTTTGACTGTCACAAGCGGGGACATTTCTGCAGCGGCGCAAACTGGTTCCGCGTGGAAGGAGAGCATCCCGCGCATCTCAATACGACTCCGATCCAACGCTATCCTCAGCGGTAAGAGTTGCGCTCACCGTCGGATAGCTCGCGTTGAGGAAAAGAAATCCAGAAATCGGCTGCCATGAAAGGCCGCTCACTGTCACTGTCACCAAAGGTGAAATCTGCATGCCAGACGGATCGCCAGCATACCCCAGACCGGATCCAGCGTAGGTGATTGTTACATTTTCCGGCTTAAGCTCCGGCATGATTAACTGCATTCGGCTTAGAATCGCAGTGAACGGTTGCGGATTGGAGGCGTTGTCAAACGTGTGGCCGCCCGTGCAACTCGTGGAGTTGCAAGTGAACGCAGGTAAGGCATCGGCAGGGATGCGATCACCTTGAGTCAAAGTCACCCCGTCAACGGTGGTTCCGACGTAATTTAACGATGTGAGATCGCTAGCCACCGGGTTAGTGACCACTGCAAACCTGGCCCCAAATTGCGTCGCCTTCTCTATCCGGTTCACGTTGTACAAATACCGGCCGCCATCGATCGACAGAAACATGAGAATCAGCAGCAGCGGCAGCACGAGCGCAAATTCCGCGGCACCCACGCCGCTTGTGTCTCTGAATAGATGTCGGGCGCTCATATACCCATCACTGGCGCCTGCTCTTGCGCATTCAGGGTGTAGCCGGTCGCATTAAAGCCAAAGGCCGAGAGGGCAACAGGCTCGTATGGGACACTCGCTGTGACGATCACGACCGGCGCGTTTCCGCTGTTATGGGTGGTGTAAATGCCCCCCATCGTTTCAGTTCCGTAGGTCGTGCTGCAGGAATATTGGACGGTGAACGTGGCACTTGCCCAATTAGGCAGCTGATCTGTCGTGCCCGACGGTGAACCCGTCCGAACGAGATTTTCGACGTCAGTCTTGAGAGTACTGCCGACGTCCGTGGCGGTCGATGGACAACCGGTGAAATTGCTAAAGTCCTGGCGCGCCGCATAGCGCGCTCCGTCGCGGACAGACTTTATGAGCCGATGTTCGTCGAGAAAGTAGTTGCCAAGCTCGACTGCACCCATCCCCAGGCTGAGGAGGAAGGGCAACACCAGCGCCATTTCCGCCGCAGCAGCCGCGCGATTGTCACGAAGGATGGCGCGCAAGAAGCTCATTTGATCAAGTACGGCTTGTCGCGTCGCACGACTTGCGCCGTGATATCGCTGGCAGAAGCGGTCGTCTCCCCGATCTCTTCGACATAGATGTTGCTGTCCGAAAAGATCGAACCCCGCGATAGTACGGGTTGAACCAGAAAAACGTCCATCCACTTCGCCACGTGGACATCTTGGGTGTGGCCATGCGCATTTAGCGCTCGGCAGTTCAGCACCGCGATGGCGATTACTCGTCGATCGGGCTGGCTGATTGACGGGCTCACACCCGGATGCCCGGTGGCGGGTTCGCCGAAAGCGTAGTTATTGCCGCTATCTTGCTGCGGAACCGCTATCCCGTGGCTGCTCTTGCTGGGGTTTGCACGTTCCCATTTGTAGACGTCGTATCGATGAGCCGAAGAAGTTAACCCGGTATTCGTCTGCCAGGTTGACGGATCCCATCCGTAATTCACCTTAAAATAGGCGTTTATGTCCCACTTTCCGTCGCCGGTGATTCCACATGCCCCACTCGCGGGAGACATGTGGCACTCATCGGGCGGATAGCCCATGATTGTTGGATAAGTGTCTCCAGCAGTCAGATCCCGCGCAACACTGGCGGTTGTGGTAGTGCAGGTCTGCTTCCCGTTCTTACCTGTCGCGCACGTAGTCGTGCTTTGGGTCGGCAGGCGGTACGGAGTGCTTGCTTCAGACCAACTCGGGTTGCTCTTGCACGACGAGGGATTGGAACCATTGGTGCCACAGACCAGATCCTTGCGGGTAACGTCCGATGGCGAACAAGTTCCGCCATCCTGTGATGGACAGGTCTGGTTTCCGTTCGCATAGACGTCAAAGCGGGTGTTGAACGCATTGAGAACGGATTTACTCATTCCTGTCTTCGTGGTTACTCCGTCCTCTGGCTGACAATCGCCAGGCGGCGTGTTGTAGCCGAGGTTTTCCGCCAGATTGCTTGCGCCCGGCCCGTTGTCGGACTGAAGCCATCCGAAATTGCCGGGAACTGTCGCATCGCCGGTGACAAGATTCAGTCCCACCCCCGGGGTGGGCGTGAAATCCAAATCCTCGTCCGTATTGCCGACCGGTTCGCTCGGGTTGCAGAGCATCACAGGCGGCGTCTTGCAGATCGCGTGACCGACACTTGCGATTGCAGTCCCATCTATGTCGCCGCTGCTAAACACGTTGACGATTGGCGTCAGCGCAAATGCTGCCTGCTTCGCATCGACTTGAACGACCACTACAGCGGCGTTGCTATCATCCGTCGCAGCGGCACCCGGCGTGTCGGTTGCCTCGTCATAGCTTTGGTAAAACTTTATCTTGCCAGTCGCGTCGCAGGTTGACTCCTCAGTAACGGAGATCGCTGTGCTTGCGCTACCGTTTGCGAACACCGCTTTATTGTTCAGCATGTCAGCAGCAGCCGCAGCAGCGCGCGCGCACGCTCCACTCTCACCATCCAGCTGACTCGCCGCTGCTAAAGCAGCCTGGTCTGCCGCGCTTTGAACTTCGGTGTGCAGAGCTTCGAGATGGGCGTAATCGAATGCGATTCCGCCGGCTGCGATCAGTCCGAAAAGCGACAGCGCAACGATCGGAGCGACCGCTCCGCTGGCACTTCTAAGAAGCCGTGTGACCGAGCGCCGCATGATTCATCCTAGCGTCCGCCCCCGGAACCGCCGCCACCCGAACCGCTGCTGCCCATCGTCGTCTGCTCGGATTGGGGCGCTTTCACCTTGTCGGTGCGATAGCGCTCAACCGCCTTCTGGCCGAGTTCGCCATTGGCGCCCGGTTGGGCTCCGCCCTGCGCGTAGACCGGCTCCGGATTGATGGTCTGGATCGCGTTGTCGTACTTCACCGCCTCGCCGAAACCGGGCGCCATGGCGCCGGTGGACTGGTTCACCGTGTCGCAGGAGGCGAGAAGAAAAACGGCCGGAACGGCCAGCACCAGCAGTTTAGAGGACATGACCGTAATCCTTTTCGAAGCCGGTGGGTTGGCGTTCAGCCGAGCCGCCTCCGGCCGGAGCAACGGCTGCGGGCGGCGGCGGTGGAGGTGGCGGCGAAGCGGTCGGCGCCGGCTGGTAAAGCGGGAGCTTGCCCAGCTGCGGCACACCGGCGTCGGTGCGCCCGTTGAGGAACAGGTCGGCCTCGCCGGGAGGCGCCGCAAGATCGGTCGGAAGCTTCATCGCCTGCTCGGGGACCGGCCGCACCAGATGTGGCGTAATGATGATCACCAGCTCCGTCTCGTCATGCTGGAAACCGGTCGAGCGGAACAGCGCACCGATGATCGGAAGCGATCCGAGCAGCGGCACCTGGCGCACCGTGTCCGAGAAATCCTTGCGGATCAGGCCGGCAAGGGCGAACGATTCACCATCCCGCATCTCGACCACGCTCTTGGCGCGCCGGGTCTGCAATCCGGGGATCGTCAGGTTGTTGATGATGATCGAGGCGGAGGGGTCGATCGAGCTGACCTCGGGCTGCACCTCCAGGTTGATCACGCCGTCCGCCAGAACGGTCGGAGTGAAAGCAAGGCTGACTCCGAACGGCTTCCATTCCACGGTGATTGCGCTGCCGCCGCTGCCTGTGCCGCCATTGCCCTGCGCGACCGGAACCGGGAATTCGCCGCCGGCAAGGAAGCTCGCCGTCTGGCCCGAGAGCGCGACCAGTGTTGGCTCGGCGAGGGTCGTCACGACCCCCTTCTTCTCCAGCGCATCGAGCTGGACTCCGAAATTGGCGCCGAACGCCCGGAATGTCTTTGAGATGATCGCGAAGCTGTCGGTGATCGCGCCGTGCAGGATTTGGGTGTTGGTCACCTCCCCTGTAGCGCTGTCGACGACCGAATGAGTCGACAGCCCACCGCCGATGTCGCCCTTGACCGAACTGCCCAGGCCGGACCAGTTGAGCCCGAACTGCTTCAGCGCCGACCGGTTCACTTCGGCGAAGCGCACGTCCAGCATCACCTGCTGGGCGGATCCGATCGACAGGAGATTGACCACCTTGCCCGGTGCGTAGGTGTTCGCCAGCTGAACCGCGCGGTCCGCCGTCGGCGCATCCGGCACGATCCCCTCGAGCACGACCGAGTCATTGGATATGCGGGCGCCGATGGTGGAGCCCGGCATCAGGTCCGCAAGCTGCCGCCGAAGCGTGATCACGTCCGGGCCGACCGCCACGTCCATCACCGCGATCAGATGCCCCGCCCGGTCATAGAGGGTGAGGCTGGTCGTCCCCATTTTCTTGCCGAGCACGTACAGCGAGTTGCTGGTCAGCGGCAGCACGTCGGCGATGTCCGGGTTGCCGATCAGAGCCTTGGAATAGGGCCGGTCGGAGCGGATCACCTGGCTCTTGTTGACCGGCACGTCGAGCTCGCCCGCGTTCACCCCCTGGGCGACGCTGATCTGGGCCGAAGCCGGAACCGCCGCCGTCAGCGCGGCCGCGGCGCAGGCGAAGGGGATCATCCCCTTAAGGAACTTGCGAGTCATCATCCCCCCACCGTGTAGTTGTCGCCCTTGGTCCCGCGATAAACCTGAATGTCGTTGCCCTTGGGCTTCGGCGCCGCTTTCTTCACAGCCGGGCGCGCGACATGCGCCAGCGGCCTCGGCGCGGAAGGCGGCGGCGCGGCATAGGCCCCCGCGCTTGCCGCCGCCGGATAATGGACTCCGCCATAGAGGCTGTCGCGAAGGTCGTTGAGGCTGACCGTTTCGACCACCGGGTTGGTCTGGTCGCCCGGCTTGCGGAGAACGAGGCTCAGCGTCCCGACCTGCTGCGCGAGCGCCAGCTTCTGGGCGCCGAGCTGGTCGACCAGCAGCGTCGCGGTCTTGCCCTCGATCGGCTTGCCGTCGGCGCCTTTCGCATTCTGCCCGATCGCCAGAACGCGAACGTTCTGCATCAGCACATCGGTTACCGGGTCGTCGCGCCCGGCGATCTGGCGCGTGATCAGGATGTCGACGGAATCGTTCGGCTGGATAAAGCCGGCCACCCCGGACACGTCGTTGATCCGGACCGACGTCGCGCGCATGCCGGCGGGCAGCAGCGCGGCGATCGAGGCGCCCTGTCCCGGCGCGGAAATCTTTGCCGGGAGGATCGGCTCGTTCGGCTGCATGTCCGCGAGCACCACCCGTTTCTGCCCGGGCGGCAGGATGTCGTTAAGGCTGTGGAAGCTTCCCGGCGGAAGCGAGGAATTGGGATATTCGGCGAAGCGGATCTTGTCCGCGGTCAGCTCGGTCCCGTAGGTCAGCGGCCCCGTGGCGACCGCAACCGGCGTCGTTCCGCCGAGCGCCGCGCGGTTCTGCGACGCCGTGAGATAGGTGTTCGCCAGATAGACGGCGACTAGGCCGAAAACAATTGCGACCGCCAATGCGATCGCCGTCTGCCGTCTCAACATAATCGGCGCCCCCCGACGCAGTGTTTCAGCGGGATAATGCCATCTTCCGGGTCCGGTTAATAGTCCCGGAAGTTAATGGGGCCGCCCCAGGAGGGACGGCCCCGAGAGATTAGCCTTTGCAGGCCGCGCTCGTGTGCGTTGAAATGCAGTTCGATGCATTGTTCATCGCGTTGGCAATGCTGCTGCCAAGGGCGATTGCGGCAACCGCGATGGCGGTGCCGACGATCGCGAGGATCAGCGCATATTCCGCCGCCGACGCGCCGGATTCATCCTTAAGCATGTTGATAAAAGTCTTCATGGTTCCATTCCTTCCTTCAAGCTCTTGCACCCGGCGTGCCGGGAGCTTTGGCTTCGCGGTGATCGGGGGAATCGAACTTCCAGTTAAGCGGTTAATCCGTCGTGATAATTTCACGGCGTGCCCCCGCGCCCCCAAGCGCTCAGCTGTCCTTGGGCTGCTCCCGCGTTAAGAAACTGTCAACCGTATCCATTTAAAACTTGTTAAAGCACAAGGTTGCAGAGGCGACGTCTAACTCATTGTTTTTACATGCAAAAGAGGCGTAGTAACTTACGTTACAGCCTGTTCAGCCTGTCCCGTTTTCGGACGATTTGTCGTGTTCCGGACACGGTTTTCCACAATCCAAGCCCTCAGAATCGTTGCGCTTTTGTTACGAACGCCCCCGATTCGCGACTCGGAATCCTGCGCTGTCCGTTGACGTGCCGAGTTTGCCCAAGGAGTATCAGCTCGCGCAGAGACGCCGAGACGCAGAGGGGTCGCACATGAATCAACTCAACCGGATTAGCGGCGATGTGTTGGATCTTTCCATTCGTCTTCACCGAGAACTCGGACCCGGGCTTCTGGAGTCAGTTTATGAGACTGTGCTTGCCGGAAAGCTGATTGAACTTGGATATTTGGTCGATCGGCAGAAGCCGATCGACATCCAATTCGAAGGTCGGCGTTTCGAGGCGGCGTTCCGTATTGATTTGCTGGTTGACCAGCAATTGCTGGTCGAGATCATCCGTTGAACGGCTAAATCCGGCCCATTCGAAGCAGCTGTTAACTTACCTGCGCCTTACGAACCTTCAACTGGGATTGTTGATCAATTTCGGAGGCGTCACGCTTAAGGAAGGGTTCCGGCGGCTCGTCAATAACTACGACCCCTCCGCGTCTCAGCGTCTCTGCGCGAACTGAACTCCCGCCTTCGTGTGAACCCAGCTTAGGCCGGCACGCGATGCCGGTATGTCACGTTTACCCGCTTCGACAAAAGCAGGTAGGGCAACCACACGAACACGCTGATCAGCACCTTCTCCACATTGCCGTGAAGCAGGTTCTCCAGTCCGCCCGCGACCGCCGGCGGGATATAGCCCACGCTCCCCAGAGCCTTGGCCGTGATCACCTGCATCGCCACGTCGGCGATCCAGATGACCGCCAGCAGCCGCGGGAACATCGGCGCGCGCCGGAGCGCCGCGACGAAAGCGATCGCATAAAGACTGGTGAACAGCACCTCATCGAATGTCATCGTGAAGCGGAGCACGGAAAGCCAGGGCGGCAGCGAACCGGCGACCGGAGGCATGGCCGCGAGATATTCGGCCGCCCGCACCGGGACGTTAAGAAGGATCCCGATCAGCAGCGAAACCATGATCCCGCTCGTCCCGTAAAGCGGGTGCGACCGCGCCAGCGAGGGCGGCACCGATCTCCAGCGACCCGCCCGCGCAAGTCGGATTGCGGGCTGCGGCTGGCGATCGCCATCAGCGAACCAGCGAAGGGCGAGCACGGCCGAGGCGAAGGGCGCAAGGATCAGGAGCACATACGGCGCGACCACGGGAAGCACGCTCTCGCCCCGATGCAGCGTCGGCGCGGTCGCGATCCGGACCGCGCACAACAAACCGGCGACCAGCAGCCAGCCCTGGAAAATTCGATCGAGCCGCGTTTCCAGCGACAGCAACAACGCCGCGGATCGGGCTCTCATTCTGTCGGCAATCCGATCGAACATTCCGCGGGGCTCCTGCTATCCGCCTTTCTTGCCCCACGATCGCTTTCCACAAGGTAAACGCCCGCTCGTCTGGTCAACGGAAGTGGCATGGGCGAGTTCCGCACAAATCGCTTCGTTCGAAAACACGGTATGCTAATCAGCGGCTGATGCAGGGGCATTCGAGCAGCGAGCAAAGGGCTTTCACGCGAGAAAGCATTGTGACTGCGCTCTTGTTCGCCCTGCTTTTGCTTGGGCTCCCTCTCCTACTCGCCAGCAGTCCAAAGATTTTCGAAGATGGCGATGTCAGCTGGCACATAGCGTCAGGTCGCTGGATCATTCAGCACGGGCGAATTCCGACAACCGACCCGTTCTCGTTCACAGTGGCCGGGCGCCCGTGGGTCGCGATGGAGTGGTTGGGGGACCTAATCTTCGCATCTGCATTCACCGTCGCCTCGTATCGGGGACTTTTCCTCGTTGTAGCAACGGCGCTGCTCGCCCTGAATTGCATTTTGTTCCTGCACTTGCGTCGTTACGTCGGGGCAATCGGCATTGCGTCCGCGCTGGTCGCGATGGACGTGATCCTGGGGCCATTCGTCATGGCTCGTCCGCACGTGCTCGTTTGGCCATTGCTCGCCGGATGGACAGCGCTT
>Ga0207640_10000755_pt1 | contig 18494 bp, 15 predicted proteins | sample KBSCornC42_FD_184300 | JGI IMG/M metagenome (GOLD analysis project Ga0207640, IMG submission 184300) | Corn rhizosphere microbial communities from Kellogg Biological Station, Michigan, USA - KBS Corn C4-2 (SPAdes) (version 2) | ecosystem: Host-associated > Plants > Roots > Rhizosphere > Soil ... | reverse complement strand
GCATGCTCGGCGTGACGCTGTTCGGGCTGGCCTACACCCCGTTGTTCTATGTCTTGATTCGCGCGTTCGTGGAGCGCCGTGAAGCGCGCAAGCGCGCGCAGGCGAATGCGACACCGGCGCTGGAGGGGCATTGAAATGATTTCGCTGATACGAAACGGTGTGCTGGTCGCGGCACTTGCCCTGGCCGGCTGCGTCACCGTCGGGCCCAACTACCACAAGCCGGCCACGCCCACGCCGCACCTGCAGGAACTGGATGCCGCACGCGAAAGCGCCGCGCAATTCCAGGCGGCATGGTGGAAGCAATTCGGCGATCCCGTGCTGGATGCGTTGATCCAGCGCGCGGCAGCGAACAACCTCGATCTGCGCATCGCGGTGGCGCGCCTCGACGAATCGCGGGCCATGCTCGGCGGCGCCAAGTCGCAATACCTTCCCGACATCGGGGCCGGCCTTTCGTACACACGCAGCCGCGAGCAGACGCCGGGGTTGAGCGACCAGCGCAACACGGTGACGGCGTACCAGGCCGGTTTCGACGCGAGCTGGGAAATCGACCTGTTCGGCGGCGTGCGCCGCTCGGTGGAAGCCGCGCATGCCGACCTCGGCGCCAGCAAGGCCGCGCTGCAGGATGTGCAGGTGAGCCTGTTCGCCGAAGTGGCGCGCAATTATTTCGAGCTGCGCGGCGTGCAGCAGCGGCAGGACATCGCGCGGCGCGACATCGCCAACCAGCAGGACACGCTGAAGCTGATCCGCGCGCGCGCCGAAGTCGGCACCGCCTCGGATCAGGACGTCGCCAGCGCCGAGGCGCGGCTGAGCGCGGTGGAGGCGCAGTTGCCGTTGCTGGACATGCAGGCGCATGCGGACGAGAACCGACTCGCGGTGCTGCTGGGCGAACAGCCCGGCGCGCTCGACGTCGATGTGTCGCCGACCACGTTCAAGCCGATCGACGCGGTGTTGCCGATCGGCGCGGCCGGCGACGTGCTGGTACGCCGTCCCGACGTGCGCGTCGCCGAGCGCGAATACGCGGCCGCCACCGCGCGCATCGGCGTGGCCAAGGCGGATTTCTTCCCGCACCTCTCGCTGGGTGGCTTCCTCGGTTTCCTGGCCGGACGCAGCAACGATTTCGGCAGCCCGTCCACGCGCGCGTGGTCGCTCATGCCCAGCATCACCTGGAACGGACTCAACGTGAAACGCGTGCGCAGCGAACTGCACGCCGCCGAAGCGCGTGCCGACGCGGCGCAGGCGAATTACCAGCGCGCCGTGCTGGAAGCCATCGAGGACGTCGACGACGCCGTGGTCGGCTACAACCAGCAGCACGTGCGCGTGGACAAGCTCATCGCGCAGGTGCGGCAAAGCCGCCGCGCCGCGGATCTGGCGCGCATCCGCTATCAGGAAGGCGCGACCGGTTTCCTCGAACTGTTGGATGCCGAGCGCGTGCAACTGGCGGCGGAAGATGCTCTCGCGCAGGGCGAAGTCGCCATCGATACCAGTGCGGTGGCCTTGTACAAGGCTTTCGGCGGCGGCTGGCAGGCTTGCGGCGACGCGCGTTGCAGCGCCGTGGCGAAGTCTGGCGATTGACCTATGGACGTAGACCGCGATGCCGTTCGGAAAAAGATCCGAAGTATTCGGGACGCATCGTGACCAGTACGGCCTCGCGGATAGGGTTACGCCCAAAAAACTAGGCGAACTGACCAGTTCGAATTTCAAGTCCGCGCCAAAGCATCTTGTGAACACGAATGCTCATCGCGCGCTTCGCCTCTCCGTAAGAAATAGAAGCTTGGTCACGAAAAGACCAAATATACGGAGACTCTGCCGAAAATTTAATACCTATGGCTCCAATTTTATACAGAACTTGAAGAACACAGTTAAGAACTTGCGCTCGAGTCGTAGAAGCTGATGGATCGTAGAGCTTTTGCGAAAGCCTCACCAACTCGTCCTCCGTGTGCAACGCAGATGCCTGAACAGCCACCACGTCGATCATTTCGTCGGTTATGGCTGAACGAGAGAAGCTCTCAGGCATGCCGCGAATAACGTCAAGCGCTACACCGACAGACGGATAAGTATTTAACCATTCATCAATTAGTGCATTGCGCCGTTTTCGAGAATATTGCAACTCAGCATCAGATATTGCCTGCCAGGAGACCCGGGGTCGATTTGCTGCTACTGCGAAGCATTCATTTGCATAAGCAATGACATCTCGTGGGCGAAACATCGTTCTTTCGAGCATATATTCGTACGGAGATTTATCACCACGAGATTTCGGAAAAACGTCGCTCAGTTCGATCGATTCACCTGTATATTTTCGCTTAAAGACCTCATTCACACGAAGTGTAAGCATGTCAAAAAGCTCTTCTCGCGACCACAGGATATTTGCATAGTATGTTTCGTACTTCTCCTCCTGAAATCCACCATCTCTAGTTTCCTCGAAGACTTTATCCAACAAGTCGCGTCTAAGGGCGATTACAATCTTTACGTTTTGCATTTCGCTGCGAAATGTGCGCACTTCCTCGATTAACGCGCGAATTAGCCTATATCTCGAAGACTGAGAAACCCACTCCTCATCTAGGGTGTCGATGGTGATATAGAAGCGATTCTTCGGATCATTAAAGACTTCATCAGAAAAGATCTGCATTACTCGGTTCAAATCAGCAATTTGTATCTTATTGATCACAGAAGAGCCACGACTGACAACTTCAGCTCTTTCTTCATCCGTCAAGGTGCCTGAGCTCCCGCCCTTGAGTTTGGCTCCAAGCAATGAGCCTTCGAGCGAAGCGGACAACTCCGCCTCAATCTTTTTTGTGATCTCCGAAAGACGTACCTCAGTTTCCTCCCAGAATCGCTCGCCCCATCGGCGAAGATAGGCGAGAGAACGCGCTCGTGCTGAATTTTTATCTATTCGATTTATGAGGCTATCAAACCATCTTGAAAGAGAACCTTGATCCCTGAAATTGTATTTTCGTTTTATTAGCTCTGTGATTAATATATGTCGCCAAAGGAGCCTATAAAATAGATTCAGATTTACACCAGCTTTCTCAAAGAACTGAATAACCGTTGAGTTTTCAATAAAGCGAAAAGCCAGTTCAAGTGGATTGAGCGCAGTTACATTAGACTCCAGAGATTGGAGTCGTAACAAGATTGCGCTTTTGCCTGCGCCGGTTCGGCCCAGGATGATCGAGGAATGTTTTTCTGTACTGCGGATGAGATCCAGGCAGCCATTATCCACAAAGCAGTCGTTTAGAAGATCTTTGTCTGCTTCCGCATCTGGCGCCCCAATCGAAAGATTCTTCCAGATGATTTGCTCATCTGTCTTAGTCATGGTGATTCTATCCGCACTTGCTGTAGCCGCAATTCAGGCACGTCTGGCAGCCGTCGAGCAGCACCAGCGCCTGGGTGTTGCACTTGCCGCACAGCATCGCGCCGGGCGGGAAGGCGCCGGCGGATTCGGATGAGTCTTCGGCGGCGGGCGCGTCACTGGATCCCGGCCTGCGCCGGGATGACGATGGCGGGGTCGCGTAGTCTTCGGCTTCCTCGCCCACCATCGCACCGCCCATTTCGCCGGCGGTGCTTATTTCAGGTTTTTTTTTTGCGCCCTTGCGCTCGTAGGCGGCGCGCTTTTCGGCGATCAACGCCTTCTGCGCGTCGGACAGTTCGGTGCCTTTCAGCAGGCCGATCATCGTCAAGTGCTGCTCGATGATGTTGCCGAGCTCGGCCACGATCGAGGGCATGTACACGCCGCCGGCCTTGAAGTAGCCGCCGCGCGGGTCGAACACGGCCTTCAGTTCTTCCACGAGGAAAGTGACGTCGCCGCCCTTGCGGAACACGGCGGACATGATGCGGGTCAGCGCCACGATCCACTGGAAGTTGTCCATGTTCTTCGAGTTGATGAAGATCTCGAAGGGGCGGCGCATCTCGAATTCGGTGTTCTCGTTCAGCACGATGTCGTTGATGGTGACGTACATCGCGTGCTCGATCAGCGGCGATCGGATCTTGTAGGTGGCCCCGATCAGGATTTCCGGACGCTCGAGCTTCTCGTGCATCTGGATGACCTTGAACTCGCTCGCCTCGGGCGCTGCGGCCTGCGGGGTGGCGGTTTGCGTTTCCGGCACCGCTTTCGTTTCGTTGCCGAGGACCTGGTAGCCCTTGATCTTCTTGTTGATGCGGGTGGTCATGCTGTACGTTCCTGCGCCGGGCTCAAACGGCTCGTTCAAAAAAAGCGACGCCGGCCCGGCTGGGGCCGGCGTCCCGGGTGCTGCGGTATTACTTTTTCTTGCGACGGGCGCCTTTCTTGGCAGCCTTCTTCGCGCCGCCCTTTTTGGCGGCTTTCTTCGTGGCCTTCTTCGCGGCTTTCCGGGCACCGCCCTTCTTCGCCGCCTTCCTGGCGCCGCCTTTCTTCACGGCCTTGCGCGCGCCTTTCTTGACCGCCTTGCGGGTGGTCTTCCTGGCGGCCTTGCGTGCGCCTTTCTTCGCGGCTTTCCTGGCGCCGCCCTTCTTTGCAGCTTTCTTCGTCGCCTTCTTGGCGGCCTTCTTCACCGCTTTCCTGGCTGCCTTCTTCGCCGCCGGTTTCTTGGCGGCCTTCTTCTTCGCCGGCTTTTTGGCAGCCGGTTTGGCGGCGGCCGGGGCCGGTGCGGCGGGCGCTGCCGCGGGTTCTTCGGTGATGCTCCACGGGAACGTTGTTTCGTTGCTCATCGGATGCTCCTCCGGATGGATCGTTGACAGTGGACCACTGGTTGCACTTCAAGAACGGCGACGCGCGTCGCCGGGACGCATTCTCACACAATGAAAGCGCGGTCGGCGCGTATTTTTTGCGATCGTCCGTGATCGCTTCATCTTTGAAACGACTCACCGCAGTGAATCTGCTGCGGCCATCAGCCATCAGAATGGCCATCCGTGGCCTGACTTTTCACAACAGCCGCTCCGACTGGAGCGGCAAACATCAAAACTTGCCGTAGTAACCCTCTTTCAAGGCATCGAACAGGTTGGCGGCGGTGTGGGTTTCGCCGTCGTATTCGACTTCCTCGTTGCCCTTCACCTCGACCACGCTGCCGTCTTCCAGCTCGAAGCGGTACGTGGTGTTGGCGAGGTCGGCGTCCTTCACCAGCACGCCCTGGAAGGCGGCCGGGTTGAAGCGGAAGGTGGTGCAGCCCTTGAGGCCTTTCTTGTAGGCGTGGAAGTAGATGTCCTTGAATTCTTCGTACGGATAGTCCGTCGGCACGTTGGCGGTCTTGGAGATGGACGAATCCACCCACTTCTGCGCCGCGGCTTGCATGTCCACGTGCTGCATCGGGCTGATCTCGTCGGCGGCGGCGAAGTAGTCCGGAAGCTTTTCGCTGGGCTCGTCGGAGCCGGGCTTGGCATCGGCGTTGATGAAGGCGCGGTAGGCCAGCAGCTCGTAGCTCAGCACCTCGACCTTTTCCTTGGTCTTGCGGCCGGGCCGGATCACGTTGCGCGAATAGCTGTGCGCGAAGGAAGGCTCGATGCCGTTGGATGCATTGTTGGCCAGTGACAACGAAATCGTGCCGGTGGGCGCGATGGAGCTGTGGTGGGTGAAGCGCGCACCGGTTGCGGCGAGTTGTTCCACCAGTTCCGGCGCCACTTCCGCGACACGCTGCATGTAGCGCGAATACTTCGCGTGCAGCACGCGTCCCGGGATCGTGTCGCCGGCCTTGTAACCGTCGTGCACCATTTCCGGGCGCTTGCGCAGCATGTCGCCGGTGACGGTGTAGTCCTGCTGCAGCACCGGGGCAGGGCCCTTCTCGTGTGCGAGTTCCAGCGCCACTTCCCAGCCAGCCAGCGCCATTTCGCGCGAGACGTCTTCGGTGAACTTCACCGCTTCGTCGGAGCCGTAGCGCAGCTTCAGCATCGCCAGCGTCGAACCCAGCCCCAGGAAACCCATGCCGTGGCGGCGCTTGGACCGGATTTCCTCGCGCTGCTTGGCCAGCGGCAGGCCGTTCACCTCGACCACGTTGTCGAGCATGCGCGTGAACACGCGCACGACTTCCTTGTACTCGTCCATGTCGAAGTGCGCCTTGGGCCCGAACGGATCGCGCACGAAACGCGTCAGGTTCACCGAGCCCAGCAGGCAGGAACCGTAAGGCGGCAAGGGCTGCTCGCCGCACGGGTTGGTCGCGCGGATGTTCTCGCACCACCAATTGTTGTTCATCTCGTTGACGCGGTCGATCAGGATGAAGCCGGGCTCGGCGTAGTCGTACGTCGAAACCATGATCATGTCCCACAGGTGCCGCGCGCGGACGTGACCGTAGATCTTGCACGCCACCAGTCCATCGTCGCGCACGATGTAGTTCTCGTGGCTGGGCCATTCACGCCAGACCACGGTGTTTGCGTCGGCCAGATCGACTTCGTCCTTTTCCTTGATGTGCACCGGGAACACCAGCGGCCAATCGGCGTCGGTTTCCACCGCCTGCATGAAGCCGTCGGTGATCAGCAGGCTGAGGTTGAACTGGCGCAGCCGGCCGTCCTCGCGCTTGGCGCGGATGAATTCCTTGACGTCGGGATGCGCGACATCGAACGTGCCCATCTGCGCGCCGCGCCGGCCGCCGGCCGAGGACACGGTGAAACACATCTTGTCGTAGATGTCCATGAAGGACAGCGGGCCCGAGGTGTACGCCCCGGCGCCCGACACATACGCGTTGCGCGGGCGCAGCGTCGAGAATTCGTAGCCGATGCCGCAGCCGGCTTTCAGCGTCAGGCCGGCCTCGTGGACCTTTTCGAGGATGTCGTCCATCGAATCGGTAATGGTGCCCGACACGGTGCAGTTGATCGTGGACGTGGCGGGCTTGTGCTCGCGCGCGCCGGCGTTGGACGTGATGCGTCCGGCCGGGATCGCGCCGTGGCGCAGCGCCCACAGGAAGCGTTCGTGCCAGTGCTCGCGCAGCGCCGGCGTGGTCTCCACGTCGGCCAGCGCGCGCGCGACCCGCGACCAGGTGTCGTCCACGGTCGCATCGACCGGTTCGCCCTGCTTGGTCTTGAGGCGGTATTTCTTGTCCCAGATGTCCAGGGATGCCGGTTGCAGGGGAACTTCCGTTACCGCCCGCGCAATCTCTCGTACCCGCGCCGTACCCATCTTGTTCGTATCCTCCGTGTCCGTTCCAGGTTCTTGTTTTCGATGCCCGGATGCCGACGACCTCGCCACGCGTTGCGCCTTGCGGTGCCGCGTCGCTCAGGTCCGTTTCAACCCATGAAGCGCCGATGCAGGCCGTACGCCTCGTCCAATCGCCAGATCACCATCTTCGCCCCCTTGCTCGAGACTGTGTTGAAGCCAAACTATTGGGCTTCGCCGCTGCCAAAAACACAAGATGTTGTGATCACGAGCGAGGCTTCACCCTACGCTGACCGGCCGGGGCTGTAAAGGGGCGAAGCAAAAAAATTTCGCGGCGCGCCGGGTGGCGCCGCGCGGGTGACATTCGCCCCGCCGGCTTGTCCGATAATGGCTCGATTCGAGCATCGAAAAAGGAGTCGTCATGTCGTCTGCGCCGCGTCCCCGTCTCGCCTGCATGATTGCCGCCGCCGCATTGGCGCTGGCCTGCGCGCTGCCTGCCGCGGCCGGCACGCTTCCGGTCGCGGTGAACGGACAGGCACTGCCGTCACTGGCGCCGATGCTGGCGAAAGTGTCGCCTGCGGTGGTGAACATCTCCTCGACCAGCCACCGCCGTGTCGCGGTGAATCCGTTTTTCAGCGATCCGATCATGCGCCAGTTCTTCGGCCTGCCCGCGGTACCGCCCTCGCGCGAGCTGGTGCAGCAGTCGCTGGGCTCCGGGGTGATCGTGAACGCGAAGGATGGCTACATCCTCACCAACAACCACGTGATCGCGGGCGCGGACGACGTCAAGGTCACGCTCACCGACGGCAAATCGTACACGGCGAAGGTGATCGGCGCCGATGCGCAGACCGACCTCGCGGTGATCCAGATCCGCGCGCCGAACCTGGTGGCGCTGCCGCTGGCGGATTCGTCGAAATTGCGCGTGGGCGATTTCGTGGTCGCGGTGGGCGATCCGTTCGGCCTCGGCCAGTCGGCGACGTCCGGCATCGTGTCGGGCCTGCAACGACAAGACCTGCGCCGCAGCGGCGTGCAGAACTACATCCAGACCGACGCTTCGATCAATCCCGGCAACTCCGGTGGCGCGCTGGTGAACCTGGACGGCCAGCTGGTCGGCATCAACTCGATGATCTATTCGCCCTCCGGTGCGAGCGCGGGGCTGGGTTTCGCGATCCCCACCGACCTCGCCGCCGAGGTGATGAAGCAGCTGATCGCGCATGGCAAGGTCGAGCGTGGCTCGCTGGGCGTGGACGCGCAGGACCTCAATCCGCGCGTGGCGGCGGCGCTGGGCATCAAGGCCACGCAAGGCGCGCTGATCACCAACGTGATGCCCGATTCGCCGGCCGCGAAGGCGGGGGTGAAGCCAGGCGATCTCGTCACCGGCGTGAACGGCAAAACCATCACCGATGCGCAGGACCTGCGCAACGTGCAAGGCCTGGCACCGGTCGGCAGCACGCTGGCGCTGGCCATCGATCGTGGCGGCAAGCCGCTCACGATCGACGCGAAATTGACGGCAGTCAGCACGCAGGCCGACGGCGCCTCGCTCGACCCGCGGCTCGCGGGCGCGAGTTTCAGCGATGCGCCTCCCGGTGACAACGGCGTCGAAGGCGTGAGCGTCTCGAACGTGGCGCCGGGCAGCCGCGCGGCGCGCAACGGGTTGGCCAGCGGCGATGTACTGGTTGGCGTCAACAACGTGGCGACGCCCGACCTTGCGCAATTGCGCCGCATGTTCGCGCAGCACCCGCGCGTGTTGCTGCTGTCGCTGGTGCGCGATGGGCAGTTGGTGCAGATACAAATTGGAGGTTGAAGCGGTGACCTGAGACGAAACGTGAGGGGCGCCGGTGAAACGCCGCCCCGAAAACTGAACAGCATCGCCGCAGGGGCAATCGATTCCGCCATAATCACCCGGTCCTTTCCCTCCGCACGTCACTCGGTAACCCGTTCATGTCAGCACGTTCGTTGAGCCTGTTCGCTGCTTCTTTCTCCCTCCTCGTTGCTTTTGCCGCCAGCGCGGCTCCCGCCAAACATTCCACGCGCCACCACGAAACGCGGCACAAGACTTCGGGTCCTGCGCTGATCGTGCGCGGTGACCAGGTCAGTACCGAGGGCCTGGTCGATGCCGTCGCGAGTGCGTTCGCCGATACCGGCGACGGACATCTCGAGGTCACGCCGTTCAACACCGTCGATGGCATCGATCAAACGCTGTCCGGCAGCGTCGATCTCGCCGCCAGCGCGCGCCCCGCGTACTTCAAGCGCAGCCAGGAAGCGGGGCTGACGTTCACGCCGGTGGCGTGGGATGCGTTGGTGTTGATCACCAACAGCGCGAATCCGGTGAACAACCTGACGCTGAAGCAGGTGCACGACATCTATTACGGCAAGGTCACCAACTGGTCGCAGGTCGGCGGCCCCGACGAGAAGATCGACCTCGATGGCATCGCCTCGCCGCTGGACGGCGTGCAGTTCAGTTTCCGCCGCTTGATGTTCGGCAATGGCGACAACCCGGTCGCGGTGCCGCGCCTGTTCATCAACATCGACTCGCTGCAGCAGGAAGTTTCGCTGGATACCAAGGCGCTGGCATTGTCGACGCTGGTGCATGCACGCCGCGAAAAGGGCATCAAGGTCATTCCGATCGAAGGCGTCATGCCCAGCCTCGCCACGCTCGAGAATGCGACCTATCCGCTGCCGCTGACAATTTACCTGGCCTACAAGGCCGACAGTCCGAAGCTCGCCACCATCCAGAAGCTCATGACTTTCCTCGGCAGCGACAAGGCCGCCGGGATCCTGCGCAGCCATGATCTGCTGCCTTATGCGCAGGCCGTGGTGCTGAACGCCAAGAGCGAGAAGGACCGCATCAACCTGCTCGGCGCGAAGATGGTCGCAGAAGGATTGCCGGCCGAGTACGCACCCGGCAATGAATTCGAGCGCCTGTCCAGCCAGTCGGCCGATCTCGCGCACGCGATGCACCTGCAACAGGCCGCCGCCGACCAGGTCGCCGCGGCCAACCAGCAGCGCATTGCGATGGCGGAAGCGGCGGGCGTGAACCCGTCGCCGCAGGCCGCGTCATCGGCGCCGGCCTCCCAGGCGGCCGATTACACCGTGGTCAGTGGCGACACGCTGTCGAAGATCGCCAGGAAAAAGTCGGTCAGCGTCGACGACCTGCGCAAGTGGAACGGCCTGCACGGCGACATGCTGAAGGTGGGGCAGGTGTTGAAGGTCAGTGCGCAGTGACGCGGTCGTTTTGAAAGCGGGGGATCGACCATGCAGGGGTTGAGCGCGGATCGGCGCGGGCGACGCGCCGTTCCTTTGACACCGGTCACGCGTCGCGCGTGGCCCGATTTTGCCAAGACGCTCGGCGCGCGCCAGAGGCGATGGGCGCAATCCAGCGGCTTCGAGGGCCAGGCCAGCGCGTTCTGCCTGTTGCCGGATGCACAAGGCGGCACCGCGCGCGTGGTTTGCGGCATCGACGAATCCTCGCCCCCGTTCGCGCTGGGCGGGTTGCCGTATCGTCTGCCTGCCAACGACTATCGCCTGGATGGCGATGCGCTCGCGCTGCACGACGCCGCGCTCGGCTGGGCGCTCGGCAGTTACCGTTTCACGAAGTACCACAAGGCACGCACCGAGCCTGCACGACTGCTGCTGCCGCGCAAGGTACTGGATGAAGTCGAGCCGACGATCGATGCCATCACCCGCGTGCGCGACCTGATCAACACGACGGCGCAGGATCTCGGGCCCGCCGAAGTGTGCGCAGCAGTGCGTGAAGCCGCCGATCGCTTCGGCGCGAAATGCCGGGAGTGGAGCGGCGAGGGTTTGCTGAAAGCCGGCTTCCCGACCGTGCACGCGGTCGGTCGCGCCAGTCCGCGCGCCCCGCGCGTGATCGAAATGCGCTGGGGCGATCCGAAGCATCCCCTGTTGGCGCTGGTCGGCAAGGGCGTGTGTTTCGACACCGGCGGGCTCGATCTCAAGACCCACGACGGCATGCGCTGGATGAAGAAGGACATGGGCGGCGCGGCGCACGCACTCGCGCTGGCGCAATTGGTGATGGCGTCGCGACTGCCCGTGCAATTGCTGCTGGTGATCCCGACCGTGGACAACGCGGTCGCGGGCGATGCGATGCGCCCGGGCGACGTGATCCGCACCCGTGCAGGCATCACGGTGGAAGTGGACAACACCGACGCCGAAGGCCGCCTGATCCTGTGCGACGCATTGGCGCTGGCGGTGGAGGGCAAGCCCGACCTGCTGATCGACTTCGCCACGTTGACGGGCGCCGCGCGCGTGGCGCTCGGTCCGGACCTGCCGGCCGTGTTCGCGAACCGCGACGATGTCGCCGGCGAACTGCTCGCGGCTGCCGATGCGCAACACGATCCCGTGTGGCGATTGCCGCTGTGGCAACCGTATCGCACGATGCTGGTGTCGTCGCTCGCCGATACCTGCAACACCGGTGCGTCGCGCCACGCGGGCGCGATCACCGCGGCGCTGTACCTGCAGCATTTCGTGCCGGCCAGCGTGCCGTGGCTGCACGTGGATGTGTACGCTTGGAACGACAGCGAACGCCCCGGCAAGCCGCGCGGCGGCGACGCGCAATCGCTGCGCGCATTCCACGCATTCCTGCAGCGGCGTTACGCGCGCGGCTGAAAATCGCGCCGCAAAATCCGATCAGGTGCAGGTGACGCTGCTTGCGCTGCACGCTGCCGTCGTCGCCGCGCTGGTCGCGGCCATCGTCGAAGCCGTGATCACGGACATCGTCGCGGCGGTCACCGCGGCTGTTTCCGCTTGCGCCACCAGGGCCGCCACCGCATTCGCACCGGACGTACCCGCGTCATCGAGCGCGGCGATGCGTGCCTTGATCGCCGCTTGCTCATCGCGCGGGTAGATTGCATCGGTTACGCGGCACGCGGCCGCGAGGTGGATCAGGCACGCGGTCTGCGCATCGGGCGTCGCGCCCTGCAATAGCGCGGCGTCCACGCGTGCGCGGATGTCGTGCTCGACGCGCGCGTCGCGTTCGGGATACACCTTCTGGTGGAACAGCAACAACACGCGCTTTTCGCGTTTCTCCAGCGTGCCGCGCGCGACCAGCCGGTCCAGCAGGCGCTGGCGCAGGCCGCCGAGGTCGCGCGACAGGTGCCAGACCCAGTGCGAAAGATTCTTGCCTGGCGTCGCGGCGATCGTGCGCAACGCATCGTCGAGCAACGCGTCATCGGTGGCGGTGCCCGTGGTGGAAACCACGTCGCCATCCAGCCGGATGCGTCCGCGCAGCGCCAGTTCCATCACGATCGCGCCGGCAAGGCCATAGTCCAGGCCCATGGCCGCCTGTGGCAACACGGTGCCGCGTTCGTCGTCGAGGGCGAGCAGCAACAGGTCGGTGGCGAGCATGGCATGTCTCCGAAGCGATGAGTGGATCTTGATCTGCAGCCCCTTGAGTCAAGGGGCAATCAAGCTCTTGCGGAGCAAGGCTTGATGGGGTTGTGGAAGCATGGTGATGTAGACGGAACGATCAGGCAAATACAGGACGATGCGCCCGGCGGCTGCGCCCGGCCTCCAGTCGGACATTACAATGCGCCGATGCGCATCGCCTCGTGGAACGTCAACTCGCTGAAGGTGCGGCTGCCGCACGTCGAACAGTGGTGCCGCGAGGCGCAGCCGGACGTGCTGGCGTTGCAGGAAACCAAGACCGAGGACGACAAGTTTCCGCGCGAAGCCATCGAGGCGCTCGGCTACCACGCCGCGTTCTCCGGTCAGAAAACCTACAACGGCGTGGCGATCCTCGCGCGCGAATCCTTGCAGGACGTGGTCGCGGGCGTGGATGGATTCGAGGACCCGCACCGCCGGGTGCTTGCGGCGACGGTCGGGGGCGTGCGCATCGTCAATCTGTACGTGGTGAACGGGCAGAGCGTCGGCAGCGAAAAGTACGAATGGAAGCTCAAGTGGCTGGCCGCGATCACCGAGCACCTGCGCGCGGAATTGCAACACTACGGCAAGGTGATCGTGCTGGGCGATTTCAACATCGCGCCCGAAGATCGCGACGTGCACGATCCGGAAGCGTGGCGCGGGCAGATACTCTGTTCGGAACCCGAACGCGCGGCGCTGCGCGGCATCCTCGATCTCGGGTTCGTCGACTCCTTCCGCGCGTTCGTGGAAGACGCGGGACATTTCAGTTGGTGGGATTACCGGCAGGCTGCGTTCCGCCGCAACCTCGGCTTGCGCATCGACCTGATCCTCGCCAGTGAACCCCTGCGCGCGCAGCTGCTGTCTGCATCGATAGACCGCACGCCGCGCACCTGGGAGCGGCCCTCGGATCACACGCCGGTGGTCCTGGAGCTTGCGAACTGAGCGGCGCGCCCCGATTATTCCAGCCATGGACGAAATGCCCGCCATCCGCGAAATCATCGACGACGTCGAGCTTGAAGTGCTCGACCGTTACCTGCGCGGCCACGCGCAGGATTCCGATGAAACCATGCTGCTGGATGGCGTGCACGGCATGCTCACCGCGCTCGCGATCGGGCCGGACCCCGCATTGCCGGAAGAGTGGCTGCCCGAGATTCTGCACGCGCCGTTCGAGGATCCGGAACAGGGCGCGGCGGTGCTGGGCTTGCTGGCCAAGCTCAACGACTCGATTCCCGCCGAGCTGGAAGGCGAGATGTACGAGCCGGTACTCGGCGAGGTCGAACCGGAACAGGCCGCGCACAGCGACCTGAGCGCGGCCGGCTGGTGCGAAGGCTTCAGCCGCGGCATCGACCTGCGCGCCTCGATCTGGGAATCACGGTTGGCCGAAGACGGCGAGTTGATGGAAATGCTCAGCCCGATCATGGCGCTGGCGGTGGACGAGGGCGTGCTGGCCGCCGACGTGCCGATCGCCAAGCTCGACGACAACGAATACGAAGCCTGCCTGGCGCAGATTCCCGATGCGGTGGAAGCCGTCGCGCATTACTGGCGCGTGCGTCCGCCCACGGAACGCGAGCGCACTGCGGGCGGGGGCGCTTCCAGCAACCAGTTTTCCAGCTTGCCGGCCAGGCGGGGTGGTCGCTGGGTGCATTAGTTTTTGCGTTCATCCGTGAACGCCGATTCGTTGAGCGACACCGCCGCAAGACACTGGATTCCCGCTTTCCTTGCTCCTCAAAGCGCGGGCATCCATGCCCGCCCCTCGCGTCGCGGGAATGACGGAAAAGGGGATCAACCAGTTCTTCCCTGGCCTGATTGAGCGGTCCCGCGCTTTTCCACGCCTCCCGTTGGCCACATGACGAATATTGGCCTTTACGAACCGATCAACACACTGAAGCTGGTCGCGCCGGAGATCTGGATCGCGGATGGTCCGGAAGCACGGATGGCGACGCCGCTCGGCGGCGGCATGCCGTTCCCCACGCGCATGACGGTCCTGCGATTGCTTGGTGGCGGCTTGTGGTGCCATTCGCCGATTGCGCCGGATGCGGAATTGTTCGACGAAATCGACGCGCTGGGCCCGGTGCGGCATCTGGTCTCCCCGAACCTGCTGCATTACGCGTCCATTGCGGCATGGAAGCGCCGCTACCCGAGTGCGCTCGCGTGGGCGTCGCCGGGCGTGCGCGAACGCGCGGCAGCACGGCACATCGAAGTGGCGTTCGATACCGACCTTGCCGACACGCCACCGCAGGCGTGGGCCGCCGATCTCGACCAGCTGCGTTTTCGCGGCAGCCGGGTGATCGAGGAATTCGTGTTCTTCCATCGGGCCAGCGCAACGTTGATCCTCGCCGACCTGATCGAAAATTTCGAACGTGAAAAGCTCACCCGTGGCATGCGTTGGCTCGCCCGGATCGGCGGCGTGCTCGACCCCGACGGCAAGGCGCCGCTGGACATGCGCTTGACCTTCGCGGGCCGCAAACGGCTCGCACGCGAAGGCTTCGGGCGGATCATGGCGTGGCATCCGCAGCGGGTGATCCTCGCGCATGGCCGCTGCTATGAGCGGAATGCCGAAGCCGAATTGCGACGCGCGTTCCGCTGGACGGGCTGACGGCGTCGCGCCCGGTGAACGCTGCGTTCGCTGCGCGGGCATTGGTTTTGCCGGAGAAAAGGCGCATCTTGGTTGCATCTGGTTTTTGCGACCATCCATGGTCTGACTTTCACAACAGTTCGCTCAGGAGGTGTTCCGTGACTTCCCGTACCATCACCCGCCGCGTGCGCGGCATCCCGACCAGCGACGGCGCTGGCGTCAAGCTGACCCGCGTGATCGGCCAGCCGGTGCTGGATTCGCTCGACCCGTTCCTGCTGCTGGACGAGTTCGGTTCGGACTCGGCTACCGATTACATCGCCGGGTTTCCCGACCACCCGCACCGTGGCTTCGAAACCGTCACCTACATGCTGGATGGCCGTATGCGCCACCGCGACAACCACGGCAACTCCGGGTTGCTGGAATCCGGCAGCGTGCAGTGGATGACCGCGGGCCGCGGCATCGTGCACTCGGAAATGCCCGAGCAGGAACACGGGCTGATGCGCGGGTTCCAGTTGTGGGTGAATCTTGCCGCCAAGGACAAGATGAGCCAGCCGCGCTACCAGGACATCGCGCCGGAAAAGATTCCGACCGCCGAACCCGCGCCGGGCGTGAAGGTGCGCGTGGTCGCGGGCGAGGTGTTTGGCGCACGCGGGCCGGTGGACGGCATCGCGATCGCTCCGGTGTACCTCGACATTGCGTTGGAATCCGGCGCGAAGCTGTCGGTGCCGTTGCCGGAAGGCCACAGTGCATTCGCGTATGTATTCGAAGGCGACGCGGCACAGGTCGGCGCGGAGACGCTGGGCTTGCGTGAACTTGGCGTGCTGTCGAGCGGCGACGTGGTCGAACTGGCGGTGGCCGCCGATGCGAAGGCCGCGCGCGTGTTGCTGGTCGCCGGGCGCCCGCTCAATGAGCCCGTCGCGCGCTACGGGCCGTTCGTGATGAACACGCCCGAGCAGATCGTGCAGGCGATGCAGGACTACCAGGCCGGACGGTTCTGAGCGACAGCGTGGGAACGCCGGCCAACCCGTCCGTCGACGGGTTGGCCGGCTGGCGTTTTGCAGGGGACGGGCGAGCCTTCGCCAGGCTTGAATTCGGATCAACTCCAAGTTGCAAAAACATCGCTACATGGCGGCATGCGGGTTGCATAGCATGAACGCTGTTCAAGTGGCGAGGTTGACGATCATGTCTGCATTCATGCACGAGCTTGTCGCGCGAATCCGCGCGACGCATCCCTCCGTACCTAAGACACCGAACGACCGGCCGCACCGTCGCGACCCATGCGGCGCCTCGAATGCGCCGCACGCAGCCAAGTCGCGAAAGTGGGTCATCGCAGGGCTGCGTTGATCGCGGTGGACCCGGCGCAACGGTTGCGGGGTGTTGTCCCAAGCGTTGAACTGTCGCGCACAAAAAAACCGGACGGTTTGCACCGTCCGGCTGGAGTCGCGCTGGCGGAGGGAGGGGGATCTCTGCCGCGCGGACTTTACTTCGATACCCTGAGGTATCAGCGCGCCTTCTTGGCGGGCGCGGCGGCGGCTTCATTGGCCGCCTTCAAGCTGTTGCGGGTCAGATCGCCGAACTGCTCGGCGGCCTTCTGCGCGACGCCCAGGATTTCCTGGCCGGCGGCGTAGGCGGCTTCCACGCTGTCACGCGCGAAATCGATACCCTTCGGCCACAGTGCGGTGACGTCCTGGATTTCGCGGGTTTCCAGCGAATCGGCGACGAATGCCAGGTTCGACTTGGCCTGCGATTCCAGCGCCTTGACTTGCAGGCTCTGGATTTCGGAGATGCCCTTCAGCGCGGCGACCTGCGCCTTGTAGGACTGCTCGGCGAACTGCTTGCCGAGATCGAGCGACTGCTTCTGGAACTGGCTGTACATGGTGTGCTCCCTCTTTGCAGGGGTGGATTGGACTGGCAATCACTCTAGCGCGTTCTATTGTGCAGTGCAACATTTATTCCTGTGCCTTCAGGATTCGTTTATTTAAATAATTATAAATCAATGATTTATGATCTTACATTGGTTGCTGTTATGCGGCAAAAAAGATACCGACCAACACGCAAAGCCGATGGGGGAAGGTCGCGCAAGGAACGCCTGCTGTCCGAGAAACGTGCGCCGGAATCGCGAGCAACCATCCGTCAGAGGGGGTCGAAGGTCGAGCGCCATGGCTGGCGCGAGTAGTCGAACCGTCCGGTCCGATTCCTTGCGGCATATGCGGCAGGCGTTGCGAGGAAGACAACTCCACGCGAAAGTTCGAATGGTGGCTAGGGGCGGAATCGAACCGCCGACCTCAGCATTATGAGTGCCGCGCTCTAACCGTCTGAGCTACCTAGCCGAACCTGCCGCGCCGGGCGCGTCGCCTGCGCCAGCGGGCAACGCCGGTTTACCGCAGAGGGGCAACCATGGCGTGCGACGGCGCAGGGAGCCGGTCAGTCTAACGAACCCTTGTGTGCTGTCAAGCATTCGGCGGCCGGCGCACGCATCACCGATATAATTCGCGGCATCTTTCCTGCGGTTCCCGGGCTGGCCGATGCGGCGCTTCCAACTTGCAGAGCCGCTGGTGATGCTCGCGACCGTGGTGCAGTGGCTGGCGCTGTCGGTTGCAACGGGTGCGCTGGTAGGCGTCGGCTGCACGATTTTCCTGCGCGCGTTGTTCGCCACCGCCGGGCGCGCGTACGCGGCGCCGCTGTGGCTGCAGATGACGCTGTTGCCGATCGGCGGACTCGCGAATGGTCTGCTGCTGCACTACGGCTACAAACTGCGCCGCAGCACCTTCAATGACAACGCGATCATCGCGGTCAACGAACAACACGGCAAGCTGCCGTTCCGCACGATGTGGATCAAACCGGTGGCGGCATTGATCACACTGGGCTGCGGAGGCTCGGCGGGCAAGGAAGGGCCATGTTCGCATATCGGTGCGAGTCTCGCGGCTGCCGTCGGCCGCTTGCTGCGCCTGAACCCGGAAATGCGCAAACGCCTGCTCGCGTGTGGCGTCAGCGCCGGCTTTTCCAGCGTGTTCGGCACGCCGGTCGCGGGCGCGATCTACGGTGTCGAGATGCTAGCGATCGGCCGCATCCGCCACGACTTCCTGTTTCCGGGCATCGTCGCCGGCGTCACCGCGTTCGAGGTGTCGCGCTGGCTCGGCGTGCCGTACCCGCAATACCACATTGCCTTCGTTGGCGACTTCACCGAATTGCTGTTCCTGAAAACGGTGGTCATCGGCGTGCTGTGCGGTGCGGTGGCGTGGCTGTTCGTGGAATTGCTGCGCCAGGCCCGCAAGGTGTTCGGGGCGTTGAAACAGCGCTACGACCTGTGGCCGCCGCTGATGCCGATGCTCGGTGGCGTGGTGTTGGCGTTGCTGATTCTCGCGATCCCGGACCAGTACCTCGGACTCAGCCTGCCATTGATGGATCGCGCGCTGCACGGCGATGCCATGCCGTACCTCGCCTTTTTCTGGAAGGCACTGCTGGTTGCGATCACCCTGGGCTCGG
>Ga0207640_10000747_pt1 | contig 18669 bp, 14 predicted proteins | sample KBSCornC42_FD_184300 | JGI IMG/M metagenome (GOLD analysis project Ga0207640, IMG submission 184300) | Corn rhizosphere microbial communities from Kellogg Biological Station, Michigan, USA - KBS Corn C4-2 (SPAdes) (version 2) | ecosystem: Host-associated > Plants > Roots > Rhizosphere > Soil ... | reverse complement strand
GCGCATCATGTCTGGAATCGAATTCTTCAAGCGCCTGCTCGGCGCCGTGCCTGAGCAGGCGGAGCCTGTGCGCATGCAGGCGGCGGAAGGCGCGCGCGTGCTGATGGTCGACGATTCGCCGACCCTGCTGGCCGTGCTGGGCCGGCATCTGTCCCAGGAAGGCTATGCCACGCTGCGCGCGCTCGACGGCGAAAGCGCGCTGGAGGTGGCCCGCGCGGAACAGCCGGCGCTGATCTTCCTGGACATCGTGCTGCCGGGCATCAACGGCTTCGCCGTGCTGCGCGCGCTGCGCCACGACCCGCTGACGCGCGATATCCCGATCGTGATGATCAGCGGCAACCAGCAGGCGACGGAACAGTTCTACGTGCAGCGCTTCGGCGCCGACGATTTCCTCAAGAAGCCGTTCGGGCGGCGCGAGATCCAGCTATCGATCGACCGGCTGGTGCGCCTCGGGCGCCTGCCGGCGCGTGCGACGGAAGTGGTGCTGGCGGCGGCGCAGAGCGAGCTGCCGTGCGAGGAATTGCCGGGCGGTCTGTCCGGCCTCGCCGTATCACTGGTCATTCCGGCGCAGGCCGGAATCCAGTAGCGCAAGCGTCCGATCATCGCGCAAGGCCAGGAGCCGCACGCTTCAGCGTCTTCACTCCATAGCGCATGTCTCTATTGGATTCCGGCCTGCGCCGGCATGGCGCGCAAAAATAAGCGCCGCAGCGTGAGAACGCTGCGGCGCTTCGTTTTCGCTCCCTTACCGACCGGGAGTCAGCTCAATCAGGTCGAACCGATCCAGCTCCATCACCTTGCCCCACGCCGCCACGAAGTCGCGCACGAACTTCGCCTGGGCATCCGCGCTGCCGTACACCTCGGCGACCGCGCGCAGCAGGGAGTTGGAACCGAACACCAGGTCGGCGCGCGTCGCGGTCCACTTCAGCGCGCCGGACTTGCGGTCGCGACCTTCAAACGCATCGTGCGACACCGCCTTCCATTCCGTGCCCATATCCAGCAGGTTGAAGAAGAAGTCGTTGCTCAGCGTCCCGGGCCGCTGGGTGAATACGCCGTGCTGGCTGTGGCCGGTATTGGCATCGAGCACGCGCAGGCCGCCGACCAGCACGGTCATCTCCGGCGCGCTCAAGCCCAGCAGCTGGGCCCGGTCCACCAGCAGCACTTCCGAGGGCACGCTGTAGCGCTGCTTGAGGAAGTTGCGGAAGCCGTCGGCCGCCGGTTCCAGCACCTCGAAGGATTCGACGTCGGTCTGTGCCTGCGTGGCATCCATCCGGCCCGGCGCGAACGGCACACTGACGTCGGTGCCGGCCTTCTTCGCGGCCTGTTCGACCGCCGCATTGCCGCCCAGCACGATCAGGTCGGCCAGCGACACCTTCTTGCCGCCGGACTGCGCCGCGTTGAACTCGCCCTGGATGCCTTCCAGCACCTTGAGCACCTTGGCCAGCTGTTCCGGCTGGTTCGCCGCCCAGTCCTTCTGCGGAGCGAGGCGGATGCGCGCACCGTTGGCGCCGCCGCGCTTGTCGGAGCCGCGGAAGGTGGAGGCCGAGGCCCAGGCGGTGGAAACCAGTTCGGACGCAGTGAGGCCGGAGGCGAGCAGCTTGGCCTTGAGCGCGGCGATGTCCTTCTCATCGATCAGCTTGTGATCGACGGCGGGGATCGGGTCCTGCCAGATCAGCGCTTCGGCCGGCACTTCCGGGCCGAGGTAGCGGGCGTGCGGACCCATGTCGCGATGGGTCAGCTTGAACCAGGCGCGGGCAAAGGCGTCGGCGAACTGGTCGGGATGCTCGTGGAAGCGCCGCGAGATCTTCTCGTAGGCCGGATCGATGCGCAGCGAAAGGTCGGTGGTGAGCATGGTCGGGCGATGCTTCTTTGCGGCGTCGTGCGCATCGGGAATCACATCGCCAGCGTCCTTGGCCACCCACTGGTGTGCGCCGGCCGGGCTCTTGCTCAGTTCCCACTCGTAGCCGAACAGGTTCTCGAAGAAGCCGTTGCCCCACTGGGTGGGCGTGGTGGTCCAGGTCACTTCCAGGCCGCTGGTGATGGCGTGCGAGCCCCGGCCGCTGTTGAAGCTGCTGCGCCAGCCCAGGCCCTGTTCCTCGATGCCGGCCGCTTCCGGTTCCGCACCGACATGGTCGGCCGGGCCGGCGCCGTGGGTCTTGCCGAAGGTGTGGCCGCCGGCGATCAGCGCGACGGTCTCCTCGTCGTTCATGGCCATGCGGGCGAAGGTCTCGCGGATATCCTTCGCCGCGGCGAGCGGGTCGGGCTTGCCTTCCGGGCCTTCCGGGTTCACGTAGATCAGGCCCATCTGCACGGCTGCGAGCGGGTTCTCCAGATCGCGTTCGCCGGAATAGCGCTTGTCGCCGCCCAGCCAGGTGGTCTCGGTGCCCCAGTACACGTCTTCCTCCGGCTCCCACACGTCCGGACGGCCGCCGGCGAAGCCGAAGGTCTTGAAGCCCATCGATTCCAGCGCGACGTTGCCGGCCAGGATCATCAGGTCGGCCCAGGAGATGTTGCGCCCGTACTTCTGCTTGAGCGGCCACAGCAGGCGGCGCGCCTTGTCCAGGTTGCCGTTGTCCGGCCAGCTGTTCAGCGGCGCGAAGCGCTGCTGGCCCGCACCGGCGCCCCCGCGGCCGTCGCCCGTGCGGTAGGTGCCGGCGCTATGCCAGGCCATGCGGATGAACAGCGGGCCGTAATGGCCGAAGTCGGCCGGCCACCAGTCCTGCGAATCGGTCATCAGCGCGTGCAGGTCGCGCTTGAGCGCGTCGTAGTCCAGCTCGCCGAAGGCCTTGGCGTAATCGAAATCGCCGTCCATCGGATCGGACAGCGACGAATGCTGATGCAGGATTTTCAGATTGAGCTGATTCGGCCACCAATCCTTGTTGCTGGTGCCGCTCTTGCCGGCGTGATGGACGGGGCACTTCGACGTCTCGGAAGTGGGTGTCACGGTGTGGGGATCTTGAGTCACGGGGAGATTCCTTCTAGTCGGAGTGGCTGGCGTCGGCTGGCTTGCCTGTCCAATCTACGCAGATGGGTTCCTTAGGTGAACTAGATTGTTCCGATCTTACCGATAGCCAGGGGCTATGAATCAGGCGATCTCGGGGCCGATCAGCTTCAAGGCCATATCGCGCGCCGCCTGGCGCACTTCCTCGACAAAGGCCGGATCGTCGATGGTGCGCGCCAGCACCATGCCGCCCACGCATAGCGCCGTGATGGCCAGGCCGCGCTGGCGGGCTTCTTCGCCGGCAAAGCCTTCCAGGCCGTTGCTCAACGTGTCGGCCATATGCTCGACCAGCTTGCAGTAGGCCATGCGCGCCTGCGGACCGGCGCGCACGGCGTCGGCGGGCAGGGCGACCAGGGGGCAATGGCCTTCGATGTCTTCCAGATGCGCGGTGGACAGGTAGATGTTCACCATCTGCTGCGCGCAGGCCGTGCCGGTGGCCTGCGGATCGAACTGGATATCGTGCCAGCGCTGCGAGGGATCGAAATGCATATAGGCCGCGACGGTCTCGGCGTACAGCTCTTCCTTCGCTTTGAAGTGGTTGTAGAAGCCGCCGCGGGTCAGGCCCGCGCGCCGCATGATCTCGTCGATGGAGACCTCGGAAAATCCGCGGCGATTGAACAGCTCGCGCGCGCATTCGACGATGCGCTGGCGAGTTTTCTGCTTGTGCTCGGCGGTATAGGGCATGGTGGCGTCATGCATGGGGAGGGAGCCGGGCAAGCGTACTCCCGAAGCAGAATATGTTCTTGAACATATGTAGTTTGCCGGCAGACTTCCGCTCATCCCCCCCTGGGGCGAACGCCCCTCAAGTCCATGGAGGCATGACGATGAAGCTGTACTACGCAGAGACGATGAACCCGCGCAAAGCCTGCGCGGTGGCGAAGTATCTGGGATCACCGGTGGAGTTCATCCGCGTGGATCTGGCCAAGGGCGAACACCGCTCGCCGGCCTTCCTCGAGCAGAATCCGAACGGCAAGGTACCGTTGCTGGTCGACGGCGATCTGCACCTGTGGGAAAGCACCGCGATCATGGCCCATCTGGCAGTGAAGGCCGGTTCGGATCTGTGGCCTTCCGATGCGGCGAGCCAGGTGGAAGTGCTGCGCTGGCTGTCCTGGGATATCGCGCATTTCTCGCGCCACGGCAGCTCGCTGTACTTCGAGCACATGATCAAGCCCTGGGTCGGGCTGGGCGAGCCGAATCCCGCGGCGGTGGAAGAGGCGACCGGCTTCTTCAAGCGCTTCGCGGCGATCCTCGACGCGCATCTGGCGACGCGCGATTACCTGGTCGGCAACAAGCTGAGCATCGCCGACTTCGGCACCGGCGTGCTGCTGCCGTGGGCGAAGGAAGCGCGCCTGCCGGTGGAGGGCTTTGCCAACATCGAACGCTGGCACGAGCGCCTGCTGGCCTTGCCGGGATGGCGCGATCCGTTCCCGGCGCCGCTGCCGGTGGCGGCGTAAGCGTGCCGCTCCGCTATCGCCTCAAAGCGGTGCTTTGAGGAGGACGTAGTGGATTGGCGTATCGCCTCAAAGCAACGCTTTGAGGCGATACAACACCTCCAACGCCTCGCGCGGCGTCAGCGCATCCGGATCGACTTCATCCAGCGCACGCTCCGCCGCCGACGGTTCCGCCGGCGCGAACAAACCCAGCTGCGGCGAACTGTCCGCCTTGGGCTTCGCCGCCGACGCGTGCTGATGCATACCGCGCTCCAGCTCCGCCAGCGTGCGCCGCGCATCGGCGATCACCGACTTCGGCAGGCCGGCCAGCGCGGCCACCTGCAGGCCGAAGCTGCGATTGGCCGGGCCTTCCTTCACCGCGTGCATGAAGACCAGCTGGTCGCCGTACTCGACCGCGTCCAGATGCACGTTCGCAATGGTCGGATATTCGCTGGCCAGCTCGGTGAGCTCGAAATAATGCGTTGCGAACAGCGTGTACGCGCGGCTGCTCGCCGCCAGATGCACGGCCGCGGCGCGCGCCAAGGCGAGGCCGTCGTAGGTGCTGGTGCCGCGGCCCACTTCGTCCATCAGCACCAGGCTGGAAGCGGTGGCGTTGTGCAGGATGTTCGCCGTCTCGCTCATCTCCACCATGAAGGTGGACTGGCCGCGCGACAGATCGTCGCCCGCGCCGATGCGGGTGAAGATGCGGTCGACCGGGCCGAGCACCGCCGCGCTCGCCGGCACATAGCTGCCGATATGCGCGAGCAGCACGATCAGCGCGTTCTGCCGCATATAGGTGGATTTACCGCCCATGTTCGGGCCGGTGACCACCAGCATGCGGCGGGCGTCGTCGAGATTCAGATCGTTCGGCTCGAACGGCTCGGCGCGCACTTTCTCCACCACCGGATGGCGGCCGCGTTCGATGCGCAGGCCGGGCTCGTCGGTGAGGGTGGGCTCGCTCCAGTCCAGCGCGGAGGCGCGTTCGGCCAGGGTGGACAGCACGTCCAGTTCGGCCATCGCCGAGGCGGCGGATTTCAGCGGTTCCAGGCGCTCGGTCAGCGTGTCGAGCAGCGCTTCGTACAGCGCGCGCTCGCGCATCAGCGAACGCTCCTTGGCCGAGAGCACCTTGTCCTCGAAGGTCTTCAGTTCCTCGGTGATATAGCGCTCGGCGTTCTTGGTGGTCTGGCGGCGCGTGTAATGCGTGGGCGCCTTTTCCGCTTGCGCCTTGCTGATCTCGATGTAGTAGCCGTGTACGCGGTTGTAGCCCACCTTCAGCGTCGAAATGCCGCTGGCGGCTTTCTCGCGTTCTTCCAGCTCGACCAGGTACTGGTCGGCATGGGTGGACAGGCGGCGCAGTTCGTCCAGCTCCGCGTCGTAGCCATCGGCGATCACGCCGCCGTCGCGTTGCAGCACCGGCGGCTGCGGCACGATCGCCCGTGCGAGCAGGGCGGCGTTGTCGGCGTGGTCGCCGATGCGCTCGACCAGGGCGTGCAGCAGCGGGCTGTCCAGCGCGGCGATCTCGTCGCGCAGCAGCGGCGCGGCGGCGAGGCCATCGCGCAGCGTGGATAGATCGCGCGGGCGCGCCGAGCGCAGCGCCACGCGGGCCAGGATGCGTTCCAGATCGCCGATGCCGCGCAGGCGTTCGCGCAGGCTTTCGTAGCCACGGTTGTCGATCAGCGCGCTGATCGCCTGATGGCGCCGGCGCAGCAGCTCGCGCGCGCGCAGCGGACGATTTAGCCAGCGGCGCAGCAGGCGCGCGCCCATCGGCGTCACGCTCTCGTCCAGCACGCCAAGCAAGGTGTGTTCGGTGCGGCCGCTGGGGTGGGTGTCCAGTTCCAGATTGCGGCGCGTGGCCGCATCCATCGCGATGGTTTCGGCGGCGCTTTCCACCGCCATGCCGGAGACATGCGGCAGCGCGCTCTTCTGCGTCTCCTCGACATAGCCGAGCAGGCAACCGGCCGCGGCGATCGCCTGCGGCAGGTTGTCGACACCGAAGCCGCCGAGATCGCGCGTGCCGAAGAAGCGATTCAATTCGCGCCGCGCGGCATCGCTGTCGAAATGCCACGGCGGACGCCGGCGCAGGCCGGGCAGGGAGCTGACCAGCTTGGGCCAGGCCACCGCTTCGTCGACCAGGGTCTCGGCCGGCTGCAGGCGCGCCAGTTCGGCGGCCAGCGCCTCGGCGCTGGGCACTTCGCTGAGCAGGAAGCGGCCGCTGCCCAGGTCCACCCAGGCCAGGCCGTAGCTGGCCTGCGGACCCGCCGCGATGGCCAGCAGCAGGTTGTCGCGGCGCTCTTCCAGCAGCGCGGCATCGGTCACCGTGCCCGGCGTGACGATGCGCACCACCTTGCGTTCGACGATGCCCTTGGCCTGCGCCGGATCGCCGATCTGCTCGCAGATCGCCACCGACTCGCCCAGCCGCACCAGTTTGGCCAGATAGTTCTCCACCGCGTGATACGGCACGCCGGCCATCGGAATCGGCTGGCCCGCGGACTGGCCACGCTGGGTCAGCGTGATGTCCAGCAGCCGCGAGGCCTTGCGCGCGTCGTCGTAGAACAGTTCGTAGAAATCGCCCATGCGGAAGAACAGCAGCACCTCGGGGTGCGCGGCCTTGGCCGTCAGGTACTGGCGCATGAGCGGGGTGTGTTCGAGATGGGCGTCCGTCATCGGTGTCCGTGCGTTCCGGTGGCGCTTCCGGCGCGGGCGGGCCGCGATGTCTGCGGGGGCGCCGGAAGGTGGAGCGAAAGCGTTAAAGCATACGGCCTCGGGCTCCGGCGCACGAGGGGCCGGCCGCAAGTTGCTGACGCGACAGGTACCTGTCGCGCGAACGGGCGCGTGGAAGGGCATTTCAAAAACGCCACGCGAGTTCGTCCTCCGGGGGTCTCTACTGACTCGCGAGCTTTCCGCTTGAACATCCGTCTCCATGCTTCCGCCGCCGGCGGCACCCTGGATCTGGCCTCTCTGCCCAGGCGCCGCATGGCGGCTGCACCGTCGCGCGGCTGGATCGCCTCGCTGCGGGAACGGCGGGACTGGCCGCAGCAACCCCGCGCTCGCTTGCGCGAAGCCTTCAAGTACCTGCTGCGTGCGATGAGCATGCCGCTGCTGCATACCGGCTATCTGCGCTTCATGCAGGACAATGCGCGCATGTATGCATGTTGCCGCCGCGATCCGCGCCTGCTCGAGCGCCACCTGCATCGCTTCGTCAATGATCAGTGGCGTCGCCCTGATCGTATGCGCGCTGTGCTGGCGCATTACCGCTACGCCCTGGCCAGGTTGCCTGCGCCGCTGTTCGATGCGATCTACGTGGAAGGCGGCGTGCCGCTCGGCCTGCTGTCCCTGAAGGACGGCAGCGAGCTGGTGCTGAGCCTGCGGCCGTCGATCGACAAGGGCTGCGAAGGCGAGCTCGGCATCCATCTGGAAGAACTCGGCGGCCGCACGCTGTATCGCATCGTGTGCACGGTGACCGATGACGGCCACACGCTGGCCATCGGCTGCCTGCAGGGACCCAGCGGCGCCGATGCGCGCGAGGTGGTGCGCGAGCTGACCAAGCAGATGCATGGCCTGCGCCCCAAGCAGCTGATGCTGTCGCTGGCCTGTGCCTTCGCGCGCCATGCGGGCATCGCGCGGGTGGTGGGCATCGCCAATCAGGCCCATCCGTTGAACCGCCGCCGCGCGGGGCAGTTCCAGGCGGATTACGATGCGTTCTGGACGGAACAGCACGGCGTGGCCGAGGCCGGCGGCGGCTGGTTCGCCTTGCCGGCGGAGCCGCCGCGCAAGAGCGAGGCGGACGTGCCCAGCAGCCACCGCGCAGCATTCCGCCGGCGCGAGGCGCTGCGGCTTGCCGCAGAACGCGTGCTGGTCGCCGCGCTGGGCCGCGCGGCGCCGCATGCGGAAACCGCGCCGCAAGCCGCGGCGCAGACCGCCACTTTGTTCATGCCGTTCATGCCGCAGGAGCCCGCGTGGATACCGTGAGCCCTCAGCCGGAGCATTCCGGCCCCCGCAGCACCGCGCACGTGGCGCGCCTGGAGGAGCTGTGCCGCACGCATCACCGCGCGCTGCTGGCCTTCCTGCAGTGCCGGCTGCAGTCGCCTTCGGATGCCCAGGAAGTCGCGCAGGAAGCCTATGTGCGCATGCTGACGCTGGAGCGCCCCGAAAGCGTCGACGACCTGCGCGCCTATCTGTTCCGCACCGCCTCCAACCTGGCCATGGACCGGCTGCGCCAGCGCGGCATCCATGCCCGCGCGGTGGACGAGGTGGCGATCCGCGAACCGCAGACCGCGCCCGCGCCGGAGCGCCGGGCGATGGCATTTGAACGGCTGCACGGCTTGCGCCAGGCCCTGGGCGAGCTGCCGCCGAAAACCCGCGAGGCCTTTATGGCGCACATGGTCGAAGGTCTGGATTTCCGTGCGGTGGCCAATGCCATGCGCTTGAGCGAGCGCATGGTGCGCTACCACGTCACGCGGGCCCTGGCGCATTGCCGCGCCCGCGTCGACCAGATGGAGGAAGGCTGATGTCCCCGATCACGACGATCGAAGAAGCGCGCATGCGCGCCGCCGCCGACTGGTGGCTGCGGCTGCGCGAGCCGGAAGTGTCCGAGGCGACCCTGCTGCAATGGATCGCCTGGTCGGCGCGCGAGGAAAACCTGTCCGCGTTCGAGCGCGTCGGTGTGCTCGCCGATGAGATGGAGCACCTGGACGATGCGTCCCGCGACGTGCTGAGGCGAACCCTGCCGGCCAAGAAGAGCGCAAAGAAGAGCGCCCGCCCGTGGCTGCCGTTCGCGCTCGCCGCCGGTTTCGTCGCGGCGGCGGCCGGCGGCTATCTGGCCTGGACCCTGCTCACCGCCACCGTCGCGCACGACTACGCCAGCGAGCTGGCGCAGCGCCAGGACGTGCGCCTGCCGGACGGCACCAAGGTCGCGCTGGGCGGCGCCTCGCGCATTGCCGCGCGCTTCGACGGCAATCTGCGCAAGGTCGAGCTGAGCGAAGGCGAGGCTTTCTTCCAGATCGCCCCGGACGATACCCCGTTCGAGGTGCGCGTCGGCCAGGTGCACATCCGCGATATCGGCACCTCCTTCGACGTGCGGCGCGGCGGCGAGCGGGTGATGGTCGATGTGGCCGAGGGCAAGGTGCTGGTCAGCGCGCCCGGCGCCGTCGGCGTGCAGGAAGCGACGGCGGGGCAGCGCATCGTCTACGTGCCGGGCGCCGGCCTGCAGATATCGCAGGCCGATCCGGCGCGGACCGCGGCCTGGCGCGAGCATCGCCTGGAATTCGACAACGAGCCGCTGGACGTGGTGGTGGCCAGCCTCAATCGCTACAGCAAGCGCCCGGTACGCATCGCCGACGCCAAGCTGGCCACGCTGGCCTTTACCGGCACCATCCGCACGGACGCGATCGACCGCTGGCTGGAAGCCTTGCCCCAGGTACTGCCGCTGCGCGTGGACATGCGCCCGACCGAGGTGGTGCTCAGCAGTCCCGGCTCAACCGCGCGCCAGTAAAGAGCAAGCTTCGCCGGCATCTGCCTGAATCGATGCCGGCTTTTTTTTGTAAGAAGAATTCCTACTGATTTGTCTACCATGTCACACTCGCGGTTTCGTCTGGGAAGCGGCGCGGGACATGGGGCGTTTCGGGTGGCTGTTCGCTTGCGGCTGCATGGTGGCGTCGCCGTGGATGTCCCATGCAGCCGCGGCGAACGATGACAGCGCTGTCCCGGCCAGGCCGGTCTTCGCCATTGCCGGCCAGCCGCTCGCGCCCGCGCTGATCGCCTATGGCGGACAGGCCAATGTGCAGGTGCTGGTCTCCGGCGAACTGGCCGCTTCGCAGCGCTCGTCCCCGGTGCATGGCGCGTATACCCGCGAGGAAGCGCTCGCCGCGCTGCTGCAGGGCACCTCGCTGACCTACCGCTTTATCGGCGCCACTACCGTGGTGATCAAGCCGGCCGCCGCGCCGCCCCCGGGGCAGCGCGAGGTGCCGCCGGTGCCGGTCACCGAGCTGGCGCCGGTGCGCGCGGTGGGTCTGTTCGCCGAGGGCTACCGCGCGGCCTTCGCCAGCGGCTCGGCGCGGCTGGATGCCGATCCGGCCGATCTGCCGCAGTCGGTGGGCGTGGTCACGCGCGACCTGATGGATGCGCGCCAGGACCGCACCGTGCCCGACGCGCTGCGCACCCTGGCCGGCGTGCAATACCTGGATACCGACGTCGGCCTGCCGCAGTTCCGCATCCGCGGCTTCCGCACCGGCAACGGCCTGACCGACGGCATGCCCAATGCCGTGGTCGGCGTGGGCGATCTGCCGCCGCTGGTGGGGGTGGAGCGCATCGAGGTGCCGCGTGGGCCGCAGTCGATCCTGGGGGATGTCTCGTCCAACAATAATTTCGGCGGCCTGATCGGGCTGGTGATGAAGAAGCCGCAGGCCGCGCCGGTGCATCGACTGTCCTGGGCGCTGGGCAGCCACGGCGATACCCAGCTCGACGGCGACTTCGCCGGCAAGCTCGATCGCGACGGGCGCTGGCTATACCGCTTCGTGGCCTCGGCCGACCGTACCGATCACACGCCGCAGGGCTATGTGGGCCGGCGCACCAACTACGTGGCGCCTTCGATCGGCTGGAACGGGCACGACACGCAGTGGATCGTCGGCCTGTCGCGCATGGTCAACCGCTTTCCGGTGCCGGACTACGTGACCTGGCTGGACGACACGCCCTCGTCCGCGACGCCGCGGGGCCTGCTGCTGGGCAATCCGCAGGACCACGCGGAGTTCCTCACCACCCGCTACTACTACCTGTTCGAACACGCCTTCGACGACACCTGGTCGCTGCGCAGCCGCGCGCAGTACGTGCACGAGACCAGCATGCAGCAGGCCTGGCTGGTGTATTTCCCGGACGCGGCCGGGCCGGCTTATGCGATGGCCGACAAGTACCGCTACACCGACGCGTTCTACACGCTGCAGAACGAACTGGTCGCGGCCTTCACGGTGGGTTCGACGCATCACTCGGTGATGCTCGGCTTCGACTACTCGCGCGCTCGCGTCGGCCGCTTCGAGGACTCGCTGGCCACCATCGGCGACGGCAGCATCGATCTGCTCGGCGGCGAGAAGCTGCCGCCGGTCGACTCGCTGATCGCGGGGCAGGGCGTGAGCGCATTCGGCGCCAGCAAGTTCGCGTTCTCCGGCGATCCGTGGGTTACCGACAGCGGCCTGTTCCTGCAGGACCGGATCGAGCTAGGCGAACAGTGGAACGCGCTGGTGGCGATCCGCCGCTCCGCCTATGTGCTGTCCACCCAGCATCGCGACGGTTCGCCGTGGGTGCGGCGCAAGGCGCAGTGGGTGCCGAACCTCGGCCTGGTCTACAAGCCGGCGCCAGGCGTGGCGCTCTACGCCAGCCTGTCGCACGGCTTCCAGCCCGATACCGTACTGGGCAGGAACGGCAAGCCGCTGCTGCCGGCGCTGTCGCGCCAGCTCGAGGCCGGCGCCAAGTTCGATCTGGCCCAGGAGCGGGCGCGCCTGACGGTGGCCTGGTACCGGATCGCGCTGGACCGCAGCACCGACCTCATCTCGCCGAAGCCGCCGTACTTCGGCTACCGCGGGCCGGGGCAGACCAACCAGGGCCTCGAAGCCGAGCTCAACGGCCGCCTGGCGCCGGGCCTGGATGCCAGCGCGAGCTACACCCTCGCCGTGGTGCATAAGCACGACGGTTCGGTGGTGCCGGGCGCGCCGCGGCATCGCTTCGATGCCTGGGCCACCTACACCTTCGATCCCGCCGCGCATGCCAGCTGGGGCATCGGCGCCGGGCTGCACGCGCGCAGCCGCTCGATCGGCGTGCTCAGCGACAACCAGACCACCTTCCACAATCCCGGCCAGTACAGCCTCGACGCCAACCTGTTCTACCGCGCGCCGCGCTGGAGCGTGACGCTGGGCGTGCGCAACGTGCTCGGGCGGCAACTGCGCGCGGAGGATTTCGACGACAGCTTCGTGCCGCTGGTCGAGCGGCGCAGCGTGCTGCTCAGCGGCACCTACGATTTCTAGTCTGCGTTACGTCAAGTCTTGGCCCCTGCGCGGTTAAGGCGTAGAACAGCCCGCTTCGCGCCCGCAACCGGTGCACCCGTTCCCCACGGAGCTTCCATGTCCTTGCCGTCCATCCCTACCGACGCCGACCTCGCCGCGCTCGCGCGCGAAGTGGCCGACGCCGCGCTCGCCGCCAAACTCATGCTGGTCACGGCGGAGTCCTGCACCGGCGGCTGGATCGCCAAGGCGTTGACCGACCTGCCGGGCAGCTCGGCCTGGTTCGACGCCGGCGTGGTGACCTACAGCTACGAGGCGAAGGAAGCGCTGCTGGGCGTCAATCCGCGCACGCTCGAACGCACCGGCGCGGTCAGCGAAGAAACCGTGCTGGAGATGGTTTCCGGCGCCCTGGCGCGGTTCGGCGCGGGCATGGCGGTAGCGGTCACCGGCATCGCCGGCCCCAGCGGCGGCACGCCGGACAAGCCGGTGGGCACGGTGTGGATCGGCTGGAAGCGCCGCGGCGGCTACGCCCACGGGCGGCTGTTCCAGTTCGATGGCGACCGCGAGGCGATCCGCCGCCAGACCGTGGCCGCCGCCCTCGTCGGCATGCGCAAGGCGCTGACCGACTGAGCAGTTTTCCCCTACACGGCCAGGCTTGACCGGTATGGGATACTGGCCTTCTGAGTGATCGCAGCCCATGAGACGAGGGCGGCGCATCATGCTTTCCACTTAACCGCCACTCCTCACGCATTCGGGATACAAGACGATGGATGACAACAAGCGCAAGGCGCTCGCTTCCGCCCTCGGCCAGATCGAAAAGCAGTTCGGCAAGGGCGCGGTCATGCGCATGGGCGACCGCACCGACGACGCCATCGAGACGGTGTCCACCGGTTCGCTGGGCCTGGACATCGCGCTTGGCGTGGGCGGCCTGCCGCGCGGCCGCGTGGTCGAGATCTACGGTCCGGAGTCCTCGGGCAAGACCACGCTCACCCTGCAGGTGATCGCCAACTGCCAGAAGAACGGCGGCACCGCGGCCTTCGTCGACGCCGAGCACGCGCTCGATCCCACCTACGCCGCCAAGCTGGGCGTCAACGTGGACGACCTGCTGGTGTCCCAGCCCGACACCGGCGAGCAGGCGCTGGAAATCGCCGACATGCTGGTGCGCTCCGGCGCGGTGGACGTGGTGGTGGTCGACTCGGTCGCCGCGCTCACCCCGAAGGCGGAAATCGAAGGCGAGATGGGCGACTCCCACGTCGGCCTGCACGCCCGCCTGATGAGCCAGGCGCTGCGCAAGCTCACCGCCAACATCAAGAAGTCCAACTGCCTGGTGATCTTCATCAACCAGATCCGCATGAAGATCGGCGTGATGTTCGGCAGCCCCGAGACCACCACCGGCGGCAACGCGCTGAAGTTCTATGCCTCGGTGCGCCTGGACATCCGCCGCATCGGCGCGGTGAAGAAGGGCGAGGAAGTGATCGGCTCGGAGACCCGCGTCAAGGTGGTCAAGAACAAGGTGGCGCCGCCGTTCCGCCAGGCCGAGTTCGAGATCCTCTACGGCGAGGGCAGCTCGCGCGAAGGCGAGATCATCGAGCTGGGCGTGGCGCAGAACCTGATCGATAAGTCCGGCGCCTGGTACAGCTACAAGGGCGACCGCATCGGCCAGGGCAAGGAGAACGTGCGCCAGTTCCTGCGCGACAACCCGGCCATCGCCAACGAAGTGGACAAGGAACTGCGCGCCCGCCTGCTGGTGAGCACCGGCAAGGGCACGCCCGCGTCCGAGGAAGCGCTCGAGGAAGCCTGATCTGATCGGCATGGCCCGGTCATACTGACCGGGCCATGCCCGATCCGGGCAATCAGGGGCAGGGAACATGCCTAAGCTACGCTGGACTTTTCTCGCGGCTATCGTGCTCGGTGCGGCGGCGGTGCTCGCCACCGCGGCCTTCGACCGGCACGGCGGAGTGTCGGCGCACGTCGATGCCAAGCCGCTGGCGCCGGGCGTGTGGATCTCCGAGCAGATCGCTCCCGAACAGCTGGCTGCGCTGAAGGCGCAAGGGTTCCGGGCGGTGGTGGATCTGCGGCCGGACAACGAAGTCGCCGGACAGCCCTCGGCCAGCACGATGGGCGAGGCGGCGCTGCGGCAAGGCCTGCGCTTCGACTACATCCCGGTCACCCACGGCGAGGTGCCTGCGGGCGCCGTCGAGACCCTGGGCCGCACGCTGGCCCAAGACCACAGCCCGGTCCTGCTGTATTGCCGCAGTGGCCGCCGCGCCGCGCGTACCTGGGCTCTGGCCGAGGCCTCGCGCCCCGGCGGCCTGGACGCCCCGGCGATCTTGAACGCGGTCCACCATGCCGGCCAGGATGCCGGCGACCTGGCGGACCAGATCACGGACCGGATCGCGGCCCGGTCTGCTACGCACTGAGCCAGCCGGAGACGCTCGTATGTCCACTGCCGATGTCGGCCCTGTCGAAGCTCCGCGCCGCGGCCTGGCGGGGCGCCTGTTCGCGCAAGGCTTGGTGGCCGTGATCGGCCTGGCGATCGGCGCCGTGGCCGGTTTCATCGGCGCGCTCTTGCTGGGCCTGATCGGGATCAACTGCTGACGGCGGACAGCGCGCATGCCGAAAGACCGTTCCAACCCCCCTTCCGATAAGAAACCGCCCGAAAAACGGGACAAGGCCACGGCCTACGCCAAGGGTCTGGGCATGCTCGCGCGCCGCGAACACTCCCGCCGCGAGCTGGGCCGCAAGCTGCGCCAGGGCGGCTATGAGGCCGATGAGGCCGTCGAGGCGCTCGATCGCCTGGGCGCGCAGCATTACCAGGACGACGAGCGCTTCGGCGAGATGCTGGTGCGCAGCCGCGCAGCCCAAGGCTATGGCCCCGCGCGCCTGCGCGCCGAGCTGAAGAGCCATGGCCTGTCCGATGCGCGCATCCGCGCGCTGCTGGATGCCGCGGAGATGGACTGGGCCGCATCCGCCGCCGCGCAGCTGCGCCGCCGCTACGGCGGCAAGCCGGCCGCGGATCCGGCCGAAAAGCAGAAGCGGGCTCAGTTTCTCTTGCGTCGGGGCTTTGCCGCCGCCACAGTAAGAGGTCTTACCCACGCCGAAGTGGACGAGCTGGCCGACGAAAGCGATTGATCGTACGGCCGCGTCGCGGCGTGGCCTCCCCGGCGCCCCATACCGACGATCCGCACGCAATGAAGACGGCCGATATCCGCTCCACCTTCCTCGAATATTTCCGCTCCAAGGATCACACCATCGTGCCGTCCAGCTCGCTGGTGCCGGCCAGCGACCCGACCCTGCTGTTCACCAACTCGGGCATGGTGCAGTTCAAGAACGTGTTCCTGGGCAGCGAGAAGCTGCCGTATGCGCGCGCCGCCGACGTGCAGCGCTGCCTGCGCGCCGGCGGCAAGCACAACGACCTCGACGCGGTCGGCTACACCGCGCGCCATCACACCTTCTTCGAGATGCTCGGCAACTGGTCGTTCGGCGACTACTTCAAGCGCGACGCGATCCGCTACGCCTGGGAGCTGCTGACCGGCGTGTTCAAGCTGCCGGCGGAGAAGCTGTGGGTCACCGTCTATCACACCGATGACGAGGCCTACGCCATCTGGCATCAGGAGATGGGCGTGCCGGCCGAGCGCATCGTGCGCATCGGCGACAACAAGGGCGCGCCGTTCGCCTCCGACAATTTCTGGCAGATGGCCGACACCGGCCCCTGCGGCCCGTGCACCGAGATCTTCTACGACCACGGCGCGGAGATCGCCGGCGGCCCGCCCGGTTCGCCGGACGAGGACGGCGACCGCTACATCGAGATCTGGAACCTGGTGTTCATGCAGTTCGACCGTGCGCCTGACGGCACGCTGTCGCCGCTGCCGGCGCCGTGCGTGGACACCGGCATGGGCCTGGAACGCCTGGCCGCGGTGCTGCAGCACGTGCATTCCAACTACGAGATCGATCTGTTCGCGCACCTGATCAAGGTCGCGGCGCAGCTCACCGCCACGCCGGACCTGGCCAACAAGTCGCTGCGCGTGATCGCCGACCATATCCGCGCCTGTTCCTTCCTGATCGTCGACGGCGTGCTGCCGTCCAACGAAGGCCGCGGCTACGTGCTCCGCCGCATCATCCGCCGCGCGCTGCGGCATGGCTGGATGCTGGGCGTGCGCGGCGACTTCTTCTGGAAGATGGTCAAGCCGCTGGTCGAGGAAATGGGCGAGGCCTATCCGGAACTGGCCGCGAAGCGGGCCTTCGTCGAAGACGCGCTGCGCACCGAGGAACAGCGCTTCGGCGAAACGCTGGAACACGGCATGCGCCTGTTCGACGAAGTGGCGGCGAAGTCCGGCGACAGCATTCCCGGCGCCGATGCGTTCCGCCTCTACGACACCTACGGCTTCCCGGTCGACCTCACCGCCGACATCGCGCGCGAGCGCGGCCTGTCGGTGGACATGGAAGGCTTCGACCGCGCGATGGAAGAACAGAAGGAACGCGGCCGCAAGGGCGGCAGCTTCAAGGCGAAGGGCGGCATGCCGGCCGAGCTGGCCAGCCAGCTCAAGCCCACTGAATTCCTCGGCTATGAAGCCATCTCGGCCAAGGGCTGCCAGGTGGTGGGCATCGTGCGCGATGGCATCCAGCTGGCGGAGCTGGCCCGGGGCGAAGAAGGCCTGGTGATCCTCGACCGCACGCCGTTCTACGCCGAATCCGGCGGCCAGGTCGGCGACACCGGCAGCCTCGCCAATGGCGCCGGCCGCTTCGACGTGGCCGACACGCTCAAGATGGGCGGCGTGTTCTTCGGCCATGCCGGCCGCTGGCAGGGCGCGCAGCCGCTGCGCGCCGGCGACGCGATCGACGCGGTGGTCGACGGCGCGCGCCGCCAGGCCATCGTGCTCAACCATTCCGCCACCCATCTGCTGCACGCCGCGCTGCGCAAGGTGCTGGGCGAACACGTCACGCAGAAGGGTTCGCTGGTGGCGCCGGAGCGCCTGCGCTTCGACTTCGCGCATCTCAAGCCGGTATCGCGCGAAGAGCTCGCGCGCATCGAGGACCTGGTGAACGCCGAGGTGCGCCGCAACGCGGAAGCCGAAGTGCATCAGATGGGTTACAACCAGGCGATCGAGTTCGGCGCGATGGCGCTGTTCGGCGAGAAGTACGGCGACGAAGTGCGCGTACTGCGCATGGGCGAATTCTCCACCGAGCTGTGCGGCGGCACTCATGTTAGCCGCACCGGCGATATCGGCCTGTTCAAGATCGTCAGCGAAGCCGGCGTGGCTTCCGGCGTGCGCCGTATCGAAGCGGTAACCGGCGCCGGCGCGCTTGCCTACGTCACGGACGAAGAGCGTCGTCTTGGGGAATTGTCCCAATTGCTGTCCAGCAGCGGCGAAGAAGTGATCGACAAGCTGCGCCAGCTGCTCGACAAGCAGAAGAAGCTTGAGCGCGAACTCGAATCGGTGCGCGCCAAGGCCGCCGGTTCCGCCACCGCGGATCTGGCTTCTTCGGCGCATGAGATCGATGGCATCAAGGTCGTCGCCGCCAGGCTGGAAGGGCTAGACGCGAAGGCGCTGCGCGACGGCATCGACCAGCTCAAGCAGCAGCTCGCCGACTGCGTGGTGCTGCTGGCCGGCGCCGCAGACGGACGCGTGTCGCTGGTGGCAGGCGTGCACGGCAAGGCGCTGGGCCGCATCAAGGCCGGCGACGTGGTCGCGCACGTGGCGAGCCAGATCGACGGCAAGGGCGGCGGACGTCCGGACATGGCCCAGGGCGGCGGCTCCGACACAGCCGCGCTGCCTGCCTTGCTGGCCGCTTTGCCGGCGTGGATCGGTGCGCGTCTTGGTTGATAAAACCTAGGTGAATAGACCGGACGCCATAGGCGAAGCGCATTGCGCAGCGCGCGGGCGCTCGGCTAGTATCGGTCGAATGTCGGCTACGCGCGTTGTGGCGTAGTCAGCCGGTGGCCGCTCTCGAGCGAGTCGCTGTTGTGCCGGGGAAGGCGGTAGGGCCTTCGATGGACAGTTCGTCGAAACTCGGATGGTGTAGCTCAGGGGTGAGGTTTCACCATCTGCTGGCCTGTGACCACATAGCTTTCATGGAGTGGCAAACATGTTGATTCTGACCCGCAGGGTCGGCGAAACCCTGATGATTGGCGACGAGGTGACCGTCACCGTCCTGGGCGTGAAGGGCAATCAGGTGCGTATCGGCATCAACGCGCCCAAGAACGTAGCCGTGCATCGCGAAGAGATCTATCAGCGGATCCAGAACGAGCACAAAC
>Ga0207640_10000744_pt1 | contig 18732 bp, 22 predicted proteins | sample KBSCornC42_FD_184300 | JGI IMG/M metagenome (GOLD analysis project Ga0207640, IMG submission 184300) | Corn rhizosphere microbial communities from Kellogg Biological Station, Michigan, USA - KBS Corn C4-2 (SPAdes) (version 2) | ecosystem: Host-associated > Plants > Roots > Rhizosphere > Soil ... | reverse complement strand
TCTATTTCGTCATCCCTTCCCTGCCCATGTTCCTGTTGATCCCCATGCTGCTGCGGCGCGGCGTTTCCTTCGCGCCCGCGCTGATCGCGGGTTGCGCGGTCACGATCCTGCTCTATCTCCTGACCGTCGCCATTGCGGCCCGCATGGGCATTCGTCTTTAGGGTGTTACCGATGACCAAGATTACCGTCGCCGCGCTCCAGCTCGCCTTTTCCGACGATCGGGCGGACAATATCGAGATGGTCGCGGGCCATGTGGTCAAGGCGGCGGCGCGCGGCGCGAAGATCGTCCTGCCGCCCGAACTGTTCGAGGGCCACTATTTCTGCAAGGTCGAGGAGGAGGAACTCTTCGCCAGGGCCCTGCCCCTGGACGAGCATCCCGCCGTGCAGGAAATGCGCAAGGTGGCGAAGGCGGAGGGCGTCTACATCCCGGCCAGCTTCTTCGAGCGCGACGGCCATCATCATTACAATTCGCTCGCCATGATCGACGATGAGGGCGAGATCATGGGCGTCTATCGCAAGAGCCACATTCCCGACGGGCCGGGTTATGAGGAGAAATATTATTTCCGCCCCGGCAATAGCGGGTTCAAGGTGTGGAACACGAAATATGGCGTGGTCGGCGTCGGCATCTGCTGGGACCAATGGTATCCCGAAACGGCGCGGGTGATGGCGTTGACGGGGGCGGAGATGCTCTTCTATCCCACCGCCATCGGCTCCGAACCCTATGACGCCGATCTCGACACCAGCCGCATGTGGCGTCGGGCGATGATCGGCCATGCGGTCAGCAACTGCATGCCGGTGATCGCGGCCAATCGCATCGGCGATGAGGATGGCCAGAAATTCTACGGCCACAGCTTCATCACAGACGAATGGGGCGATTTCGCCGCGGAAGCCGACGGCAAGGACAATGGCGCGCTGGTCGCGACGCTGGACCTGGCGCAGGCGCGCCGGCATCGCGCCGGCATGGGTTTCTTCCGCGACCGGCGGCCGGAGCTTTATGCGCGGATCGCGCAGGACATATAGGCTGCGGCGGGTGGCGCGATTTCCTGACCGGCGATCGGTTCCGGCCGAATGGAAATCGGGCTAGCCCGCCGCCAGTTCCACCGCCCTCTCGAACACCGCCTCGAACATGTCGGCGGTCAGGCGGCCCGTGTTCTGATTATAGCGCGAACAATGATAGCTATCGAGGACGATCCTGCCGCTGGGCATGCGATGCTCCGCCAGATGGGCGAAGCGCGCCTTGGGGAGCTTGCCGCCCAGCACCTTCACCACGGACTGGTGCGCGATCTGGCCCAGGGCGACGAAGACCTGCGCATGGGGCAAGGCCGCGACGGCGGGCTTCAGGAAGGCGCGGCAGTTGCGGATTTCATCCGGCAGCGGCTTGTTCTGCGGCGGCAGGCATTTGACGGCATTGAGAATGATGACGTTGCGCAGCGTCAGGCCGTCGTCGGGGCGCGCATCATAGGCGCCCTCGGCAAGCCCGAATTTCCCCAACGTGGCGAACAGCAGGTCGCCGGCATCATCCCCGGTAAAAGGGCGCCCCGTCCGGTTGGCGCCCATCTTGCCGGGCGCAAGTCCGACGACCGCGATCCGGCCGAGCGGATCGCCGAATAGCGGGACCGGCGCGTTCCACCAGCCTGGATGATCGACGCGATTCTGCTCCCGGAGAGCGGCCAGTCGCGGACAAAGCGGGCAATCATGCGGCGCTTCGCTATGCGGGATAGGACTTTTCAGCGTCATGGCGACGGGATAGGCGCTGCTCCATGGCCAAGACAAGCACTCGTCATCTTTACGCCCTCGCCTTGGGATCGAACCGGGCCCTTTCCGCGCGGATGACTCCCGCGCGCCTGCTGGACGAGGCGGTTCGCCGGATCGCGGCGCTTGGCCAGGTTCTCAACGTCGCACCCGTCATGCGGACCCCGCCGATCGGTCCGTCGCGGCGGATCTTCGCCAATGGCGCGCTGCTGGTGGAGAGCCGCCTGCCGCCTGAGGAGATGCTGTCGCAATTGCAGGCGATAGAATGCATGCTTGGCCGGCAGCGGTTCAGACGCTGGGGGCCAAGGCGCCTGGACATCGACATCATTCTCTGGTCCGGCGGTCGCTGGGACAGCAGGTCGCTGCACATACCGCATCCAGCCTTTCGCAGCCGCGATTTCGTGCTGGAACCGCTGCACGCCATTGTGCCTGGATGGCGCGATCCTGTATCGCGGCTTTCGATCCGCCATTTGCGCTTCCGCTTGCGAAAAGCGATTTCTGGAGGTTGACCAGCCGCATCGCCGCCTCTAGTGCGTGCGGACCTCAGGACATGAGGGCCCTTAGCTCAGTCGGTAGAGCAACTGACTTTTAATCAGTAGGTCACTGGTTCGAATCCAGTAGGGCTCACCATTTTATGTAAGAAAAACAGGCGCTTAAGCGCCTGCTTTTTTCAAATGAGGCCTTGGTGCTCCGGGCGAGTACCGAATTAGTACCGAATACAAGAGCGCGGCCTTACGAGGACGCGCTATTGCCCACGACGTTCAGCCGTCCTTCGGTCCACTTCATCAAGTTGCCTGGCCCACCACGCGATTGCCGAATCGAGGACGTCGCGCCCATCTTCACCTTCGTATCTTCCCGATCCCATCGGCCTATAGAGATTTTCGTTCATCCAATGCGGACCGTCCCCTTCCACGCCATCAGGACCCGCAAAAATTGCCATAAGAGGTATCGGCCCCTCGGTCATTGATGTCTGGTATTCATGGACGATGCTGTCTCGTTCCCGCTTGATGAAGTCACGAAATATCACCCCATCATCACCCTTCTTCCATTCCTTATAGAGTTCGGCTGAACTGGCCTTTACAAGCGGGTCCATGAACCCGTCGACCTTGTCGAGCACATCGCCGACCGTGCGGAGCAGGACGAGAGCGAGAACCCAGGCCAAGCGCCATTCTCGGTCATCGACTTCATCTTCCAGCTTCTTCCTGACGGCTGTAATATCCCGTAATACAAGACGAGCTTGAGGAACCGACGTCATAGGAACCTTTCAGGAAGCGGGCCTCCTACTCTATCGTACAGAACGCGGATCGCCAAGAAATGTACGGAGCCGCATCAGAAGTTCGCTTTCCGATTTCATCTCACACTCCCAAACCACCAGAACCTTCCACCCGCTGGTCTCCAACTGGCTTACATGCCTAAGGTCGCGTTCGACATTTTTCTGGAGCTTATCATTCCAATAGGCGGTGTTGGATTTTGGACGTCGGCCGTCAAGGCATTTGACCTCCTCATGCTGATGCCAGAAGCACCCGTGAATCATGATGGCCTTACGGCGCGCCCGAAAGACAACATCCGGCTTGCCAGGCAGGTCTTTTGCATGAAGGCGATAGCGATAGCCTGCTGCGTGCAGCAAACGCCTTACCACCATCTCGGGCTTGGTGTCGCGCGATCGAATGCGACTCATGTTGACCGACCGGCGGGCCGCTGTCACCTTGTCCATCATGGCCTCAAAATCGATAAATAAGACCGGCACCGCTGCCGGAGCTGAAGTGCTTGAACTCCTGAAAAAGCATCCGGATGGGCTTGATGCCAAGCAAATTCGCCAAGCCCTCGGCGGAACCGGCGAGCAAGAACAGCTAATGCGTCGGCTACGTCATCTTCGAAAGCATTATGACATTCCATGCGTCAAAGAGGGCAATCGCAGCGTTTACCGCTACTTGGGTGAGAAGCAGGACGTAAAAACTGATTCCGGTGCCATCTCCGGAAAACAACGCGCGCGCATTCTGAACTTGGCGAAGGGACGCTGTCAAATGTGCGGCCGAACAGTCGAGGGTGATGGGATAAAACTCCAAGTGGACCATAGAGTACCACAGACTTGGGGCGGCTTGACCGTTGACGAAAACCTTTGGGCCATCTGTGTTCAGTGCAACCACGGGAAGCGGGATTTCTTTGCATCTTTCGATCCGAATGAGATGAGCGAGCTTATCGCCATCGAATCGGTTCATGAAAGAATTGCCCGCTTCCTAAAGATGCATGAGGGACAGTGGGTCGATTCTCACCACATTGAAGACATCGCAAACGTTAGGGAACGTCAGGACGACTGGCAAAAGCGTCTCCGCGAATTACGCTATCCAGTGGTCGGAATGGAAATAGAAACCGGGCGCTATAAAACCCCCGAAGGTTTCATCCGCAGCAGATACAAACTCACGAAGTGGGTTGACCTGCCACCCGACCACCAACAGCTCATTCGCGGATGGGACAATAAAAAGAAGAAGCCTCAGCTCAAGCTACAGCTAGGGATCGCCTGACGCTAATCGCCTTTTTAAGTTCCGCCGCTACTGCTGCTGCAACTGGCGGTGGAAAGGCATTCCCGACCTGCCTGTACGCGGCGGTCTTACGACCTGCAATTTTCCATTCTTTGGGGAAACCCTGGAGCAAAGCAGCCATCGGGACGGTAAGGCGCGGCATACCTACGAAATCTGCCTCAGGCGGCGCATCTGCCAGAGTGTGGCCATTCACGCCAAGCGACGCCCATGCCCGCTTTGCCCTTGTGGGACCCAAATCAGGCCCACCATGTTTCTTCGAGCCACCTACGAGTGTCGGCGCAATATCATTGGCCCGGTCCCGCCACTGGGCAGCGCCCTTCCAGCCGCCTGCGGCCATGTGTTTGTAAAGCGTCTGCCCCACGGTTTTCGGGTTAACGCGATTTGCAGCGGGCCATTTGAAATGATCGGTAAAATCTTCCCGCGTAGCCACAATCACCACGCGAGGACGCAACTGAGGCACGCCAAAATCGGACGCATTCAGAAGGCGCCAATCGGCGTCGTAACCGAGCTTCTTGAGCTGCTTTTTAAGATGAAGCCGGTAATCCTCGAATACGGCGTCCAAGAAACCCCGCACATTCTCCAGCATCACGGCCTTTGGTCGAACCGCATCAACGATGTCGATCGCGTCTGGGAACAGGTTTCTCTCATCGAGCGCGCCGAGTTGCTTTCCTGCGATGGAAAACGGAGGACAAGGCACCCCACCGGCGACGAGTTCAACCCCTGCATAGTCCTTCGCCCGATCCTTAAAAATGCGAAGATCATCCTCGATCACGTTCCAAGTCGGCCGATTAAGCCGAAGCGTTTCGCAACAATGCCGATCGATCTCGACCAGTGCCTCGTGCTCGAAACCGGCTTTTTCCAACCCGATGGCCTGGCCGCCTGCACCTGCGCAAAGCTCCAGTGAGCGCATCGTCGTCCCCCTTCAACAAAATGTTCACTATTCGTTCTCAATGCACAAAGACGCAATGAGGTTCAACGTCTTAAATACGACCAGCTCGATTTCGTAAAGAACGAAGGCAGAGGAACCGGCCAGCCGATCTCATATGTCGATGAACAGCTATCGAGGGAACGGTAATTTTTACGTCGGCCACAACCTTGCGTCGCGGCCTTAATTATATTCGAACAGTCTCGACGGATGCAGGGCCAAGGAAGCTGCCAACCGCCCGACCACGCTGATAGATGGATTGCGCCGCCCCGCCTCGATCCCACGCAGGTAGGTCACGTCGATCTCGGCGTCATGGGCGAGCTGCTCTTGGGTGAGTCCCCGCTCAGCCCGCAGCCTTCGCACATTCGCGCCGACGATCTTGCCCCAATCCATGGGTTTACAAGAGCGGCCACTTCGCGGCACGGTCGAGGGACTATAGTCCCTATTCTAAGGGACTGAGGGAGGGACGATTGAATAAGATCATAGGGATAGCTGCAATTCCCGCAGCGGTGCTGATTGTCGCAGCGCCGACCGCAGCCATGGCTAAGAGCAAGCCAAGGGAGGTTTGGAGCGTCACCCGCTCATCCGATCCGATCACCGGCTCCGCAAGTTGCGTCGTCACCGCGTATGACACGGCAGCGGGCATGAAATTCTCCCGAATGGGCTTCCTGTACCCCATCGTAGAGAACAACCCTAAGCTGGGCCTGCTTGTCGGTGTCAGTTCTGGCGGGCGCTACCGGCTGCCGACCGGCGACATCCTGTGGCGCGTTGATGACAATCCGCACCGCGAGCTTAAGGCCAAGGACAACCCCGCCACAGAGGGTGCCAGTTTCGGCGCGGCCTTCAAAACGGGGAACGAAGCGACCGACAGACAGGTCGAAGGCGTCATGGCGCAGACAGCGCAGCTTACCGCGTCGCTGACGGCAACCAGCACCGTAGCGAGTGGCGACAAGGCCCGCGAGATGCTTGCGGAGATGGTCGCCGGTAGCTCGCTAATCTACCGACAGGAAGCTGCATCGCCAGCCTTCGGCCTGCCCAGCGCCCGCACCGCCGAGGTTGGGCAATACACGAACAAGGGGCAGGAGCCGTTTTTCATCGACGCGTCCTTTCATCGCGGACTCGCGGAGTGCGGGATCACCCCACCGTCACCAATCCAATAGAGACTATATTCCCTGTTTTTGATTGACACACGATCTTGGCGCGGCAGTGTCGCGCCATGATTGATTTTTGGGCTTCAGAGCACTCGGTACTCCGCGAAAAGGTGTTGGAGCATGCCCTCCTCACCGAATTGTCCAAGGCCATCCTGTTTGACCATGGCGTAACCCTTGAGGTCTTGCGGCCGGAGTTTGACGCAAACGGCTATGATCTTGTCATCGAAGCGAATGGCATTTTGCGGCACGTCCAGCTGAAGGCGATGCGTAAAGGTGGAAAGCGCGCTCATGTCGACATCTCGCTTGCGCTCGCCGACAAACCCGGCGGTTGCGTCGTCTGGTTCACAGTCGACACCGAAAACCTTGTCATGGGGCCATTCCTATGGCTGGGTGGAAAGCCCGGCGCGCCCTTGCCCGATCTAGGCGACAGGGTCACACGCCACACAAGGGCTAACGCTAATGGCGAGAAAGCCGAGCGGGCGGGTCACCGACGTGTGCCGGTCGCCAGATTCACCAAGTTGGAAACGATCCAAGATTTGACCATGGCCATGTTCGGCGAACCGGCCGCGCTCCCGAAGATCCGTTCACATGCTATGAACGGTGCCATGACGGAAAATAGAAACGAATACGAAGGCCCGGTCGGCGTGGCTGAACCTCTCGTCGGATTGGACGCGCCGCGTCAGGTCATCCGATATGAACGACGGGGCAGCAAAATCTCGGCGACCTGGATTGCGCCATCCGGCGCCCTCACCACGGGAGAGGTTCCCCTGTTTACCCAAGGGGACGGGTTCTACGATGTTTTTGGGCAGTTTATGGGCGACGGGCCAAGCCTATAAATGAAACAGGGGAAGCGGCTAGGAAGGCCACTTCCCCTGCTCCTATTAATCCACGGCGCGTGCCGCCTCAGCTCGGGCGACCGAGCAGTCCGCATTCGCATCTCCAGTTTCAACTTCTTCAGCGAGATCGAGCAAGCCGATCATGGCCTGAGCCTCACGCCGTGCAAGCTTGAGCTGTTCATCCCAATATACATCCTCTGGCCAAACTTCCGTCCTGATCCAGACGCGCTTAGCCGACTCCCCGAAATCGATCACGGCGCGATCCGGCTTGTAGCCGTGTCGCTTCAGTGCCGCGACGCATTCCTCCTGCTGCATCCTGCCGAAGGTTTCATGGCCTCTGCCTGTCATGTAGATATACAGCGTCAACGGCGTCAGGATTTGCTCGCCCGCCATCGCCTTCCGGAAGAGGTCATCGCGCCCCTTTAATGTCATCGGGATACTCTGACTATTCTCCAGCACCTCCAAGGCGCGCAACCGCTCGCGAGTCTTAGGCTTCATCGTCATCCTCCTCCGCATAAAGGGCTTCGGCCTGCTGCTGCCGCAGGGCCTGCTCGATCATGTTCGTCCCATCCGTTCGGCCGGTCTCGAACTCGCGGTCGAGGCGCACCATGCCGATGGCCATCGCCTCGACCTCATCAAGTGCCTTGCTGATTTCACGCCACTCGTCCCCCACGAGGGAATCCGCCAATTCGTTGACGTCGAACGGCCGCTTGTCGGGCGCCATGGAAAACACCCGCGAAGCCAAGGCCGCGCCGAGATCCTTGTCGCCAGTCGCCGCCGCCAGTTCTGCGAGAGAAAGCAGCTCCGCCGGACCGGAAAGCTCGATCTGCTGCATGATGCGGCTGCGCTTCTCACTACCGATGGTGTATCGGGCGAGCATCTGCGCGGGAGAACGATAGTGGGGCTTGGCGGCGAGTGCGGTCGCGCGCAGCTCCGCTGCCGAACGCACGAGCGTTGTACGCGCGTCGGCGGTCTGCTGCTTCAAGTCGCCGCGAAAGGCGGCGAGGCTGCGATTCATAGCGGCATCCCGCGCCGGAGCGGGCAGGTCTTTAAGATGGTCGTTGAGAGTGGCGCGACGGAGTTCAACCTTCGCCGTAGCAGCGTCGATCAAGCTGCCCAACTGCTTGCGGCTATTCTGCGCCCTATCGCGCAAAGTGCGGACGTCACCAGCCGTCAACCATGACGTCCCCAGGCGTAACTTCTTCGCCATTCCATATCCTTTCATCGATCGCATGCGCGACGGATCAAGGACTGGTCTGCCAGGATCATCCTGATTTGGTCCCGCCATCGCGGATCGATGAACCCATTTGGTTCATCTCACGAATTGGGTTTAGGTTGGCAAAAGGCGGTTCGGAGACCAGCAAACAGCCTCCGCCAACGCCTGAGGTGCGCAAAACCGCCAGGCATTGGAGGATGCATCACCACCTGTATCAACTGACCCTGGTATAGCGGCCCTTGATCCAGCTCTCGACGGTCGATCGGTTGCAGACCTCAATCAAACCCTCCAGCACCATCGCATCAGACCCACAGGCAGCCCGGGCTTCTCGGGCGGCTGAGGCCAGCCAAACGAATGACGCTACCGAACCGGCGGGGATCAACCCCCGCCGAGCCAGTCGAGAGTAAAGCCTGCGGTCATGCGCCACCATGGCCTTGCGCATTTCAGGCGACCTTCTTCATGAACTGGCTGAGAATCTGGATGCCTCCACTCCGGCCCGCAGCATGCATCCAGCCGTTGAACGCCGGGGCAAGGTCCACGTCCTCCCCGTCAATAAAGCGCAGCGCGGTGATCGCCAGATTGAGCATCTCGGCATCCACTCCATCGGCGCCATTCTTGCGCAGGAGCAGTTCCGCTTCAGCGCGCTGCCAGAACTTCTTGAGCCGCTGCCCGCTTAGGTTAACAAACAGGCTGCCGCCCTTCTGGTCCTGACCAACATAGTGCGCGCTGAGCAGAATATCATGCTCCTCCTGCGCGTCCCCAACCACGAGGTAGAAGGTCTTCGCTTCATCATCCTCCATAATCGCTACGTTCATCTCACCCAGATCCCTGTAATCCCCGAGCAACGGATCAGTACCGCTGACATCGGCGCTACGGGCGAACGCGAGATCACAGAGGGGAGACAGATCCTCGCCCTTTACCTCAGCAATGAACTTCACAGCCCCGCGGATCGTCAAGCTAATCTCAATGGGTTCGAACGTGACCGTCTCGTCACCCATGTCCATGTTGATCGTCTTCATCTTGCGTGTCCTTCCCTCATCGGCTAATTGCATCACAGTGATGCAACGTGAGGGAGTAGCTATGTGATGCAAAGTGATGCGTCAAGAGGCAAAATGATGAAAAGAATCACGGTCAGCCTCAGAGAGGATCAGTATGCCGGGTTGGAGGAGGTCGCCGAAGATCTGGGCATGAACCTGTCCGACGCTGCGCGCGAGGCCATCAACAGCTATCTGCTGCAAGAGCATTGGGGGCGGACGATCGGAGAGCTAGCCAAAGCCGAAATTAGGAACGGGGCTACAAACCAAGAAGTTTTGGACAAGGTGATTGAGCGCTTCCCACATGCGCAGACCACACGCGAGTCGATAGCTTGGTATCGGTCAAGACTGCGGAGGGACGACCCGGAAGTGCCAACTGACAGGGAGGCCGCCGCGGCACGCTAAAAAACCCGCTGCGTCCAGCGCGGCCGTTCAAAGATTACGCCGTACCGGATGGCGTCGGCTCCGTGATCGGGTCCGTCGCTATCCAAATCCTCAATGTCCCGTTGATCGCGCGCCAAGACTGGCAGCGTGGCCCACGCATAGGAACATAGGGTCGAGATGTAGAGGCCGGGCGCATCAGCCGTGCCCGCCTGACTGAGCATGGTGCGCATTCTCTCCCAGCCTGACCGCCGCGATCCCTTTCCAGCGGGTTCGAACCAAACGCCAGCTTGGCTGAACTCGTCGGCGATGGTTGCGGCGGTGTAACCCCTTGCTTTCGCGAAACAGGCATCGTCGGCGCAGCCCGTCGGCTCCACACTCCACCGGGCGCACATCTGGATGACGGCCTCGGCCAGTCGCGGTACCGTCCAGCCGAGGCCCTCCGTCAGCTTGTTTGGCCGATTGGTGGCCAGTTCATCGACCACGATTATCGACCCGCGCGGATACCATTCTCCATCCGGGCCGCTAGCGCCAGGGGAGCGCGCCATGAGATAGGTGGCGGATGGCGAGGATGTGCCGAAGTCATGAGCCAACCAGGTTTCCCATCCCACCGGGATCTCCGGCCATGGCTGCGTCTTGCAGCGCACTGGGTCAAGGCACCCAGCGAAGAAGGCGCCGCGTGCGACCGACCAGTCGCCTTCAGTCCAAGCGCGCAGCAGGTCTTCATCCCCAGCGCAGGCAGCGCGGAGCTGGCGCAGATAATCGGCGTGATCCAGGTGCGGGTTATCCCGAAAGGTGGAATTAGCCTGGACGCACCATCCGCCATGCTCCAATTGGAACGGCGCCCACTGCTTCGACGGCAGCACATACCGCGACGCCACCCACTGGTGCCCGACGTTGCCAGGGTTGGCCGCATAGATCGTTCGGAGCGGGATGCCCTGAGGGCCGCGCAGATTGCTGCGCAGCATGTCGATCACGAACGGGTCCGCCCATTGCGTCAATTCGTCCACGACAATCAGCGTGAACGATCGACCCTGGACCTTGTCATAATCCTTCGGCCCGTCGATCTGGGCAAGCTCGACATAGCCATATGGCAGACGCCAGACATGCTCCTGACTGTTGTACGACGCGCGAGTCCCATATGCCTGGGAGAAGATGCCGCGCAGGACCAATTCAAAGTCCGCCAGGCCTTTGTACGACTTGCGGACGAACAGGACGCGCGCCTTTTCACGATAGAGTTCCAGGTGCCGCAGGATGAGCAGGCTGATATTGTGCGACTTGCCGCCGCCGCGCCCGCCGCCCAGAAACAGGTCAACCATCTCGGGGACGGCCATAACTTTCGCTTGGAAGGGCGTCGGCTCGATGATTTCGACCTCACGCATCGGACACGCCCACCGCGATCATGCGCTGATATTCCTCCAGCGAGGCGGTCGGGCCCGGCAGATTGATCTGGATGGCCACCCTGTTGTCATCGCCGCCATTCACGGCGCCGTGGTCGCGGTAGCCGTGACGGGTCTTGAGCGCGAACATGAGGGCGGTGAGGTCACCATCCTTGGCCTTTTCGATCAGCACATTCCGAAGCTCGATCTCTTCCATCGCAAGGACTTCGGACAGGGCGGAGGCAATTTCCTCATCCTCCGCTTTCACGCGCATCCATGTGCGGTAGTTGACCCGAAGGGCGCGGGCGATGGAGATTCCGGAAGCACCACGACGGACGGCCCTGATGACCTTTGCCCGCTCCTCGTCGGTCAGCGCAAACTTGTTGCCGCGGCCCCAGCCCGGTACCTTCCCGGCAGGGATTTTGTCGAGGCACGCGCTCGTTTCACGGTGCTCGTTCCGGTGTTTGTCGTTCGCGGCGGCGCTCAATGCCTTGGTTTCCTTAGCGTTCGACCGCTAAGACCCTCCGACTAATTGTCAGTGGGGCTCGAAAACGGCCTGTTCAACGCGCGCACGATGGCCTGTGGATGGCGCTTTTGTTGGCCAGTGTTGCGGGCTCAGCCAAACCAACGGGTCGTGCACCGATCACGCCGCTCCTTCATTCGGCGCACCAGGCGCCAAGGCAGCTGTCCCCGCGGATGCTCCAACTGGAAAGGACCGGCATCTCGGGACACGTGCCCTCTACACCAAGAAAGCGCCCTCAGAATAAGTCAGCAATTCCAATATTTGAGGGCGATGAGGGCACTTAATACACTTACAAAAAGTGATTATTAATTAAGAAGCTGGGGACACTGTCGCATACAGGGGCAGCGGTCCGAGAAATCTGCACTGCGAAATCGGCCCTGATTGCGCCCTCGCGCCCAAAAGGGCAAAAAAGCTAGGTTTCTCTAGGCTTAGAAGCGCCATCACGATGCGCCCTCGCAGAATGCACACGCCCTCACCCGTATGGGAGAGGCGCCGGGTCGCCCCGACGCCTCAGATTTCGCGAGTCCCTATGGTCAGCCAAACAGGCCGTCCGCCCCAATGCGCGCCTCGAACATGCTGCGCGCGTCGGCCAAGGGCGGGATCACCCATCCACGCCCCATGTTCCGATCGAGCTTAACCGCCTGCAGCCCGAAGGACTTACCCGCAGCGGCAAGCGACTTGCTGGTCGCCTTTGCAGAATAGACCCGGTTTCGCTTCAGAAACGCGTCATACTCCTCCCTCAGCCGGTCGCGCTCTTCCTTGAGGGTGATAGGCCCGGCCAACCACTCCGCCTCATCGATCAGCCCCACAGACCCGCGCTCAAGAACCTCCATCCAGAACTTCATCACAGGGTCCAGGCTGAACAGCTTCTGGTCCGCAAGCGCCTGCGTCTGCGGCACGTTGCGCGCCGGGTGCCAGTCGCCGAGGTTCATGGCGAGCAGATCGTGGAGCATCGCGGCGTATCCGCCGTCCTCCATCTGGGCGTTAAGTCGACTAAAGAATGCTGTGTCGTTGCGCCTGGCTTCGGTCACATCAAAGACCGCGAAACGCCTCGCGTCCTTCCCGGCTGGCACTATCCATTCCTCATTGGACGCAAGCATGAGGTGCACAAGGTTGCGGCCCTGGATCACATCCTTGCCCTTTGGCTCGAACGCGATGACCGGCTCGGTGACCAACTGCTTCAGCGTCCCCTCCGCCTCCTTGTTGCCCGGCCACAGCGCCTCGTCCGCGAAGACGAACACGGCCGAGCGCAGGTGGGCATTGAAATTGCCCGCAAGCTGCTTCGGCGAGGATACCGTGATCCCGTGGCGCCCGGCAATTCGCATCAGCGCCCGGCCGAGAGTGCCCTTGCCAGTCCCCTCGTTTCCGCGGAACGCTATGGCAACCTCTGGACGGATGCCGGGCTTCTGCACCATGAATGCCATCCACCGCACCACGAAGTCCGCGTGGTCGGGGTTGCCAGCGCACAGCACCTCTTCGATGAGTTCTCTGCGCATCAGCGACCAATCCCCAATCTTGGGATCTATCGCCCATCCCTGCCAGAGGTTCAGCTTGCGGGTCTTGCGATTGTCGGGGTCGAGAACGATGCCGGGATACTTGCGCATCTTGGGGTGCGCCAGCCATGCGTCGGCTACGCTGACCCGTCGCTTTTGGTCCGGAAGCGTTATCAACTCATTCTCGTGGTAAAAGCGGAACGCCGACCGACTGAGCCGCGTCATGATCGTCCGCGGCGGAATGTATAGGTCATCCACATCCGTCATGTAGATGCTGAAATCTCCATTCTCCAGCACTGCGCAGAACTTCTCATTCATACTGTCAACAAAGGAGACTTCGCTATTGCCCCCAGCTTCCGTAATGACCCGGTCCATCGTCTGATCGTCGAGCGCGTCCGAAAAGTCGTCTTCGGCGCTCGGACGCGGAATGAGGTCGCCCCTACCTGCATCATGGAGCGCCTTGTAAAGCGTCCCAATCTTGCATCCGTCCTCTCGAGCCGCATGCAGGCTGTCCCAGCGACGGCCGATCTGATCGTCATCTGCAGAATACAAGACGTCCGAAGTTGACCACGCGACGAACTCCTCCCGACCTTCACCGGCAGTCGCGTGGTGGCATGCTGCCATGAGCTTGAACCACTTGTCGTGATCGCGAAAATCCTCGGCATTGAGCCCCGTCAGCATCTCGGCAAGCTGCTCGGCGTCAATTTGACCACCTTCGGCCGCCGAGTTCCTCTCTGGCCGCTGGATCAGATTCATCAGCGCCTCTGGCGCAGATGGCACGCCGTCCGCCACCGTGGGTCCGAAATCATCCCACAGATATGGCCTCCGCGTGTCTGGGTGGATCGACCCCGGTGCGACCACCTGCCGACCGTGTGTCTTGAACTCGATGCCGGGATAGGCTGCCAAGCTCTCCTTCACGGGCAGATCGTCTGGCCTGCGCATGTAAACGTGAAGGCCTCCCGACCCCGTCACGACCGTCGGCCAGTCGCCGAAATTGATCCCGAGGTCATCCTGAAGCTGGCGCAGCGGATTGGTACCCGGTGGAAAGTTCCGCGGATCGACGTCAACGACGAGGTCGCACGCCCGCAGGCGCACTCCCACGTTGCGCCCTTCCGACATTGCCTGCACGGCCTCGTCGGAGTCGAGCGGCTGACGGCTGCGCCAGCCCTTGCCAGTCGGAGCCTTGCCGATCTTCCGCCCCTTCGCGTCGGAAGCGTTCCAGGCGTTCAGCGGAATGAGTTCGAACCCGGTGCCCCGGAAGGCGTCGATCTGCTCCGGCTTGAACGAGGGCGCCGTGGGATGCGCGGTGGTGCCATTGTCGTTTCCGAAGCGCCCCATTCCAAGCTCTTCATCATTCTGAACGCCCCCGGAGCCGCTCCCGGGGGCGTTTTCGTTTCCAGACAGGCTCATCGGGCCACCTCCCCGCGCACAAAAGCGTCGAGATCGTCCACGTGGTAGCGGACGAGCTTCTGCTGAATGATGTGGTAGCTCGGCCCCTCGCCACGCGACCGCCAGGTCTTCATGGTGCCGGGAGTGCAGCTGAGATAGGCCGCGGCCGCCTCGCTATCCAGCCAAGGGCTGGACTTATTGGTGTCGAAGGCGCGGCGGACGGCCCCCGTAACAATGTCTTCCATTATCTCGCGCGTCATGCGCAGACTCCTTCTTTGCCCGGTGCGTTACCGCGCCGAGACAGGGGTTGCTTGCATGACCGAACTGTCTGCGTGGCGGTCGCCTGCACGATCAGTTGAGGAGGCGGTTCAGTCGTCGCCAGTGAAGGCCATCCGCTAGGGGATCGGCTCGTCCTCTGTTTCACATCGAAGTTCTGCGACCATGGATAACCCAGGTCACCTTACAATCGGATCAACACTTCGACCCGCAGGTGAAATTTTTTCGGGCGGAGCGACCCGCCCCGCCCGAAACGCTGCCGGTCACCGGCAGACAAGGTCCTCCAGCGCCTGCGCGTGCTGCCGCAGATGCTCGACAAGGTGCTCGGCATGGACATATCCGCCGGAGGCGCCGGGCAGCTTCTGGCCGAGTAGAAGGGCGGACTCAGCGTAAGGAACCCCGCCCGCGATGAACAGGGTGCGGGCGTGGTGACGATACTCGTGCGGGCTCGGCAGACCATCCTCGCGCGGCTCCTCAATGTGGCCCGATGCGCTCGTTGCGGAAGGCCACAGCCATTCGCTGCCGAGCGGAGCGTCGGCTTCCATCCTCGCCCGCAATCGCTCTGTGAGCCTGCTCCCCATCGGGAACAGCATCTGGCCACCCGTCTTCATGTGGCGGAACTTCAGGATGGAACGATCGAGGTCAACGTCATCACGGCGAACCTGGAGCAGCGACGACCTGCGCGCGCCCGTCAGCATCATGGCGATGTGCAGGTCGCGGCGGATCGGCGCGAGTTCCTCAACATCCTTCCGCCATCCATCGAGGTCCAGCGCAGCGACCTGACGGCGCTTCGTTGAAGGCACCCGCAACGCCGCAACCGGATTTCCGCTGATGGTCTCGTCCAGCCTCATGGCGGTATTGATGGCCGCGCGAAGCGTCCGCATCACGCTTGCCGCGGTCGTCTCTCCGTGCTTCCGCTTCAGACTGTCGAAGAGGTCTCGCACTTCCTGCCGTGATATGTCGGTCACGGCCCGGTTTCGGAACTTCGAGAGGTACTGGTCAAGGTGGTAGAGATAGCCCTCCTTCGTGCGCGGGCTGAAGGTCTTTTCCGACAGATGGGCGTCCAGTGCCTGCTTCAAGGTTATCCCGCTCTCGGCAGGGCCTGCTGTAGGATCGACGCCAGACTGTATCTGGCTCATCAGCGCCTTGGCGCGGTTGCGGGCTTCACGCAGCCCGATGCGGTCGCATCGGTCTATCTTTACCCGCACCGTGCGGACATGGCGTCCGTTGCGGCGCACGTCACCTTGGACGGCATAGGTTCTGGTCGAAGCATGGCAGATCACCATCAGCCCCTTCACCTGCTCGTCGCGGTGGATGCCAGATCCCAGGGGAAGATCCCGGATGCGGGCTTCCGTCATATTCAACACGGCCATTTAGGTCTCCGAAAAGTACCGGCCTGAGCACCGAAATCGCGCTCTCTTTGAGCGGCTCAGGTTGACCTAAATGTCGTGAAAACACTGTCCCGCGGACCATGATTGGCCCTGATTTTCTTAGATTTTCCTCTGATTCCTGAACTTTTAATCAGTAGGTCGCTGGTTCGAATCCAGCAGGGCTCACCATCCCGCTGATCTTCCCCGCTGATCTTCGATGTCTCGTCAGTCGACGGCGTGGATCAGCAGTGCTGCGAAGCACCAGATCTCGATTGAAACCAGCAGGCCGAACAATATGCCGAACATGGCATGCGGCTTTAGCGCATCGTCCATCTGCCTTCTCCCTTTCTTTCTGCAAGATGAACAACTTAACCACCGATCTGGTTCCAGTAACGGATCAGCGTGGCATTGTCTGGTTCCATCGCTTGATCGGTTTTGCAGCCTCGTGCTCTATGCGGGCACGGCGTTCTCGCCGCCGGGCTGTCCGGCCGGGATAGGCAGGACGGTTCGCGCAGGAACGTGCACGGTGCCGAAGTCGTGGGGCACATCATCGCCATTGATGAAGACGCTGAAGCCCGAACTGCGGAACCGCATCGCCAGACAGCGGCGGTCAGGCTGCTCCCATTGCGCGACGGTCATCGGCTGGCCCTGCTCGTCCATCCATTCCACGTCGGCTTCGGACAGCCAGTCGGTACGATGCAAGTCCGGCGTCGCTGCGCGCAGGGCTGCAAGGGCGAAGGCATGTGCCTCGATCTCCCGGTCCCGTCCCTGCCAATCGATCCAGCCGGTCGCATTATCCTGAGCATAGGCATTGTTGTTGCCATGCTGCGTCCGTCCGAACTCGTCACCGGCGGTCAGCATGATCGCGCCGCGCGAACAGAACAGCGTGCCGAGCAGCGCCATGATGTCGCGTCGCCGCGCGGCCCGGACGTCCGGATCGGCGCTCTCCCCCTCGGCCCCGTTGTTCCAGCTGAAATTCTCGCCATGGCCGTCGCGGTTCTGTTCGCCATTGGCTTCATTGTGGCGATGTTCATAGGCAGTCACATCCGCCAGCGTGAAGCCGTCATGGGCAGCCAGTAAATTGACGGTGCGCGTTGCCGGAGCGGCGTGGAATATGTCGGACGATCCCGCAAGCCGCGTCGCCAGTGCGCCGATCATGCCGTCATCGCCGCGCCAGAAGCGCCGCAGATCGTCCCGATAGCGATCATTCCATTCCAGCCAGCCCTCCCCGAACCGACCGAGTTGATAACCGCCCGGTCCGATGTCCCACGGTTCAGCGACAAGGATGCGGTCGGAGAGGAGCGGATCGCCGCGCATCGCCGCCAGCAAGGGCGCGTCGCTGTCGAAACCCACAGGCAGGCGCCCAAGAGCGGGAGCAAGGTCGAAGCGAAAGCCGTCCACCCCCGCCGCGGTGACGAAATGGCGCAGCGAATCCAGGATCAGACGCTGCGCGACGGGATGGTTGCAGTCGATGCTGTTCCCCGTGCCCGTATCGTTGATCAGGCGGCCGTCCGGTTCGTGCCGGAAATAGCTGCGCGCATCCAGGCCCCTGAGTGACAGGGTAGGCCCCTGGCGATCGCTTTCCCCGTCATGATTATAGACCATGTCCAGGATAACGCCGATCCCCGCGGCATGCAGCGCATCCACCGCACCGCGCAATTCCGCCATGCCGCCGGGCGCCAGCCGAGGATCGAGCGCGAAATAGCTGACCGGGTTATAGCCCCAGGCGTTGCGCAGCCCCAGCGGCCCCAGATGCCGCTCGTCGATCCAGGCATTGATCGGCATCAGTTCGATGGCGGAAACGTGCAGGCGGCGCAGATGCTCTATCACGGCGGGGTGGCCAAGGGCGGCTATGGTGCCGCGCTGCGCCTCCGGAATGTCGGGATGCAGCATGGTGAAGCCGCGCACCTGCACTTCATAGATCAGCCCGCAGGGTGGGAAGATCGGCGGCTTTGGAGCGACCCCGGGCAAGGGCGCGGTCACCACCCCCCTGGGCATCAGGGCCGCTGTGTCCCGGCCTTCGTGGCGCGGTGCGGCCAGCATCGGGTCATAGATGAACGGCCGGTCGATGGCGGTAGCATAGGGATCGAGCAACAGCTTGGCCGGATCGAACCACAGACCAGTATCGGGGTCATAGGGACCGTCGGCACGCAGCCCATAGCGCGCGCCGTCCCCCACGCCGGGCGCATCGACGAACCAGCCCCCGGCATCGTCCCTCGCCATGGGCAGGCGTTGCTCGCGATCCCCGGCGTCGAACAGGCACAGCCAGAGCTGGTGCGCATCGGGGGCATGGACGCGAAAACGGGTTCCACGCACGTGCAAGTCCGGACCCAGCGCCCCAGCGCTCATGCTTTGGTCTGGATCAGCGCGTGGAACAGCGCCGCGTAACGCGCCGCGCTGCGGGTCCAGGAAAAGTCGGCGTGCATGCCGGCACGCTGCATCGCCTGCCATGTCGGCCGCTGCGCAT
>Ga0207640_10000742_pt1 | contig 18753 bp, 14 predicted proteins | sample KBSCornC42_FD_184300 | JGI IMG/M metagenome (GOLD analysis project Ga0207640, IMG submission 184300) | Corn rhizosphere microbial communities from Kellogg Biological Station, Michigan, USA - KBS Corn C4-2 (SPAdes) (version 2) | ecosystem: Host-associated > Plants > Roots > Rhizosphere > Soil ... | reverse complement strand
GGACCCCGGCTAACTTTCTTATAAGGCGCGGTATGCTGACGAAATCAGGGTTCGCTAAAAGAGCGGCGGATAAACTGATATTGCCGAAAACTGGCACTCAAGCAGCTGGCGGGGAGTTTTTCAACACAATCGGCCCCAAACCTGCCGCTCGTGCAACGGGTTGCACCGCTGTTCTGTAGCAATCCCAGTTGGAAACTCTCCGCTTGTAGAAAAGCTCTTACAGATTAGCGGCTTAGGTCAGCGAAGTTCCGTGGGTGGGATTCGAAGCTACCCGCCTCGCATGAGCAGATTGCGAGGTTTCGAAGACCGACGTTAACCGACCCTAATGCTGACCCTAACGCCAAGACCTCGTGAGTGTGAGATTGGTTCGCGTAAGCCCGCCGGTCCGTCCGGCACACCTCGAGACCGACCCGTAGGCGTCCGTTGCCGTCGTGACCGCGTTATAATCCACCCTTGATCGTCGCATGACGCGCCAAACCTCACCGTCGGGTGGGCAGAACGAAAAACAAGACCCGCGCGGATTTGTCGCCATCGTTGCGCCAGCCGTGCGTCGCGCCGTGCACGACCGCGAAATCGCCCGCTCGCAACACCGCTTCGCCATCCTCGAGAACCAAAACGATTTCGCCCTCGATGACGTAGAAATGGTCGACCGTCGGAGTGGCGTGCATACCGGGGTCGACCTTGCCCGTTCCGGGCGGATAGTCGACCAGCGTCACGGCGTAGCGCGGCTCGCGCATCTGCTGCATGCTGAACGGAACGAAACCTGCCCGCCCCAGGCTTGGCTTTGCAAGCGGCTCCACCGCGGCGAGCCACAAGTTGGTTAGGCCGATGCCAGAGCCATTGTTGGCAGGGATCGTTTCCTCCCGGACCACGTGACTGCCCTGCTCGGCCGACGCCGCAATGACGATGCGGCGGGACAAGCTCGACATCAATTCGCCTCGCAGTTGCACGATCAATAATGAACCCGGATCAGGTTCTCGGTACGGTGCGGATTCGCTCGAGCACATCGAGCCCTTGGCACTTCAGGAAATGGAGGATGTCGATGAACACCCAGTTCTCGGCCAGCTTGTCGCCCTTGCGGCGATAGACGTCGACGACGCGCATCTCGCCCCGGGCGGCCGAGGTCGGCAGCCCGAGGTAGCCGCCGATGTTGTGCATCGATAGGTTCGGCCAGCCGAAGAACCCGCCGTAGTTCCCCTCGGTGACGAAGGCGACGTGGCCATGGAAGACGCGATCATGCAAGTGGGCGCGAAACGGACCGGCGTGCTGTTCGAGATAGCGGTCGATGGTATAGCTGGCGCCGATCCCGGCGGGCCCCCACCAGATCATGTCCCCGGCCCAGTGCTGGCGCAGTTCGTCCTCCCGCCTCGCGTACTTTCCAGGGTCGCCGATGTCGGTGATCATCCGCTTGATCAGCGCGAACGTCGCCTGCCCTTCGTGCTCTTGCTGCTCGGCGAACAGCAGCGCATCGTGAGTCATCGGCCCGGGCTGGACGAGGTGCGCACCCGTCTGCGGCGGCAACGGCGCCAGCCCCGCTTGCAGCATGAGATGGAGGATGTCGCAGAACAGCGCGGTCTCCGCGATGCGGCCGTGTTCCACGCGATGGAACTCGGCAAACCGCAGCATTGCGATCTTGCGGGTGGGCGGAATGCCCAGCCACGGCTTGTCGAACAGGCCCATCAGGTGGCCCATCGTCAGCACCCAAGTGGTTCCGTCGTCCCGCGCATAATTGTCGCCGGCGAGAAAGACGTCGTTGCGGCGCATCACCGGGGCGAACGACGATAGGAACGGCGCCCAGAACGCATCGACGACGGCTTGCGCCCCCTGCTGCTCGTTGAACGGGTGCATTCCGCGCCAGCGGTAGTCGGGAGCGACATGGGCGCTGATGATCTCGGCGGCGTTAGCCGGATCGCCACGCGACATGTCGTCGAGGTAGGCGCAGACCACCGACTTCGCGGCCTGGAGGTGGCTGGGCATCGGATTCACCCCTTGTGCAAGAGAATCTGCTTCCAGATCGCGGTGGTGTCGAACACCACCGTCTCGCGGCGCAGCCCCCGCGGACCGAAATCGGCGTGGCTGAAGCCCATCACGTAGATGTCCGCGCCGCTCGGCGCCCCGAACGCGCCCCAGCCGTCGTGCTTGCCGCGTAGGCCCCAGCGGATCGCCGCGCGGGGCCCGAGCAGCGGGTCCTCGCGCCCGATCTGATGCTCGATGGTGAACTCGGCGGACGGAAGGGCGGCGCGCAACCGCATCCAGAAGCTTTCCGCCGGCCGGTGCGAGCGCGCATCGACCCCGTCTGGATAAGCGAGATGACAGGCGCGGTCGTACTCGCGGGCGATCACCGCAACATCGGCCGACATCAGCGAGCGGAGGAGGTCGGCATAGCGCTTGCCCCAGGCATCGTCGTTTCCGCGTCCGCGATAGGGGCCGGCGACGTCGCGCTCTGGCGTGTAGGGCGCAGCGGCGGACTGCACGCCGCCCTCGCGCTCGATCTGCATCCGGGCGAACTCTTCCGGCTCGATCCCGAGCTGGCGGCAGATCGCGCCCTGGTCCCTCGCCAGCCATTCGTCGTCGATCGTGTTGTTGCGGGCGTGGCAGTCGGCAATCGCCCGGAACGCCAGCTTGCGTTCCGTAGCCGGACCGAACACGCCGGACATCGAATGGGTTGCGGTGCACGATATGCGGTGCGAGCTAAGCATCCCGCTCACGGGTTCGCCGCACCACACGACATCATCGGCAAGCAGGGTGCGGTCAGGGAATTCCGAGAGCGTTGCCAGCGTGCCGGCGATGACGGTTTCGTTACCCCGGGAAATGCCGCCCGGCATTCGCACCACGATGTCGTCGGCGTAGTAATGCCGCAGCGAGCCGATGTCCCGGCCCTCCCAGATCTCCTTGGTGATGCCGATGATATAGTCGGGAAAGTCCTTCCACTTCGGGTCGAATCCGGCCAGCGCCATCGCATTCCCTCTCTGATTAGTTGCGCAGCGGGCGACGGTCGATCGTTTCCGGCAGCATTCGCCAAACGATCGCGCCCAGCGCGAAGCAGACCGCCCCCAACAGCATCGCCGACTTGAGCCCGAACGCTTCGGCGATTTGCCCGGTGACCAGCGGGGAGGTCATCGAGATGATCCGCCCCCAGTTGAAGATCGACATCGCGGTCGAGCGCAAGTGCGCCGGAAACAGTTCGGACATCCACGGGGCCCAGATCACGCCGGCGGAAATCATGAAGCCCCACGAGAACCCGGCCCACTTCAGCGATTCCGCCGACGACAGGACGGTTACGTAAAGCGCGATCGACAGCGCCGCTCCGAGGAACGCCACCGCGCCGGTGCGCCGGCCGAAGCGGTCGCTGAAGCTGCCCCAAAAAAATCCGCCGACCAGCGCACCCCAGAACTGCCACGCCGCCATCGGTCCGTAGACCTCGGCGGTCAAGCCGCGGACGTCCTTGAGGTAGGTCGTCACCCACCCGCCGAACGCCTGGTAGCCGAAGAAGTTGAGCGCAACGAGCGCGAACAGCAACAGCGTCTGGCGCCGCAGCGCCGGCGCGAACAGTTCGACCATCGGCAGCTTGCCCGGCGTAGCGAGCTCGCCCTCGGTGCCCCACGGGATCATCCGGCGGTCGTCGGGGACGAGCCAGAACACCAGTGGGGCCACAGCGAACGGAACAACCGCTCCGGCCCACAACAGAACTCGCCATTGATCAGCGGGAACCCAGCCCACCGCGTAGCCGAGTGCGACGACCGCGAGGTTATAGACTCCGTTGCCGACCGCGGCGAGCTTGCCGCGCAGGACGCTGGGAAACAGCCCCATGTACGTGCCGATAAGCACCGGGAAGATCGCGCCGAGGAAGAAGCCGAGGACGAAGCGTTGCGCGATCAGCACTGGATAGCTGCTGACCAAGGCCCCGGCAGCTCCGGCGACCGCGTATCCGGCAATCACCCAGAACAGCGTCCGCCGCCGCCCGAAGTGGTCGGCCAGCTGCGCCAGGACGAGCGCGCCGACGAGAGCGCCGCTGCTTTGTGCGGTGTAGGCCGAACCGGCCTCGGTCAGCGTCAGCTGCAAGGAGTCACGGATCTGCGGGCGGAGCAGATCGACGGTGTTCCAGGCCCAGCCGTAAAAGAACTCAGCGATCATCAGGAACGCGAACGCCCCCCAGCGCGTGCGCGCCTGGATGTCCTCGGCGCGAGTTCGCAGGCCGGGGGCGGCAGTGCTCATAGCGGCAGGCGTTCGCGTACCTTGGAGCGGTCGACGAAGAACTGCAGGTCGTGAAAGATATCGAGGCCCATCTGGTGGAGGATGTGCGGAATATCGATCGACACCCAGTTGTCGTGAATCTTGCCGTCCTCGTCGAGGCGGTACCAGTCGGCGACGCGCATCTCGACATGGCGACCGGTCGGCGGCAGCCCGAGCCACTCCGAACCAGTGTGGGTCCCGTGCAACGACGGCCAGCCGCCGGTCACCGCATAGAGCCCGTCTCCGAGCCGGATGTAGTGGCCGGGCATGTCCTGCGGCCCGCCCTCCTCGCGCGGCCAGCCGGTGCGGTCGGGAAAGGCCTGCAGAAACAACGCGCCATGGAAATTGCGGAAACCGCGGCGGCCGCGCATCGAGCCGATCCCGGCCGGACCGTACCAGCCCATCTGCTCGTGCCAATGCGGGCTGTGCGAGCCGGGTGCCCGCATCCTGATCTGTTCGGGCGTGAGCAGGTTCATCTGCATGTCGCGGATAATCTGCAGCGAGCGCGCTCCACGCTCCGCGTCGTGCGCGAGTGCGGTGGCGCCGGTGTCGCAGGGCGGGAACGGCCACAGCTCCGACCCGCCGGGTGCGGTTCGCAGCGGATAGTATCCCGCCTGGCGCATCAGATCGAGGATATCGAGCAGGATGTAGGCCTTGGCGATCTTGCCGCCGCGGACGATCGCGTTGAACCCGAAGCTAAGGAACGCCAGCCCGAACGTCGGCGGAATACCGAGGAACGGCGCATCGAACGTGCCCATGACATAGCCCCAGGTGCTGACCATGTCGCGGCCTTCGTATTCGCCGCCGATGACGAAGGCGATCCGCTGCTCATAGTCCGGGAACGATGCGCGCATCGGAGCGAAGAAACGGTCATGCGCAGCGTCGAGCCCATCAACGGTGTTGAAGGGGTGGAAAATCTCAAAGCGGCAGTCCGGATGGCAGAAGCGATCGAGCGCGTTCCGCTCCTCGCCGTTTGCCATCGCCGTTAGAAATTCTGCGGCCAGACGCTTGTTCGTGGCGTGCTGCGACATCGTGCCCTCCCACCGCAGCCTGCGCTGCTTGAACTTGCTTACAGCTGTTGACTGCGTATGCAAACCGGATTTTCTGGACGGATGGCGCCTTTCGCCCGCCTCATAAAAATTTGGATTTGCATTCGCAATCAGTCCGCTGCACCTTCGTTTATCGGGGAGCACGCGTTGTCCGCCAAAGTCGCACCGCATCTGAGCTTCGCACTCAAGGTCGCCTTTGCGCTCGGCACCGCGGCGGAGTCGATCACCTTCATAGGCGCGACGTTCCTGATGATTTTCTACAACCAGGTGCTGGGCTTGCCGCCGGCCGAAGTCGGCGCCGCGCTGTCGGTCGGACTGTTCGTCAACGCGGTGTTCGATCCGCTGGTCGGGTCATGGTCGGATCGCACTCGATCTCGGTTCGGGCGGCGCCACCCGTTCATGTTCGGCGCGATCGTGCCGGTTGCGCTGTGTTTCTACCTGGCGTTCTCGCCGCCAAGCACTCTCGGGCCGACCGGGCTGCTCGTCTGGCTGGCGGTCACTAACACGCTGCTTCTGCAGGTCATGACCATCTTCCACACTCCGCATCTTGCGCTCGGCGGCGAGATGTCGAGCGATTACCTCGAGCGGTCGAGCGTCATGGCGCACAACACCTTCATGATGTTCGTCGGCGACACCGTCGCAACGCTGCTGACGCTGCGGGTGTTTTTCGCGCCGGCGCCGAACCTGCCGAACGGCGCGCTCGATCCGGCGCGTTACCCCGCTTTCGCAATTGCCATCCCGCTCATCGTGGCAGCAATCCTCTTTGCCTCCGCCTGGTGGACCCGCTCCACCATCCCGCTGGTTTCCGCGCCCGCCGCCGGTGCCGGATCGCTCAGCCTGCGCTCGTTCGCGGGCGACGTGCGGCGCGCCCTCGCCAACCGAAATTACCTCGTGCTGCTGTTCGCCCTGCTGTTTTTCTCGCTGATGACCGGGGTCCGCAACGGCTTGGCGCTGTACGTCGGCAGCTACTTCTGGCGGCTCGATAACAATCAGTTGAGCTGGTACGTGCTCGGCAACCTCGGCGGCTATCTGCTCGCGGCGGCGGTGGTCAAGCCGCTGCACGCCCATCTCGACAAGCGCTGGACGGGCTTTCTCGCCGCCGTGGTGTATGCGGTCGTTCCCGCCGTTCCGGTGCTGCTCGGGTACTGGCGCGTCCTCACCCCCGCGACGCCCGGCTTGCTCGCGATCCTCATCGCCTTCCTGGTCTTCCAGCACGCGCCGTACAGCCTTCTGACCACGACCATCCGCTCGGCCCTGGCCGACATCGCCGACGAGAACGAGCTGCGCTTCGGCCTGCGCCAGGAAGGCGTGCTCTATTCGGTGCGGACCTTCTTCCAGCGGATCGACTCCGCACTCGGCACGGCCTTTGCGGGAATGGTTCTGGGGCTGGTGGCCTTCCCCGACAAGGCGCGGCCCGGCGAAGTGCCATGGCCGGTACTCGGCGGCCTGGCGCTCGCTTATGCGGCGGCCACGCTGCCCGGCCTGTTCGCCGCGCTGTTCTACGGAACGATGCGCGTGACCCGCGAGACCTACGAAGCCACGCGCGATGCGCTCGCGGCGGCTGAGGCTAGGCCGCCAGCGCCAGCCCCGGCCGCGGCCAGCGGCGCTTGACCAGCCGCCCGGTGCCGCCGAGCGTCACGTAGGCGGTCTGCAGGTCGGGCCCGCCGAACGCGATGTTGGTGGTGAACGGGTCGTCGGTGGGGACGTGCTCGACCAGCGCGCCATCGGAGGCGATCACGGTGATGCCGGCGTGGCCGATGGTGGCGATGCAGATGTTGCCGCATGCTTCCATCGCCAGGCTGTCGTAAGCCGCCACGCCCGGCGTGGAATAGACGAACCGCCCGCTCATCCCGCGCAAGCCCGGCTGCAGTGCGACCTTGCCCGGGGCTGAAATCTCGTAAGCCCAAAGCCGCGCGGGCGGCGTCTCGCTGACATAGAGCGTTCGCCCATCCGGGCTGATCCCGACCCCATTGGGGTTGTCGAGGGGGAAGATCACCTCGCGGCAACTGCTGCCGTCGGTGGTGGCGTAGAACACGCCGGTGACGCTGCGCTGGCGCGGGGTGCCCTTGCCGTTGTCGGTGAACCAGAACCCGCCCGACGCATCGAACACGATGTCGTTCGGGCCCTTCAGCGGCACCTCGCCGGCGCTGGTGTAGATTTCCTCGACCGTGCCGGTGGCCAGGTCGACGCGCTGGATCGAGCCGCTGCGATAGCTCTCCGGCGTCCCGTGCGGCAGCCGCATGCCATTCCAGTCCCGCCACAGGCAGCCGCCGTTGTTGCACACGTAGAGCATCCCGTCCGGCCCGAAGGCCATGCCGTTCGGACCGCCGCCGGTTTGCACCAGCCGCTCGACCCGGCCATCGTCGTGGACGCGAGTAATCCACCCGGTCTCGATCTCGACCAGCAGCACGCTGCCGTCGGCGCAGGCGACCGGCCCTTCCGGAAAGCCGAGGCCCGCCGCCATCGTGATCCATTCGTCCATGACCGTGCTCCCGTTTGCGGCTCAGACGAAGCCTGACAAAAAGCTCGCGACGTTGTCCCCGAGCTCGGCGACGGCGTAGCCGCCTTCGAGCAGGATAGCCGCCGGGATGCCGCGCGCGGCGATGTCCGCTGCGATCGTGGCGTATTCCGCGGTGGCGATGCGGAAGGCGCAGATCGGATCGCCGGCAAACGTGTCAGCCCCGAAGCTCACAACCATGCAATCCGGGGCAAACCGCGCGATGGCGTCGAGCGCCTGCGACAGCGCGCTGCGGTATTCCACCAGGCCGGTACCCTGCGGCAGCGGCAGGTTGAGCGTCGCGCCCTGCCCCTCGCCCTCGCCGGTTTCGTCGGCATGGCCCCAGAAGAACGGGTAATCCGTGGCCGGCTCGGCATGAAGCGAGGCGTAGAACACGTCCCCCCGCTCCCAGAAGATGTCCTGGGTGCCGTTGCCGTGATGATAATCGACGTCGAGGATGGCGACCCGCGCGCAGCCGCTGGACCGCAGGCGCTGCGCCGCCACCGCCGCCACGTTCAGATAGCAGTAGCCGCCCATGTAATCGGCCCCGGCATGATGCCCTGGCGGCCGGCACAGCCCGAACGCGGCGGGCGCGCCGTCCAGCACCGCAGCCGCTGCGGCCAAGGCGGTCTGCGCGCCGGCATAAGCGGCCGACCATGTGGCGGTGCCGACCGGGGTCGTCGCGTCGAAGCTGAAGCGGCCCAGTAACGCGTCGATCCGCTCCAGCCTCAGCGGCCGGCGCCGCACCACCGGCCAGGCATAGGGCAAAGCTTCGCCGGAGCGCCCGGCGCTCCGCCAGAGATCGTGGGCCGAGCGGAGGAAGTCGAGGTACTCGGCTGTATGAACCGCCGCGATCGGCTCCTGACCGAGGTCTGCAGGCTCCTCCGTATCGCCAAGTGCCCTGAGGACGCTCTCTATCCGTCCGCTATGCTCGCGATACGGCACGAAGCCGCCATTGTGCATCTCGCTGAGCGGATCGTGCTGGGCTTGTCCAGCGTGATAAAACATGCGCATCAGCCGATAGTGCTCGCAACGGCCGGCAAGGCAATGGGCTCAGCTGCCGGCGGCGGCGCGGTTCGGTTCGCCGCCGCCGGTCAACCCGCTCCGCATCAGTAGCGGAAGCTCAGCTTCATGCCGTACGTCCGCGGCGCAGCGAAGGTGCCGCTGAAGCCGCCACCGCTTGCCACCGTGGCGCGCCCAATGACCGCCTCGTTCTCGAGGTTCTCGACGAACGCCTGGAGCGAGAGGTTGTCCTCCTCGTTGGTCCAGGTCAGGCGCAGCTCGGTTTTGGTGTAGGACTTCTGCTTGAAGTTCACCAACGCGCGCGAGAGGATGTAGCCGCCGTTGTAGTACGTCTGCACCTCGGGCGTGAGCGTGCCGTTGCCACCGAGATCGATGTCATAAGCGATGCCGCCGCGGAGGGTGATGTCGGCCTGGTTCTGCACCCGGGTCTTCTTGTTGTAGCCGAGCGCCAGGAACTGCGGCACGCCGCCGACGACGAGCTGCTGCCCATTTGTCCCGAGAACCGGCACGAACAGCTCCGGATTACTGACCGGGTTAGGCAGAATGCCGCCCGAGAAGCCGAGCCGTACCTCGGGACGCGTGGTGCAGGTTCCGCCCGGCGCGACGATGTCGCAGATGCCGTCGTTGGTCACCGCCACGGGGAACGGGTCATCGCGGGCGTGGAGATAGTTCGCCGCAAAGTTGATCCGCAAGCGGTCGGTGGGGCGGGCGAAGATCTCGAGGTCGACGCCGGGCGCTTTGGTCCGCGCCCCGTTGCCCGCCACGGTGATGACGCTGTTCGGCACGTTCGGGTTGGCGAAGCTCGTCTGCACCTGCAGGTTCTTGTATTCGTTGTAGAAGGCCGCCAGCGTCAGGTTGACCCGGCGGTCGAACAGCGAGGCCTTGATACCCGCTTCGTAGGCCGTGACGCTTTCCGTGCCGTAGGGCGGCAGCGAGTTGTCGGGCGTGCCCGGGATCACGCTGTAGCTGAAGCCGCCCGAGTGGCGCCCGGTCGAGTAGCTCGCGTAGAGCAGCGTGTCGTCGTCGAGCTTGTAATCGACCGCGCCGCGATAGGTGAAGTACTTGTATGTCTTCTTGCCGCAGCGCGTGATCAGCGCCTCGGCCACCGTCTGCGCCGGTGCCGTCGACGAAGCATCTGCCGCCGTGAAGCCGTTACAAGTGTGGTTGAAGTCGGTCGTCGGGGCGAACACCAGGTAGGTGCCGGCCGGCGCGAAGCGGTTGCCAAGCGCGGAGGCGAAGTCCTTCTTGTCGACCGTGTAGCGCAAGCCTCCCGTCAAGGTCAGACGGTCGGCGAAGGTGTAGGAGACCTGGCCGTAGCCTGCATAGGCCTTCGTGTGCTGGAACGACAGCGGATTGTAGGCGTCGCTGGCCGGCGCGGTGATCTGCGAACCGATGCTCGGCAGCGTGGTGAAGTTGCTGCCGAAGTACAGTGGCACCTGCCCGTTGGCGAGCGCGCTGGCCGTCGAATAGGTGCGGTTGCGCACGCCCAGGAACATGTCGGGCACCTTGTCGTCGAGGTAGTAAGCGCCGACGACGTAGGTCAGCGGGCTGTCTGGCGTATTCGACAGCAGCTGGAGTTCCTGGCTGAACGACTTGTTCTCGGTGATGAAGTAACCGATGCCGAACGGCGCCGATGTTCCATCGTTGTCACCGCCGCGGTTGGCGCGGAAATCGGTGTAGCCGGTGATCGAGCGCAGCTTGACCGGGCCTACCTCGAGCCCGATCGCCGCAGAGGCCTGGTAGGAATTGACGATGTTGAACCCCGGCGCGTCGTTCAGCGCCTTGTACGGCCCTGGAATGAGGATGCCGATATCGGCCCCATTGATGTCGGGAATGCCGTCGCGGAAGGTCGAGTAGGGCACGAATTGCCCGGTGAACGACCGTCCGTTGAAGCCCTGCGGGAACGTGAAGGTGGCATTGCCGACGTTGAGCGTCCCGCCGGGCGCGACGACCAGGGCAGGATCGATGAACTGGCCGATCGCCTTGGCGTTGAAGGTGTTTCCGCCCGCGTCGTCCTCGTGCCAGTACGAACCCCGGATGATAACTTCGAGACGGCCGTCCATGCTCGGCGGCGACCACCGCAGCGCGCCGCGGATGTATTGCTGGCTCTTGTCGTCGTAATCCGCCGCTGGCGTGGTCAGGCTCTTGATGTAGGCGTCGCGCTTCTCGACGGCACCGGCGAAGCGCGCGGCGAGCCCCGGGGCGATGGGCAGGTTGACGAAGCCGTCGGCCATCAGCCGGCGGTAATTACCGGCAAGCAGGTCGACCCCGCCCTCGACCCGGTCGAACGTCGGCTTGTTGGTGACCAGCGCGATGTTGCCGCCGAAGCTGTTGCGGCCGTACAGCGTGCCTTGCGGGCCCTTCTGGACTTCCACGCGCGCCAAGTCGACGAACGGCACGCTGAGCTGCGAGGTGCGCGACTGGTAGATTTCGTCGATGTAGACGCCGACGCGCGGGTCGGCGTTGCCCTGGATCGATTCGGTGTAGATGCCGCGGATCGCAGGACGCGGGTCGTTGCCCGAGCGGCCGATTTGAAGGCCCGGCGCGATCGATTCGAGACGCGAGGCTTCGGTGATGTCACGGTTGGTGAGCTGTTCGTTGCCGATCGCGACGATCGAGATCGGGACGCTCATCAGCGATTCCTCGCGGCGCTGCGCGGTCACGATGATCTCGCCGGTCGCGGTGGTTTCGGCGTTGTCGTCGGCCGCGGCGGCCGTTGCAGTAGCGTTCGCCTGCGCGCTGGCGGGCGTCGCCCACGTGGCTGCCAACGCACCCAGCAATGCAGGAGGGATGACCGGCGCGGTGCGCCAGAACGCCTTCGATAGTCCGATCGCCATGATCCACCCCTCCCGTCGTGTTGTTCGGACTACTGTGACAATCTTGCAGCCGCAGTCAAGACCCGGCGTTACAGAAAACGCGCTTTGCGACCGACGCGTTGCGATTATGTCGCGATATGGTGCGAATAACGCGGAAATTGTCGCGTCGCTGGCGTTCTCGATGGCCGGTAGGGAGACCACTGGGTTGACTGCGCAAGCAGTTGCTTAGACAAGCGGCAGCGAAGGGAGCGGCGAATGACCGAGAAGAAGCAGCCGGGCGAATTCCAGGGGGAGAAGGCGCTCGTGCGCGCGTTCCACGACGCGCTCGATCGCTCAACCCCGGACACCATCGAGCAGGCGCTCACCGGATTCGTCTCGCCCGACTGGCACTGGCGCGGAATGCATCCGTTCCACGAGCAGCGCGGCGCTGCGGCGGTGGCACGGGTGTTCTGGACCCACTGCGGAACGCGCTCAAGCCGCTTCAGCGCCGCCCCGACATCTTCATTGCCGGCCGCAACGCGATCGACGGCGGCAAGAGCGTCTGGGTTACCGAGATGGGCCACCTGATGGGCCTGTTCGAACGGCCGTGGTTGGGGATCCGCCACACCCTGCGGATTGTCATGCTGCGCTATTGCGAGTTCAACCGGGTCGTCGACGGTAGGATCGTCGAGACGGCCATGTTCTGCGATATCCCGCACCTGATGATGCAGGCGGGGCAGAACCCGTTCCCGCCGCAGACCGGGGCGATGCTGGTCCAGCCGGGGCCGCGGACGCACACGGGCCTGTGCTACGAACCGCAAGACCCGGCGCGCGGCGAGGCGACGCTGGCGGCGATCAATGCAATGCTCAGCAACCCCGGCGCCAAGTTTCACAACAAGGACGAGGCCGCGCGGCTAGCCCGGGTGTGGCACGACGACATGATCTGGTGGGGTCCGGCGGGGATCGGAGCGACCTTCACGATAGAGCGCTATGTGCGCCAGCACAGCATCCCGTTCGACAACGCGCTGTCGGCCGGATACCGCTTCAACGGTCATATCGCCAAGATCGCCGAAGGCGATTTCGGCGGCTTCTTTGGCTGGGCCAACCTGACCCTGCGCAATGCCGGTGGTTACATGGGCATGACTGCCGGACCCGGCGCGGCGGACATGCGGGTGATCGACATGTACCGCGCCGAGGATGGCAAGCTCGCCGAGAACTGGATCTTCATCGACATCCTGCACTACCTGGCGATGCAGGGCCTGGATGTGCTCAAACGCATGGATGCGGTGCAGTCCGGCGGCGGCTAAGCGCCGCCGGACTGCTCCAGCGCCTCAGAACTTACGGCCGACCCTCAGCCCGATGGTCAATGGCTGGATGTAGATGCGGTAGATTTCGCCCACGGGGTCCTGGGTGGTTGGACCGCAATAGTTGATGTTGCAGCGCGCCGCCCGGCTCTGCTGCCCGCGTGCGTCCGTGAGGTTGCGGCCGTAGATTTCGGCGTCCCAATTGCCCCAGGAATAACCGATCGAGGCATCGAGCGTGGTGTAAGCCGGCAGCACCCCAGTCTTGATCAGGTCGCTGGTGGTGATCACCGGGTTGCGGCGCCCGAGGTAAGCCACGGCCCCCTGGACATGCGCGCGCCCTGCCCCCGCGTCCCATTCGTAGCGCGCGGTGGCGTTGCCCTTGAACTTCGGCGTCAGCGGCAGGCGCTGGCCCGAGGGAGCGGTGACCTTGCCGGAGATAATGAACGGCTCGCGCAGCTTTGCGTCGATGTAGGTCGCAGCGGCGGTGAGGGTGAAGCCGGGCGCCGGCCGCCACGCCAAGTCGCCCTCGATCCCCTTCGAGCGCGCCTTGCCGACGTTGGCGATCAGCACGACGCCGCTGCCTCCCGGCGGCTGATAGCTGACCTGAACGTCTTTCCAATCGTCGATGAACGCCGCCGCGTTGAGCGTCAGCCGTCCACCAGCGAAGCTGTTCTTGGTGCCCACCTCATAGTTGAACAGCTTGTCCGCGCCGAACGGCTCCGCGGTCCCGGCCCGGTTGATGCCGCCCGGGCGGAACCCCGTCGAGTAGGTTGCATAGACCATGTTGTCGGGCGTGAAACGGTAGGTCGCGTTGGCGCGGTAGGTGAAGCCGTCGCCCTTCGAGCGCTTGGGCGACACCGTGCCGTCGGCGTTGAGGATGCCGAGGTTGGTGCATGGGCTGCCTGGAACTAGCGCCGGGCCGAGGCCGAACGGCCCGCCGCCTTGCGCGCGGGCGAGGCACTGGCGGACCCCGGTGCCGAAATAGGTCGTGTTGACTCCGAAGAACCCGCCGAGCGTGTTGTTGAACTTGTAGGCGCGGACGCCGCCGGTCAGCAGCAGCTTGTCGGTGATGTCGAAGTCGGCTTGCGCGAAGGCCGCGTAGTCGCGGTCAACCCGGTCTTCCAGCGTCAGCCAAACCTGGCCCGGACGGCCCGGAATCGACAAGCGGTCGGCGAACCCGGGGGTGATGAAGTTCTCCTCATCGCGCTGGAACTGCCGCTGGTAGAACAGCCCCGCCAGAGCGCGGAAGCGGGCGTCTTGCGGCGTGGAGATGCGCAGCTCCTGGCTGAGCTTGTGCAGGCGGAAATGGCGCTCGTCGATTTGCGAAGGGTCGATCAGCTGTCCGGCGTTGTTGACCACCCCGGTGCCCGAGCCGGCAACGAGATCGTAGAAATAGCCGTAGTCAGAATAGTCGTTCTGCGAATCAATCTTCCGGTCCATGTAATATCCGGCGTAAGTGACCTCAAAGTTCGAGATCTTGCCGGTGATCGTCAGCCCGGTCTGGTACCACTTGTCCTCACCGAACTCGGGATAATAGTGCGCGACCTTGAGCTCGCCGACTTTGTCGTCGTCCGACTGGAAGCTGCCATCCCAATTGGTCTTCTGCGCGATCACCGTCGGGGTGACCGTCCAATTGTCGTCGAGATCGATTCCAAGCTGGGCACGCAGGCCGACGATATCGACCGGGTTGTGATCGTCCTCGACCAGCGCATCGTTGCGCTGGGTGATCTTGGAGCTCGGGAAGGTCCGCGACTTGAACACGTTGTCGATGTAACCGCCAGTATGCTCGTACCAGCCAACCACCCGCAGCGCGGCGCGATCCTCGACGATCGGCAGATTGAAGAAGCCCTCGGCCTGTCCGCCGAAATCGCCATGAGCGATCTTGTTGACCTCCAAGTCGACGCGGCCTTCGGTCTTGTTGGGGTCGGGTTTGTTGGTGATGATGCGGACGACGCCGGCTTCGGCGGACGCCCCGTAAAGCGTGCCCTGCGGCCCTGCCAGCGCCTCGACCCGGGCGATGTCGTAAACGTGGATGTCGACCGCGCCGAGGATTGAGGTGATCGGCTGGTCGTCGAGGTAGGAGCCGACGGTGGGCAGCGTCCCCGAGGTGATCAGCCCTCCGCCGGTCGAGATGCCGCGGAACGAAACCGAGTTGTTGCCGGGGATGCCGATGCTGCCCGTGGTGAAGCTGGCGCTGGGCAGGTACGCCATGTAATCGACGAAGTTGCGGACCTGCAGCGCTTCCAGCGTCTTGTTGGTCAGCGCGATGACCGGCGCGGGCACGTCCTGCAGGTTCTCTTCGCGACGTTGCGCGGTAACGATGATCGGCGCCCCGGCGTCTTCGTCAGCTGAAGCATTCGACTCCTGCGCGAGCGCTGGCGTTGCAATCGCAGTCACCAAAGCAGTCGAGCATGACAGCACAACCACGCGGCTGAGATTCCACGTTACCCTCACGGTTTGTTCTCCCTGGATCGCGGCCTATCACCGCGTCGCGACCTTGACGCGCGGGTGATTCATGCCATTCTACGCATTCGAATGCAATAGCGTGCGCTTAGTCTGTGCAGGCGCTTTCCTAATGCTCGACGGCATCGCCCAGCGCCTGCCGCAAGGGCCCGAGCCACTGGTCGTAATGGCGCCACGATTGGTCGGGCGCACGGGCTAGGGGGCGGCGGACCTGCTCCGAGCTGGCGGTCCGCACCGGGCGCGGATTGCGGTGCGGCGCCAGGCACGCCGGCTCGAAGGCGAGCCCGGTATGCGCGAGGATGCGCCTGATCTCCCCCTCGGGGTCGGCCAGGAGTCGCTCGTGGCGGACCTGGAGGACGCGGCCGGGCAGTACCGCGTCGTAGTGCGCCATGAGCTCGGCGTAGTCGCGCCAGTAAAGCCCGATGTCGCGCAAGTCGTAAGTAAAGCCCTGCCCGCGCGAAAAGTGCTGCTTGAACGCGGAGAAACCGTTGGCTAGCGGATGCCGGCGCGCGTCGATGATCGTCGCATTGGGCAGGATCAAATGGATCAGCCCGATATGCGCGAAGTTGTTGGGCATCTTGTCGATGAACCGCGGGCGAGCGGTCTTGCGCTGGACTCGCGTGCCATCGAGGTAGCGTTGACCGAGCGCCCGGCGCTGGTCCGGGGACAGCTCGAGCAGGCGAGCGATATAGCCGCCTTGGTAATGTTCCCCCTCCCCCGCGCTTCCGCGGCCGCCGAGATCGGCCGCGATCGTTCCGATATCTGGCAGCTCCATCGTGCCTTCGACCGCGCTGTGCGAGGCGAGGATTTGCTCGATCAGCGTCGATCCCGCGCGGGGCAGCCCGACGATGAAGATAGGATCGACGGCGTCGTGCCCGCCCGGCGCCAGCCCGGCCAGCGCCTCGCCCGTCAGCAACGCCCGCGAGGCCGCGACGTGGGCCGTCGTTCGCTCCGCCCGATATGGAAGTTCCTCACGGCGCAGGCGATTGCCTTCTGCATAGTGCTCGAAGGACTCCGCATAATCGCCGGCGTCCTCGAGCGCTTTGCCAAGAGCGAAATGCAGGTGGTAGCGGTCGGCTGCGTCGGTCGCATCGGCCAGCGCCTTTCGCATTTGCGCGATGTCGCCAGAACCGAATTGCGCGGTCTTGAGGTTAGCGAGGCTCCACCACGCATCGCCGAAAGTGGGGCGAAGCGCTATCGCCCGGCGGTAAGCGCCGATGCTGTCGGCCTGCCGCCCGATGGTCTTCAACACGTGCGCGCGGCTCACCCACATCGGTGCGTTGTCGGGGAAGGCCGCGAGGATGCGGTCGTAAGCCTGCAGCGCCGCCTCGTACTCGCCGGTGCGAACCAGCACGGCGGCTTGCAGCGCGAGGTGTCCGAGGTCGTGCGGCTCGGCCGCAATCAGCCGCTCGGCTTCGGCGAGCGCGAGGCCGAACTTGCTCTGCCGGTGAAGCACGGTGACGTAGTTGGCGCGGGCGGCGTGGAACTCCGGCGCGAGCTCGAGCGCGCGCGCCAACAGCACTTCGGCGTCGCGATACCGGCCGATGCGCGCGGCGACTTCGGCGAGCATGCGGATCGCGGCGACATCGACCGGGCGCGCGCGAAGCACGGCCTTGAGCCGCCGCTCGGCGACGTCGAGCTGGCCCGCGCCCATTGCGGCGGCGGCGGCAACCAACTCGGGATCGTTCTGCGCTGCGGCGAGCCGCGCGGCCAGCGTCATCCGCGATAAGCCATGGCCATGACCGCAATCTCGTCGAATATGGTCCATTCTTCAACCACGCGCGGACCGTCGAGCCGCAAATGCGAGCTGCCCATCATAAACACCGGCCGGCCGGTCGGCAGGTTGTGCCCGAGCACGCCGCCCCGCGCGCTCGTGCCGGCCAAGACCCAGCGCACCGCGACGATCACGCCATCGGTTTCCTCAGCCCAGCAGACGTGCTCGACGGTCAGTTGGCCGTCGGGGATCGCGGCGAGGACCGCGAGCACGAGGTTGCAGATCGCTGGCAATCCGTGCGCGGTGCGCCCGCCGGCGGAGTGCACGATGGCATGCGGCGCGTAGAATTCGCCGAGACGGTCGAGCCGGCGATCGTTCCACACCCGCTCGAACAGCGCCCTCGCCCACTCCTCCACCGAGCTGGCCCCAACCACGATCGGCGGCGCCGCCCCGGGCGGGATGGCATCCACCCGGTAAGGCTCGGCGATTGGCTTGGCGGCGACCAGCTGCGCTACCGCGTCGAGATCGAGGCCGATCTGGCGGACCATGGCGCCGTTATCGCGGACCAGCCATTCGGTGTGTATCTTGTTCGCCGCGCTGATGCAGTCGGCGGCGAAGCGCAGCGCGTAGCGCCTTCCAGTAGCGGGACCGTAATCGCTCGGCGCGGAATTGGTGGCGAAGCCGAAGCCAAGGTGCGCAGTGTAGAATCCCTGCTCCTCGTCCCCGCTCCAGGCGACGTTGAGGTGGTTGGTGTCGCCGTCGGGCGCGGCGGCGATCCCGGCGATAGTGTTGCGCACCACGGTCTCCGCCCCGCGCACCACGCCGTAGCTGGTGTAGACCGCGCAGTTCGCGTCGTAAGTGTCGCGGATGTAGCCGACCGCTCGATCCTGCCAAATCTCGTCGGTTATCCGCACGATATAGTCGACGATGTCCGTGAAGCGGTCCTCGAAGCCAGCCATCGGCTGGGTGCGTTGGCGGGCCGGCGCTTCGCCGGTCTTGCGGATGCAGCGGACCTCGGGCCGCTCGGGCAGCTCGAAGGGCAGTCCGGAGGGAATCTGGCGCATCGTCAGGCCTCGTTGCGCGCCGGGGCGAGCGCAGCCGCGTCGCGCGCGACCGACGCCTTGAAACCGCCGCGGCGGGTCTCCGGCAACATGAACCACAGCGCCGCGCCGGCGACATAGACGATCGAGGCCAGGCTCATCGACGTGGTCATGCCCAAGTGCTTGGTGGTGTAGGCGGCCAGCAGCGGCGCGCCCAGCGCCATCACGTGGCCGATATGGAACAGCGCGGCGCCGAACGGACGCAGGCGCACCGGAAACAACTCGGCGAACCACGCGCCCCACGCGGTGGTGCACGACATCCCGAAGCCGAAGACGAAGCCGATGATCGACAGCCCGGTCTCGTCGAAACCGGGGCGGACGAAGACCAGGACCATCGCCGCGGCGAGCAGGTAGCCGACCAGCGGCACCTTGCGCCCGAAGCGATCGGCGATCACCGCCCAGAAGAAATTGCCGGCGAACGACCCGGTGCTGGTGAAGGCGACGATCGCCCCCATCGCCGCGGCGCTCATCCCCAGCACGTTTTTTACGTAAAGCGTGACGAAACCCTGGAACAGCTGCCAGGCGTTGAAATCGAGGCCCGAGAGCAGGATGCAACCGGCCATGATCCAGCGCAG
>Ga0207640_10000741_pt1 | contig 18760 bp, 19 predicted proteins | sample KBSCornC42_FD_184300 | JGI IMG/M metagenome (GOLD analysis project Ga0207640, IMG submission 184300) | Corn rhizosphere microbial communities from Kellogg Biological Station, Michigan, USA - KBS Corn C4-2 (SPAdes) (version 2) | ecosystem: Host-associated > Plants > Roots > Rhizosphere > Soil ... | reverse complement strand
CGCCCGATGGTTGCTCGCGACTCGTGCCCCTCACCCCTTGCCCTCTCCCGCACGCGGGAGAGGGGGGGTGATCGTCGCGCTGCGCGCGACAGCGTTATTGATTGAGGCGGGTCCAAAAATAAAACGGAAGTATGTACTTTGCGAAAGTCGGTCCAACCGAACCGCGAAACGGACGAAGCCCGCATTACGCGGGCTTCTTCTTTTTCTGCTTGGGTTTCGGCTGATCCGGCCAGCCTTCGGCCGGGCGCTTCTTCCTCAAGGCATCCCCGACGGCCTTTTTCCAAGGCTTGTTGAGCTTGACGCGCTCAGGTTCTGGGCCAGATTTATTCTTCTGCTTCTGGCTTGCCATCGGCTTCTGGCTTCTGAACGGATCGGCTGATCTTTCGCTTCACAATAGTCAGCCAATCCTCAATGTCCTTGAGGGATTCAACACTCAGAGCGGCCGGCCACTCAATTGTGACGGCCCCTTCTTCGATTGAAAATACGTCTTGACGCATAGATGGGTTGACACTTGATTGATACTGCTTAGACGGCGCGCCGCCGCCTGGGTTCCGCGTGGGTTCCCGTTGTTGCTCGCTTGCAAGGGGATCGTCCTGCATCTCCTGTCCCTGCGCCGTCTGATCATATAACTTCTTGACCCCGGATACCAGTTCCATTGTTTCACGATAGGCACGTATAGGTGCATCCACGGTGGACGGCGAGAACGCCCGCTTGAGCAGGTAAGCCCGCATATTTTCATCACTAGGGACAGTTTCCCCGTACTGTTCATTGAGGTCCGAGAACAGTTGCGGGCTAAAAGCAGCCTTCACGATCAGCTTTGCGCGTTCAACCGAATCCTTCGGGTCAACCAAGATGGTGAGCGCGTCTGAGCTGATCTTGAGCTGCTTCCCTTCATCTAGAAGTAGCCCATACTTCTTGAGCGCGGAGAGCGCCGTTGCGGATGCCCCGTTCATGCCACTGTAGCCTAGAGCCTTTGCCATGACCTCCGGGTCGGCCTTGTGCGTATGCTCCTTGTCGTAGATCTTCCGAGCCGCCTCAATAGCGGAAGGAAGGCTCAAAGACGGGTAATTCGGGCTGCGGACTCGTGCCATGGCGGCGCCTCCTATTTCTACGCAGACGGACGATACAGGATATCCGCGTGTCGCGTCAAGGAGCCGCGATGTTTATGACGTTAGCCGAGATAGTTGACAACCATTTGTCGCGCAGCGAGAATGCCGCTATGGTCGCAAAGGGCACCCGAATGAGGAGAGCGTGAGCCGCTGCATTCCGTCCAACTAGGACGGCGGTGTCGCCGAGTGCAGCGGCCAAAAAGAAGGCCCGGCAAGCTGGCTAGAGCTTCCGGGCCGTGGTGACAAGCCGTCCACCTTGTTGTGTGCCTGCGTGGCGAAACTGGTAAACGCGACGGCTTTGGAAGCCGTTTCCGGGCAGGATTGCGGGTTCGAGTCCCGCCGCAGGTATTCGTATCTTACTTGGCGACTGGGGCTTTGTACACGAGCCGCTTGCCATCAGCGGCCTTGATCGCAGCCGTCGTGCGCTCGCCATCTTCTAGATTGCGGTTGTTGTAGCGAAACTCAAACTCCGCCATATAGCGGTGCAGGTGCTCTTTGCTCACCGCGTGGTAGATGCCATTGATCCCGCGCTTCACGGTGGAGAAGAATCCTTCAATCGTGTTGCTGTGAACGTCGCCACGTACATACTCGCGGGCGCTGTGGCATACGGTCTGGTGTCCACCTGCGAACTCCACGCCAATACCCGTATACGCGCTGTTCTCGTCCGTGATGATGCGGGACGACGGGTGTACATCCTCGCGGATAGCGGCCTTCAAGGTCTTGCCCGTGACGTTCGCAATAGGACGCGTCTTCACCCGACCGCCGCGCTCCACCATCGCTAAAACGCATTGTTTCTTGGTGCCACGTCCGCGCTTGCTGACGCCCTTGTAGCGCGGCTTGCCGCCCACATAGGTTTCGTCCACCTCGACTTCACCGCCAAGAGGTCCAACCACAGAATCCGCCATGGCGAAGCGGATGCGATGAAGCATGAACAAAGCCGACTTATAGCTAAGCCCGGTCTGGCGGTGAATCTCCAAAGCGCTGACGCCCTTCTTCGATGTGGAAGCGCGCCAGAATGCGAAGCACCAGTGGCGAAGCTCGGCGCGGCTATCCTCGAACACGGTGCCGGTCCGAACCGTGAATTGTTGCGACGGATGCTTTTCACGGCAGCGCCAACGGTAATCGGCTTGGCGCTCGCCGGTCTTGCTGTCGCGCATCTGGTATACGTTCAAGCTGCCACAGCGCGGGCAGGCCGTATGCTCGCCCCACCGCTGCTTTTCCATGAACTCGACCGCCGCTTTTTCATCAGCACACGCCAGAGGGATCGCCTCAAGCGTCGGATCGTTCTTCGTGGAGCGGTTTTGAGCTTTAGCCATGACGTTCTCCTACCTTGGAGAACATTATACATGACTAAACCGATTTAGTCAACTATCACGATTACTTGAGAGGCAAAAAAGACCCCGCATTAGCGGGGTCTTTAATGGGTTAGATGGATGTCAGGCGGCTTCGGCGATCTTGCCGCTTTCGATGATATGGGCCTGGAGCGCGTTGATGTACTTGAACTGCTCGCACGCAAGCTCAAGCAGCAAGATCAAGTCTTCACGGCTCATCGGCTCGCTGAGCGAATGTAGCTTGAGAGTGAAGTTTGGTGTGCTCATGGCGTTACCTCCTACCTTTCCTCCGATGCGTCATTGTTTCTGTGTACGCAACTTTCTTAGACAATCTTGATATTCCGCTTCATCACCATTTTTCAACGACACATGTGTACGCCGAATGAGGTGAATGGCTTGTTGACAGTTAAGTAGTTGCATCACCCAATCGGGATTAGCTTGGATTTGCGGACTATTCAGTACCACGCTCACCACTGGCTCGGCTACCTGAACAGCGTTGAGAATTTGGTCGATGTTGGGGTCCGCGAGTGCTTCGAACTTTGCAAACCCGAAACTTCCATCCGCCTTAACTACATGATTGATTGATTTGACAATTTCCTGCCAAAGCTCATGTATCAAGCCATTGATGTGCGCGTCGACATCATCCATCCCTTCCTCCCCCTTTGGAAGCTTCCAGCAAGAGGGCGACGCCTCTCTGGGCCGAACAGTATAGCGTGCTCAAGTGCTCTGTACCACATCCCACAATAGTGTCAAGCCAATTATGTTAAGCAAGTATTGTGCCTAGACGGGTTTCGTCAAATACATACTTCCGAAATAAAATGCCCCGAGAGCCAGGGGGGAGCTCTCGGGGCGGACGAAGCCGAACCTGGGGAGGGGTTCGACTCCGGGGGTTCGCTCAGGGAGGTGAGTGAACCGGGGACGCCGTTGCGTGCGTCCGAAGCGTTAGATGGGGTTGTCCGCGGGAAGTTCAAATTCTTTTTTTGCACGGATTCAGAGATCGTTCACCCGCCGGATCAGGCATGACTTTCGGCACGGTTTGGACGTCCAAACGATGCCGCACGTGACGCGGTCCGCGTGCGCAACCTGTTGTCTCGTCGCGTTGCGCGCGCATTGCCATGAAAAAGCCACAACTGGCGACGCGGTGCTTCAGTTCAACTGGCGGCCGGGGCCGGCTTGTTATCGAATCGTCAAACCGGGGCGTCAATGTGTTTCGCCCCCGTTCCATTCAATACCGCTGTCGCGCATAGCGCGACGATCACTCCCCTCTCCCGTTCATGGGAGCGGGCAAGGGGTGAGGGCTAATGGGCTTCGCCCCAACTCCTTCCAGCCCCGATATCGACCAGCAACGGCACATCGAGTTCCGCCGCACCCTGCATACGTATGCGCACGCCGTCGCGCACCGCGTCCAGCGCGTCTTCGCGGACTTCGAATACCAATTCGTCGTGGACCTGCATCAGCATGTGCGCGTCGTCGCCGCGCTCCAGCAGCCAGCCGTCGATGGCGGCCATCGCCCGCTTGATGATGTCGGCCGCGGTGCCCTGCATCGGCGCATTGATCGCGGCGCGCTCGGCGCCCGCGCGCTGGGCGGCGTTGCGCGAGTGGATGTAGTCCAGGTACAGCCGCCTGCCGAACAGTGTCTCGACGTAGCCTTCGCTTTTGGCCCGCGCGCGCGTCAAATCCATGTACGCCTTCACGCCCGGATAACGTTCGAAGTAGCGCTGCACGTATTCCGCCGCTTCGCCGCGCGGAATGCCCAGCCGCTGCGCCAGCCCGTGCGCGCTCATGCCATACATCAGTCCGAAGTTGATCATCTTCGCGACGCGGCGTTGATCGGCCGTGACCGTGTCGGGCGCCACGCCGAATACCTCGGCGGCCGTGGCGCGGTGCACGTCCTGGTCGTGCCTGAACGCATTCGTCAACCCGGGGTCGCCGGACATGTGCGCCATGATCCGCAGCTCGATCTGCGAATAGTCCGCCGCCAACACGCGCCAACCTTCCGGCGCGATGAAGGCTTCGCGGATGCGCCGGCCTTCCTCAGTGCGCACGGGAATATTCTGCAGGTTCGGATCGGTGGACGACAGGCGCCCCGTCGCGACCGCCGCCTGGTGGTAGCTGGTGTGCACCCGCCCCGTGCGCGGGTTGACCATCTCCGGCAGCTTGTCGCTGTAGGTCGAGCGCAGCTTCGCGAATTGGCGATAGTCGAGGATCATGCGGGGCAGTTCATGTTGTCCGGCGATGGCCTCCAGGGCTTCCTCGTTGGTGGACGGCTGGCCGGTGGGCGTCTTCACCACGATCGGCAACCCGAGCTCATCGAACAACAGTGCCTGCAACTGTTTGGGCGAATCGACGTTGAACTCGCGGCCGGCGATTCGCTGCATTTCGGTTTGCAGCGCATGCATGCGCTTGCCGAGTTCATTGCTTTGACGGCGCAGCGCCGCGATGTCGACCAGCACGCCGCGTTGCTCCATTCGCGCGAGCACCGGCACCAGCGGCATTTCGATCCCGGTGAACACTTTTTCGAGCGACGGCTGTTCCTGGAGCCGCGGCCACAGCGCGTGGTGCAGGCGCAGGGTGACGTCGGCGTCTTCGGCGGAGTAACGGCATGCGGTTTCGATATCGACCTGCGAGAACGAAATCTGTTTGGCCCCCTTGCCGGTGACGTCCTCGTAGTGGATGGTGTCGTGACCCAGCCAGCGCTTGGCCAGCGTGTCCATGTCGTGGCGGTTGGCGGTCGCGTTCAGCACGTACGATTCCAGCATTGTGTCGAAGGCGATCCCGCGCACCTCGATGCCGTAATTCGAAAGGACGTTGCAGTCGTACTTGGCATGCTGGCCGACTTTCGGGCGTTTCGCGTCTTCCAGGATCGGCTGCAATGTGTGCAGGGTTTCAGCGAGGTCGAGTTGCCGCGGCGCGCCCGGATAGTCGTGGCCGACCGGGATGTAGCAGGCCTCGCCGGCCTTGACGGAAAACGACAATCCGACCAATTGCGCACGCATCGGATCCAGCGAAGTGGTTTCGGTATCGAACGCGACGAGTTCGGCTTTGCGCAGTTTTGCCAGCCATGCGTCGAGTTGCTTGCGGGTGGTGACGAGTTCGTAGGTACCAGTCCCAGAAGCACCTCCTTCGTCGTTCCGGACGTCGCGCAGCGGCGATCCGGCATCCAGCCCTTTGTCTGCACTGGTTGCCACGGCGTTGGATTCCCTGTCACGACCTTCGGCCGCCCCCGGAGCGACGACGGATCCCGCATCGCCCCTTGCCGACGGCTGCTTGTCCAGCTCGGCCAGCGCCTGCCGGAACTCGTAGCGCGCATAGAGTTCCCGCAACGCGCCGGCATCGCGCTCGCGCAATTTCAAGTCGCGCGGGCCTTCGTCCAGCCTGACGTCGGTCTTGATGGTTGCGAGCTGCCGCGACAGCGGCAATTGCGGGAGCGCCGCGCGCAGGTTCTCGCCGATCTTGCCGCCGACATCGCCGGCGCGCGCGATCACGTCATCCAGTGAACCGTATTCGTTCAACCATTTCGCCGCCGTCTTGGGGCCGCACTTCGGCACGCCGGGAATGTTGTCGATCGAGTCGCCCATCAAAGCCAGGTAATCGACGATGCGCTCGGGCGGCACGCCGAACTTCTCGACCACGCCCTCGCGATCCAGGCGGCTGCGCGACATGGTGTTGACCAGCGTCACGCGCGGTCCGACCAGTTGTGCGAAATCCTTGTCGCCGGTGGACACTTCCACGTCGATGCCATCCGCTGCGGCACGCGTCGCCAGCGTGCCGATCACGTCGTCGGCCTCCACGCCGGCAACGCGCAGGATCGGAAACCCGAGCGCTTCGACGATCTTCATCATCGGCTCGACCTGCGCGCGCAGGTCGTCCGGCATCGGTTGACGGTTGGCCTTGTATGCGGCGTACAGGTCGTCGCGGAACGTTCGTCCCGGCGCATCCACCACGAATGCGGCGTAGTCCGGTTTTTCGTTCAGCGTCGCGCGCAGCATGTTGACCACGCCGAACAACGCGCCGGTCGGCTCACCGGTGGCATTGCTGAGCGGCGGCAGCGCGTGAAAGGCGCGGTACAGGTAGCTGGAACCATCGATGAGCGTGAGTTTCGCCATGCACGGATTGTCGCATGCACGCCGAACTCACGCGGTGCATGTATGCTGGCGCTGCGAACTGTCGATCCGGGAGATGCATCGTGAAAGTTCTGCCATGGATTGTCGCGAGTGCGTTGCTGCTGGGTCTGCCTGCCGCGCAGGCACAACAGGTGCTGGCGCATGCCTCCTCGGCGCCGCCGCCACCCGGTTCGGCACTCCCGCCGCCCGGAATCGATGACCCTGGTGCCCAGCCACAAGCCGTGCCGCTGCCCAGCACCGGCATACCGCCTTCGGTGGCACCCGCCGGACGGAACGGCGGCCGCGACAGCACCAACGTGACCACACGCACCGACGCCAACGGCGACACCATCGAGGAATATCGCCGTGGTGGGCAGGTGATCATGGTGCGCGTCACGCCCAAACACGGCGTCACCCAGACCTACAAGGTCAACAGCAGCAACGGTAGCCTGGTGCACGATCCGAACCAGGGTCCGGTGTCGCCGGTTTATTACGACATTTACAAGTGGGGCGGCCCGAAGAAGCCGGCCAATGGCAGCAGCGCGCCCGCCCGGGCATCGACGAGCGGCGGGTAGCGTCCAGCAACCATCCATGGTGCTTGGCGCCGGTGCGGCCATCCCTGGCCGCATGTTCGGTGACGCAGCCGATGCCGCCGGCATCGGCCAAGCGCGTCACCTCACCCTCATCCATCCAGTTCGGGATAGCGTCGGAAGATTCCGTCGTTGTTGAACGGAATGCGGCGGGTTGAAGCGAGATAGGCCGCGATGCCGGACCGCGCGGCGATACGGTCGTGCAGCTCGACCGTGTGCGGCAGCGATGTTTCCAATCTCCGCATCGTGCGCGGGAATGCGTAGCGCAGCCCTTCGATGATCTGGAACAGCGACAAGTCGGCGTAGCTCGTCGCGCTTCCGACCAGGGAGCGTTGCCGGCCGCGGGCGTTGTCCGCCAGCACGCGCTCGAAATAACCGAGGAATTTCGGCAGGCGTTCGCGGCGCAGATACCCGCTTCTGCGTTTCGCTTCGTCGCGCTGGTCTTCGTAATACAGGCTGCCTGCGATCGGATGGTGGCTGTCGTGGGTTTCCGCAACCAGATCCGCGATCGTCAGTTGCAGCTGGTGGACCCACAGCCGGCCGCTCTCATCGCGCGGCGTCAAACCGAGGCGCGGTCCGAGGAACAACAGGATGTTCGCGGTCTGCCCGATCAGGCGGCGTCGGGCTTTCAGGAACGGCGGTGCGAACGAGGGGTGGCCCGTCGAAGGATCGTCGAGCATCCGCAGCAGCGCCGCGGTTCCGCCTCCCGAACCCTCCGGCAGCCGCGCGACATCGACGTAATCGGCGCCGGCGTCTTCAAGCGCCAGCCGCACGAATTCGCCGCGGCCCTGGACAGTTGGCCAATAGTAGAGCTCGTATTTCACGGCGGCCAGAGTAGCAGCGGCACGGCGTGGGGCGTTTCAGCAGCTTTTACTTCCCCCTTCGGAACGAAGGGAGATTGAGGGGGATGGCTGTTGCGCTGGTTGCTGCGTCCCCTGCCGTGTCGCGGCCCGCGCTGCGCGCACGTTCGCTTTCGCTCCGCCCTTCGTGCCGAAGGGGGTGAACGCAACGTCAGTGACGAAAATGCCGTGTACCGGTAAACACCATCGCCATGTCGTGCTCGTCCGCGGCGTCGATCACTTCCTGGTCGCGCATCGAGCCGCCGGGCTGGATGACCGCACGTACGCCGGCGCCTGCGGCCATATCCACGTTGTCGCGGAACGGGAAGAACGCGTCCGATGCCATCACGCTGCCCAGCGTCGAAAGTTGCGCGTCGGCGGCTTTCATCGCGGCGATCTTCACGCTGATCACCCGGCTCATCTGGCCCGCGCCGATGCCGACCGTGGCGCCTTCCTTCGCGAACACGATTGCGTTGGACTTCACATACATCGCGACATGCCAGGCGAACAGCAAGTCACGCAGCTGCTCGGCATCGGGTACGCGCTTGCTGACGACTTTCAGGTCCGACAGCATCAAGGTGTCGGCGTCGGAATCCTGCACCAACACGCCGCCACCGACGCTGCGCAACTGACGCTGCACGGTGGCGGCCGATGCCTCGGGCCATTCGCCGGTGGCGAGTGCGCGCACGTTCGGTTTCTTGCGCAACGCTGCCAACGCATCTTCGTCGAATGCAGGCGCCACCAGCACTTCGACGAATTGTCTGGCGAGGATTTGCTTCACCAGCGCGCCGTCGATCGGCCGGTTGAAGGCGATGATGCCGCCGAACGCGGACGTCGCATCGCACGCAAACGCGCGCTCGTACGCGCGCAAGGGATCCGGATCCAGGGCCACGCCGCACGGATTGGCGTGCTTGACGATCACGCACGCGGGCGTCTTGTCGAAGGCCTTCACGCATTCCAGCGCAGTATCGGCATCGACGAAGTTGTTGTACGACATTTCCTTGCCGGTGAGCACGGAAGCGCCCGCGACCGTGCCGGCGGTCGGCCGACCGTCCAGGTACAGCGCCGCGGCCTGGTGCGGATTCTCGCCGTAGCGCATTTCCTGCGCGCGGTGCAGCGCGAGGTGCAGGGTAGGCGGGTACGCCTCGCCGGGTTCGCCATCGGTACTCGTCGCCAGCCAGTCCGCGATCATGCCGTCGTAGCGCGCGGTATGCGCGAACACCTTCGCCGCGAAACGGCGGCGTTGTTCGAACGAAGTGCCGCCGTCGCGCCGCAGCGTTTCGACCAGCTGACCGTAGTCGGCCGGATCGCAGACCACGGCAACGCGCTCGTGGTTCTTGGCGCCCGCGCGCAACATCGCGGGACCGCCGATGTCGATCTGCTCGATCGCGTCTTCGTAAACCACGCCCGCATGTGCGACGGTATGCGCGAACGGATACAGGTTGACGATCAACAGGTCGATTGGCGTGATCGAATGATCCAGCATCACCGCGTCGTCGATGCCGCGCCGGCCCAGCAGGCCGCCATGCACCTTGGGGTGCAGCGTCTTGACGCGGCCGTCCATGATTTCCGGGAAGCCGGTCAGCTCACTGACATCGCGCACCGGAATGCCGGCTTGCCGCAACGCTTTTGCGCTGCCGCCGGTGGAAACGATTTCGATGCCCAGCGCGTGCAGGGCGCCACCGATATCGGTGAGGCCGGTCTTGTCGGAAACACTGAGCAGCGCGCGGCGTGCGGTGATGATGCCCGATCCTGTCATGGAGGTGCGAGATTCCCTGTGTTCAAACGATGCCGAGTTCGCGCAGTTTCTTGCGCAGCGTGGCGCGATGGATGCCCAGCACGTCGGCCGCGCGGCTCTGGTTGCCCTCGCTCCACGCCAGCACTTCGCGCAGCAGCGGCGCTTCGACTTCGCGCAGCAGCCGCGCGTACAGGCCTTCGCGGCAGGGCGTGCCGTTGAGGTCGGCGAGGTAGCGGCGCACGTTCGATGCCATGCATTCGCCCAGCGTCGGATTGCCGATGCGTGGCGATTCAGCCTGGACGGTGGGCACGGAATGCAGGGAGCGGGTATCCACGATCGACCGGAGCTTGGACAAGGCGCGCGTGCCCCGCGGGCCAGCGCGAACGAACGAGTTTAGCAGCGCCGGACAGGCGCGCGTCCAGCGCGTTCATTCGAAACCGAAGTGGAAGGACACCGCGCGCTTGCCTGGATCGGCGACTTCGAAAGCCACCGCCGCGGTCGTGCCCGCGGCGATGCCGGCGCCGCGCCGCGCCGCATCGGGCATGTATTCGACCGGCCGGAAGCGGCGCATCGCGACCACGTTGTTGTCGAGGTCGGTCAGTTCGACCACCACGATCGGCCACGGCTGGCGATACGGCGCGTCGTTGCGGAACGTCGCGGTGATCGCGAGCGCGCCGGCCGCGTCGGGATCGGGGCGGATGTCGCGCGACAGCAATTCGAGTTTCGCGGTATCCCGGATCGGCGGCAGCCGGCAATCGAGTCGCGTGCACACGCGCACGGCTTGCACCTGCGTGGCCGGGTCGCGCACCAGCGCCACGCGACTGGCCCACGCGACCTGCGCCGCCAATGCGAGCGCCAGCACCGCGCAACCGGTCGCCCACAGCCAGTCGCTGCGGCGGATGCGTCGTGGTCGTGGCGGGACGTATACCGGCTCGGCGGCGCTGGCAGGTTCCGCGCCGTTGGGCGGTTCGTCCCGGCGTTCCGTCGATGTGCCGGCTTCTTCGAGCGTGGCTCCGGCATCCGGTGGCCGCCCGTCATCAATGCGAAGCTGGTCTTCCGGCAACCATGAATCGGGATCGGATTCGGCTTCGGCAGGGGCAGGCGGAATGGCGGCGACGATACCGTCCACGGATTCCGCCGGAGCATCGTCCGGAGTGGGCGGCTTGGTCTCGTCGCTCGCCAACGGCTCGTCGGAAGGCGCAATGTCGGCGACGTCCACGTCGGGAACTTCCAATCCCCACGCGTCGGTGAACGGTTCGGATTCGGCCGCTTCGATGTTGGTGGGCGCGGGTACGGGCAGATCGAGCTCGGCGGCTGCCGCGGGAATGATGTCGAGTTCGGCAAAGGTCGTCTGCACTGGCAGGTCGGTGAGTTGCCATGCCGGATCGCTTTGGATAACTTCGGGCGGAATGCCTGCCGCGTCCGCAATCAATGCGCGGGCGCGATCTCCCGAAAGCGCGTCGAGCCATGCCTCGTCTGGTTGCGCCGTCACGGATTGGCCACCCGGCAGTGGCGTCTGCGACGCAGATTTGCGCGAAGGCTTCGCCGCCGCCTGCACGGCTTCCGGCGATACCGCCAACGTCAATATTGGCGCGAGGGCTTCGGGGTCATGTTCAGGCATTGCGGCCTCGGACCCGGCAGGCAAAGTGTCGCTGAGGGTGCGCAGCGCATCGAAGCGTTCCGCGCAATGCCCGCAGCGGACAATGCCGAGCGAGGCCTGCAAGGCATCCTCGCTGATCTCGAAGATCGTGCGGCACTGCGGGCACTGGGTGTACATGCCGCGATTGTAGGCGACTGCGAGAGCGGCGATGTGCTACTTGCGCACGCCGTCGATGCGAATCCAGTCTTCGCGGCGGGTGGCGCCCAGATTCGCGAAGCCGCAGCCGTGATAACGATCCAGCAGTTCGTCTTCCTGTCCGCCCAGAATGCCCGACAGCGCCAGCGGCGCCCCCGGTTTGCAGAGCGATGCAAAATGCGGCGCGAGTTCGCCGAGCGGTCCGGCGAGGATGTTGGCGACGAACACGTCGGCGTGCGCATCCGCCGGCAATGCATCCGGCAAGCAAACCTGCAGGCGGTCCGCGACACCGTTCCGCGCGGCGTTGTCACGCGTGGCGATGAGCGCCTGCGGGTCGTTGTCCACGCCGATCGCGCGCGCGGCGCCGAGTTTCAGTGCGGCGACCGCGAGTACGCCCGAACCGCTGCCGTAATCAATGACGGTTTTATCTTCCAGATCGAGACCGTCCAGCCATTCGAGGCACAGCGCGGTGGTCGGATGCGTGCCGGTGCCGAAGGCGAGGCCGGGATCGAGACGCACGATGGTGGAGTCACGGTCATCCGTCGGCGGTTCGACGTTCCACGGGTAAATCCACAACCGCCGGCCGAAGCGCATCGGCTGGTAGCGATCCATCCATGCGCGTTCCCAATCCTCGTCGGCGACTTCGCGAAAGGCGATGCGATCCGGCGCGAGCTCCGGCAGCGTATCGTGCAGCAGGTGCACGAGGCCACGACGGTCGGCATCGGCTTCGAACAACCCAAGCAATGTGAGTGAAAGCCACAGCGGTGTTTCGCCCACGCCCGGTTCGAAGATGGCGGCTTCGTCAGATGTGTCGGCGTCGGCGTCCATCAGCGTCACCGACAGCGCGCCGAGCTCCTCCAGCGCGGCTTCGGCGCGCGGTTGCTGCGCGGCATCGATCGTGAGTTGGAGTTCGAGCCATGGCATAACAAAGTAAAGGGCAAGTCGCTCGCGCTGCGAGCGACTTCTCGTCTCGTCAGCTTCCCAACCCCATCCCTTTTTCTCTCTGTTCGCGGATGCGTTTTTCGAGGTAATGGATGTTGCGGCCACCATGCTTGAAGCCTGAGTCGGCCATGATGCGCTGCTGCAGCGGCAAGTTGGTCTTGACGCCTTCGATCACGGTTTCGCTGAGCGCGGTGCGCATGCGCGCGATCGCGGTCTTGCGGTCGAAGCCATGCACGATCAGCTTGCCGATCATCGAGTCGTAGTTCGGCGGGATTTTGTAGCCGTCGTACAAATGCGTGTCGATGCGCACGCCCGGGCCGCCCGGTGCCTCGAAGCGTTTCACCGTACCGGGACTTGGCATGAAGGTGTCGGGATCTTCCGCATTGATGCGACACTCGATCGCGTGGCCGTGCGGCTCGATGTCTTCCTGCTTGATCGACAGTGGCTGGCCCGCCGCGATCAGCAACTGCTCGCACACCAGGTCCACGCCGGTGATCAATTCGGTCACCGGGTGTTCGACCTGGATGCGGGTGTTCATCTCGATGAAGTAGAAACGCCCGTCCTGGAACAGGAACTCGAACGTGCCGGCGCCGCGGTAGCCGATGCGGATGCAGGCATCCGTGCAGATCTTGCCGATATCGGCGCGCATTTCAGGCGTGATGCCCGGCGCGGGCGCTTCCTCGACGACCTTCTGGTGGCGGCGTTGCATCGAGCAGTCGCGCTCGCACAAGTGGATGGCGTTGCCCTGGCCGTCCGCCAGCACCTGGATTTCCACATGGCGCGGGTTCTCGAGGAATTTCTCCATGTACACCATGTCGTTGCCGAACGCGGCGCGGGCTTCCGCGCGCGTCGTCGCGATCGCGTTGCCGAGATGCGCTTCGGTATGCACGTCGCGCATGCCGCGTCCGCCGCCGCCACCCGCGGCCTTGATCAGCACCGGGTAGCCGATCTCGCGCGCGATCCGCATGTTGCGTTCGACGTCGTCGTCGAGCGGACCGTCGGAACCCGGTACGCACGGCACGCCGGCCGCTTTCATGGCCTTGATCGCTTCGACCTTGTCGCCCATCATGCGGATGGTTTCGGCGCGCGGACCGACGAACACGAACCCCGATTGCTCGACCTGTTCGGCGAAATCGGCGTTCTCGGAAAGAAACCCGTAACCCGGGTGGATCGCCGAGGCGTCGGTGATTTCCGCCGCGGCGATGATGGCCGGGATGTTGAGGTAGCTCTTCGCTGAAGGTGCCGGGCCGATGCAGATGGATTCGTCCGCCATGCCCACGTGCTTGAGGTTGCTGTCGGCGGTCGAATGCACCGCGACCGTCTTGATGCCCATGGTCTGGCAGGCGCGCAACACGCGCAGCGCGATTTCGCCGCGATTGGCAATGAGGACTTTGTCAAGCATGGGATTCGGGATTCGAGATTCGGGATTGGGAAAAATGAGGGTCCGATGCTCGTGCGCTTCGCGCATCTACTGAGCGGATCAGGGCGTTGAGCCTTGCGAATGTATGATCCAGCAACTCGAATAACGCGGTGTCACTCTCCATGTATCCGATTCGGATCGCAATTTGAAGCTGGGTTTCGAGTTCAGACAAAGAACCTCGTGAGATTGACAAGAAACGCAGGTATTCGGCGCGCGAGCGCGGCGCGGCGCCTTCGGCAATGTTGGACGGCACGCTTACGGCTGAACGTCTCACCTGCATGGTCGGTCCGAAACGTTCGCTATCAGGAAAGCGATGGGAGACTCGATACGTGGCCTCGACGAGATTCATCGCGTCTTGCCAGACATCGAGTCGCTCGTGCGGACGTCGTGACGAATCCCGAATCTCCATTCCCGGATCCCGGCTCCTCAGCCAATCACGAACAACGGTTGATCGAATTCCACGGCCTGGCCGTTCTCGGCCACGATGGCAACCACGGTGCCGGCGACTTCGGCATCGATCTGGTTGAACATCTTCATGGCCTCGATGACCCCCAGCGGGTCGCCGACCCTGACCTGCTGGCCGACCTTGACGAACGGTTCCGCGCCGGGCGAAGCGGCGGCATAGAAAGTGCCGACCATGGGCGAGCGCACGACCGTGCCGGGCGGCAAACCGGGTTCTGTCGACGCGGCGGTCGCGGTGGACGCCGCTGTGGCGGTCGACGCCGGCGCCGAGACGGGTGCGGCCACGACCGGTGCGGGCGCCGCGATCATCTGCGGCGCGATGGCGCCTGCGGTGGGAAAGCGCGACAGGCGCACGACTTCTTCGCCTTCCTTGATCTCCAGTTCGGAGAGGTTCGACTCTTCCAGCAGTTCGATGAGCTTTTTGACTTTTCTGAGATCCATGTCGGTCTCGCTGTATACGTGAAAAGAATCAGGCGCCGGCCAGCCGCTTGATGGCGGCGTCCAGCGCGTAGCGGTAACTGTCCGCGCCGAACCCGGCGACGACGCCCACGGCCAGGTCGGAAAAATACGACTGGTGGCGGAACGCTTCGCGCGCGTGCGGATTGGAAAGATGCACCTCGATGAACGGAATCGCCACGGCGGCCAGTGCGTCGCGCAGCGCCACCGAGGTGTGGGTGAAGGCGGCCGGGTTGATCAGGATGAAGGCGGTCGTGTCGCGCTTGGCCGCCTGCACCCGATCGACCAGTTCGTGCTCGGCATTCGATTGGTGAGTGGTCAGCGTGTGCCCAGCCGCTTCGGCCTGGCGCATCAGCATGGCGTCGATGTCGGCCAGCGTGGTGCGGCCATACACCTCCGGCTCGCGTTCGCCGAGCAGGTTGAGGTTGGGGCCATGGAGGGCCAGAATCTTCGCCACGCTTCAGCAGAGCCTGCCGGGATCGGAAGCCGCGAAGTCTGAACTGTCATTCACGGTTTGTCCAGCGTTGTGCGTTGGATCGCTGGAGTTTGGCGACGTTGGGGTATATTTGTCCGATCATCCATGATCGCGGCTTCGCGCGATGCAAAGACAGGACTTTTGATTTGAGCGGCCTCATGAGGCCACAGCGGCCATCAGAGCCGCCATCCATGGCCAAGGGCTCCGTGGCCTGGCTTTCACGACAGCGGTTTTCTAGGGTTGGACCGCCGCGGCTCGGTGCAGCCAGTCGTCGAGCAATCCTTCATCCAGTGGCCCCAATCTGGTTTCCAGGATGCGCCCGTCGCGGCCGATCAGGACACTGTACGGGAGCAAGCCTGCGGTATCCCCGAAGACGGTCGTGGGCAGCGGATCGGCGTCGATGCCGGTCAGGATCGGATAACCGACAGCCATGCGTTTCAGGAATGTCTCTGCCGATTGCGGTTGTTCCATCGCTACGCCGACGACTTGCATGCCGTCCGCCGCGTGGTCGCGCTGGAATTTCGCCAGCATCGGCATTTCCTTGAGGCACGGCACACACCAGCTGGCCCAGAAGTTCAGCAGCACGGCCTTGCCATGCCACCGTGCGAGGGTGGTGGGGTGGCCTTGCAGGTCGGGCAAGGTGTAGCCGCTGACAGCATCGCCCACCGACAGCGTCTCGACGCCGGCCGGCGCGGGCGGCTGCTCCGGCATCTGGCGCATCCAGCGGTTCTGCAGCCACCAGCCACCGGTGGCGGCAAGGCAGGCGAGGACGAGGATCAGGATCGTGCGACGATCCATCATCGCGCGGCGGATTCCAATGCGGTGCGAACCAGCGATGCCGTCAGCACGGTCGGCAACGCGCGACCCGCGCCACCGCCCCGCGGATAGATCACATACAGCGGCACGCCGGGCGAATGGAACTGCTTGAGGTAAGCGCCGATCTCGGGATCGACGTCGGTCCAGTCGCCCTTCATGTACACCGCGCCGGTTTCCTGCAGCAGCTTCCGGAACCCGCGCGTGTTCAGCACCGCGTATTCGTTGGCTTTGCAGGTGACGCACCAGTCGGCGCCGATGTCCACGAACACGGGCGTGCCCGTGTCACGCAGCGATTGCAGTTTCGCGGCGCTGAAAGCCACGCTGCTGTCATCCGCTGCCGCCGTGCGCACGGGCGGCGCCACGCGCGCGACCGCGTAAAGCGACGCCAGCCCCGCCAGTGCGAGTACCAGCGTGAAAACGTGTCCAACCCTGCGTGCCGGACCGCCGCGGGCATGCCACCAGAACGCCGCGGCCAGCAATACCATTGCCACCAGTACCAACGCCACCGCGTCGGCACCGCGCTGGTGCGCGAGTACCCAAACCAGCCACACCGCCGACAGGTACATCGGGAACGCAAGGATCTGTTTCAGCGTTTCCATCCAGCGGCCGGGTTTCGGCAGCAGCCGCGCCAACGCAGGCACCAACCCGATCAACGTGAGCGGCAGCGCCAGCCCGATGCCCAGCATCAGCATCACCAGCAATTCGTGCGCGGCCGGTGCCACGAACGCGTAGGCCAGCGCCACGCCCATGAACGGTGCAGTACAGGGGCTGGCCACGATCACCGCCAGCACGCCGGTGAAGAAGTGTCCGACCGCACCGCCGCGTCGCGTCAAGCCCGTGCCGACATTGCCGAGGCTGCTGCCGAACTGCACCACGCCCGACATCGACAGCCCCACCGCGAACAGCACGAAGGCCAACACCGCGACGATCAACGGCTGCTGCAGTTGCGTACCCCAGCCGACCGCATGACCGGCGCCACGCAAACCGAGGATCGCGAGGCCGATCGCGAGGAACGTGGCGATCACACCCGCCGCGTAGGCCAGCGCGCCGACGCGCGCACGCTGGCGCGACTCGCCGCTTTCCAGCACGCCGACTGCCTTGATCGCCAGCACCGGCAACACGCATGGCATCAGGTTCAGGATCAGCCCGCCCACGAAGGCCAGCAGCAGCGCGAACGCCAAGCCCATGTTGATCTGGTTTGCGGTCTGCGCGCCGGATTCCGGCGTCGCCGAAGTGGGTGCGGCCGAAGCTGCCGCCAGCGATGCGGTCACCGAGTCGCGCGGCGCGCCGCCATTGATCGCGCTGTCACCGCCCGTCGCGCCCACCGGACCGCCGCCGGACGTCGGCAGGGTGAAGGTTTCGGTATTCGGCGGGTAACAGATCTTGGGTTCGACTTCGTGGCAACCCTGATAGGTCACGGCCACCTTCAGCGTCGCGGGCATGACGCCCGTTGCGCCGTAGGGCAGCGACGCCTCCACCGCGTCGTGATAAATCTCCACGTCGCCGAGATAGGGATCGTGCTCCTTGATGCCCGCGGGGGTTTGCAGGGCACCGGCCGTCACGCCGGCCGTCAGGATCTTGGCGTGGATGCGCCCGCGGTAGAGGTAATAGTGCGGCGCGATGTCGAAGTGCAGGTTGATCGTGCCGGGCTTGGCGATCACCGGCTTCAACGCGAACGCCTGGGTGACCGGCAGCAGGCCGTCGCCGGGACTGGTGCTTTGCGCGAACGCGCCCGTGGCGGCGAGCAGCAATGTCGCCAGCAGGATGAAGCGGGGGAAAAGACGTTCGGATGACATGGCGTTGACCGTAGCATGAGACCGGCGCGGGGCGCGCCGGTTCATCGCAAGTCGCTATTTTCGCAGGCGGGAGCCGGTGCCGCCACTCACGGCTGCGCGGTTTCTTTCACCAGCCAATCCAGATACACCGGAAGGCCAGTGGCGATATCCAGCGCGATCAGTTCCGGCACCTCGTAGGGGTGCAGTTCGATCAGACGCGTGCGCAGCGTGTCAAACCGCTCGTGGGTGGTCTTGATGAGCAGCAGCACTTCGGTGTCTTCGTGGACTTCACCCTGCCAGCGATAGGTCGATCGGATCCCCGGAACCCGGTTCACGCAGGCTGCCAGCCGTTCCTCGACCAGCACGCGGGCGATCCGCTCGGCGGTGTCGGCGTCTGGGCAGGTGGAAAGGCAGAGCAGGGGCATGGACATAGAGCGTAGCGCAGGACATCCCCCCGCCGCTGCGCGGCGACCCCCCTTCGAAACGAAGGGGGATTGAGGGGGATGGCTCTTGAAACCGGACTTTCCGGCCCTACAATTAGCACTCACCGTTGTTGAGTGCTAACAACGTCAACACCCCTTTTCATCCCCAACGCAGCTGGAGTCACCATGAAGCTTCGTCCATTGCACGACCGCGTCATCGTCAAGCGCCTCGAGGCGGAAACCAAGTCCGCCGGCGGCATCGTCATCCCCGACACCGCGACCGAAAAGCCGATCAAGGGCGAAGTGGTCGCCGTGGGTACCGGCAAGATCCAGGAAGACGGCAAGGTCCGCCCGATGGCTGTCAAGGCCGGCGACAAGGTGCTGTTCGGCAAGTATTCCGGCACCGAGGTCAAGGTCGATGGCGAGGAACTGCTCGTCATGCGCGAAGACGATCTGGTCGCCGTGCTCGAAGGCTGAGAGCCGGGAA
>Ga0207640_10000737_pt1 | contig 18841 bp, 6 predicted proteins | sample KBSCornC42_FD_184300 | JGI IMG/M metagenome (GOLD analysis project Ga0207640, IMG submission 184300) | Corn rhizosphere microbial communities from Kellogg Biological Station, Michigan, USA - KBS Corn C4-2 (SPAdes) (version 2) | ecosystem: Host-associated > Plants > Roots > Rhizosphere > Soil ... | reverse complement strand
CGCTTGCACCGCGGAGGAAGCGCCGCTACAGGGCGCCCTCCCCGTGGGCGTGTAGCTCAGTGGTAGAGCACTGTGTTGACATCGCAGGGGTCGCAAGTTCAATCCTTGCCACGCCCACCATCGAAAGCCTCGGGAAACTCCGGTTTCCCGAGGCTTTTGTGTATCGCCTCCACGGGGTTCGATTGGTTCAATTGAACCAAAGGCACAGAGCCAGTCCTGGCTGAGCCTACCAGTCCAACGCCGCGGCAGCGTCTTTCATAAAGCTGGGACTGTAGCGAGCGTATGTCCTCTCGGTGACCCGTGTTGAGGTATGCCCCAGGAACTGCGCGATCTTCTGTATAGGCACGTCAGCCTGCGCCATCCAAACGCCTGCCGTGTGACGAAAAACGTGTGGGGAGCAAGCCACGCCAGAGCGCTTCGACGCTTCGCGGATAGCCGGTATCGTAAACGAGGCGTCAGACGTGGCGGATGGCTGATTTCCCTGGAGCCTGAATTGGCGCCGGGGGGCATGTGGCGCCAAACTGAACCGCCAAGGTCGGTGTAACCTGAGCCGATACGGTCAATGAAGAACCTCGCTCTCGGGGAAATACCCGATCGATTTAGGCGACCAACGCTCCAGGAAGCGCTTGTGGGATTCGAGTTCGCTCGAACCGGCCGCGCCAATTTCGTCGGCATATTCCTTCCAGCGGCGATGCACGCACAACTGCAGCATCTCCTCGGATACCTCCCATGGGCTGGCCTCATGAAGAAGGAAATCAACTACGTCGTTGATGAGCTCGTAGGTACGACAATGTGCTGCGAATTGATTGTTTGAATAGAGCTCCGAAGCGCCGACGCAGATTTCATCCAGTGAGTAGCAGATCAGTTCAAGCCCGAACAAATAGTCGTAAAATTAGTCCATGGAGTCTGACAATTCTTGGTATATATTAACGCGACTTGGCGGTATTGGTTCAATTTATTACTCCTGTTTCGGGAAATGTCCCGTGGCCGGCGAATGCACATCTGCACCGAAATCGGGAAGATCGGCCGAACCGCGTAGCCTAGTTACGTTTTCGCTTCTCGGTGCGCGTCGGCCTGAGCGGGCAGAGGACGTGCCGAGCGAGCCAGACTTCCTCTAGGCGTGGGGCACCTATTTCTTTGCGCGCTGCCGCCCGGGTACTCGCCTCCTCCGTTGCAGCAGTTTTCGATCCGAATTGGATGTATCCGTCGAATTTCGGAATATGTGTCTTGCTAGCGTAACCTATTGCTTCTTATGATGTTGTTGCGCGGCTGTCGCATAGGCGACCCGCCAAGGGGGCATAGGACGCGTTGAGTCCGGGTAGCGAACAATGGGCCGCTGATGTCGGCGACAATAGCGGGCTGATCGCGCTTGCGACGGTGCTGGCGATGCACCGCATCGCGGTCGATCCCGACCAGTTGCGGCATGGGCTCGGTCATTTCGACGCTTGCTCGCCGGACGACTTGCTGCGCGTGGCGAAGCGGCAGGATGGCGTGCGTGCCAAGGTCGTAACCGCCGCCTTCGATCGTCTCGTGCGCCTTCCGCTCCCGGCGCTTGCCCACGGACCCGATGGCTGGTTCGTCATCGGGCGCGTGGCCGATGATCGCGTGCTGATCCAGCGGCCGGCACGCTCGCCCGAGCAACTCGACCGGCTGGCGCTTGACGCTCTCTGGTCAGGCGAACTCATCCTGATCACGACGCGCGAAGGCGTGGCCGGTGCGGCGGGCCGCTTCGATATCGGTTGGTTCATTCCGCAGGTGGTGCGCTATCGCAAGCTGATCGGCGAGGTGCTGCTGATCACCTTGTGCCTCAACCTGCTCGGTCTCGCCGCGCCGCTATTCTTCCAGAACGTCATCGACAAGGTGTTGGTCCACAACACGCTGGCGACCTTGCAGGTCCTGTCGATCGGTTTCGTCGCGGTGTCGCTGTGGGAAGTGGTGTTCGGCTGGCTCCGCACCCGGCTTTATTCGGAAACCAGCCAGAAGCTCGATGTCGAGCTCGGCGCCAAGCTGTTCCGACACCTGCTCGGCCTGCCGCTTTCCTATTTCGAGGCGCGCCGCGTCGGAGACACGGTCACGCGCGTCCGCCAGCTGGAATCGATCCGCGAGTTCCTGACCAACGCCTCTTTGTCGGTGCTGGTCGATCCGGCCTTCACCATCGTGTTCCTGGTCGCGATGTGGATCTACTCGCCGGCCCTGTTCTGGATCGTCGCGCTGACCATCCCGGCATATGCGTGCGTCTCGCTGTTCGTGACCAAACCGCTGCGCCGCAGGCTCAACGAAAAGTATGAGCGCAGCGCAGCCAACAACGCGTTGTTGGTCGAAAGCGTGTCGGGCATGCAGACGGTCAAGGCGGCCGCGGTCGAGCCGCAATGGCAGGAGCGATGGGAGCGCCAGCTCGCCGGCTACAGCGCCGCCAACCAGCGCGTGATCAACCTGGGCAATTCGGGCAGCCAGGCAGTCCAGCTGATCTCCAAATTGAGCCTGGCGGCCATCCTGTACTTCGGCGCAGGGCAAGTGATCGCCGGCGCAATGACCGTGGGCGGGCTGGTTGCGTTCAACATGTTCGCGCAGCGCGTTTCGGGGCCGGTGATCCGGATGGCGCAGCTCTGGCAAGACTTCCAGCAGGTGCGGCTGTCGATCGAGCGGCTCGGTGACGTCCTCAATGCCCCGGTCGAGCCGGGAATGGGCTCGCGTGTTGCGCTGCCGGCTCTCAAAGGTGCGATCAGCTTCGATGTCGTGAAGTTCCGCTACGCGCTCGATGGCCCCTGGACCCTCGATGACATCAGCATCGACATCCCGCCCGGCGGCACGCTCGGCATTGCCGGGTCGTCGGGATCGGGCAAGTCGACGCTGACCAAGCTGCTCCAGCGGCTCTACACGCCGGCGGCCGGTCGGGTGCTGATCGATGGCGTCGACATCGCCCAGATCGATCCGGCCTGGCTCAGGCGCCAGATCGGCGTCGTGCTGCAGGAGAATCTGCTGTTCAACCGCACGATCCGCGAGAATATCGCGCTCGCCAATCCCGCAATGCCGCTCGAGAACGTGATGGCCGCCGCCCAATTGTCGGGCGCGCACGACTTCATCCTGCAATTGCCGCAAGGCTATGACACGATGATCGAGGAGCGCGGCGTCAACCTCTCGGGCGGCCAGCGCCAGCGCATCGCGATCGCCCGAGCGCTCGTCACCCAGCCGCGCATCCTGATCCTCGACGAGGCGACCAGCGCGCTCGATGCCGAGAGCGAGGAGATCATCCAGACCAATTTGAAGGCGATGGCGCGTGGGCGCACCGTGCTGATCATCGCCCACCGCCTGTCGGCGATCCGGCAATGCGACCGCATCGTGACGCTCGAAAAGGGCAGGGTGGTCGAGATCGGCACGCACGATGAATTGCTGCGCGCGGGCGGCCGTTATGCGGGGTTGCACCGCCGCCAGATGGGCATCCACGAAGGGGCGGCGGCATGAACGCCTTCAGCCGCAACTGGCAGGTCGTCCGTGACTCGCTCGCCGATGAAAAGGCGCGCAAGCTCTCGGTGTTCCGCACGGACCAGACTGATTTCCTGCCCGCCGCGCTTGAGATCATCGAGACGCCGGTGTCACCGACCGGGCGGATCACCGCCTGGGTGCTGATGATCGGGCTGGTCGCAACGATCGCCTGGCTGACCTTCGGCAAGGTCGACGTGGTTGCCTCGGCCCCGGGCAAGCTGATCCCGGTCGATAACGTGAAATTGATCCAACCCGCCGATGCGGGAGTGGTTCGACGCATCCTGGTGCATGATGGCCAACGCGTTCGAGCCGGACAGGCCCTGGTCCAGCTCGACCCGACCATCTCCACCGCGGACGCGGCTCAAGCGCGCAAGGCGCTGGAGAGTTCCGAACTCGACGCGGCCCGCGCACGCGCGGTGCTTGCGGCACTTGACGGACGCGGGCTAAACTTTGTGGCACCGACCGGTACGCGACCGGAGATTATCGGAACGCAGGTTGCACTCGCGCGGGCCGAGTTGGCCGATATCACGAGCACGACCGAGACCAACGCCGCGCGGCGCGATGCCGCGAATGCCACCGGGCGCGAGGCAAGGATACAGGCCGCGAAGCTGACCGAGACGCTGCCGCTGCTGGACGAACAGATCGCGGCTAACGAGCAATTGCTGGCCAAGGGATATGTCTCGAAGCTCAAGGTGATCGAGATGCGTCGCCAGCGTTTGTCGACGGCGCGGGATCGTGATGCTGCCATCGAGACGGTGGGCAAAGCCGCTGCCGAAATGGCGGCGGCCGAAGGAGCAATCGGGCAAGGGCAGTCCGAAGCGCGGACCAAGGTGTTGGGGGATCTCGCCAAGGCGGAGTCCGATGCGCGGCTACGCCGCGAGGAACTTGCCAAGGCCACGCAGAAATCGAGTTTGCAGACGCTGGTCAGCCCGGTTGACGGTACCATCACGCAGCTCGCGATTCACACTGTCGGCGGAGTCGTAGAGGCGACCAAGCCGATCATGATTGTGGTGCCGGCCGGAGGTACGTTGGTGGCCGAGGTGAAGATCCCCAATCGCGATATTGGTTTCATCCGCGCGGGCCAGGAGGTTGCGATCAAACTCGAGGCCTTTCCGTTCACGCGCTACGGGACGCTCAAAGGCCGCGTCGAGAGCATCGGATCGGACGCGGTCGAGGACGAGAAATTGGGCCTGCTCTATCCCGCTCGGATTAGCATGGACGCGGTTCAACCAGCATTGCGCGCCGGCGGCATTCGGGCCGCCGTTGGCATGCAGGTGACGGCGGACGTCAGAACTGGCCGGCGGAGCATTCTGTCATACCTCTTGAGTCCGATAGACGAAGCAACGCGAGAGGCGGCTCGGGAACGTTGACATGGGGTAAATCTGCCCCTCCACAAGTTCATCCGAAATGGATGCAATTATTTGAATATTAACGCTAAATGCAATCCTGACGACTTGTGGCATCTAAATTTGAAGAGCAGGATGGCAGGGCTGCATACCCAGCAAAAGGCTGCGCGTAGGAGAGCACCAATTGAACTTGCTTCTGTTGAGAAAGGTCCTGCGATCCCCTCGGCTGCGATCCGGGACTGTCGGTGTTGCAGATATGGTCGTCAGCCACTTGGGCGGACGCGTTCGCCGAACCGCTGAGTCGCTAATGGGTCTATTGCCGCGATTGGCGACCCCGAGGCGACCCCTTTTTCTCGCAATTGGGCCCCTGATATTGCTGTCCAGCGCGTGCGCCAGCAGCCCTTCGGAATCGCCTGATTATTCTAAAGGATCGAAGTTCGATTCTATGAATCTGAATGATGCGAGAAGCTTCAAGAGAAAAGTGTATCAGTCTATTCCAATTGGGGCATCCAGCGCGTTTATTCACTCGATACTTCCGTCGCGTTATATTCATTTATCTTTCAAGGAAAACCGCCCCGAGGGATTTGTAGAGGTCTATCGAGAATATGGAACCGGTCGATTAAAGAATATTGTCCTACTTGGCTATGATACAAGGCAGATTACTATAATCTATAGGAACGATCTTGTGATTAAGAGAGAGGCACTTTAAAATGGCCGAGATTCGTATTGAAGGAAAGCCAATTTCTCGCCCGACTGGTAATCTCGCTGGGCACGCTTACTTGGTATTCGTTGATGACGATGGAACAGAATACGTAATTCGCGGGGGGCCGGATCAGGAGCATCCGGTGGGGCCGGACGGTCTGTTCGGAAATATCACGATGACCGTCAATACTCTGTTGAGTACATCGCTAGACGCTCGAGAAGTTTCGACGCGAGCGGAGCATGGCAGCACGGTGCTCGATCTGCATGGCCGAGATCCGCATGAGGTCTGGCAGCAGATGATCGAGCATGCGCAGCAAATTGCGGACGCCGGGCTCCCCTATAACCTCGTTTTGGGAGAGGTCGAAAACGGATACGAGCAAAATAGCAATTCCGTTGTTGCTTCGGTTCTTTATAGTGTGGGAATCGACTTTGACGATTACGCTCCAAATCTTCCCCAATATACCTATCCCGGTAACGACAATCTTCTAACATTCGATGAAGTTGTCCACGTCACAAATACCATTCCGGGAGTTATAGGGCGGGGTAGTGGTTTTGATGGCAATGACATCGTTGTGGGAGGTGACACGGACGATGTTATTGTCGGCGGTCGTGGTAACAATACTCTGGTTGGCGGCGCTGGAGACGACATCATTATAGGCAGCGGTTTTGCGTCGGTCGAACATCCGAGTATCGTGAATCCGTTCGGTTTCAATACCGTTCTTTATCAATCTACGAATGGCCAATACGCTGTTTCGCCGAATCACGGCGTCTCGCTCAAGATTGGCGACTTTTCCTCTAGATATAACAATTTGGAACTCGATGGTCGTGTCCAGGTTGAAACGATCGACGACGGTTTTGGAGGTAAGGATACAATAGTTGGCGCTGATTTAATCAGACTGACTAACTTTTCCGATAGCCTGAAGATAAATGATATTGGTGATCCAACAAATGCCACTTCTACGCCGTTGCAAGATCTAAAAATTGATTTTGGATCTGCTGACGCAAGTCACCCTGGGCAATATGCTAAAAGTGATGACAGGATAGATTTTTCAAGTGCTGGAAAAACGGTGACCACGACGTGGGTTTTTGGGAGTGTATCGGTCAATTACGGTGTCCGGGTTGATCTTAGCAAAGCCTCGTACCAGACCGTCAGCTACCTACCGAACAGTTCTACCATATTTCAATGGCCTAATACTAAGACAATATTTTCGATGGCTAATGTCAACAGCGTTGTGGGGACAGTAAACAACGACATCTTGGTTGGGAACGGCGGAAAGAAGGGCGACGGGGAAGGCTATTCGGCGCTCTACGGTGGCGGCGGTGACGACACTCTGATCGCTGCGGGCTGGGAGACGCATTTCGATGGCGGCGCAGGGCGCGACAAGTTCCAACTCGGCAATGGTGCGTGGATCGACGATGGCGAAGCCGGTGATCGTGCCTCATATGGCGGGATCGATCTTTATGGCGGCGTGCAGCAATGGTGGATGGAGGCAGGAACCGCTTATGCCGCCCAAATTTCGACGCTGCTGACCGTCTTCCCGGTCATTGGTTCGGAACTGCTCTATACGGCGTCATTCTTCATCGATCAGAATTGGATGAAGTTCGCTAGCTACAAGCTCGCCCAAGACGGAACGCTTCTGCTGAATCTTGGCTGGGGCCAAGCTGGCAGCGCAGCCGTCAAGGATTATAGTCTCAATCTTGATACCGGTGCCGGGTCGGCGGGGTTGGCGGTGTTTGCGGCATCTCGCGCGGCCGGGGGGCTGGCCGGGACGGCGGCCAACGGGCTCACCCACTTCATCAATCTCGCACTGAAGGCGGGTTTCGGCCATGGCATGCCCGGCTTCGACCCATTGGTCCTAGATCTTGGCGGTGATGGTTTCAACCTCACAACCGAAGCGAATAGCAACGTCTTCTTCGAGTTCGATTCCGACGGTTTCGGCGAACATACGGGCTGGGTGCAGGCGACCGACGGGTTCCTCGTTCGTGATGCCAACGCAAACGGCACGATCGACGATGTCAGTGAAATGTTCGGCAACGCCACGACGGGCGGGTTCGAAATGCTGGCGGGCTACGATTCTAATCTCGATGGCGCGATCACCGCAGCAGATAGCGTCTATGCTTCACTCCAAGTTTGGCAGGACCTAAATCAGAACGGTGTGACTGATGCCGGCGAACTCAAGTCGCTGGCCGATCTCGGGATCGTCTCGATCTCGCTCAGTCACGCGCCGCCTGCGGAAGCAACAGCGGTCGGGGGCAATACGATAGCGCAGGTCGGCAGCTTCACGCGGGCCGACGGCAGCACGGGTCATGTTGCCGACGTCGATCTCACTATCAACAATGCTCATAGCAAATGGCTGGGCGATACGACGGTTGACGCAACCGCCGCGACGCTGCCCGAATTGGCTGGAGCCGGCGAGATGCGCGACTTACGCGTTGCAATGTCTGCTGACACCACTCTTGAGGCTCAGGTCGCGGCGTTTGCGGCGAGCACGTCAACCGACCTTGCGGTACTCAAGAGCGAAGCAGAAAACCTACTCTACCGCTGGGCGGGCGTCGATGGTGTCGCCGCCGACGCCGTCGGCGGCAACGGGTTCGACGCCCGTAAGCTTGCCTTCCTGGAAAAATACTCGGGTTACGCGCTGATGCCACGCGATAGTGGCGGCGCCCTCGAACTTGACAATCTCGAAGAGGTCGAAGGGCTGTGGAATGATCAGCTGACGCGACTGACCTTGCGCCTGGTGGTCCAGGGGCCGCTTGCAACGACGTTCGCCGGCCTGACCTACCGCGATGATCTCGACTTACTTGTGGCGGACGGGCCAAACTCACTCGGCGACGTACTGCATCGAATAATCGCGGGACTATCCGCGGATGCCACTGCGGCGGCGGCCAGCTGGACAGACTGGGCGCCTCTTCTTGGCGCTGTGTCGCAGGGGATGGTGCGCGCGGACGCCAATGTCGTGCGCAGCGACTTCCTGTTCGAACAACTGATGCGCGCCGCTGACGGCGTGGCGCAACCTTTGTCGCTCCAAGCGCTCGCTGACGCCCTGAGCATCTCCGACACGCGGATTGGCACGAGCGGTAACGACACGCTGGCGCGCGGGACGGCTGGCGAAACAGCGATTTATTTTGGTGAGGGCGGTGACGACACGTTCAACGGGGGTACGGGTCAAGACGTTTATGTCTTCGGGCGTGAGATCGGCCACGCGATCATCAATGATGTCGAGCCTAACCCGGCGGGCGACCGCATTCGCTTCGCCTTTCTCTCGCAGAACGAGGTCAAGCTGTCGCGCGACGGCAATGATCTGCTGATCACCGTTATCGCCACCGATGAGACAGTGCGCGTCACGGGGCAGTTCGCGCCGGTAGTGCCGTTGGGGTCGGACGTGCTGCTGAGCAGCGACAAGGGGATCGAAGACATCCAGTTCGCCGACGGGTCGATCATGGAAATTCCTGAGATTATGGCCGCGGTTGGCAAGGGCAGCGACGGTGATGACCATATGGTCGGCACGATGCATTCCGACGTGTTGACCGGAGGGAAGGGTGACGATCTGCTCGAGGGCGGCGACGATGCCGACCTTTATGTGTTCAATCGCGGCGACGGCAACGACGTCATCCATGATCAGCAGAGCACGCCATTGTTACGTGCTGCCGACATGCTGGTGTTTGGCGACGATATCGCGCCCGGGGATCTCACTTGGTCGCGGGGCGGTGCAAACGGCGACGATCTGGTGGTCACGGTCGCCGATGGGGGCGGCAGCATGACCATCTCCGGCCAGTTCGCTTATACCTCGCTCGGCTACAACGCCGCGCTCGCGCCTAATTCACGCATAGAGGCATTTGCGTTCCGCAATTACGGCGACGCCTTCTCTAACCGCGACTTGCAGCAGCAGTTGATCGCGCAGGACACGACCGACGGCAACGACGTCACCCGCGGGTTCGGCGATGACGACACATTCGTCGCCTCGACTGGTGACGACGTTCTGATCGGGATGGATGGCGCGGATACCTATGATTGGGGTGCGGGCGCGGGTAACGATACCATCCGCGAACAGGCGCAATATATCGACGTCAATGTCGGGCTGGGCGGGATCAGCCTTACCGTGCGCGCCGACGTGGTCCAGTTCGACCCGTCCATCAGTCCCTCGTCGCTGATCTTCTCGCGCAACTACGATACCGACGACCTCGTCATCACCAACACCAATACCGGCGAGACGCTGACCGTCGACGGCCAGTTCAACAGCTTCCAGACCGGCGTGCTCGGCCCGCAATGGTTCGATCGCGTGGAGTGGTTCGCCTTCGCCGACAACTCGGCTTATTCCTGGCAGGATGTCGAGGCGATGGTCACGACAGGTTCGTCGGGCAACGACCGGCTGCGCGGCGACATTCTGGCCGATCGCATGGTCGGCGGCAGGGGCGACGATCTGCTGTCGGGCGGCGGTGGCGGCGACACCTATGTGTTCAACGCCGGAGATGGCCACGACACGGTGTTCGACGACAACAAGACCCTGATCGGCGACGGTTTCCTGACTGCCGACCAGACGATCGATACCGTTCAGCTCGGCGAGGGGATCGACCCCGAGGACGTCATCTTCAGCCGCAACGGATCGTCGATCACGCTGACCTTCGGAAACTCGGGTGACGCGATCACCCTGCAGGGCCAGGACGATTATATCCAGACTGGCGTGTTCGGGGCGATCCCGACCAGCCGGATCGAACAGGTCAAGTTCCAGGACGGCACGGTCTGGACCTGGCAGGACATCAACCAGAAGATGATCGCGGCCCAGACCACCGCGGGCAACGACGTGACAGAGGGCTTCACGCTTGCCGACCGCTTCGAGAAGAGCGCCGGCGATGACATCCTGCGGGGCGGCGAGAGCGGGGACACTTATGTGTTCGGGGTCGGCGCGGGGCACGACCGGATCGAGGAGAGCGTCAGCAACGTCCTTTATGGCGATGATGACAGCGTCGAGTTCGATAACACCGTTGCGGTCGCCGACATCTCGATCGCGCGCGATGGCAATGACCTGATCCTGTCGCTCACCTCGGGCGACAGCTTACGTGTCGCCGGCGAGTTCGAGCTCCAGACACTCTATACCTGGAGGGACGTCGAGAATTTTCGCTTCGCCGATGGCACCGTTTGGAGCAAGGCCGACATTCAGCGGCAACTGCTGCAGTCCACCTCCGGCGACGACCATCTGGTTGGCTTCTACAGCGGCGACGATCTCGACGGCGGCGCGGGCAACGACATCCTCGAGGGCGGAGACGGCAGCGACACCTACCATTTCGATCGCGGCTACGGGAATGACGAGATTCGCGAAAGCGTCACCGAGGTGAATGTCGGCGACTTCGATCAGGTGGTGTTCGGGCCGACCCTGCTGCCCGAGGACCTCAACGTCACGCGCGACGGTAATGACCTCTTGCTGACCGTGGCCGACACCGGCGAGACGCTGCGCGTTACCGGGCAGTTCAATTTCGGCAGTTGGTTCGCGTGGAACGACGTCGAATTGTTCAAGTTCGCCAACGGCACGCAGTGGACCGATATCGACATCGCCGCGCGCTTGACCGGAGGAACGTCGGGCGACGATCATCTGATCGGAACGTTCCGCTCCGACACGCTCGACGGCAAGGAAGGCAACGACCTTCTGGAGGGCGGAGACGGCAGCGACATCTATTTGTTCGGCCGTGGCTATGGCCATGACGAGATCCGTGAGTCACTGACCGACGCCAATCTCGGCGAGGATGACGAAGTGCGGTTTGGCGCCGGGATCACCTTGGCCGATCTCGGCTTCACGCGTGACGGCAATAATCTGGTCATTTCGATCGCCGGCACCGACGACATGCTGACCCTGACCGGTGAGTTCACCTACTCGTTCCCTTACACCTGGAACGACGTCGAGCGCTTCACCTTTGCCGACGGGAGTTTCATCACCAAGGCCGACATCAGTCAGATGGTCCTTGCCGGCACGCCCGGCAATGATCATATCATAGGCTTTGGCTCGAACGACACGCTCGATGGCGGCGCTGGCGACGACGTGCTCGAGGGCCTGGATGGCTCCGATACCTATCGGTTCGGCGTGGGCGACGGCCACGATACTGTCATGGAAATCCTGACCGACGGGCGATCGAGCGAGAACGACACGTTGGCGTTCAAGGACGGCGTCCTGCCGGCCGACGTGACGGTCAAGCGCGAGGGCCAGGATGCGATCTTCACACTCTCGTCGGGCGACTCGATTCGCGTCGTCGGCCAGTTCAACTACGGTTATAACGAGTTCCTGAGCTTTAACGATATCGAGCAGGCGACGTTCGCCGATGGCACGGTGTGGTCGAAGGCCGACATCCTGCTCAAGGTCCTTCAGGGCACGCCGGGGGACGATATCCTAATCGGCGGCTCAGGGAGCGACGTGCTCGACGGCGGCGCGGGCAACGACCGGCTCGAAGGTAGCGAAGGGTCGGACACCTATGTCTGGGGTACCGGTTACGGCAACGACACGATCCACGAGACCTTCGATCTCATCCTTCGCCCCGAGGATGACCGGCTCAACATCAAGGGCGTCGATCCGGACGACCTCACAATTGCGCGCAGCGGCAACGACATCATCCTGACCATTCCGTCGGGCGAGACGCTGACGATCGAGGGTCAGTTGTTCGATGGGCGCCACGACATCGACGAATTCGCGTTCGACGACGGGACCGTATGGGATCTGGGCACGATCAATGCACAGATCCTGCTCCAGCAGGCGACGCCGGGCAATGACTCGATCGATGGCTTTGGCGGTGACGATTATCTGTTCGGTGCCGGGGGTAACGACGACCTCAACGGCAATGAAGGCAACGATGTGCTCGACGGCGGCGCCGGCGATGACCTGTTGAGGGGCGATATCGGCAACGACACCTATCGCTTCGGTATCGGTGGCGGTCACGACACGATCGACGACCATCGCAACGGCTGGGCCATGGGCGACGATACGATCGAGTTCGGGGCCGGCATCGCCAAGAGCGACGTCGCGGTTACCCGCGACGGCAGCGATTTGCTGCTGACCATCACCGCGACGGGCGACAGCATCCGGATCTCGGGGGGAGCGGTGGAAATCGGCGCCGTCTCGCGCGAGATCGAACATGTCCATTTCGCCGACGGATCGAGCTGGACCTCTGCCGAGCTTCGCGCCTTCGCGCTCGGCGCAACAACCGGCGATGATTCAATCCTTGGCAGCGACGCCGCCGAGCCGATCGACGGCCTGGCCGGCAACGATCTCATCGAAGCGCGCGGCGGCAACGACATCGTGATCGGTGGGGCCGGCGACGATACGCTCGCAGGCGAGGATGGAGATGACACCTACCGCTACGCGTTGGGCGACGGTAATGACGTAATCAACGACAATATCCATGGTTGGGGCGGCTATCATGGTTTCGATACCGTCGACTTCGCGACCGGAATCGATCCGGCAGACGTCCGGATATCGGTCCAGAATGGTGACTTCCTCGTCAGTTTCGCTGGAGCGCCCGGATCGTTGCGGCTCGCCGGCAGCGCCTCCCAGAACAGTTCGGCGATCGAGCGAATTACATTCGCGGATGGCACGATCTGGAGCTATGCCGACATGGTGCTGCGCAGCCTGGTCGCGAGTGCAAGTGCCGATACGCTCTACGGCGGCAGTGGCGCCGACGTGATCTCCGGGTTGGCCGGAGACGACTATATCGACGGCCGCGGCGGCAATGACGATATCACCGGTGGCGCCGGCGACGACGTGCTGGCCGGACAGGGCGGCGACGACACCTATCGCTATGCGCCGGGGGATGGCGATGACCGCATCGACGACAATATCGAGGGCAATAACGGCGAGCAGGGCTTCGACACTTTGGTGCTCGGTGCCGGTATCACGGTCGCCAATACGGAAGTCACGGTCACGGGCAACGGCCGCGATTTCAAGCTGAGCTTCAACGGCGGCGCCGGCTCGGTCACGCTGTTGGGGACGGCCGTTCAGTCGAGCGGGGATGTGGAGCAGGTCGTCTTCGCCGATGGGACCACCTGGACGCTCGCCGATCTCCAGAACCATGTCGTCGCCAATCCCGCGTTGTTCGTCGGGACCAATGGAAACGACAATATCTATGGCGATTCCAATCCGCAGGCATTCCGCGGCAAGACCGGCGACGATCATCTCGAAGGAAAGGGCGGCAGCGACGAATATCGCTATGCGTCAGGCGACGGGAATGACGAAATCTACGAGAATGGTGCCCTTGGCGACGTCGATGTTCTGAAGCTCACCGACCTCAACGCGTCCGATGTCGCGCTGAGCCGGGTCGGTATAGATTTGTTCGTTACCGACGTAGCGACGGGCCAGAAGATCAAGATCGACAACCAATTCTGGAGCGACGAGCGATATGCGATCGAACAGATCGCGTTTGCCGACGGCACGATTTGGGATCGCGCGCGGATTCAGCAGGAGGCCTGGATCAGGGGCGATGCGAGCGCAAATACCCTGGTCGGCACGAACCTTGGAGAAACGATCGTCGGTGGTCAGGGCGATGACCGCCTTGAAGGTCATGGCGGGGGCGATACCTATCGCTACGCGTCAGGCGACGGTAACGACACGATAGTCGAGGATGGCGTGGCCGGTGACGTCGATACGCTCCTGCTCGTCGATCTCAATCCAGGCGACGTTTCGCTTCAGCAGGTGGGTCTCCAGCTTTCGGTCATCGACACCGCGACCGGCCAGCAGGTCGCGATCCAGGGCCAGTTCCAGAACGGGCAGCAATATGCGATCGAGCAAATCGTCTTCGCGGACGGCGCGATCTGGTCGTCGGCCGACATCACGGCGCACTTGCCGGCGGGAGCAATCGGCCTCATCCAGGGTTCGATCGGCAATGATCACATTGTCGGAACGTTTGACGTCGACACCATCAAGGGCGATGCGGGCGACGATTGGATCAACGGGCGCGGCGGCAACGACATCATCGTTGGCGGCACCGGCAACGACACCGTTGGCGGCGGCTCGGGTGATGATACCTACCGGTTCAATCGTGGCGATGGGCAGGACACGATCCTCGACGGCATCGATTATTGGAACGGCGGCAATGGCGGGTTCGACACGATCGAGCTCGGCGCCGGGATTCTGACAAGCGACGTGACGGTCACCCAACAGAATAACGGGCACGATTTTCTGCTCGATCTGGGACAGGGCGACAGCATCCACATCGGCAACAACCCGATTACCGATGGCGGCAACGTCATCGAGCAGGTGAAGTTCGCCGACGGCACGGAGTGGACCGCCGCCGACCTTTTCAACAAGTCTATTGCGCCAACGAGCGGCGTCGACCACTTCGCTGGAACCTACGGAGACGACACGATCTCCGGCGGTGCTGGCGCCGATTGGATCAACGGGCGCGGCGGCAACGACATCATCGTCGGCGGCACCGGTAACGACACCGTAGGCGGCGGATCTGGAGACGATATTTATCGCTTCGCCCGCGGCGACGGGCAGGACACGATCCTCGACGGCATCGATTATTGGGATGGCGGCAATGGCGGGTTCGACACGATCGAGCTCGGCGCCGGCATCCTCGCCAGCGATGTCACGGTGACCCAGCAGAACAACAGCCACGATTTTCTGCTCGATCTGGGACAGGGCGACAGCATCTACATCGGCAACTCGCCGATCACCGATGGCGGCAACGTCATCGAGCAGGTGAAGTTCGCCGACGGCACGGTGTGGACCGCCGCCGACCTTTTCAACAAGTCTATTGCGCCAACGAGCGGCGCCGATCACTTCGCTGGAACCTACGGAGACGACACGATCTCCGGCGGTGCAGGAAATGACTGGATCAATGGGCGCGGCGGCAACGACATCATCGTTGGCGGCACTGGCAACGACACCTTAGGCGGCGGGGCGGGGGACGATACCTATCGCTTCGCCCGCGGCGACGGGCAAGACACGATCCTCGACGGCATCGATTATTGGGATGGCGGCAATGGCGGGTTCGACACGATCGAGCTCGGCGCCGGCATCCTCGCCAGCGATGTCACGGTGACCCAGCAGAACAACAGCCACGATTTCCTGCTCGACCTTGGGCAAGGGGACAGCATCCACATCGGCAACAACCCGATCACCGATGGCGGCAACGCCATCGAGCAGGTGAAATTCGCCGATGGCACGGTGTGGACCGCCGCCGACCTGTTTGCGAAGTCGATGCTGGCCAATAGCGGCAACGATCATTTCGCCGGAACCTACGGCAACGACACGATCTCCGGCGGCGCTGGTACCGATTGGATCAACGGGCGCGGCGGCAATGACATCATCGTTGGTGGCCTCGGCAACGACACCGTAGGCGGCGGGTCGGGGGACGATACCTATCGCTTCGCCCGTGGCGATGGCCAGGACACGATCCTCGATGGCATCGATTATTGGGACGGCGGCGATGGCGGGTTCGACACGATCGAGCTAGGTGCCGGGATCACGCCGGATGACGTGCTCGTCAGTCGCCAGGGCAACGATTTTCAGCTCGACCTTGGACAAGGGGACCGCATCCATATCGGATACTCTCCGATCACCAACGGTGGCAACGCCATCGAGCAGGTGAAGTTCGCCGATGGCACTATCTGGACGCAGGCTCAGCTACTGCTGCTGAGTTCGGCCACCGACAATGCCGACACGCTCAACGGCACCGACGCTGCCGATTGGATTCGAGGAAGGAATGGCGACGATCACATTGATGGCGCGGGTAGTGACGACCACCTCCTCGGGCAGGCTGGCAACGATCAAATCAACGGCGCTGACGGTAACGACGTCCTGGTAGGGGGAGCGCAGAGCGATACTTTGACTGGAGGCGCGGGCAACGACCTGCTGATCGGAGACAATGAATCCGGGTCATTCGATGGGGCCGTCAGCTATATTCCGACAGGTCCCAACTTGGTGATTAACGGTAGCTTCGAGGATTTTGGGAACACAGCTACCTATTACAATTGGGGAGCTAATATCGCGACGATGCCGGGTTGGACAAAATCCACGCCGGCGCAATACGAGGCCGCGCACCGGGTGGCTACCGACGGCAGTTGGGGCATCGATCTGGAGGCGTATTACGAGAATATGGACATCTCGCAATCGGTCACGGGATTGACGGGCGGCGCGGTCTATCAGTTGCAGTTCGACAGCTTCAACATCGGGAGTGGCGATAACGGGTTCCAGCTTTATTGGGACGGCCAATTGGTCGATGCCGTGACCAGGGTATCGTCAACCACGACGACCTATTCCTATTCGCTGGTCGCAAACGGCACCTCGGATACGCTGCGCTTCATATCTACCGGTCCCGTCGACAATGACGGCGCCTCGCTCGATAATGTCCGGCTTCGCGCTACCGTGGATGGGGGGCCAGAGGGTTGGAATGACGTTCTCGCCGGCGGTGCGGGCGATGACATTCTCGTGGGCGGAACAGGGAACGACATTCTGGACGGTGGCGATGGCATGGACACGGCAGTGTTCCGCGGTGCGCTGGCGGACTATCAGCTCGCCACATCCGGCGGCACGGTGACCATCACCGATCTCCAACCGGCCATCAGCAGTGATGACGGGACCGACCAGTTGACCGGCGTCGAAACCGCGCAATTCTCGGACCAGAGCGTGTCGCTTGCGGTACCGGTAATCCTCGATCTCGACGGCAACGGCGTGACCCTAGTCGACCGGGCGCATTCCCCCACCAGCTTCGATTGGAACGGCGACGGTGTCGCCGACCGCACTGGTTGGACGACCCGAGGAGACGGCTTCCTCGCACTCGATCGCAACCATGACGGCCGCATCGATTCGGCCGCCGAGCTTTCGTTTGCGAACGACAAGCCGGGTGCGAAGTCCGATCTCGACGGGCTCTCGGCGTTCGACAGCAACGGTGACGGCAAGCTCTCCGCCGACGACAGCGCGTTTGGCGATTTCCGTGTCTGGCAGGATGCCAACGCCAACGGGGTGAGCGATGCGGGCGAAGTGAAGCGCCTTGCAGACATTGGCATTGGCGCAATCGATCTGGCCGGGGCGCCGGTCAATCAATCCTGGGGCTGGGATGCCAATATCACGATCAACACGGGCACCTTCGAGCGTAGCGATGGCAGTGTCGGCCAGTTGGCGGATGCGGCGCTCAATTACGATCCCTCCGGTCTGCAATCTTCCGCCGACATTGAAGCCGAACTCAAGCAGCCCGCACGCCGGCAGCGGCCATATGAGCTGGCGAAGCTCTTCGATCCTCCGCGGCTGCGGATGCCGATCTCGGCGTTGCGCGATCATGTGCCGACGAACAGAAACCTCGACCACTTCCGCGCGGCGTCCGCTTTCTCGGAGCAGCTTGCCGCGTTCGTCCCGGAATCCGGGCCCGACTGGGCCGGACGACAGCAGGGCGAGAAGACCGATGACATCTGGTTCGCGAGCCATCGTCGCGCCGATGGTAGCAACTTAATCCAATCGGGCGGATCGATAGTCTAGCTGAGCTGATCAATGCATGCCTCGCCACGGTGACGCCGGAAACTGACGCCATGATCGACATCTTCATTCGACGGTGCGTGGCGATCCTCTTGCTGTCCTGGATGGCGTTTGGCGCCGCCGCGGCCTGGGCGCAGGTGACCGTTCAGGATTTTCTCCTGCGCGCGCACGCCGAGGAATATGGCCAGCTTTCGGCTGCGGGCAAAAGACAGGTGCGATCCTTCGCGGCCGACATCTGGGTCCCCTTACAGAACATCTATGCCGAACAGCGCGCGCGGCGAGGATGTTCGCCTGAAAAGGAGATGGATGCGCAAGATCAGCGGCTGAAGGACGCTGCTGCGGCGCTCAATACTCAATATCCGCGCCGGCGCCGTCAGCTCGAGGCTTCCTTGTCCGAACAGGACAGGAGTTTGTCGAACCGGATTTTTATCCCGCCGGCGCCTCCTGCCCCGACTTGCCCGCCGGGTAGGCGATGACGTTTCGGGTGCCGTCGGAGATCGGGCTCGAACTGCTGGTCGCAGCGTGCCTGCGGGTCGATCCCGGCCAATCACCGGACATCCTTTCCTAGTGGAGCTGCATAAAAGGCCGACGAAACAAGCCGTTTTCGTCCACGGGGTTCGCCTGGTTCATTCTGAACCGCGAGCCAGGACGGAGCGAGGACCAAACGGCAACAAACGCATCCTCGCCCACGCCAGATACCGCAAAAAACGGCGGATTTCCGTGGCTACCTCGTGTTGACATCGCAGGGGTCGCAAGTTCAATCCTTGCCACGCCCACCATCGAAAGGCTCGGAAGACCTCGGTCTCCCGAGCCTTTTGTGTATCTGGTCCACATCGGCATGCGTCCCAGGGGGCGGCT
>Ga0207640_10000730_pt1 | contig 18899 bp, 18 predicted proteins | sample KBSCornC42_FD_184300 | JGI IMG/M metagenome (GOLD analysis project Ga0207640, IMG submission 184300) | Corn rhizosphere microbial communities from Kellogg Biological Station, Michigan, USA - KBS Corn C4-2 (SPAdes) (version 2) | ecosystem: Host-associated > Plants > Roots > Rhizosphere > Soil ... | reverse complement strand
TCGCCGCCCTCGAGCGCGACGATGCCTTTCACCCGCAGCAGGTCGGCGCCGCGCAGCTCGACGAGCACAGCGAGGAAGCGCTCGAGCAGGTCTTTTCGCGGGGGCTGGTCGAACTGGAGATGGAAGCTGTTGATGCCGCGGTCGTGGTGCGCCACCGGGGAAAAAACCCGGTCCGTCCCTGATTGTTCGAGGAGCGCTGGGTCGACGTCGCCGAAACGCGCCGGGACGCGGCGGGCATGGGGATTCAGCGCCTTGACTTGCTCCGTCAGGGTGGAAAGGTCGGTCGCTCGGTCCACTTTTGAAAGAACGACCACGTCGGCCGCGACGATCTGGGACTTGGCGATGTCCAGGCCGAGGTTCCGACTGCCGGTGTCCGCGGCATCGACCACCGTGACGATCGGGCCGAGCTTGAAGTCACGCTCGAGCGCGCGGTCGGCGTAGAGGGTCTGCGCCACCGGTCCCGGGTCGGCGAGACCGCTCGTCTCGACGATCACGCGATCGAAGCCGGCGATCTCGCCACGGCGGCGGCGCATCGCCGCGCCGATCAGGGTCTCCTCGAGGTCGCCGCGCAGGTGACAGCAGAGGCACCCGTTCGGTAGCGCGACGGTCTTCTCCTCCGAGGCTTCGAGGAGGTGGTGGTCTACCGGCACCTCGCCGAACTCGTTGACGACCACAAGAGAATCCAAAAACCCGGGGGTCGCGATAAGGCGGTTCAGAAGCGTGGTCTTGCCGCTGCCGAGAAACCCCGTCACGACGAAGACGGGCGTGCGTCCGTCGGGAATCACACCTTCATTTCGAGCGCGTACAGCCCGCCGTTATGCCGGTCGACGGTGAAGACGACGCCGCGGTCGTCGACGAAGACGTCGTTGATCTGCACCGCGCCGATCTTCGAGCCCTCGGGCGCCTCGGGCACGAAGTAGGCGATCTCGCGCGGCGAGTATGGATCCGAGATGTCGTAGGCGCGTACCCCGCCGTTGAAGAAGGTCCCGAGAACGACGTTCTCGGATTTCCAGGCGCCCGGCACCGGCGGATTCTCGTGCAGGTTGTGGGCGCCGTAGCGGCCGCCGCGGCTCCTGAACGCATCCACCGGCGGCATCGGCAGCGTGCCGATGCTCACGAGGTGGCGCTCGTCGCGCCCGTCGAGGATCCAGACGAGCTTGGGCCAGTCGCCGGCGTTGTCCTTCACCGATTCGTCGCTCACCACGATGAGGCCGCGCTCGAAAAGCGGCAGCACCGTGTGGTTGAAGCCGTTGTACGGCGGAGAGTTGGTCCAGCGCGAGACCAGCTTCGGCCGGCTCTGGTCCGAGATGTCGATCACCATGATGCCGCCGTCGATGTAGCCGAGATAGCAGCGGTCTGGGCGCTGGGGATAGACGTTGGTGTTGTGGGCGCGGAAGCCGGCGTCGAATTTCCCCGGCAGGCGCTCGGGCGGCGGGGCGTCGTCGCCCTCCATCGTGCCCGGAAGGTGCCAGCGACCCACCGCGCGCGGCTTCGTCGGGGTGCTCACGTCGACGATGCGGTAGACCTGGTCGTCCTTGGGATTGCGCGGCTTCTGCTCCGGGTCGGCGCATGCCATGTGCACCGTCTTGCCGTCGACGAACCAGAGCTGGTGGCAGCCGCGCGAATGCGGTCCCGAGGCGTCGAAGAACGCGATCGAGCGCGGCTCCTCCGGCACGCTCACGTCGAAGAGCTCGAAGCCCGCGGGCTTCAGGCCGAACTTCGTCACCTGGTAGGCGACCGCCATCAGATCACCCGCGACCTCGAGCGAATTGGAGCGCATCTGCGCATGGGGCAGGTCGGTCTGCACCACCACCTTCGGGGCGCGCGGATCGCTCACGTCGACCGCCGTGAAATTCTTGGGCGCGCTCTCGTGCGCGAGCCAGAGGATCCGGCGGCCGTCCCGGGCGAGCTGCATCGACATGCCCTCGCCCATCCCACCGAAGCCGTTCAGGCCGTGGTGGGAGAGAAGCTTCATGTTCAGGAACATGGGTCCGAAAGATACGCGAAATCGCTACGCCGACCGAAGTGCTAGAACGAAACGACCGCTTTTTGCCGCTGTGAAATCCTCCACATGAGGTGCCGGCGCAACGGCGAGGCGCCGGCCGCGGGGAAGTTCCCTGTTTTCGGCTATTTACAGGGCACGCGGCGCGCGGCGCGGCTACACTACCAGGGTCGTCAAAAACACGAGAATAAGGGCGTCATGGGGGCCCTGGGTTTGGACGGATCAAAACGAAGCCGGCGCAATGTCCGCCGCGCCACAACGAAGAAGCTTCCTGCGCCGATCCTCCGGGAAGGCTAGGCGGGCGTAAATGCGGCTTGGGCTCAGCGCGAAGTTCACCATCACCGTCCTGGTGATTCTCCTTTGCACCATGGCGGCGAACACGCTTTACTTCCTCGGCACGTCGACGCGCCTGCACGAGCAGCAGCTGCTCGAGCGGGGTCGTGCCCTGGGAAGGCTGGTCTCGCTCATCAGCCCCGAGGCGATCCTCGGCTTCGACTTCCTGCTGCTCAACGACTACACACGCGAGGTGTGCTCGCAGCCCGACGTCGCCTACGGCGCGATCCTGACTCCGCAGGGCGTGCCGATCAGCCACCATGTCGACACCAGCGACCCCTACATCAGGAAGCGCGCGCGCCAGGGCGGCTCGGTCGAGATCACCGAGCTCATCAAGAAGCGCGAAGGCGTCGAGGACCTGATCCGGCTCGACTTCCCGATCACCCACAACAACGTGCTGCTCGGCCACTTCCTGGTCGGCATCAGCCGCGAGTCGATGCAGAGCCAGCTGCAGCGTCAGGTGGTGATCCAGGCCGTGGTGACCAGCGCGATCGTGCTGTTCCTCAGCGCGGCAATCTACGGCGCGTTCCGCTTCAACGTCCTCTTCCCCATCCGCCGCCTGATCTCCGCCTCCCGCGAAGTCGGCCGCGGCAGGTTCACGGCGGTGGAGGTCAAGACGGCTGACGAGCTCGGCCAGCTGGCACAGGCCTTCAACGCCATGGCGCAGGAGGTGAAGGAGGAGCAGGCGAAGCTTCACCGCCAGGCCAACTTCGACGTCCTCACCGGCCTGCCCAACCGGATGATGGCGTTCGACCGCATCAACCTCGAGATCCACCGCGCGCGGCGCACCGGGCAGCGCTTCGCGGTGCTGTTCATCGACCTCGACAACTTCAAGAGCGTGAATGACACCCTCGGCCACGCGTTCGGCGACGAGCTCCTGGCCGCGATCGGCGCGCGGCTCCAGGAGAGCCTGCGCGAGGCCGACACCGTGGCGCGCCTGGGTGGCGACGAGTTCCTGATCCTGGTGCCCGACGTGGTGGGCGAAGTCGAGGTCGAGAAGATCGCCGAGCGGCTGCTGCAATCGGTGTCCGAGCCGCGCGACCTGAACGGGCGCAAGGTGGTGATCCACTGCAGCGTCGGCATCGCGATCTACCCCGACAACGGCGAGAACGTAGAGACGCTGATGGCCAACGCCGACAACGCCATGTACCAGGCGAAAGCCCTGCAGGAGGGCTCGGCCATCTTCTTCACCGAGGAAATGAACGTCCGCCTGCGCGAGCGGATGCAGATGGAGCAGGACCTCAACGTCGCGATCGAGCTCGGACAGCTCGCGCTGCACTTCCAGCCGATCGTCGACACGGCGGGCCCGCGCCATCGCGGCGCGGAAGCGCTGATCCGCTGGCACCGCCCCGAGAAGGGCCTGGTCAGCCCTGCGGACTTCATCCCGCTCGCCGAGGCCACCGGCCAGATCGTCGGCATCGGCGACTGGGTCCTGGAGCAGGCCTGCCGCTGCTGGCGCGGGTGGCACGACGCCGGGCTCAACCCGGGGTTCCTGGCGATCAACGTGTCGCGCATCCAGTTCCGCAAGCGCTTCTCCAGGCGGCTGGCCGAGCTGATGACGGCCTACCGCATCCCGGCGCACGCGCTCGAGTTCGAGATCACCGAGAGCGTGCTGCTCGACGACCACCACCAGGTAGCCGAGGAGCTCGCCAGCCTGCGCGCCCTCGGCGTGAAGCTCGCGCTCGACGACTTCGGCACCGGCTATTCGTCGCTCAGCTATCTGAAACGCTTCCGCTTCGACGTGCTGAAGATCGACCGCAGCTTCGTCGCCGGGCTGCCGAGGAATCCCGACGACGTCTCGCTGGTCAAGGCGATCCTGGCGATGGCGAAAGGCCTCGACCTGCGCGTCCTCGCGGAGGGCGTCGAGCACCATGCGCAGCTCGATTTCCTGGCCGCGCAGGGATGCGATTTCGCGCAGGGCTACCTGATTGCCAGGCCCATGAGCGAGGACGCCTATCGCGCCTTCCTGAAGGAGCGTCAGACCAAGGGCGACGCGAGCAATCTGACCTTCATCCACCACGCCCGGACGAATACCGGCCGGGGAACGGTGTAAGAGGCGAGAAGAATGGGAATCCATCAAGTCAGCATTCGCGCCGCCCGGAGGGCGGGCATCCTCCTGCTGCTTTGCCTGACGGCCGCTGCTTCGCCGGCCCTTCGAGCAGAGGATGGGCCTCTGGTCCTGGGAATTTTCCCGCGCTACAACGCGACCGAAACTACTACGCGCTACACCCCGATCGCGGACTATCTGCAGCAGCGGCTGCACCGGAAGGTCACGTTGCTGACTTCGAAGGACTTCCAATCGTTCTGGCGCGGCATCGAGGAGCGCCGCTACGACATCGTGCAGTACAACCAGTACCACTACATCCGCTCGGCGAAGACCTACCAGGTGATAGCGCATAACAAGGAATTCGGCAAAAGCACCATGGCCGGGGCGTTGTACGTGCGCAAGGACAGCGGCATCACCGATCTGAAGCAGCTGCGCGGCCGCACTGTCCTGTTCGGGGGAGGAGAGGATGCGATGATCAGCTACATCGTCCCCATGTACATGATGCTGCAGGCCGGACTGAAAAAGGACGAAATCAAATCGGAGTTTGCGGTCACGCCGATCAACTCGGTCATCGGCGTCTACAACAAGCTGGCCGAGGCGGCTGGCTCTGCCGACAACGCGCTCGGGCAGCCGGTGATCAGGAACGCGATCGATACCGACCAATTGACGGCGCTGGCCGTTTCCGAGCAGCTGCTGCAGTTGCCCTGGGCGGTGAAGCGCACGACGCCCACCAAGCTGCGCGAAGCCATTCAAGCCGCTCTCGTGAATCTCGAAGGCACCGAAGCCGGCAGGAATATCCTGAAGACCGCTCTCCTGACCGGCATCGGGAAAGCGCAGGACAGGGACTATGACCCGCATCGCAAGATGGTTCGGGCCGTAACGGGAGGCTCCGACTGAGGGAGCAAGCGCCGATGGACGCCGCACGATCGCACGAGAGACCCTCCTGGTACGCAGCGGTCGCACGCGTTCGCGGGCTCGCCGCGCTGGCCATCATCATCGCGTTTCTGCTTTGGGCGCACTTCGCCTCCGGAATTCCCGTGTTTCACTCCGACGTCTCCGCGGAGCCCGGCTGGGAAGCGTTCCGCTCCGGTTACGGTGTCGGCTATTTCGGCGAAGATGGCCAATTCGTACGCGCCGTCCAGAACGGCTACAACCTCTTTTTCCATACCCATAAGTACGCAGCGCGCTTCACGCGCAAGAGCGCCGCCGATGGCGAGAACTCCTGTGCTTCGTGCCACACCGTCGAACAGCTCGCGTACAGCTTCGTCAATTCCGACCGCTTCGACCCCAAGCTGGGGGCGCGGGTGTCGTTCGAGGACCGCGTGCGCCGGTGCTACGCCGGCTCGATCGACGGTTTCGTACCGACGGTCTATGAACCCGCGGTGCGCGACATTCGGCTCCTCGCCCGCGCGGTCGCGCATCACCTGCAGCTGAGCGAAGGCGCACTCAGCAAGGAGAACTAATCCATGCCGCAGCTGGCCGGAAGGCTCGCCAAAATCGCCCTGCTTCTGCTCGCGCTCGGCAGCCTCTACGCCGTTGCGCTCCACAAGCACGCGCAAAGAGAGGAGATCCGCAAGGCCGCGGTCGCCCTGACGCCGGGCTGCACGGAGAAGCTCGGCCGTTACGGCCTCGCGCCGGGAAAGAAGTACGCATCGTCCTACGTGATGGAACGCACCGGCGCCCGCGTCGAGCTGCGCGGCTACAGCGAGGAGGACGTGCGCGCCATCGAGCGCGGCTGCAACATCATCGACGACAGCCAGGGCGCGCTTGCGACGGATCCGTGGCGGGAGCGTTGGAATGCGAAGCGGTTCATCCGCGGCAACCATGTGAGCTGCGATCACTGCCATCGCGGAATCGGCGACCTGCAGGACGCTTCCGGCAACCGGCTGCCCGGCTCCAACTCCCTTGCCGCCTCCTGGACCATGGGCGACATGTACGACCGGTTCACCGGCCTGCTCCTGCCGTACGAGATGCGCCAGATGCAGTGCTACATCAACTCGTCCAACGGCTACAAGCCGAACGTCGCGGACGACGTCATCCGCGACGTGACGGCATACAGCCGGTTTCTCTCGGCCGCGCTGGATCTCAAGATCGCGAACCACTATGAAGAACAGGGCATCGACGAGATTCCCGCTTCCGCCACCCTGAAGCAGGGCGACGACTACATCCGCGGCGAAGTCCTCTACAACGAGAAATGCCAGGGATGCCATGGTCTGCAGGGAATCGGACTGGAGGTCAACGGCAAGCTGGTCGCGCCCGCCGTCGCGGGACCCAACTCCTGGAACCTGCAGTCGCGCAACAACTTCTACTTCGTGTCCACGATCCTCGCCGGCTTCATCTGCCGCAACATGCCGCCGGGGCAGGAAAGCACCCTCCAGCACCAGGATTGCCGCGACATCGCGTTCTACATCAGCAACCTGCCCCGGCCCGCGGGCGACAGGCAGGGCCCCGTCGTCGCCTTGCAGCAGCAGCTCCTCATGAGGGTCTTGCCGCCGCTATTGCGGCTGACCGAATCAAGTCCGAGCAAGTCCGCAGCGCCGGCCGCCGAAACGCGCGCGCAGCCGGTGCTCGGGCACGCGGAATGAAGGCCTTAGCGCTGGCGCTCAAGTCGCGGGCGCTGCTGTGGCAGCAACAATTGCCGGCGGCCAACAGCCATCTGCTGGTCGGCCTGACGCTGGCTCTCGTCACACTGCCCCAGGCAGTCGCGTTCTCCGTGACGCTCGCCGGGGTTCCTCCCCACTTCGGCATCTACGCGGCGATCTGGGGGGTCCTCTTCTGCGCCATGCTCAATCCCTCGCCGGTGTTTCACGGTGGGCCCAACACGGCGATGTCGGCTGCAATCGGCGTGATTCTGCTGCCGACCGCGGCCCCGTTCGGGGCCGAGTACATGGGTCTCGCCCTCACCCTCGGGCTCATGTGCGGGCTCATCCAGCTGCTCTTCTGGCTGATTCGCCCGCTGGGAAGGATGCTCGATCTCATCAGCGAGCCGGTGATCAATGGCATGATCTGCGGGATCGGGCTGTTCCTCATCTTCAGATCCCTGACCACCTTTGGCGGCCTGCCGGTCAATACCGAGGTGGAATGGCCGCTCTGGATCGCCTGGCATTCGTTTCTCGCGATCCTCGAGGTCGGCAACCTCTACGCCATCCAGATCGGGCTCATCACCCTCGCTACCTGCGCGGTCCTGCAGCAGTTCGAGCGGCTGCGTAACTGGGCCATCCTGATCGGCATCGCCGCCGGAACGCTGTACTCGCAATACCTCAGCGCCAGGCTCGGACTGCAAAACACACTCATCGAGCAGATCGGCAACCTGTCGGCGATCCGCCTGGTCTCTCCGTCAGTGCCGGCCTTCACGCAGGACGCCCTTCCGGACATCGTTGCCATCGTACCCGGGGCGGTGACACTCGCCCTGCTCGGACTGTTCCAGACCGTCGCCGCGATGCGGCGCATGAGCCGCAAGGCCGGTATCTTTACCGACAGCCGCAAGGCGATATTTGCCGATGCGGCGTCCAACTGCCTTCTGCCCTTCCTCTCCTCGCTGCCCACGTGCGCTTCGTTCAACCGCATGTGGCTGGTACACAGGCTCGGAATTCACAGCCGCATCACCATTGCGGCCTCGGCAGTGCTGCTCCTGCTGCTGGTGCTGTTCTTCGCCAACGCGATCGCCCTCATCCCCATGCCGGCAATGGCCGCCGTGATCATGCTGCTCGGGGCAAACATGCTGAACTGGGAGGACATCAAGCCGCATCTCAAGAATCGGCGCGAGGCGGTGGTGTTCCTCGCATCCTTCCTGTCGGTCCTTTTCCTGGATCTCTTCAGCGCCGTGCTGGTCGGATCGTTCCTCGCGATCGCCTATTCGAAGTGGGAGCAGGTGAACCCGAACGTCAGCTTGCGGGGCAACGTTCTGAAGATCAGAGGGAATATCTACTACGGCTCGCTGCCCGCGATCGAAGCGATCTACCACGACGCGATCGAGCGCATCGACGACCTGATCATCGACTTTTCCGAGTGCTTCTACATCGATCGTGAGGGCGTTCGATGGCTGGCGGCCGCCAAGGCGGCGCACAAGGTGGGCTTCGTCGACCGGCGCAGCGGCCACGATCGTCGCTTCGAGCAGGCAGCCCCCGACCGCCGTGCGGGCGAGGAGCGCCGCACCGTTTCAGCGACGGCGCCGCAGGACCGGCGCCTGCCCGAGGACCGCCGCGCTGTCCGCCGGCGCGAACGCGACCGGCGGCGGCGCTCGGAATTCTGATACCGTCAGTCCGCTTTCAGGTTGCGCGCCTTGATCACCCGCGCCCAGCGCTCCGTCTCGCTGCGGATAAGGCTGTCGGATTGCTCTGGCGAGCTGTGGCCGATCAACACCCCAAGCTTCTCCAGCCGATCAATCACCTCGGGCGAGTTGAGTGCCTTGCCGACCTCGCCGTTGAAACGGCGCACGATCTCCCTCGGCGTTCCCGCCGGCGCGACGAATCCGAACCATTGGACCGCGACGATTCCCGGCGGAAAGCCCGCCTCGACAATCGTCGGTACATCGGCCAAGTCACGCAAGCGCTGCGGGGTGTTGACGGCGAGCGCCTTGAGCTTCCCGGACTTGATGTGCGGCAGCGCAAACGTGCTGGTCAGAACCATGAACGAAAGCTGGCCGCTCAGGAGGTCGGGTATCGCCTGCGGCAGAGACTTGTAGGGGACATTCACCAGGTCGATCCCGGCATGGCCTGACAGCAACAACGTGAACAGGTGACCGAAGGTGCCGGTACCGGGGTGTCCGGCGGCAAGCTCGTTTGGGCGGGCCTTGGCGTATTCGACGAACTCTCCGAGCGAGCTCACCGGGAGCTTGCCCGGCACAACGAGCACATTGGGCGCCGCTCCCACAAGCGCGACACCGACGAAATCGGAGCTCTTGAATTTCGAGTTGGGGTCGAGTACCGGGTTTACCGCCAGGAATATTGCGCTGCTCATCAGCGTATAGCCATCCGGCGGCGCGCTCTTTGCAAGCTGTATGCCGATGTTTCCGCTCGCGCCCGGGTGGGACTCGACGATGATCGGCTGACCCCAATTCGCGCCGATCCTGTCGGTCACGGGACGCGTGATGAGATCCAGGATGCCTCCCGCCGGGAAAGGCACGACGACGCGCACCGGCTTGGCCGGGTAGTCTTGAGCCCAAGCCGTGCTTGCCGCCAACGCCAGCGCCGCGAACCAGGCGCAAGTTCGCGCGTTCAAGCTTTCAAGAGTGTTTGTGGGCATGGCGCTGCTCTATGCAAACACAACATCAGGCGGCTTGCAAAACTTCCTTGCACTATCATTGGGTTTTAGAACTCTCTCGATCTGCATGCCCATCGTCCGACTGGCGCTGGCCGCGCTCTGGTCTTTGGTCCTTGCCGGCCCGGCGCTCGCCCAGCCCTGGCCGGCGAAGCCGGTGCGCATCGTCGTCGCCTATCCCGCCGGGGGCGGAATCGACGTGATGGCGCGGCAGCTCGCCGAGCGGCTCGGCGCGGCGTGGGGCCAGCCGGTCGTGGTCGAGAACAAGCCCGGTGCGAACACCATCGTCGCCGCCGACTCGGTCGCGAAGAGCGCCCCCGACGGCTACAGCGTGCTGATGACGACGGACGCGACGTTCTCGATCAACCCCCACCTCTACGCCCGCCTGCCGTTCGACACCGAGCGCGACTTCGTTCCGGTCACCATGCTCGTCCTGCTGCAGCAGCTCCTGGTTGCGAACCCCGCCACGCCCTTTAACGACCTGAAGGGTTTGATTGCAGCGGCAAAGGCAAAGCCCGGGAGCATCAACTACGCCTCCTACGGCAGCGGCAGCCAGCCGCACCTCGCCGGCGAGATGCTCAAGCACCAGGCGGGAATCGACCTGGTGCATGTCCCCTACAAAGGCATCTCGCTCGCGGTCCCCGCCGTGATCGCGGGCGAGGTCCAGCTCACCTTTGCCGGCATCGCCACGTCGAGCGCGCCGCTCAAGGCAGGGCGCATCAAGGCGCTCGCCATCGGCGGCGCGCAGCGCTCGCCGCTGTTTCCACAGGTGCCGACCTTCGCCGAGCTCGGCTATCCCGAGGTGGAGACGCACGCCTGGTTCGGCCTGTTCATGCCGGCGGGCGCGCCTCGCGAGGCGATCGCGCGGCTCTACCAGGACACCTCCAGGCTGCTGCAGGACCCGGAGTTCCGGCAAAAGCAGCTCATCGATCGCGGCTACGAGGTCGTCGGCAGCAGCCCAGAGGCATTCGCGGCGTACATCCGCAAGGACAGCGAGAGCCGCGGGCGCGCCGTGAAAATCTCCGGCGCGAAGGCGGAATGACGCCCTGGACCACGCTGGTTCCAGGCAGCCCGCGCATCGCGGTGGCGAGCGCGGGGCGCGGGCCGCTCGTGCTCTTCCTGCACGGGATCGGCGGCAACCGCAACCACTGGCAGCACCAGCTCGCTTTCTTTTCGCAGAGCGGCTTCAAGGCCGCGGCATGGGACGCGCGCGGCTACGGCGATTCCGACGACTACGAGGGCGCGCTGCAGTTCGAGGATTTCACCTCGGACCTTCTCCGGACGGTCGATTTTCTGAATGAGGAGCGCGTGCACCTCGTCGGCCTGTCGATGGGCGGGCGCGTCGCGCGCAACTTCGCGCTCGCTCACCCGGGCCGCCTGCGCACGCTGACGCTCGCCAACACCAGCCCGGGGTTCGATGCGCTGACTCCCGAGGAGGTGCTGAGGTTCGTGGAGGAGCGCGAGCACCGCAGCGCCGAGTCGGCGGCGCGCCTGCTCGGCAGCCGCGCCCGTCCCGGCGCCCACGCCGCGCTGCTCGCGAGCTTCCACGCCCTGCGCAACGACTCCTACCGCAAGACGCTCGAGGCGTCGGTGGCGCAGGACCGCGCCGCGCCGCTCGAGAAGCTCGCCGTGCCCACGCTCGTCATCACCGGCGACGAGGACCGCGTATATCCGCCCGAGCTCGCCGAGCGCATGGCGCGGCGCATCCCGGGCGCGAAGCTCGTGGTGATCGCCGACTGCGGGCACCTCTCGAACCTCGAGCAGCCGGAGCGCTTCAACGAGGTGCTGCTGGATTTTCTGTTATCTTCCGAACCCGTCTCGAGGAGAACACCATGAGGGTCGCGATCGTCACCGGTGCCGGATCCGGGATCGGCAAATCCGCTGCGCTGGCGATGCTGAAGGACGGCTACAACGTCGGGCTGGTCGGCCGGCGCAAGGACATGCTGGAGAAGACCGCGGCGGAGTCGGGCGCGAAGGAGCGCGCCATGGTGCTGCCGGCGGACCTCACCAAGGACGCCGAAGTCAAAAGCGTGTTCAGTGAAATCAAGTCCAAGTGGGGCAGGCTGGACGTTCTGTTCAACAACGCCGGCATGGGCGCGCCCGCGGTGCCGATGGAGGAGCTTCCGATCGAGAAGTTCCGCGAGGTGGTCAACATCAACCTCATCGCCATGTTCATGTGCACGCAGGAAGCGATCCGCATCATGAAGGCGCAGAACCCCAAGGGCGGGCGCATCATCAACAACGGCTCGATCTCGGCGCACACGCCGCGGCCGATGTCGGTCGCCTACACCTCCACCAAGCACGCCGTCACCGGCCTCACCAAGTGCATCTCGCTCGACGGGCGCAAGGACGACATCACCGCGAGCCAGATCGACATCGGCAACGCCCTCACCGAGCTCGCCGCGCGGATGGCGAAGGGCGTGCCCCAGGCCGACGGCTCCGTCAAGCCCGAGCCGCTGATGGACGTGAAGCACGTCGGCGACGCGGTGCTGCACATGGCCAACCTGCCGCTCGACGTGAACGTTCAGTTCATGACCATCATGGCGACGAAGATGCCGTTCGTCGGAAGGGGCTAGACAAAAAGAAAATCGGGGTCAGGGTGAATTCAACCCGTTGAGGCAACGGTAGCTTTCAACGCCGCCAAGGGCGTACGCCAGTTTAAGGTTTCTCGAGGACGTTCGTTAAGCTCGCGTGCGACCTGGTTGAGCTTGGCTTGGCTGATCTGCGATAGATCGTGGCCCTTGGGGAAGTACTGGCGCAGCAAGCCGTTGGTGTTTTCGTTGCTGCCGCGTTGCCAGGGACTGCGCGGATCGCAGAAGTACACCTGCATGTCGGTGGCGATGGTGAAGTCCTTGTGAGCGGCCATTTCGCTGCCGCGGTCCCAGGTGAGCGAGCGGCGCAGCTCCGTCGGCAGCTGGCGGATCTTGCTCTTCAATGCCTTTGTGACAGTGACGGTGTCTTTGCTGTCGATCTTGACCAGCATGACATAGCGGGAATGGCGTTCGACCAGCGTGGCGATTTGCGAATGGGCACCGCCCATCAGCAAGTCACCTTCCCAATGCCCTGGGACGGCTCGATCCTCGATCTCGGCAGGGCGCTGGTGGATGGAGAGGCCTTCGACGATGCTGGGGTGCCCGATGGCTTGAGTGCGCGGCCGGCGCATGAAGCCGGCGCGCCTGAGGTGGCTGACGAGCTCCTTCTTAAGGACGTTGCGCGCCTGTATGAACAGGCTCCGGTAGAGCGTCTCGTGCGACACCCGCATCGAGCGATCATGCGGGAATGTGTGCTTGAGGCCAACGGCGACTTGGCGTGGCGACCAATTGCGGCCTAAGCGATCGGCGACCCAACTCCTAAGCCGGCGCCGCCGCGCCAGCAGACACGGCTGCGGCCGGCGCGCTCTGCGCCAAGCGCGCGCATCGGCATTAGCCGCTCGATAGAAGCGCTTGCCGCCATTACGGCGAACCTCCCGGCTCACCGTCGAAGCCGCTCTGCCAAGGCGCCTGGCAATCTCACGTATCGATCGCCCGGCGCACAGGCCTCTGGAAATCTCTTCGCGCTCTTGAGCTTGTAGCGCTCGTGGGGCGCGACGGCGCGTTCGCGGTGCGAACCCGCCGTCGCGCCTTAAAACCTGAAGCACACTAACGGAACGACGGTTCAGCTCCCCCGCGATCTGCAAAAGGGTTGAACCGGACTTCCACGCGCCCCACAAAGCCAGCCGTTCTTCGGGGCTAAACCTGCGTCTGGACATGCAACACCTCCCTGACATAATTCAATCAAAGGTGTTGCCTCCACGCGTTTACATCACCCTGACCCCGATTCTTCCCAATTGGGGTCAGACCCCGATTTAGTCTCCGACGACCTCGAGCTGCACGTCGACGTTGTTGCGCGTGGCGTGGGAGTACGGGCAGATCTGCTCGTGCGCTTGCTTGGCGAAGGCGGCGAGGTCGGATTGCGGCAGCGACTTGTCCTCGACGCGCAGCTTCACCGCAATGCCGAAGCCGCCGCCGTCGCGCGGGCCGATCGACACGGCGCAGGTGATCTTCGCCTTCGTCGCGTCGCGCTTCTTCTGCTTGGCGACGTAGTCGAGCGCGCCGCCGAAGCAGGCCGCGTAGCCCGCGGCGAAGAGGTGCTCGGGCGTGGCGGTGCCGGGCTTGCCCGGCCCGCCCATTTCCTTCGGCACCGAGAGATCGGCCTTGACGGTGCCGTCGCTGGCTTCGGTATGTCCGTTACGTCCGCCGGTGGCGGTTGCGGTCGCGGTGAAGAGGGGCTTGATGCGGTCCATGGAAGATCCTTTCAGAAAATCGGGGTCAGACCCCAAGATTCGAGAACCAAGAAGAATCGGGGTCTGACCCCGATTTGATCAGAGTCAGTTCTTGGTAAGGCGTTCCCACACCCAGCCCACGCAGTAGACCGCGGCGGGGACGAGGACGCCGAAGAGCGCCGGCCACAGCGCCTTCTGCGGCTCGACCTCGTCGCCGAAGGCGAGGATCGAGCCGACGTTGAGCGCCGCCACGATCACCCAGATCACGGCAAAGAGCAGCCACAGCTTTTTCCACAGCTTCATCCGGAGGATCCCCGCGGTGACCTATTTTCACCGATTGACGTAGGGTGGGCGCGTGGCGCGGACCAAAGCCACGTTCGGGTCGTACCTCGTCGCCCTCGTAATGCTGGCGGTCATCCCGCTCATGCTCATCGCGGGGGTCCTGATCTGGCGCCAGACGGTGCTGCAGCGCCAGGCCTTCGAGCGCAGCCTCCTGCAGACCGCCCAGGCGCTTTCGCTCGCGGTCGACCGCCAGATCTTCGCCGACGCGGTGATGCTCCAGACGCTGGCACAATCGCCGCTCCTCGAGCGCGGCGAGCTGCGCGGGTTCCACGCGGTCGCCGCGCGCGTCATCGGCGAGCACGGCGGGCTCTTCATCTCGCTCTTCGACGAGAAGGGCAGGCAAATCTTCAACACGCTGCGCCCGCCGGGCGCGCCGCTGCCCACGCCCTTCGAGTACCCGGCGCCGCCCGACCCCGAGCGCCCGCCGCTCGGCGACCCGAGCGCCCTGGAGGAGGTGCTGCGCACCGGGAAGCCGGCCAATTCGGATCTCGTCTACGGCCTGGTCGCCGGGCGGCTCATCTTCCTCGTCAACGTGCCGGTCATCCGCGGCGGACGCATCCGCTACGTGCTGAACGCGGCCTTCTCGCCGGATGTCATGACGCGGCTCCTCCAAGAGAACAGGCAGTTCGCCGGCGTCCCGGCGTGGATCTGGGACCGGCGCGGCTTCATCGTCGGGCGCTGGCAGAACGCCGACGCGTTCGTCGGCCGCCGCGTGCCGCCGCAGCAGCTCGAGCAGATCAAGGCGCGCAGCTCCGGCGTCGCGAAGGGCGAATCGCCCGAGGGCATGGCGCTCTACTACTCGTACGCGCGCTCGCCGGTCACGGGCTGGACCGCATCGGTCGGCGCCGAGCGCGGCGAGCTCGACCGCGCGGTGCGCGCGGGCTGGATCGTCGGCGGCACGCTGATGGTCGGCGGCGTGCTGCTCGGGCTCCTGCTCGCGCTCTCGATCGCCGCGCGCCTGCGCCGCTCGATCGTGTCGCTCGCCGCCGCCGCGAGCCGCAACGAGCCGCCGCAAGCGGTCGGGCTGCGCACGCGCGAGATCGAGCTCCTCGAGCACGCGGTGCTCGAGGCGGCGCACGCTCGCGAAGCGCGCCTGCGCCGCGAGCAGGCCGAGGCCGAGAGCGAGACCAAGGACCGCTACATCGCTACGCTCTCGCACGAGCTGCGCAACCCGCTCGCGGCGCTCGGCAACGCGGTGCATCTCCTCGGCATGGACCGCCGCGAGGACTTCGCGCCGACCCTCGAGATGATGCAGCGGCAGATCGCGCAGCTCACGCGCATGGTGAACGACCTCCTCGACGTGTCGCGCGTCACCCACGGCAAGATCACGCTGCGCCTCGAGCCGACCGACCTCGCCCGCGTGGTGGCGCGGGCGATCGAGACCGCCACGCCCGCGCTGGAGGCGAAGCGGCTGCGCCTGACGCACGAGCTCGCGCCCGGCCCGCTCATGGTGCGCGGCGACGCGGCGCGCCTGCTGCAGGTGTTCTCGAACCTGCTCGACAACGCCACCAAGTTCACGCCTTCCGGCGGCGAGGTGGGCGTGACGCTCGCGAGCGAGGACACGCGAGCGCTCGCCGTGGTGAGCGACAACGGCGTCGGCATCGATGCCGCGTTCCTGCCCAAGATGTTCGAGGCCTTCACCCAGGCCGACACCAGCCTCGAGCGCGCCACGAGCGGCCTCGGCTTGGGCCTCGCGCTCGCGCGCCAGATCGTCGAGGCCCACGGCGGATCGATCTCGGCCACGAGCGCCGGACGCGGCCAGGGGAGCCGCCTTACGGTCCGGCTTCCGCTTCTTGTCTAGAGGTAGTTCAGGAGCGCGCGGGCTTTGTCGAGCTCGTCGCGGGCGCGCTTCGCCTCGGCGAGCACCGCGTCGCGCGCGTTGCGCCGCTTCGAGTCCTCGAGGAGGAGCGATGCCTGCACGTGCGGCGCGAGGCGCTTGTTCGCCTCCGGCAGGCTGCCGAGCAGGCTGGCGAGCGCGTTGAGCTGCACGTCGAGGTCGAAGTGGTCGCGCTCGACCTGCTTCTTGAGGTCCATCGCGGCGCGGATCCACGGCGTGTCGCGGCGGCCGGCGTGCGACATGTGCGCGGCGAGCGCGGCGCGGCTCGAGGCGGCCTTCTTCGTGAGGAGGCTCGCGTCGGCGCGCCGGCGCAAAATCTCGCGCACGCCGACGAGATAGGGCTCCGTATCCTCCACCAGATTCCGGTCTTGCCAGCCCTGCGCCACGCGCAGGCTCCCCTCGACCCTCGCCACCGCCTCCTGCGAGGGCATCTTCAGCCCGCGCTCGAGCTCGACGGTGGCTTCCTGGACGATGGTCACGACCGCACGCGCCTCGCTGCGCTGCCTCGCTTCCTTGTGGAGCAGGTAGCCCACGCCGGCGGCGATCGCGACGCAGGCGGCGCCGACGAGCGCCGAGGCGATTCGGGTGGTCGACATGCGGCCAGAATAGCTGTCGGGCGAGCCCGCCAAGGAGGAGAAATTTCTCGTACAGCCTGTAGGGACGACGGGCTGTTGCGACAACGCTGCGCCTACCGGAAGGGGCCGCAATGTTCGTTGCGGACTAAGTCATGTCCCAGACTAACGGCATGAAGCCTGCATCGCGAACTGCAGAATGCACAATCGCAGGAAAGTCCGACTCGGACTGAGGGTGATCCACCGTCACCGGGTCGGCAGGCTCGAGTTTCGCCGAGTCTCCGAGCTGGTGTTCGTGCGAGGGCGTCCCAAGGCGATCCTCGGCTGGATCGACGTGGGCGGCGTGCGCACGCCCATCTTCATGTGCGACCTCGACCCGGCCAAGCTGCGCAAGGCGGCGCCGGGAAACAGTGCAAAAGATACCTACTACTACGACGCCGTGACCGTCGATCCCCGCTACGAGGAGCTGGGTCCGGCCGAAAAAAGCACTACAACGTCATAACGACCGGGGCGTGATCGCTCGTCCCGAATTCCGCTAACACCTTGCAGCTCTGCGCCCGCGCCGCGATGGCCTGGGAGGCGAGCACGTAGTCCAGCCGCCAGCCGATGTTCCGCCTGCGCATGTCGCGCCATGGCGGCCACCAGGTGAAGAGCCCGGGGTTGTCGGGGTCGAGCGCACGGCCGACGTCGGCGAGCCCCGCGGCGAGCAGCGCCTCGAAGAGCTCGCGCTCCTCGGGGCTCTGGCCGATGATGCCGGGCTTGCGCTCGCGCGGATGCACGTCCATGTCGCTGCGCGCGATGTTGATGTCGCCGCAGAGCACGAGCTCGCGCCCCTCTTCGTGCACGCGCCGGGCCCACGCCGCGAGGCTCTTCATGAACGCGAGCTTGGCCGGGTAATCCTTGCCGCCGTTCGGCACGTAGACCGAGGCGAAGACCCGGTTGCCGATCGCCGCCTGCACGATGCGCGACTCCATGTCGAACTCGGGATGGCTGAACGCCGGTGCCGCGTCGAACGCGTCCTTGCGCACGTGCAGCGACACCCCGGAGTAGGCGCGCAGGCCGTGCCAGAACACGTGGTAGTCGTCGAGCTGGCACTGGAGCGGGATCTGTCCGAGCTCGGCCTTCAGCTCCTGCAGGCACACGACGTCGGGACGCTCGTCGCCGGAGAGCCAGTCGCAGAACTGCGTCTGGCGCGCCCGGATGCCGTTGACGTTCCAGGTGCCGATCTTCATCGAGAGCGCTGCTACTCCGGCTCGATGCCCGCTTCCTTCACCATCTTCGCCCAGCGCGCGGTCTCGGCCGCGATGTAGGCGGCGAACGCCTGCGGGTCGAGCGGCTCGACGCCGAAGCCGATTCCCTGCAACGACTGGTGCACCTCCGGACTCGCGAGCGCTCGCTCGGCGGCGCGCCAGAGCGCTCCGACCACTTCGCGCGGCGTGCCCGCCGGCGCCGCCATCCCGGCCCAGACCGTGACGTCGAAGCCCGGAATGCCCTCGCCGAGCGTGGGAATGTCGGGCGCGACCGGGCTTCGCTTCGGCGTAGTCACGCCGAGGCCGCGGATCTTGCCGGCCTTGATCTGCGGAAAGCCCACGGCGTAATCGGCGAAGGTAAAGCTCACCTGCCCGCCGAGCACGTCCTGCAGCGCCTGCGGCTGGCCCTTGTACGGCACCTCGAGCACCTCGATGCCGGCGAGCGAGCGCAGCATCGCGATCGACACGCGCATGCCTGCCGAGGCCTGCGCCGCGGTGAGCTTGCCGGGATTCGCCTTGGCGTGCGCGACGAACTCCTGCAGGTTCTTCGCCGGGAAGTCGCTGCGCACCGCGAGGATGAGCCCGGTGGTGATGAAGCGCGCGACCGGCGTGAAGTCCTTCTGCGGATCGAACGGCAGCTTCCGGTACAGGCTCGGATTGGCGGCGAAGGTCGTGTTGTTCGCGCTCACCAGCGTGTACCCGTCGGGCGCCGCCCGCGCGGCTTCGGCCACCCCGATGTTGCCGTTCGCGCCCGCCTTGTTCTCGATCACGAACGGCTGCCCGAGCGTGCCCTGCATGTGCTGCGTGGTGACGCGGATCACCTGGTCCGGCGCCGACCCCGCCTGGAACGGCACGATCACGCGGACGGGCTTGTTCGGATAAGGCTGCGCCACCACGGCGCCTACCGAACAAACCAGAATCAGCGGTAGAACCGCTCTTACGACTCTCATTCAGGTGGCCGGGCACTCATCGCCAAACTCGAACGGCGCGCCCGGT
>Ga0207640_10000726_pt1 | contig 18980 bp, 28 predicted proteins | sample KBSCornC42_FD_184300 | JGI IMG/M metagenome (GOLD analysis project Ga0207640, IMG submission 184300) | Corn rhizosphere microbial communities from Kellogg Biological Station, Michigan, USA - KBS Corn C4-2 (SPAdes) (version 2) | ecosystem: Host-associated > Plants > Roots > Rhizosphere > Soil ... | reverse complement strand
TCTCAATGGCGTAGGGCAGCGTGATTCAGTGGCGCCGGGTGTCAGTTTCGGCCCATTGGAGACGATCCGCTTACAATCGGGCTTTGGGGCAACTAACGCGATTGCTCGTGCAACTCTCCGGAATGGATGATGATCGACGCGGGTGCCCCGTCCTCTCGCTTAACCTTCGAGTTCGCCGAAGCAGCCACCAGGGAAATATTGTCCCTGACAAATCGTCGCCGCTCCTCGGCATCCATTGCCGCCGCCTCCTCCGGGGTAAGCGCCTGATAGTTGCGCAATCGCCTCGCTGGTAACTACCACTGAGCGAACTTGCCCGGCAATCCAAACTTCGAGTTCTGTATTGTCTCCGCGACTCCACACGCCGTCTCTCATGCACTTCTCCGTTCTCACAGGCCCATGGAAGGTCAAGGTTCAATCCGAGAAAACTCAGCGCATGAGGTCGAGGAGCGCGAGGATTGTCTGCGACTTGCGGTCGATCTGATAGACGCGGCCGTTATCATAACCGTAATAGACCTGGTCGGTATCGACGTATTCCGTCCTATACTGGTCCGGCATCTTCCCCACGCGCGCCGTAACGCGCTGGCCGATCCTCGAATCCCCGCTGAACCGGTCGCCGGGACGCAATCCTGCGAAACGGGCGTCTGGGATCCAGCGACCGTCACGATTTCGACTTTCCCAGGTCATCGGCGGAGTATTTTCGCTCCGGCCAGTATGGCTAGCGGTAACACGGATCTCCTTCGACAGGGCGGCGCTGCGCTGAAATAGAACAGCATATTCCGGGCCGCTAATTCCATTCGGCATGAAGTCGCGTTCAAGCTGCGCGAGCCTATTGAGCTTTTGGCGTAATTGGGTGGCTTCCAGTGAGGAAATCCTGTCGTGGCTCACGCCATCGTCGATCTGCGCTTGCAGTTGCCGACTGAATGTTCGGTCCTGACCCCAGTGCGCATTGGCCGGAGTGGCTGAAAAAGCGACGAGGCAGACGAACATTATGAAAAGTGGTCGCATGGAATTTGTCCTGGAAGTGAGGGAGCCCGCCATTTTTGCCGAGCCTCCGCATGAGAAGGGCTCACCCGAAAGACGAAGACCAAAGTCTTCGTCCTCCGGGCTCGGCCCCTACGCTCACGAGATCGGTCGAGGTCAGCGCGGCCGATCGATTAGATTGTCATCAGATTCATAGCGCAGGGCTGGCGGTCGGCCATGATGCCCCGATCGTAGGTAAGACGTTGGCCGACCGTTGGAGCAACGTTCCGGTCCCACTGGATCGCACTCTTATCGAAGCGAAGATCATCGCCGCCAGCTTCCTGCTTGATTTCTCCCAGGCCCTTGATGGTGTCGAATGATTTGACGGTTCCAACATATTTCATGGTGAGTTCCTTTGTTGGCCGACGCCAAACTGGTCGCCGGCCGGCTAGGAGACGTTAAGAAGGGATAAAAGGAGCGACTTAGCGCCAAAGACCGTCTATAATCGACTGGTAGCGAAACCTATATATAATCCAATCATCCAATAGTCAATCTAAATATATGAATTGTCTAATAAGGATGATATATGCAGAAAATCACTCGCAATATTATATTTGTTTCAGCCGCCTGTGACTGAGAGACATGTGCTCCCCCTTGATGCAGGAGAAAAAATCATGGTTATTTCTGCGCCTGTCCTCACATCGGCAAACTCAACTGAGCGTTGGGAAAACGAGGGCGGCCCGGCGAGCCCAGCAATGTCAGATTCGGAAGACATCGAAGCTGCAGCGTTAAAGCAATATGGCATCACGTCGGTTCAGCTGACCGTTTTCCATTGGGGTGGCTATCGCTATTCCAACGCAAGGGACGCCATCGCCGCGGCGAAACGGAGCGCGCGTTTGAGCGACGCCCGGACGGACGTTCGATAGAGCCATTATGCGCACGCGGCTTTCCGTGGTCACATTCCACTATCCGTTCACGTTGAATGGCGATTTAGGTGAATTGCCGCCTGGCAGCTATGAAATCGAAACGGACGAGGAAGAGATGCAGGCGACTGACCGGGTGGCGTATCGTAAAGTTGCAATTCGTTTGCACGTTGAAAGGCCGGGGTCCACGCGCACAATAACCGTCAAACCTGCCGATCTTCAGTCGGCGCTGGAGCGAGATCTCGATTGCGCTCGCACGCGCTGATCAGCGCTTGGTCGTGTTCAGGTCCACCCCACCGGCATTCGCCGGAATCAGACCAAGACGCTGGCCAGAGCAGCCAGCGAAGCTCAAGCGCTATGAGTTTGGAAGCGCCGCCCGGAACACCGAGCGGCGCTCGACAGGCCTAGTGAGCTAAGACCATCTGCTGGAGTAGCATGTCGCCTTCGAGGTGACGGAACGTTGCGCGATGGCCACTGCCAGCAAGTTCCTTGCGATCGTCGCTCTGGAGATAGGCGTTCATCTCTTTGTTGCGTGCGATCGCTTCCGCCGGTGTGGCGACATGATCGGTCACGGTGACGAGATATAGGTCCGGCTCATCCTTGCGGGGATTGTTATTGCTCAAGATGTAGTAAGCTTTGATCCAGCCTTTGGACTTCGCATATTCGTTTTGCTTTCGGGCATCACTGACCAGGAAATCCGCATAATCGGCAAAATGGCCGTCATCGATCTTGATCGCCGCAACGTCCCAATAATCCCCGCCCACTAACGGCACTTCCTGCGCGATCGCCGGAATAGACGTAAGCATCGTGGCCGCGCCAAGCGCGGCAAGCATCATCTTGCGCATGTGATTGCTCCTGGTTGCGATGGCGTAAGTGCTTCGCAACTGGAGGGTCGGCGTCGCCAAATCGGCAGAAACGCCAGCGAGTGCGGCGTCGTCCCCTGCTAGGGCAATACGCCTCTTTAGGGTGCCTACCTAATTATATTTTGAACGACTGCGCGCGGTGACCCTCGCTGCGTCAACCATTCATCGTATTGCGGAGCAGCTCGCGTCCTGCAAATCGTTCAAGATTCGCGCGGGAATGGCCTAGGGCCGATATGACAAGATTATTAGCGCAGTGATCACCCCGATCGCCACGGTCGCTGCGAAGAACTTCCAATCTATAGACCTAGCGAGGCTAACCAGTGAGACCATCCACGCTTAGCGACGCAAGGTGGCCTTCGTTCCTGCCGACTCCAGACGCAGGCGCTCGTAATGTCCGTTTTCCACCCATTGCGGACGCCAGCCGGCATCGAACTATTGCAGATAGGGGGTAGTTCTGCTCTGGCCACTTTGATATCGGACCGAGGGTTCGACACACACATCATCATTGATGCATCGGTTCAGCAAGCTCGCTCCCTGCGGTGGGAACGGTGACCCATCCTGTTCGGATCATTGACCCAGAATAGAAATGGACTGAGTTTGCAAAGGAACGAGACTCCGAAATCGCAAGGGCTCAAAGTGACTACGCGGACGGAGACTCTCGGACCAATGCTGTCCCGTCGGTTCCAACAATATGGCCCCGATGCCAAGCGAAGCACCTTCCAGCTGACCACGACCGGCATCGCGTTCATAGTGTTGCTCGTGGTTATGGGCGCCGTATCGCACGGCCACTACTTGCCGGCGCTGCCGCTGGCAGTTCCGGCAGCCGGACTACTCGTGCGCCTTTTCATCATTCAGCACGACTGCGGTCATGGCTCATTTTACAAGTCGCGGGCCAGCAACGACTTCCTGGGGCGCGCTCTTTCGGTGCTTACGCTAACTCCATACAGCAGCTGGAGCCAGGGTCACGGCATACATCATGCTTCCACCGGCAATCTCGATCGCCGCGGGCGAGGTGACGTGGAAACCTGGACCGTCGCGGAATACCTGGCCGCGGGGCGGCTTAAGAGGGTGCTTTACCGGTTATATCGCAATCCATTTGTGATGGTTGGCTTGGGCGCACCGATCAACTTCATCGTGTTACAAAGATTGCCGCTCTATCATGGATTCTCAGACTCTAAGTGCCGCAGCAGCATCGTGTCGCTGGATCTCGCGCTGCTTGCCGCATTCGGTCTTGCCTGCGCGGTGTTCGGCGTTCTCCCCGTCCTAGGAATGTATTTGCCGGTAATGGTCATTGCTTCCTGGATTGGTAACTGGCTGTTTTATGTGCAGCACCAGTTCGAGAACACTCACTGGGAACGGGACGGCCATTGGAATTTTCACGAAGCCGCCATGAGCGGAAGCTCCTATTTTAAGCTTCCTCCACTATTGCAGTGGTTTTCCGGGAACATCGGGTTGCACCACGTGCATCACTTGTGCAGCCGGGTTCCTAACTACCACCTTCAAGCCTGTCTCGACGCCGCCCCTGAGTTGCAGCGCGTCGCCAAAATAATAACCCTGCGTCAGAGCCTAGGATGTTGGCGGCTCGCCCTTTGGGACGAGCGCCAACGCTTGCTGGTAGGGTTTCGGGATTTAGAGCCTCGCGCCGCCTAGCCAGTACGAAAGTAAGACTCACATCTGAGTGCGCGTGAAGCGCTGAATACCCGGTTGTTCCAAACCTGGCACTGGCGAGGATCGACCTATTGCGGACATTAGCAAGTCACGAATGAGCGGACACAAAGCTCGAACCGTGAATCTCGTCGCCACCGCGGCAAGCGAGGAGGACCTCGCTCGGTAGTCTTTCTTGCACCTCAGTGGGAAAGTCCGTTTTCTACCCAAAGCGGACGCTACGTCTTGCTCTCTAGAAGCTGGAGAACCGATGCCACGGCGGCTCCAGCTCGTTTCCGCGTTGCCGGAGTCTCGGTGAGGCCCATATGCACCGTCTCGATGCTGACTAAGTAATCAACAAGAGCTTCATTTCGCTCACCGTTGCGCAGACCTGTTGCTACCCGGCCCATGTGCCGGTCGTACTCATCAGCGGCGTGGCTTCGCCGCCAACCGCCTTCGGAGCCGTTCAAGCCCATGGGGTCCCATTGAGCCCAGGCGATGTCTCGAAGCACCGAGAGTCTGACAGATGGGCCTACCGACATTGTTCAAAACCTATCCATGCTACTGTCGGGTCTCCATCGATGGCTGACATTGTTGGCTTGACCGTTACAGGACGGCCCAACGCTGGAAGAGGATCGAACCAGCTTTGTTTACCAGCTCAGCTCTGTGAGCTTGTCGGCGGTCGAGAACAGAGATCGCCAATCCCTTAGCTTCTTCGAGCGAAACATCTATCAGCTCAGTGCTTGTCAGCTTACCGTCGCGGTAGAGGTTCAGACGATAAGCCATGAGGGCCAACCTACACCCCGTGTGAGTAAAAGCTAACAATGGCGCTGATGCTTTCCTGGCCAGCCGACATTAAGGGCTTAGGCCCGCTTTCCACCCATTGGCGACGTTGGCTGTTCCGCTCCGGTGATTCACGCATCGGGGCTGTCCCGAATGAGCGACTCGATGTCGACGATTTCCTCGCCTGTATCGACGTTCCTGAGCGAGACCATCTTAAATCCCATCTCGCGTAGTTCACGGACTTTGTAATACGCCTCTATCGCACTCAACGGGTTTTCCAGGCCCATTGCCATCTCCGACTGGGGGACGTGGATTGTGTAACGCGCCATCGGACCTCCTAATTGCGCTTAGATTGGGAAGCGTACGATTGGACTCAACCAGGCGCGTTTCTCGCTGCGTGTTCAAGCACTTACGTTCCAAGGTCGACGCAACCATGCGAGTCAATCTCGACCCGAGCCTTCAACGACTGGAGGCCAGGCTCGATTGGCACACATCAATCATAAATGCCCCCATTTGGACGCCGAGTGACGGATCACCTGCGGAAAGTCCGTCGTCGCGGCCCGAGTGAGGGGCCGCCGGTCTTTTCGCGATAGACGATCCTGCCTTTGGATAAGTCATAGGGCGTCATTTCGACGTGGACACGATCGCCTACGATCGAGCGAATGCGATGGCGTCGCATCTTTCCCGCCGTATACGCGATGATCCGGCAGTCGTTGTCGAGCATCACGCCGAACCGCCCATCTGGCAAGACTTCTTCGATCACCCCTTCAATCGTAAGCAGCTCTTCCTTGGCCATAGGCCATTTCTCCTTGTCCGCAGGGTCTGCACGGGTGACGATGACTAGGTGGCGTTACGGAGAGCGCGCGCGAGACGCGCCTAACCCTGGCTAGCGGCGCACAGCCACTCGTTGTGACGGAGGTGCCGGACATAAAGATATTCAAGCCGGCCGGTCATTAGCTCATTGCGTATGTCTGCCAGAGCGGGCCAGCTCGCCCTCCAGCTCCGCAACCAGGTCGGCTACCGGTTCACCTGTTGAACGCCGACCCTGGTCGAGAACCGCGTGCCAATAGGCGAGCGTATCTCCGTGCACCCGCCGTCCTCGCCATCGCCGCACGCTCGTGATCGCTGAAATGAGGTTTGAGCGGGCACTTCCTTCGATTTTCATCAGCCGGGAATCCCGAGCTGCTTGGTGGAGGGTTGAGAAGCGTTGGTCTTCTTCGGGGCCTTCGCCTTCGGCTTGCGTGGTTCCTTGTTCGAGCGCTTCTGTCCTTTCGCCATCACAGCGACTCCTGATTGGGGCGAACTTCGCCACTTGATCGTTCGGGATTCAAACCGGCATCGAGGCCAGCATCGCGTCGCTCAAGCAGGCGGGCCCTTGCGCGCCATGCATCCGCGCTCCGTTCAAACGTGCCACGGACATGACTATTCTGGGTTCCCGATGCCCGCTCACGGTCAGATGCTGCGAACGCTCGGCACCCATCCGCAGTGTCTTCAGGCCTTCGCCTGCGCGAGCTCATTTGGCGTTCCGCTTCGCTGCCGCAAGCGCATCGCGGGCATTTGAATAGCGATATCCACCCCACAAGAACGTATAAGCAGGCACACGTTGTATGCCGAACCGGTCAAGTTCTGACTGGGGTACGGCATCGTTGTTGAGTCCTGACATGAAAGCTCCCTTCTCGTAAGCGGGAGCACAATTGTCTCTCAGTCGCAGGAGGCTACGGTGTAAAATTCCACGCGATGCTTAACATTAGCACGGAAACATCATTCTCCCTAGCGAGGATTATTTTTGGCACAGCTTACTATTATTTATGAAAGAGACTAGGCCTTCCGCCGCTACTAGTCGCAGACTGACGGTCTACAGGCGCTTTGCGGCACCTTTTCCTTCTCTTTTCGCTCCTAGCACGAAGCGGGCCGGCATTCGGCTTCGCCCTGGAAGGAAAACAGAAATGACCAACGGAACCGTGAAGTTCTTCAACGAGTCGAAGGGCTATGGATTCATTGCGCCTGATGGCGGCGGCATCGACGCCTTCGTCCACATTACGGCGGTCGAACGGGCTGGAATACGCAGCCTTCGCGAAAATCAACGCGTCAGCTACGATCTCCAGCAGGACAATCGCGGCAAAATGAGCGCCGTGAACCTCAAGCCCGTCGAGGAGGCCGCCCAAGCTCACGCGAGCGAAGCTCAGCTGGCGAATGAGGAGCTACAGGTCGAGCAGATTGACGACCGACAGGGCGAGTAGCCTTCGCCGCACGGTGGCATTCACTATCCCGCTCCTACGGGTTGGACAGCCGATTGGTGCCGGAGACCCGGCATGGGGACTTGAGTGAAAACGGTTGAAAGAGGGTGGCAGCGGAAGTGCCCCACTTGTGGTCACCCCGGCACCATGGTCTTGGAAGAGGCTGAACGCGATACTGGCGGCCGTCCTTCGCGGTGGATCGGCGCGACTGGATGCTGGCGGGTCACAGACGGCGTCCTCATTCATAAATGCATCGCGCCCGAGACTTAATTGGCCCTGTCGGTGCGATCGATAATTAGCTGGGACGGTCGCTGCGTTGCGCCCGCTACGGGATTCTGTGAATCGGACCGCCCTCTAATGTCCGTTTTCCACCCATTGCAGACATTAGCCGCCCGCTCATGCTAACACAGAGTCGCTCGGCCAAGTGGAGTTGCAGCATGACCGCCATTCGCTCGTTCGCTGCCTACATGCTCGTGTTCACTGTCGGGCTGTTTTTGGGTGATTGGCTCTGGGGCGGAATAAAGCGCGTTGAGGAAATGTGGGCACTTCGGATCGTAGTTGGATTGGCGGCTGTTGCTCTAGTGTGGAGCTTCCGGCTGCTCCGTTCCAGCCGAAGCTAACGGCAGCTTTCCACCCAAACCTGCCGTCCGGGATCGACGCTTTGCGGGCTTAGCGTTGTCGGCAAAGTCTATTTCCAGTTACACAGGTTGGAGCGAAAAGGCGGCTTGCGCGGAGGAGGGCTGGAGCCATGGTTTGGTTCACGCTGTTAGTCGGCTTTGCAGTCGGCTGGTTCATAGGTCACCAGAGCGGCCGTCATTCGGGCTGGGTTGAAGGCTCAAAGAATTTGGACCGCGTACGGCGAGAGTGGGAAGCTCGCGGTTGGCTGAAGTTCCCCGATACGGAGGATATTTGATTGTTCAGATCGCCGGTCGCTTAGGGTGCTTCAGCTGAACTTCGTCCAACTGACGGTGCCATCACCTAGACCCAGGAACTCTATCGCTGCTTCGGACAGCTCCGGGCCATCATCAATCGCAACTTGGTTCGGAATTTCTTTGTTGGCGCGGAGTGCTGCCCTAGCGGCATCAATCGTCGGCCCTGTCGAAATGGCATACCATCGATCCGACGTAGCGTCGCCGGGTAATCCGCCGTTTATTCGGAAGATGAAGCCTCGCATGTCCTCATGATAGGGGCTTCCGCTAGTCAAGCAATGTCCGGAATGGGTGGAAAGCCGACATCCCGTCGAGGTAGAAAATGAGCTGCTAGCTAACTGGGCTAAAGCGCTGGATTGCGGATATGGCGCCTTCGACGCTTCGGTTTGTGCCATCTAGACGGATGGGGATATCACCGCCCATCGCCGGGCGATTGGCAGCGGCGATAAAGGCGGTCAAGCGTCGCCCGGGAAACCGATCTGGGTTCCGCAAATAAAGCACGATCACCTTTTGCGTGCCGCGATATCGCCGAAGGTCCGGGATCGTCACTCTTGTGATTTCCGACCAGGGAATCGTGTCTTCAGACCAATCCGCGAAGCGAATGCCATGCGGGCCGATTCTCAATACTTCACCTGGATCCAGGAAGTCCTTGATGGTCACGAAACCGCAGAATCCGGAGAATAATACAAAGCACCATCCAAATACAAAGATCGCACGATCGGAGTGCGGCGGTGAGCCGAAAATCCCCAGCATCAAAAGTCCGCCTAGGAAGACTGCGACGATCATGAATAGTTGAGAGGCCAAGCTCCATCGTGATTGGTACGCGACAAAGTCTTCCATCTAAGAAGATTACGGCATTCGCTAATGTCCGCAATGGGTGGAAAGCGGACGTTAGGGACGTGAGACAGCGCCTTGCTTTCAAGCTCCGGACCCGCCGCGATTGGTTCGCATAGGAGCTTAGCGGACACCAGCAACGGGCTTACTCGTGAGCGTCGCCACCCGAAACCCTTTGGAACCGGCCGTGCAGGTCAGTGCCCTTCCTCGTGCAAAGCAACCAGAGAGCTGTGTCGGCAACGAGGCGGTTGACCAGCTCTGGCCGGCGTCGCGGGAGTAAGCGACCGAAGCACTTGTACCCCCCTTGACGAAGACGAGGGTGAGGTCACCGAGCACATAAGGCCCGTCAAACCATTTCGCTGTTTCGGGATAGCGATCCAAGAAGACCCGTTGCCAGTCCCGACCCCCGTCGACTGTGCGCCAGACCGACGCGTAGCCGTCGGCCTTCGTAAGCGGAAAGGTATGGCGCTGGACGAGTGCGAAGCCGGGCTTTCCTGGTGCGAAAGCGAGCCCATCGACCTGGGCGTCACATCCGCCCGTTTGAGGAGTTGACGATAGGCGCGGGATCTTCGTGCGCGTCCAACTCTTACCCCCATTACGGGAAGCGAGGATCACAGTGTCATGGCCTCTGCATCCGGCCAGAACTGGTGCCTCATGGTCGGAATAGGTAAATTGGTCGACCCACATGTCCTTACCGATCGCCTTCAACCGCCAGTGCCGACCGTTATCCTCAGTGACGAAGAAGGAGCTCTTCCCTTTGTACTGATCATTGGCCAACGCAGCGCCACGACCGCCGCCGCGATAGAGGATTTCATCGACGAAGCTGTTTGGAACGCGAAGAGTCCGCCACCGCCGGCCATCGGTGGTGGAGGCGTAATAAGGCTCTGCGCCAAGCCTTAGGCTGTTCGGAGCCATGATCCAGCCATCGCGACCGTGAGCAAAAAAGAATGCTCTAGTGCCCTCGTTATGCGACCAGCTGTCACGTAGCTCGCGCCACGACCGACCGCCATCATGCGAAGTAACGAGCGTCCATTCTCCTGCACCGGCCTCCCCACCAGGCGGCGTGTATCCCTGCGCCCACAGCACCCTGCTTTCGGAGAACTGGATGGAGCCGAGCATCTGCGTCTCACAGCGGCGGCAACGCCCGTCGGTAAACGAAATGTGGAACGGCAGGACTGCTGTCGCGGCGGCGAGAACGAGGGCGGACGTGCTTCCCATTACGGGATTATTGCATTGCTACCGGCGGCCGCAAGATCAGGCTTCGTATTCAATTTAATGGTCAGCCCAATGCCCCTCGGGGTGGAAATGCGTCGATGGGGACCTCGCGACAAAATCGTGCCAATCGTCGTTAGCGATGCCGTGGCCGCCGTTAATATGGGAAAGTGGCCAGCTCGCACACCCTCCTAACGTGCGTTTTGGGTCGTTCTCTGCCGCGACCGTTTTGGGTGGAAAGCGGACGCTAGCCTAGCGGCAGTGGGGGCGATAGCTTTGCCCGGTCTGCGCCGGAATGCGGCGCCGCAGGGGGACAAGAATGATCATCAAGGTTTGTGTAGGGCTCTTGGTTGCCACAATCACGACTGCCGCCACCGCCCAGCCCGTGTATCGGCCAGTGCCGATATCCGGCGTTCGGCATTACAGCTACCAAGTGCTCCAGACCATCAACGGGACGATGCACAAAGGCTATCGCACCAAGTTCGACATCCAGAGCAAAGGCGGCGAACTGTTCGCAATCGTCCGCAGTACATCGGAGCTGGACGGGGGCAGCTGGAAGCCGGTCACTCCAGACGCAGCCTGCAAGAAGGCGATGCATGGAGGCACTGACAGCATCGCTAGGGTGAAGCTGTATCCGCTCGGGAACAACGCCCATAATCTCGGCGCATCCTTCCTCGATCTTTGCGCGCCTCAAGCTGTATTCTTCCCGCTTACCGATATCCTGAATGCCGCGATGATTCCTTTGCCGGGCACTTTCAACGCGACCAAACTGCGCAAGCTTGGCGATGCTGGGCATCTCCGGCTCATTCTCGACCGGCAGCCGGTGTTTCGGGGTGGGAAGGACAAGCACTCACAATCGGCGGCGGTAATTGCATCGTTATCACAGCCCGTCGAATTGCTGCGATCGGCGCACCGGCTGCTGGAGATGTATTCTATGTCTCCGATAGCACCTGACAGTCACGTTAAAGCAACTGCTCCTGCCTGGCAGCGTCAACGCCGAATAATGGCGCTCGGCCTTCTTGCTCCCTCTCTTCAAAAGGCCGTGCTGCAGGGCACCTACTCCCCATCGGTAAATCACCTGCTACGGGAGCTTCCGCCGCTGGCATGGAGCGACCAGTGCAACCAGTCGAGGGCTTTGGACGAAAACGTCATCAGTTGATTGGCCGCTTTGCGCCAATCCTAGTCGTTGCAGGTCGTCTAAGTAGCACCTGCAAACGGACATTTTCCGCGAACGCCGCAACTTCGGCGAGGATTGACGGGCCGAATCGGTCTATTCTTTTGGGCGCCGAACCTCGCTGCTGGAGCTTAGGCGAACTCAATGGGCTCGACTGCCGGAAGCACGCGCTCCATGCAGCGCGACCCACCCACCTCACGAAGCCGAATGGCGTAGCCAGCAGCTCGGTCCTAGCTCCTTCGTCCGAGACGCTAGCCAACCACAAGTTTTCCGCTTCGATTTCGCGCTCAAGTTTCGCCAGTTCCTCATTGTTCAGCGTGGCGGTCAGCGCATCGAACCCACGTGCGGACAGGACTTCCTGAATCCGCGAAAGACCGGCTTCATCGTTTGCGTACGCAGCAAAAACACGACCATTCAAATAAGCGTTTATCTTCTCCTGCCGCTCGTAACTGGAGTCGGTTTCTGGCCCTATGCTATCGCCGCTGATACCGAAGCTTCCATCTGCACCATACTCTACCGTCCAAGCCATCGGCGGGTTGGTGCTGAATCGCCCCACAATGCGCTTTCCAGGCCTGAAACTCTCCATCGATTTGCGCTGCATCTGAGTAAATAGGTCAAAAAAACCTAGGCCAATGGTGATCAGCTCGCTGATCTCCGAATGGCTGATTACGTATGCATTACCCCCGTTACGGCGGCGGAGGCGAAGTCCGTCGCTCCCAATTATGTAGTCCGCGTGGAACATGCCGTTTCTAACGTCATCGTTGAACGTGATTTCGAGGAGTTCCGCGAGTTTGGCCATGCCGATTGAAGCAGCTGTTTGGGCCAGACGGCGAAACATTGCATTCGCATTTGGGCCGATCACTCGACGCGCTTGGGAATGGACGCGGACCATGTCTTGGAATGGCCAAGAGTTCCACGGTTTTCGTTGAACAACACCGAAAAGGTTCAGGAGCCCTTCGTATATACCTCCTGCTTCGGACAATTGAGCGTAGAGACAAAGGACTTGTCGGTATTCTGGTTGTGATAAAGGCGACTCACGCGTTCCAAGTGCATGCAACTCTGAGAACACTTCATGGGCAGTTATCGTCGTCGTCCAGCCACCATCCTGCATTCCACGAAACTCGTTGAAATGCGCACCAGCAAAATCGAGTTCGTTAATGGCTCGCGTGAATCCGAATAGATACGCGAGCTGCGTATTTAGCTCCGAAATGTACTCGGCGGCCTTCATGGGCGGGGCGATAACATGGATGGTCCAAGTTCCGAACACTCCAAACTTCCGGCCATTCTGAACTGTACGCTGCATGCCCTTTGCGGGGATGCCATAGGAATACTTATATGTGTCAAAGCGAGCTTCAGACGTAATGGAAGGCGCATATGACACTGAGTTTCGATGCTGCCCTACAGGATCGCCCAATCGAGCGCGAAGCCGACGATGCGCTCGACCGCATGCCATTTGTGGACAGTCTAGTTCGCGCGCTGGTCCGTGACGAACGTGCTGAAGATGGAACCCTGCTCGCGCGACGATCGCGCGGTTATGTTGTTGGGCTGACTGGAGAATGGGGCCTCGGTAAGTCTAGTGTGCTCAATCTCCTGAACACGAAGCTCGGCTCGATGGACCGGGTCACTGTCGCTCTCTTCAACCCTTGGCTCTTCAGCGGTCGAGATGAACTGCTGCGGGGGTTCTTCAGCGCGCTTCGGGATGCCATGGGTCGCAGCAAGGCTGAGCAAGCCAAGGACACGGTAGCAGCGTTAGACCGATACTGGGGCGCCATCGACCTTTTCGCTCACACCACGACCGCCATTATCGACGGGCACGGCGGTAGCGGGGTTGCGACGGCGACATGGCGAAAATGGAAGACGCCAGTCCGAGAAGCGATCAAGAAGCCGGCCCTCGCCTCGCCGCAAGAAGAGCGGCGCGAACTTGAAAAGAAACTTAAGGCTAGCAACACCGCGGTCGTCGTGCTGATCGACGAGCTGGACCGCGTGGAGGACGAGGATGTCCGCGCCGTCGCGCAACTTGTTAAGGCGATCGGCGACATTAAAGGAATCTCATATCTAGTCGCCTATGACCCTAAACGCGTGACCCAGGCGCTCGGTAATGGCGATGTGAACCGAGGCAGCGCGTATCTCGAAAAGATCATTCAGTATCCGATTCCGCTGCGTCCCCTTTTCGGCTCGGACATCGAGCTCCTTCTGCAAGCTGCAGTTGCCAGTAACGATGTTTCGCTGGCCGCCGCTGATTTTGAACATGAGAAAGTGATCATAAGAGAGCTTATCCGGTTGATTGATACGCCGCGGGACATAAAGCGGCTTGTTGGGGCATTTGCCATCCTCGAACCCGCTATACGGGGTGAAATATGCCCATATGACGTTCTGGGTTACGCGTGGATCGCGACGAAGGCACCGAACATCCGAGCGAAAATCGCCGACGATCTGGACGCTGTCGCGGACGACCCCAGCGAAGACACCATGATCCAACGCTTATCGCGGCGGATGAATAAGACGAACCCTCAAACTCTCTCTGAGGCTCTTGGTGAGGATGTCGGAGAGCTTGAGCCGCTGCTGAAAATCCTTTTCCCAACGTTCGCGACTTCGCATGCAAACGAAAGTGATCATACCAACCGCATAGGCCGGCGACGAAACCTCATCAGACTGCTCTATCTCGGTAATCCGCCAGACATGGTGCCTCGAAATGAAATCGAGAGGATATGGACTTTATCCAGCGAGACCGAAATGGCGGCTGCGCTGCTCGACTTGAAGAAAGAGGGTCGCCTGCGGGCTTTTCTCGATCGAGCCGATGATCTGCTTCCATCCCTCAAAAGCGAGCAGGACACGCTCTTTTGGCCCGCTCTGGCGCAACTACTGACCCGTACGAGTGACTGGATCTCAGGTCCGGACGAGCTCAGGGCGATTGCCGAAGATGCCACTGCCAGCCTCGTAAGACTTGGGGCGCGGGACCGACGTCAAACGCACCGTCTAGCGCCAATTATGGACGCGCTGATCGCAACCGGCGATCTGGTGCTCGTGCCGTCCGTGCTGCGCAAGCAGATGTTCGCAAACGGCTTGACGCGCCATTCTTCCAGCGAACGGGCTGGAGGTGCTCTGAACAAGACGGAGACTGAGAGCTACGTCGAGCGCGAACTACCGCGCTACCGCGCTGCTGTCGTGGACGGTACCGCGCTCCGCCGCCTGCCCAACTGCGAAGCAATTTTCGCTATCGCGAATCGGGAGGAATGGGATTCAGATCTCAGATCGGCATTCACGCAGCAGCTCCAAGGTCCAGAAGCCTTGTCGACATTAGCGGCCCTGCTGGTCCCTCCAGGCTATGGCGTAGACAAGTCCACACTCGATGAACTGTCGGATGCAGACGTGATCGGCGAACGCTTAAGTCGCTTGGCAACGTCGGGTGAATGGCCACAGGACGATTACCGTGATGGTTGCCTTCGCCGCCTGCGCGCTGCCACGCGGGGGCAAAGCTTCTTTGATAACGAAAGCGACGATGATGGCGCCGGGCACGCCGCGGCTGGTTGAGCCCGGTGGCCTGCCAATCGCCAATAGGATGACCCGAAACGGTCTTCAATGAAACGGGCCGACTAGTGGTCACAATCGGGTCGTTGCTGCCGGGCTGCTTTCGGCCATTTGCGACGAATCTTCTTGAGCCAATAGCGGTGATCCGCGGCCGTGAGTGACGAAGCGTGTCGCTCTCGCCCGCGGGCGGCAGCCATTTCGCGCTCGCGCCCAGCGGCGATGCCTTTGGTGGTGTGCTGCCTCTTGCTGGCCGTTGCGGCAATGTCACAAGCGAAGCGCAATCGGTTCATCGATGAAATGAAACGTTTCGTCGCACTGAAGACGTGTGATATCTCCTTCTCAAGGAGTACATAAGATGGCGTTTAATCCCGCGATCCGCAGCGGCTTTCATGCGGTCTACTGGCCAGACACTGTCAATCATTGCCCGGGCTGCGGCCACACCAACTGGTACGTCGGCCGCTTCTCCGCCGAATGCGGCTTCTGCGCAACGGCGCTCCCGCTGGTCGAGACCGGCCTAATGGGAACCGGATCACATAGAAAAAGCTGCCGTCCTTACGAGCGTTACAACTGGGCGGCCTGAAGAGGCCGCTTCATCTGGTACAGCGGCGAGCTCTCCTGCACTCGCCGACCCGTTCGCGACCAGCTTTATCGCGAAGCAGACGGTCTCCTTTCGGCCATAAGCCGTCGCTCCGCGGTGTGGCCCTTCGGTGTTTTTGCGGATCGGTTGAGCCGCATCCCAAACCCCTGCACCGGAATTCTGCGGCAGAGACCGGGGAGGGAGAATCGGGAATGCTGCTTCTCTTGCCGCAGTCTCCACACACAGATTCAGGGGTGGAAAGGCGCGGAACCGCGCCACTTTCTACCGAATAAAACCAGAGACTTAAGCCCCGGAATGTGCGTGGAGGAACAAACTTGAATCGAACCGCAGAGACTAGGTTTGATTCTAGTCTGGTCGGAGTACCGGACAGTCAGGGGCAGAAAGGCGCAGAACTGCGCCATTATTTCCGCAATAAATACAGAGACTTAACTCTCAGAATGTGCGTGGAGGCCCGAGCCGGAATCGAACCGGCGTGCAAGGATTTGCAGTCCTCTGCGTAACCACTCCGCCATCGGGCCGGGAATGCTGCCGCGCATTTCGGGGGCTTTCGGCCGGCGGTCAAGCGGGAATCCAGCACGATCTTTCGTACAAATGCTGATTGCTCAGCCACGGTCCGCGCTCCAAATTCGACAAACGGTGGTTCCAGTGCTTGGCGATTGTTTCGGCTGCCGATAAAGCGCCCGATGCTCGGGGTTGCATCCTCACTGTATTACTGCCATAGGACACCAATGACGCTTCACGCTCCAATTCCGGATTATGCGGCTGCGCGCGCATCGATGGTCGATACGCAGCTGCGGCCCGAGGGCGTCAACTTTCCGCCGGTCGTCGAAGCCATGGCCGCTGTCGCCCGCGAGGAATTCGTCGCTCCGGAAGCCATGTCGCTCGCCTATATCGATCGAACCGTGCCGATGGGCGCGGGCCGTCTGATGAACGGTCCGGTGGTGCTCGGAAAGCTGCTGACCGAGATGACTCCGCTCAGCGGCGAGCGAGCATTGGTCGTCGGCTGTGGTAGCGGATATTCGGCCACGGTGCTGCGGGCGATGGGTCTCAGCGTGATTGGGCTCGAATCTTCCCCGGAACTCGCCTCCCGCGCCAGAGCCAACGGCGTCGACGTTGTCGAAGGGCCGCTTGAGGACGGTTGGGAAAAGGGCGCCCCCTACGACCTTATCCTGATCGACGGCGCCATCGAACATATTCCCGACGCGATCGTCGCCCAGCTGACCGGTCACGGGCGTCTGGGGGCGGCACTCATCGACAAGGGCATCACTCGTCTTGTGGTCGGACGCCGCGCCGGCGACGGCTTCGGTCTTCATTCAATGGCCGATTCCGGTGCGGCTGCGCTGCCCGGCTTTTCCAAACCCCGGACTTTCACTTTCTAAAGCTGGAGCTGACGTGCCACTGACTCGCCCGCTGATTCTTACGAGCCTCGTCGCTGCACTGGCGACCGGCGCGGCGTCGGCCGACACGCTCCGCGAAGCGCTTGTTTCGGCCTACGAGACCAATCCGACCCTTACGGCACAGCGCCAGGCGCTGAAGGGAACCGATGCCGCTGTGGCGGCGGCTAAAGCGCAAGGGCGGCCGACGGTTAGCGCCACCGCCGGACTCAATCAGAATCTGGCGAGCAGCGGAGTCCTGATCGCGACCGGCTCAAATCCGACAGTCAACGCGGGCGTCGATCTCAGCGTCCCGCTTTTCAACGGCGGTGCGGTGCGCAACGGGGTTCAGGCGGCGAAGATCCGGGTTCTTGCGGGTCGGGAAACGCTGCGCGGGGTGGAGGGAACCGTCTTCACCGATGCGGTGACTGCGTACATGGACGTGATCCGGGATCGCGCGATCGTCGAGTTGAACCAGAACAATGTGAAGGTCCTCGAAACGAACCTGCAGGCCACGCAGGATCGATTTCAGATCGGGGATGTCACGCGCACCGATGTCGCCCAATCGCAGGCTCGGCTTGAGCTCGGCCGGTCCGACCTTGCCACTGCCCAGGGAAGATTGACCAGCAGCGAAGAAAATTATCGCCGCGTCATCGGTCACGAGCCAGGGGACCTGCAGCCGCCGCCTCCCCTCCCGCCGCTTCCGGCTACTGCGGATGAGGCGGTCCAGATCGCGTTGGCCGCCAATCCGGATCTTCATGCGATCCGCTATCAGGCCGCGGCCTCGGCGTACGACGTCCGGGTTGCGGAGGCATCGCGGTTGCCGACGCTCTCCGGAGTCGCAAGCGAAACTTATGTGAAGAGCCTTGGCGGAAGTACTTCAAACTTTCCGACGGCCGGGAACCAGATCACTGCCGGTCTCAGCGCCCGGGTTCCGCTCTATCAGGGCGGCCTTCCCTCGGCTCGCATTCGTGAGGCGCAGTCGCAGCAGGGTCAGCTCCTGGAGCAAAGTGTCGGCACCGAGCGATCGGTGATCGACCAGGCTCGCTCCGCTTTCGCAACGTTCAAGGCGGCGAACGATGCCATCGCTTCTGAGCAGGTTGCAGTCCAGGCGAACCAACTGGCGCTTGAAGGTGCCCGCGCCGAGCAGACAGTCGGCACTCGAACCGTTCTCGACGTTTTGAACGCCGAGCAAGAGCTGTTGAACTCGCAGGTTTCGCTGGTCACTGCTCGCCATGATGCCTACGTCGCCGGCTTCCAGTTGCTCGAAGCGATGGGGCAGGCGGATTCTACGGATCTGGGGCTTTCCGGCGGTCCGCTCTACGATCCGCTCGGCAATTACCGGCACGTCGCCAGCGACTGGAACGACTGGTCGACGGACCCGACGCCCGCGCCCATCGCAACCCGGACGGTGACGCCGCAGGAGCTCCCGCAAGGGGTGACTTCGCCCAAGCAATAAGCGATACGGTCGGCGCTATGCCCGCACCTGGCCGCGAACCCTCGATGGAAGACATTCTCGCGTCGATCAAGAAAGTGATCGCCGAGGAGAAGGAGCTGCGTTCCGCGGCGGAGACTGCCCAGGAAGAGCACGGGCATTCGGAAGAGGATCAAGCGGAGGAGGATGTGCTCGAGCTCGACGAGCCGCTGCCGCCTCCGGATCTCGGCCCGCCCTTGCTGGACGAGGAAACGGCCGAAGAAACCCGGCATTCGCTTCAGGAGCTTTCCAGCCTCGCCGCAACGGCCCCGCCGCAGCCGCAGGTCAATCCGCTCGAGGAAATGGTTCGCGAGATGCTTCGCCCGATCCTGAAGCAATGGCTGGACGAAAACCTGCCGGAAATCGTCAACGAGCATGTCCGACGGGAGATTTCGAGAATAACCGGCCGTCCCGTCGGCTGAGCCGAAGGAATTGCTCCGCTTTATGG
>Ga0207640_10000725_pt1 | contig 19010 bp, 16 predicted proteins | sample KBSCornC42_FD_184300 | JGI IMG/M metagenome (GOLD analysis project Ga0207640, IMG submission 184300) | Corn rhizosphere microbial communities from Kellogg Biological Station, Michigan, USA - KBS Corn C4-2 (SPAdes) (version 2) | ecosystem: Host-associated > Plants > Roots > Rhizosphere > Soil ... | reverse complement strand
TGCCGCTGGCCGAGGTTGCTCCCCATTTCGAAGTGCCGGGCTATGGCACAGCGGCTGAGCTTGTGAAGCGTGTGGATACGACGGGCTGCGTGCCGATCGGGTGATCCGTCACGGATATACTGGAGGGATGCTCAGGATCTACCGGGATATCAAGGGCCCATGCATGGCCCCGCACGGCAGCGTGCTCGCGATCGGCGCGTTCGATGGCTTGCATCGCGGCCATGCCGCGTTGCTCGCGAAAGTGCGCGAGCGCGCGACAAAGAAGGGGCTGGTCGCGGCGGCGGTGAGCTTCGAGCCTCTCCCGCGCAGTTATTTTTCGCCCGCGCCGCTGAAGCGGCTCTCGTCGGTGCGCGAAAAGTTGTGCGGGTTTGCCGAAGCGGGCATCGAGACATTGTTGCAGCTGCACTTCAATGCCGCGTTGGTGGCGATGAGTGCGGAAGACTTCGTACGCGAAGTGCTGGTCGCGCGGATGGGCGCGCGCGAAATCTGGGTCGGCGCGGATTTCCGCTTCGGCCACAACCGGGTGGGCGACGTGGCACTCCTCGAAGCCATGCAAGGCGAGGGTGATTACGAAGTACGTGTGCTCGACGTGGTCACGAACGGCGATGGCCAACGGGTGTCGGCTTCGCGTGTGCGTGGCGCGTTGGCGTCCGGCGATTTCGTGCATGCGGCCGAGTTGCTGGGCCGCCGCTTCAGCATCGGTGGCCGCGTGGTGCGCGGCCAGCGCATGGGCCACACACTCGGCTACCCCACCGCGAACATCCGGCTCGGCAAGCGCGTGTCGCCGGTGTCCGGCATTTTCGCGGTGCGTGTAGGCGTCGGCGGCAAGTGGTGGCCGGGCGTGGCCAGCCTCGGCGTGCGGCCGACCATCGCGGGTGGCGGCGAGCCGTTGCTGGAAGCGCACCTGTTCGATTTCGACGGCGACCTGTACGGCCAGCGCATCGAGGTCAAGTTCGTCGCCAAGTTGCGCGACGAGGAGAAGTTCGCCGGTCTGGATGCGCTGCGTGCGCAGATGGATCGGGATGCCGCGGAAGCGCGGCGCATTCTTGCCGACACACCTGATTTTTCCGGAGCCATCGCGTGAGCCGCGACTACAAGCAAACCATCAACCTTCCGCAGACCGGCTTCGCGATGAAGGCCGACCTGGCCAGACGCGAGCCCGCGATGCTGGCCGATTGGGAATCGTCGCAGCGTTATGCCGAACTGCAAAAGCGCACCGGAAAGCGCGCGCACGCGTTCATCCTGCACGACGGTCCGCCTTACGCGAACGGCAAGATCCACCTCGGCCACGCGGTCAACAAGATCCTCAAGGACATCGTGGTGCGCTCGAAGCTGATGGCCGGCTTCCGCTCGCCGTACGTGCCCGGTTGGGATTGCCATGGCCTGCCGATCGAGATCGCGGTCGAGAAGAAATACGGCAAGGTCGGCCACAAGATCGATGCGGAAAGTTTCCGCCAGCATTGCCGCGACTATGCGGCGCAGCAGATCGACCTGCAGCGCGCGGATTTCAAGCGCCTCGGCGTGCTGGGCGACTGGGAACATCCGTACCGCACGATGGATTTCAAGTACGAGGCCGACATCCTGCGCGCGCTCGCGGGCGTGTACGCGAACGGCCACGTCACGCGCGGGTTCAAGCCGGTGCACTGGTGTTTTGATTGCGGTTCGGCGCTGGCCGAAGCCGAGATCGAATACCAGGACAAGCAATCGCCCGCGATCGATGTCGCGTACGACGCGCTGGATCCGAAAGGGTTGGCCGCCAAGTTCGGCGTGGATGTCGATGGCGACACGACGATTGTCTCCGTGCCGATCTGGACAACCACGCCGTGGACGCTGCCGGCCAGCATGGCGGTGACGCTGGGTCCGGAATTGGACTACGTGCTGGTCGAAGGCCCGGCGCGTGGCGGCAAACGCACGCTGCTGGTGCTCGCCGAAGCCTTGGCGGACAAGGCGCTGGCGCGCTACCAATCAGAATCTCTCCCCCCGCTTGCGGGGGGAGATGCCCGCAGGACAGAGGGGGGCAATCTGCTCGGGCGTGCGAAGGGCGCGGCGCTGGAGAACCTGCGTCTGAAACATCCTTTCTACGATCGCGAGATCCCGCTGATCCTGGGCGATCATGTGTCGGCCGAAGACGGCACCGGTGCGGTGCACACGGCCCCCGGACATGGCGCCGACGACTTCGTGGTCGGCCAGAAGTACGGCATCGTCGCGGCGACACCCGCCAATGTGTTGAACCCCGTTGGCGCGAACGGCGTGTACCTGCCGGGCACGCCGATCTTCGAAGGCCAGTTCATCTGGAAGGCCAACGACACGATCATCGATTTGCTGCGCGAGCGCGGCGTGCTGCTGGCGTCGGAGAAGATCACGCACAGCTACCCGCACTGCTGGCGACACCACACGCCGATCGCGTTCCGCACCACGCCGCAGTGGTTCATCGCGATGGATGCGCGGGGTTTGCGCGCGAGCGCGTTGCACGCGATCCACAACGACGTGAAGTTTTACCCCGCCTGGGGCGAGGAGCGCATCAACAACATGGTGGAAGGTCGCCCGGACTGGTGCATCAGCCGCCAGCGCACCTGGGGCGTGCCGATCGCGCTGGCCGTGCACAAGGTTTCCGGCGAACCGCATCCGCGTAGCGCCGAGTTGCTGGAGCAGGTGGCGCAGCGCGTCGAGAAGGATGGCGTGGATGGATGGTACGGGCTGGATCTCGGGGACGTGCTGGGCGAGGAAGCGAAGGATTACGAAAAGGTACACGACATCCTCGACGTGTGGTTCGATTCGGGCGTCACGCATTTCTGCGTGCTGGACCAGCGGCCGGAACTGCATCGCAACGAAGGCGACCAGGTGATGTACCTGGAAGGTTCCGACCAGCACCGCGGCTGGTTCCAGTCGTCGCTGCTGACCAGTTGCGCGATGCATGGCCGCGCGCCGTTCGACGAAGTGCTGACGCATGGCTTCACCGTGGATGCGCAGGGTCGCAAGATGTCGAAGTCGCTCGGCAACGGCATCGAACCGCAAGACGTGATGAACCGCTACGGCGCCGACATCCTGCGCTTGTGGATTGCTTCGGCCGATTACCGCAACGAAATGGCGCTGTCGGACGAAATCCTGAAACGCGTCGCCGACAGCTACCGCCGCATCCGCAATACCTGCCGGTTCCTGCTGGGCAACCTCGACGGTTTCGATCCAGCGCAGGATTTGCTGACGGTCGATCGCTGCCTGCTGCTCGACCAGTGGGCCATCCGCAGCGCGGGCGACGTGCAGGAAGCCGTGGTTGCCGCCTACGCGCGCTACGACTTCCCGGAAGTGGTGCAGCGCGTGCAGAACTTCTGCACCAACGAAATGGGCGCGCTGTACCTCGATATCACCAAGGACCGGCTGTACACCATGCCTGCGTTGAGCCACGGGCGGCGCAGCGCGCAATCGGCGATGTTCCGCATCCTCGAAGCGATGGTGCGGTGGCTGGCGCCGCTGTTTGCGTTCACCGCCGAGGAAATCTGGCAAGCGATGCCGAGGCAGATGCACATGCCTACCGAAATCCGTGGCGGCTTCACCGCGCGCGATGCGTCGGTGCTGTACGAAACCTGGTACCAGGGCCTGCGTGAAACCCAGAACAGTCCGGACCAGCGCCGTTGGTGGAGCGATTTGCTGGCGATCCGCGAAACCGCCGGGCGCGTATTGGAGGCGATGCGCAAGGACGGCAAGATCGGCTCGTCGCTCGATGCGACGCTTACACTGCACGCCGATCCCACCGTCGTCGAACGATACAAGCATGTCGCCGACGAGCTGCGCTTCTTCTTCATCGTGTCCGACCTGCGCCTCGATGTCGGCGAAGCGCCCACCGACGCGGTGCTGACCGAACTGGAGGGCGCCAACGTGTGGGTGTCGGCGGCCGTGAGTGACGCGCCCAAGTGCGTGCGCTGCTGGCACCACCGGGAAGACGTGGGCAAGCACGCCGAACATCCCGAACTCTGCGGTCGCTGCGTCGAAAACGTCCAGGCACTCGAAGGCAAGGGAGCCGGGGAGAATCGCCGCTGGTTTTGAGTAGTAAGCTGTAACAGGGATTGGGCTACAGGGGAAGCGACATGAAGCTTGCGCTGCGTGGCATGGTGGGTATTTTGCTGTGCGCTTTCACCGCCGTTGCAATGGCGGATCCGGTGTCGTTCGCGGATCTCGCGCGGCATGCGCGCTACAAGATGGTGAAAATCTCTCCTGACGGTACGCACATCGCCGCGACATCGGTGCTCGACAACGGCCAGACCGTCCTGACGCTGATCAACCTGGTCACCAAGAAGGGAGCCAATATCGCGCCGCGCGAGGGCGACGACGTGCTGGATTTCTGGTGGGTCTCGCCGAAATATGTGGTGTATTCCGAAGCGGAACACGACGGCGGTTGGGACATGCCATTGGCAACGGGCGAGCTGTACAGCGTCGAGGCCGACGGTGGCAGCCCAACCATGCTGTATGGCTATCGAATGAGCACCATGGAGGCTGGTACGCACATCCAGCACGCGACGGCCGAAAACGGCACAGCGCAGTTCCTGTCGCGCATCGATGGCGATCCGGACCACATTCTCGTCACTATCGAGAATTGGGATGCCTCCGGTGCGGCCGGCGCGCTGACGGCGGTGTACCGCATGGACGCGCGCAGCGGCACGAAGGTCCGCGTCACCGGGGCGCCCATGCGCGAGGCGTCGTTTCTGGCCGACCACCACGGCCACGTCCGCTTCGCGATGGGCGATGACCTGCAGGGCAATCGCGCGATCTACATGCGGCCTCCCGAGGGCGGCGATTGGGAGCTGCTGGACAAGCCGGGTGCCGACCGCGACTGGCCGCTGGCGTTCAGCGCCGACGACAAGACGGTCTGGTTCCAGTGTCCCGGTGCGCCGGGGTTCGGCATCTGCAAGTTCGACCCGGCCACGCGCAATCTGACGAACGTCTGGAGCAATCCGCACGTCGAAGCAACGGACCTTGCGCAAGGCCTGGCAGAGGACTCGGTGATCGGCGTGGAGTTCGGCGACGGGCGCCCGGCGCTTTCGGTGTTCGACAACCAGGCACCAGGGGTGAAGGCGCTGGTCGAGTTGATGCAGCAGTACCCGGGCGAAGACGTGCAATTCGTGTCTGGCACCGACGATGGCAGCAAGGCCATCGCGCTGGTGCAGGCCGACGTCGATCCCGGTACGTTCTTCCTGTACGACAAGGCATCGAATTCCTTTTCGCCGCTGCTGCAGCGCGCCAAGTGGATCGACCCGAACCAGCTTGGACGCGCGGAGCCTTTCACGTTCAAGACACGTGATGGCTTGAGCGAACAGGGCTACGTCACCTATCCGCCCGGCAAGGACAACACGAAGAACCTGCCGATGGTGGTGTTCGTGCACGGCGGTCCCTACGGTATCCGTGACTCTTGGGAATACGATCCGTACGTGCAGGCGATGGCGACCCGCGGCTACGCGGTGCTGCAGGTGAACTATCGCGGTTCCGGCGGCTATGGTTTCGATTTCGAGAAAGCCGGCTGGCACCAATGGGGCGGCAAGATGCAGGACGATGTCACCGATGCCACGAACTGGGCCATCGCGCAGGGCATCGCTGACAAGAACCGCATCTGCATCTATGGCGGCAGTTACGGCGGCTACGCGGCGCTGGAAGGCGCGGTGTCGGTGCCCGACCTATACAAGTGCGCGATCGGCTACGTCGGCGTGTACAACCTGCCCGAGATGTTGTCGCGCAAGGATTCGGCACAGACGCTCTACAGCGAGCGTTATTGGCAGCGCACCGTAGGCACCGACGAAACCACGTTGGCGCAGCATTCGCCCGTTTACCAACTGGACAACCTCAAGGCCAGGGTGATGCTGGTCGTGGGCGGTCGCGACACCATCGTGTTGCCGTCTCAGGGCCAGGAAATGCACATGGCGATGCTGAAGCGCAGGATTCCGCACGAGTGGATGTACAAGCCCGACGAGTGGCACGGCTTCTACGACGAGAAGAACATCGCCGAGCTGTTCGAAAAGGCGGATGCGTTCCTCGATGCGAACATCGGGCAAGGTTCCGCGCATTAAACCTGGTCCCAGTCTCCGAGCCGCCCCATGCGGATTTTATTGGCGAACAGGGAGAATGCGAGTTTCGCCGCGAGGCCCTGCGAGCGTTGTATCCACGGCGGCAGGTATTTCGGCGGCGCCATGGAACCATCGGCGAAGCACGGCCGCAACGCGATCGCGTCTTCCAGCGCGAGCTTGCCCGCGAACAGGTGCTGCATCAGGTCCAGCCGGCGCCGCTTGAAGGCCCAACGAAAAAACGTGTGCACGGTGAGCAGGCCGGCGAGGTACACGTTGTCCTTGGTGAAGGCCGCGCCGCCGGTGACCGGCACGCCGCGATACACGCGTTGCGTGGAATAGAAGCTGTCGGCGACGTTCTGGCCGTGCGCGCGAAACCAGCGGTATACCTCCACGAAATCCGCACCCGAGAGCGCCATGTCGATCGCGAGGATACGCAGGCTGATCCGCTGCAGGCGCGCAATGTCGATCGAACCCGACATCAATTCCGCGAAGACCGCCAAACCCTCCTGCGTCGCGGTCGCCCGCGGCGCGGTCCGCGACAGCGACTTCAACACCGGTTGCGCGCGCCCGTTGCGCGCGGTGAGGGTGTGCACGAAGGCTTCGTGCGCCAGCAGTTGCGAACGGTCGTATTCGGAAAAGCACGTCGCACCGCGCAAGCGAATACGGGTGGCGCCCGCGGCGGCCTTCGAAGTCAACTCGGGGTCGATCTCGACGCGGACGGTGGCGGCGCCGAAGCAGGCGTCCACTTCGGCCTGCACTTCGTCACGCAACACTTCGGCGGGGATGCAGTATTCGGCCTCAGGCAGCGCACCGTTGCCAAGCTCCTCGGCGATTTCGAGGAACCAACGTGCGGCGTCGAGGTTGGTTTGCGTACCTCCCGGCAGCGCATCGCCCGGCCTGCCGTAGAGCTCGATGGACGGCGTGGTGACGCCATCGGTGCCGACCGCTTCCAGCATGCGCGCCGCGGTTTGCCAGGATGCCGCGCTGCGCCGAAGGTACGCGCCGAGCGGATGCGATGCATCGGCCGCCGCCGCGATCGCGGCCAGTTCCGCGCGTTGTGCTGAAAAATCCGGAGCGTGGTATTCGAAGCGCGGAAGGATTTCGTGGCCGTGGTGCAGGTCGTCCAGGAAGCGCCGTTCGACCGCCGCCGGCCATGCCACAATGTCGAGCACGCGGATGTCCCGCACTGCCCTCACCAGCCGCTTGTCCAGTTCGGTGTATCGCTTGCGGGCCGGCGCGCGCGGCGTTTGCATCGCCGGTGGCGCTACTCGCGTTCCTGCCAGCCGCGGTGCCGCTGCGCGCGGATCGGCTCGTGGCTGCCGCGCAGGCGATCCTCGAAGCGGGTGGCCTGTTCGGTGCGCTGGTCGCGTAGCTTGAGGTAATGCCGCCAGCGTTCGTGGTCGAGTTCTCCCGCTTCCAGCGCCTCGCGCACGGCACAGCCCGGCTCGTTGCCGTGGCCGCAATCGGCGAACCGGCATTGCTCGGTCAGCGCGTCGATGTCGTCGAACAGTTCGAGCTCTTCGTCGCCGGTCAGCTTCAGTTCGCGCATGCCGGGCGTGTCGATCAGGCAGGCGCCACTTGGCAACGGAAGCAACGCGCGGTGGGTGGTGGTGTGGCGGCCGCGATCATCGCCGCTACGGGTCGCCGCGGTGGCCATGCGATCCTCGCCCAGCAAGGTGTTGGTGAGGGTGGATTTGCCGGCGCCGGAGGAGCCCACCAGCACCACGGTCGTCGTGGGTGCGAGATGCGGTTCGAGCGCGGCGACGCTCGCCATGTCCTTGCCGTTGATCGCGACGACGGGCGTTTCGGCGGGCAGGCGCTTGCGCAGCGCATCGATCGCCGCGTCGGCTTCCACGGCATCGGCCAGGTCGCGCTTGGTCAACACGACGACCGTGCGCGCGCCCGAACCTTCGGTCAGCGCGAGATAGCGTTCGATGCGCGCCGGGTTGAAATCGCCATCCAGGCCGGTCAGCACGCACACGACGTCGATATTGGTCGCGATGATCTGGCGTTGGTACTTTTCACCCGCGGCCGCGCGCTCGAACACGCCGCGGCGCGGCAGGACTTCGATGATATGCGGCGGCGTGCCGATCTCGATGATCACGAAGTCGCCGACCGCGGGCCGTTCGGCGGAGTCGAGGTTGCGCTTCAGGAATTTCGGGGCCGGTTGCGCGTTGAAGGCGTGCTCGCCGTCGTGGACTTCGTAGCCGGCGCGATGCTGCGCCGACACGCGGGCCAGCCTGTGTGCGGGCGGCAGCGGGGGGAGGGCGCCTTGCCAGCCGATGCGCAGCACGGCCGGAGGGGATTGCGTGGAAGCGGTTGCCATGGCGGGGGATTGCCCGTCCAATGAGTCGGTTTGGGTGTGCGCGGACGCCTCGATCGGCGCTAGCATGCCCGATCCCTCGACCGTTTGCAGCCATGCACGCACCCGCCGTTCATCCGGGCTTACATCTTGCACAGGTCCGCTACGAAATCCGTGGGGCGCTCGCGCGCCACGCGCGGTCGCTGGAGGCCGCCGGGCACGCGGTGCTTAAACTCAACATCGGCAACCCGGGCCGGTTCGGCTTCCGCGCGCCCGCGCACCTGACGGCCGCGATCACCGGGCATCTTGCCGACAGCGACGCCTATGGCCACGAGCAGGGCCTGGAGTCCGCGCGCGAAGCGATCCTGGCGCAGCAGCGCGAACGCGACGCAGCCGTCGGGGACATCGAACGCATTTTCATCGGCAACGGGGTCAGCGAACTGATCGACCTTGCGTTGCGGGCACTGTTGAACGCTGGCGACGAAGTGCTGCTGCCCGCGCCGGACTATCCGTTGTGGAGCGCCGCGACGATCCTCAATTCCGGCACGCCGCGCTACTACGCTTGCCCCGCGTCGCGCGGGCACCTGCCGGATCCGGGCGAAATCGAAGCGCTGTGCAGTTCGCGCACGCGCGCGATCGTGCTGATCAATCCGAACAACCCGACCGGTGCGTGCTATCCACGTGAGCTGCTGGAACGGATCGTCGCGATTGCCGAGCGTCACGGGTTGCTGTTGTTGTCCGATGAAATTTACGACGACATCCGCTACGACGGCGCACCCCTCACGCCGCTGGCCTCACTGACCGGTGGTTTGCCGTGCATGACGTTCGCCGGCCTGTCCAAAGTGCATCGCGCATGCGGCTTCCGGATCGGCTGGGCGACGTTGTCCGGTGACGGTGCGCGCGTCGAGGCGTATCGCGAGGCACTGCAGTTGCTGGCGGCGCTGCGCCTGTGCGCCAACGTCCCGGCGCAATGGGCGATCGAACCGGCGCTGACGGGGCCCGATACCATCACGGCCCTGACCGCACCCGGCGGGCGCTTGCACGAATCGCGTTGCGCGGTGCTGGAAAGCGTCGCGCGCAGCGCGTTTCTCGAGTGCGTGGCGCCCGAAGGTGCGCTGTACGCGTTCCCTTCCGTGCGTACCGAGGCGCTTCCCGCATTCGACGACAACCTTTTCGCGATGCGACTGCTCGACGAGGAACACGCGCTGGTGGTTCCGGGGACAAGCTTCAATCTGCAGTCGAGCCGGCATTTCAGGATCACGCTGTTGCCGGAGGCGCGCGAAATCGCCGACGTGTTTGCGCGCATCGAGCGTGTGCTTGAGCGCATGGCAGAGACTGTTGATGCGATCATCCCTGATCGCCGCGCCGTTCGTGCTTGACGCAACCGTTGGGGGCCCTGGTCGTGAACAACAGAACTGCATCCATGTCCTGACTTTCCACAACAGCCGCTTCGAGTCAACGATCATGCATTCCTTCCTCGCGCTTGGCGATTCCTACACGATCGGCGAAGGCGTGACGCCCGGCGAGCGTTGGCCCGTGCAGCTGGCGGTGCGGCTGCGCGGCGAAGCCCTCGACATTGCCGATCCGCAAATCATCGCGACGACCGGATGGACCACCGACGAGTTGTCCGCGGCGATGGACGCGGCTTCGTTCGCGTCGCCGTACGACCTGGTTACGCTGCTGATCGGCGTCAACAACCAGTATCGCGGGCGGCCGATCGACGAATACCGCGCGCAGTTCCATGCGTTGCTGCAACGCGCGATCAAACTGGCCGGCAGCAACGCCGGGCATGTGATCGTTGTATCGATTCCCGATTGGGGCGTCACGCCGTTCGCGGCGCGCGAAGGGTGCGATGCATCGGTTGTGGCCCGGGAGATCGACGCCTTCAATGCCGCCGCGTGTGCGGAAGCTGGCAGCGTTGGCGCGCATTGGGTTGATGTGACCACGATTTCGCGTGCCCCCGGCGCGCGCGCAGAACTGGTGGACGACGGCCTGCATCCTTCCGCCGCGCAATATGCACGCTGGACCGAGGCGATCTTGCCTGTTGCGCGCGGAGTATTGGTGAGCGCGTGAGCCGTCATGGTGCAAACGTTTTTCCTCCCCCTTCGAAACGAAGGGCGGAGCGAAGCGAACGCGCGCGCAGCGTGACGAGGGGGATGGCTTCGGTCTTGTATGTTCCGTGATGGCATCCCCCCGGCACTTCGCGGTTTAATCCACCCCCCTTCGTGCCGAAGGGGGTGTCAACACGCCGCTATCATGCGCGCTTTGATGCCGCGCGCTGCAAGGAAATCCGCTTGAGCAAGTTGCCCAAACCCAACGCGTTGCCGTGGTTGATCGTCTCCTTCCTGGTGATCGACCTGGACCAGGTCACCAAGGCGGCGGCGCGCCACTGGTTGGTGCCGTACATGCCACATCAAGTGATTCCGCACGTGTTGAACTGGACGCTGGCGTTCAACCGCGGCGCGGCTTTCAGCTTCCTCGCCGATTCGTCTGGCTGGCAGACGTGGTTGTTCGGTGGGCTCGCGGTGGTGGTATGCATCGGCCTGGCCGTGTGGCTTGCGCGCACGCCGCGCCGCGACTGGCGCACCGCGTTGCCGGTGGCGCTGATCATCGGCGGTGCGTTGGGCAACTTGATCGATCGCCTGATCCATGGGCAGGTCACCGACTTTGTCCAGGTCTATTGGCGCGCGTGGTCGTTTCCCGCGTTCAACGTGGCCGATTCCGCGATCACTGTCGGCGCGGTGTTGCTGATCGCGTTTGGCCTGTTTGCGGGCAAGCAGGCGAAGCCCGACGCCTGACCTGACGCATTGGACATGGCGGCCGTGAGCCGCAACAATAGGCGGCTGTCGTGCCTGCGTGATCCTTACCCGCGGCTCGGGACAGCGGCTTTTGCCGCTGCCGGCATTCCCAAAAATCATGAGGCTCCTGCATGAATTTCCACGAATATCAGGCCAAGCAATTGTTTGCCGAATTCGGCATCGCGGTGCCGCCGGGCAAGGTCGCGTCGACGCCGGCCGAAGCGGTGGAAGCCGCGCGTGCGCTGGGCGGCGAGCAATGGATGGTGAAGGCGCAGATCCACGCGGGCGGGCGCGGCAAGTCCGGTGGCGTGAAGTTCTGCGACTCGCTGGACAAGGTCAAGGCTGCTGCCGAAGGCATGCTCGGCAAGACGATGGAGACCTACCAGTCAGGCGGCCGCGCGCTGCCGGTGAACCTGGTGCTGGTCACCGAAGCCACCGATATCGCGAAAGAGTTGTACCTCTCCACGCTGGTCGACCGCGGCGAGAAGGCCGTCACCTTCATTGCCTCGGCGCGCGGTGGTGTCGACATCGAACAGGTCGCCCGCGAAAACCCGGAAGACATCCACACCGTCACCGTGAATTTCACCGAAGGCCTGCAGCCCTACCAATGCCGCGAGCTCGGTTTCGCGCTGGGCTTGAATGCCAAGCAGGTCAACCAGCTCTCCAAGATCATGCTGGGCCTGTACAAGCTGTTCAACGCCAAGGACCTGTCGCTGGTTGAATTGAATCCGCTGGCGATCGTCGCGTCCGGTGATCTGATGGCGCTGGACGGCAAGGTCAATTCCGACGACAACGCCGAGTTCCGGCATCCGGAACTGGCCGCGATGCGCGACGTGTCGCAGGAAGACAAGGCCGAGGCCGAAGCGGCGGCCGAGCACCTCAACTACGTCACGATGGACGGCAACATCGGCTGCATGGTCAATGGTGCCGGTCTCGCGATGGCGACCATGGACGTGATCAAGCTGGCCGGCGGCGAGCCCGCCAACTTCCTCGACGTTGGCGGCGGCGCGACGAAAGAGCGCGTGACCGCGGCGTTCAAGCTGATCCTCTCGTCGGACAAGGTCAACTGCATCCTCGTCAACATCTTCGGCGGCATCGTGCGCTGCGATTTGATCGCAGAGGGCATCATCGCGGCGGTCAAGGAAGTGGGCCTGAAGATTCCGGTCGTTGTTCGTCTCGAAGGCACCAACGTCGAGAAGGGTCGCGAATTGCTGGGCAACTCTGGCCTCAAGATCACGCCGGCCAACGATCTGAACGACGCCGCGCAGAAAGCCGTGGCTGCGGCGAAAGCGGCGTAGCCGGATAAATCAACGAAACGAAAGCCGAGGCCAGGATGGCCGAGCCCCGGACAGCACATGGATGTGCGTTGATCCGGGGGCCATTTTCACGAATTCGGGAATTTCCATGTCCGTCCTCGTCAACAAAAACACCAAAGTCATCTGCCAGGGCTTCACCGGCCAGCAGGGCACCTTCCATTCGCAGCAGGCGCTGGATTACGGCACCAAGCTGGTCGGCGGTGTCACGCCCGGCAAGGGCGGCAGCGAGCACATCGGCCTGCCGGTCTACAACACCGTGCGCGAAGCAGTGGACGAGACCGGCGCCGACGCCTCGGTGATCTTCGTGCCGCCTCCGTTCGCGGCCGACGCGATCATGGAAGCCGCCGCGGGCGGCATCAAGGTGATCGTCGCGATCACCGAGGGCATCCCGGTGCTCGACATGCTGCGCGTCAAGAACGTGCTGAAGGATTATCCCGACACCGTGCTGATCGGCCCGAACTGCCCCGGCGTCATCACGCCGGGCGAGTGCAAGATCGGCATCATGCCCGGCCACATCCACCAGCCCGGCAAGGTCGCGATCGTGTCGCGCTCGGGCACGTTGACGTATGAAGCCGTGTTCCAGACGACCAACGTGGGCCTCGGCCAATCCACCGTGATCGGTATCGGCGGCGACCCGATCAACGGCATGAACTTCATCGATTGCCTGAAGTTGTTCCAGGACGACAAGCAGACCGAAGGCATCATCATGGTCGGCGAGATCGGCGGCAGCGCCGAGGAAGAGGCCGCCGAGTTCATCGAGGAGCACGTCACCAAGCCGGTGGTTGCGTTCATCGCCGGCGCCTCCGCGCCTCCGGGCAAGCGCATGGGGCATGCCGGCGCCATCATCTCGGGTGGCAAGGGCACCGCCGCGGCCAAGTTCGCGGCGCTGGAAAAGGCCGGCGTCAGCACGGTGAAGTCGCCGGCCGACCTGGGCGCCACGCTCGCGAAAAAAATGCAATAGCGCGATTTTCCTTCCCCCGCTTGCGGGGAAGGTGCCCGAAGGGCGGAAGGGGGCGGATCATGCGCGAGGGAACCAAGACGGGTTTTGCACGTCGATTGCGCCGCGACATGACCGATGCCGAACGCAAGCTATGGCATCATCTGCGGCGTCGACAGCTTCTTGGTTACCGTTTCCGACGTCAGTTTCCGATCGGCCCGTACATCGTGGATTTCGCCTGCCTCGAAGCCAATCTGGTCATCGAAGTCGACGGAAGCCAGCACTTCGATGCCACGGGTGACGTTGCGCGCACGCAGTGGCTGCATGAATCTGGCTTCCAAGTGCTGCGGTTCTGGAATAACGATGTGTTGATACGCTCGCACCAAGTGCTTGCAGTTATCTACGAAACACTCGTCCGAGCAGGCTCCCATCCCGGCCTTCCCCCGCAAGCGGGGGAAGGGGGAAATCCATGACCACTTTGCGATTGGCGCTGGCGCAGTTCGATTTTCCGGTCGGCGCGGTTGCGGCCAACGCCGATCGCGTGCGCGCGCTGATGCGCGAGGCGCGCGCGGGCGGCGCCGACCTGCTGGTGTGCCCTGAGCTCGCGTTGAGCGGTTATCCGCCGGAGGACCTGTTGCTGCGCCCGAGTTTTCTCGCCGCGTGCCAGTCGGAAATGGATCGCCTGGCGGCGGAGAGCGATGGCCTCGCCGCGCTGGTCGGATTTCCGCACAGCGAAGGCGTGGTGTACAACGCGGCCGCTTTGTTGGGCGAGGGTCGCGTCGCGCAGGTCGTGCACAAGTGCGTGTTGCCCAACTATGGCGTGTTCGACGACAAGCGCTGGTTCGAACCCGGTCATGCCGTGACCGTGACCACACTTGATGGCTTGCGCGTCGGTCTGTTGATTTGCGAGGACGTGTGGCAGCCGGAACCCGCGGCAGCCGCGGTGCGCGCGGGTGCGGAATTGATCATCGTGATCAACGCTTCGCCGTTCGACACGGCCAAGCAGGCACAACGCGAAACGTTGCTGGCCGCACGTGCGAAGGAGACCTGTTGCGCCATCGCCTACCTCAACATGGTCGGCGGCCAGGACGACGTGGTGTACGACGGCGCGTCCTTGCTGGTAAACGGCGACGGCTCCATCGCTGCACGTGCGCCGGCATTCCTGGATGCATTGCTGTGGGCGGAATTCGATTCCGTTTCGCGTCGGTGGACTGCTCGGGATTGGCCGGTTCCCGGGGACGCCGCACCCGAAGCCACGCTATACGCTGCGTTGGTCCGCGGCGTGCGTGACTACGTCCGCAAGAATGGCTTCTTTGGCGTGTTGCTGGGACTTTCAGGCGGCATCGATTCGGCGCTGACGCTGGCGATCGCGGTGGACGCATTGGGCCCGGACAAGGTCACGGCGGTGATGCTGCCGTCGCGCTACACGTCTGAGCTTTCGCTGCGCGAAGCGCATGCGCAGGCGCGCACGCTCGGCGTTGAGTACCTCGATGTGCCGATAACCGGCGTGGTGGACGCTGCCGCTGCGACGCTCGCACCGGCGTGCGGCGAGCTGGCCGACCTGGCTGCACAGAACCTGCAGTCGCGCAGTCGCGGACTGCTGTTGATGGCGCTATCCAACCAGATCGGCAGGCTGCTGCTGACCACCGGCAACAAGAGCGAGATGGCGGTGGGCTATGCGACGCTGTACGGCGACATGTGCGGCGGCTATGCGCCGCTGAAGGATGTCTACAAGACGCAGGTGTACGAGCTTGCGAAGTGGCGCAATGCGAACCCGGGACCGGCGATTCCCGTGGCAGTGATCGAACGTGCGCCTTCCGCCGAACTGCGTGCCGACCAGACCGACCAGGATTCGCTGCCACCTTACGACGTGCTGGATGGCATCCTCGCGCGCTGCATCGAAGGCGCCGAATCGCAGGCCGACATCGTCGCGGCCGGTTACGACGCGAACGATGTGCAGCGCGTGGTGCGGATGCTGTACGCCAGCGAGTTCAAGCGTCGACAGTCGGCGCCGGGGCCGCGCGTATCGACTTGCGCGTTCGGACGCGAGCGGCGCTATCCGATCTCGAGCGCCTGGCGCTGACTCCCGGGAAGCTTCCGCTCGCAAGCGAGCGGACGGCTTTCTGCCGGAACAGAAAGTAGCCCGCGCCGTCGGTGGCGCGGGAAAAGACAGGGATGTCGTGTGGCGATCCGCGCAAATGCGCGCGGTGTGCAGCGCGTCAGTGCGCGCTGGTCAGCGGAATCAACCGCCACGGCCAACTGTGGTGCTTTGGCCAGCGCTTCGGATTGCGCAGGTAGGGGTGGTCCGGATAGTTGAGTTTCAATACCTGCGTGGTCTGGTCAGCCAGTTTCTGCTGCCCGAGCAGGTGGTAGCTCTTGGCCAGCACCGCCAGTGCATCGGCTGATTCCGGCGAGCGCTGGTAATGCTCGATGATGTACTTGGCGCGGTCGGCCGAGGCGATGTAGGCCTTGCGCTGCAGGTAGTACTCGGCGACGTTCAACTCGGATCGCGCCAGCTGGTTGCGCAGGTAGATCATGCGCTGGCGCGCGTCGGCGGCGTAAGGCGTATTCGGGAAGCGCGCGATCAGCGTGTTGAAATCATCGAACGACTGCAGGACGTAACCCTGGTCGAAGCGCGACGGACTGATCTTGGCCAGCTTCTGCATGCCGGTTTCGGTGCGGTCGAAATTGATCAGCCCGCGCAGGTAATACGCGTAGGCGACGTGTTTCTGGGTTGGATAGGTCTTGATGAATTCGTTGATGGTCGAATACGCGTCTTCGAACTTGTCGTCCTTGTACTGCGCGTAGGCCAGCTCGATCTGCGATTGCTCATTGTAGGCACCGTACGGGAAGCGCGAGATCAGCTTCTGGTACACCGTTTCGGCCTGGCCCCAGTTGCTGTTCTGGGACAATTCGTGCGCGCGCTGGTACAACTGCTCGACGGTCATGGTGTTGAGCGTGTCGCGCTTGCCATGATGGAACAGCGAGCAGGCGCCGACGGCCAGCAACAACGGCAGTAAAAAGGCGAATTTCAGCAGTGGTGCGGAGCGTCGGAATGGCATCGGGCAAGTCTTTGCGAATGCGAACGGGCATGATAGCGGAATCCGTCCGGCCCAACCGGCATGGTGGCCGGCATGGCTGAACGGCTGCGCGCGGAAATTCCGGCAGACGTCGCCGGCCAGCGTTTCGACCAGATCCTGCCCGGAATGTTCCAGGGTTATTCGCGAGCGCACCTGGCGGGCGAGGTGAAGAGCGGGCGCATCCGGCTGGACGGGCGGGAAGTCCCGCCGCGCACGCGGGTCCGCGGTGGCGAGGAAGTGGAATGGAATCGCGTCGAGGCGCCGATCCTGGGCGACCGGCCGCAGTCGATGGACCTCGACGTCGTGTTCGAAGACGCCGACCTGCTGGTCATCGACAAACCGGCGGGGCTGGTGGTGCACCCGGGCGCCGGCAACCGCGATGGCACGCTTCTGAACGCGCTGCTCAGCCACGATCCGAAGCTTGCGCAGCTTCCGCGCGCCGGCATCGTGCACCGCCTCGACAAGGACACCTCGGGCCTGCTGGTGGTCGCGCGCACGCTGCCCGCGCAAACCGCGCTGGTCGCGATGCTGGCCGCGCGCGACGTCCATCGCCGCTACGCCGCGATCGTCAACGGCGTGCCGGTCGCTGGCGGCACGGTGGATGCGCCGCTCGATCGGCATCCGACCGATCGCCTGCGCCGCGCCGTGCGCGAAGGTGGCCGTCCCGCGGTCACGCATTACCGCGTGCGCGAAAAATTCCGCGCGCACGCGCTGCTGCAATGCGAACTGGAATCCGGCCGCACCCATCAGATCCGCGTGCACATGGCGCATGCGGGTTGGCCGCTGGTGGGCGATCCGCTTTATGGCCGCGGGTTGAGATTGCCGCGCGGCGCGACGCCGGCGTTGGCCGACGCATTGCGCGGTTTCAAGCGCCAGGCGCTGCACGCAGAACATCTGGCGTTTGCGCATCCGGTGACGGGCGAAGTACTGGCGTTCGACGCCGAACCGCCGCGCGATTTCCTCGACCTGCTGGACGCGCTGCGGGAGGATGCAAGGGCTTGAAACGAATCGGCACCCGCTTTGCTCCCTCTGCCCCAACGGATCCATCGTTGGGGAGAGGGTTGGGGTGAGGGGGCAAGCTCTGCAACGCGAAGGTGCTTGATGAATGCCAATTTGATCATCCCCAACTGGCCTGCACCGCCGCATGTGCACGCAGCGATCGTCACGTTGCGCGGCGCCGAACCGGTGGTCGATCGTTCGCGTTTGCGCGAAGCCCTGTCACTACCCGGCGAACCGTGCTGGCTGCGGCAGGTGCATGGTACGCGCGTCGTCGCGTTCGATCGCCCCCACCCAGCGCTGCGCGCTCGGCGCTTCGCGCCGCTTCCCCCGCAGGCGGGGGAAGGAGACGAGCGGGAAGTGCGAAATCGCTCTTCCCTTCCCCCGCTTGCGGGGGAAGGTGCCCGCAGGGAGGAAGGGGGTGACACTGCGAAGGAACACCCCAACGAACCCGAAGCCGACGCCTCGGTCACCCGCATGCCCGGCGTGGTGCTGGCGATCAAGACCGCCGATTGCCTGCCGGTGTTGTTCTGCGCCGACAATGGTTCCGAAATCGCCGCCGCGCATGCCGGCTGGCGCGGCCTGTCGGCAGGTGTCTTGGAGAATACGTTGAGTGCAATGCAAGCCCCGCGCGAAAACGTCATTGCGTGGCTCGGCCCCGCGATCGCTGCGCAGTCTTACGAAGTCGGCGATGAAGTGCGCGAAGCGTTCCTCGCACACGATCCCGTCGCAGCGTCGGCCTTCACCGCCGCGCGTCCTGGACATTGGCTGTGCGACCTGTACACCCTCGCGCGCCAGCGCCTGCAGCGCGCGGGTGTCACCCGCATCTTCGGCGGCGGCTTCGACACCTTCACAGATCCGCGCCTGCATTCGTATCGACGCGACGGCGCGCACAGCGGGCGGATGGTAAGCCTTACTTGGATCAGCGATGACAAGAGATGTCCGGAATAGCAATGAATGTGCTCGATACCCGCATGTTGTATGCGCCCACACTGCGTTATGGCCTACTCAGTACAGCACTGGTTGACGAGATTGTTACCCTTGCCCGAGAAATACAGGCAGATGAAGCTAAAGTGGGCGGACAGATCGATTTTTTGAATCATCAAGATCCGAACGCGATTGCTTGGGCCGGTCTTCACGGAGCGGAATTGCTCGAGATAGATGGTCAAAGCCATGCGCTGGGTATGGGCTGGCGCGTGCTTATCCGTGATGCGCTCGCAGAAGCGATGCGCCAGAAAATGACAGACAAACAGGTCGCTGATTTGGTGCGGTTCCGATTCGGCTACTCGGAAGCAGATGCCAGTGTCATTGCTCGCACGGAAATACGGCTCGCGCTTGGGTATGGCTCTTACTGCGGTGCGGTGAGCGTCGGCATGACCAGGAAGCGCTGGTTGTTATCCAACGACGACGGAGTTTGCGAAGGTTGCCGAGCAAATGCGGAATGCGGATGGTTGCAAATAGACGCGCCGTTTCCGTCTGGTGCGCTGGCAGCAGTCGACCACGTGGGTTGCCGGTGCGACACCGCCTATAC
>Ga0207640_10000717_pt1 | contig 19213 bp, 13 predicted proteins | sample KBSCornC42_FD_184300 | JGI IMG/M metagenome (GOLD analysis project Ga0207640, IMG submission 184300) | Corn rhizosphere microbial communities from Kellogg Biological Station, Michigan, USA - KBS Corn C4-2 (SPAdes) (version 2) | ecosystem: Host-associated > Plants > Roots > Rhizosphere > Soil ... | reverse complement strand
ACGCTCCTGCAGTGTTTCGGACATCAGCCTTTCCCCTTCAGCTTTGGCGGCGCCACATAGTCCCAGCTCAAAGCGATGCGGTCGGCAATATGATCCCAATCTGAATGGGGCTGGTCGGTACGGATCGCGACCCAACCGAACGGGCCGATATAAGCGGGCCGGTAATAGAGATCGGGATCCATCTCGATCAGCATCTCCTGCTCTTCGATGCCGGAGGTCTTGACCATAATCGCGGTGCGCCCGTCACGATGGTGGTCGTGCCAGAACCAGGCGAAGATCTTGCCCTTCTCGATGTAGAAAGCGGGCTGGCCGTGCGAGAGCTTCTCGGCGGCCTTGGGCAAGGCCATCGCGATCGCCCGCAGCCGTTCGAGATCGGCTTCGGGCTCGGGGCTCATTTTCCCCGCACCAATTTGGCGAGAGCCGCGGGATAGAGTTTGTGCTCTTCCACCAGCACGCGCGCGGCGAGACTGTGCGCGTCGTCGCAGGGCAGCACCGGTACCTCCGCCTGCGCGATGATTTCGCCGTCGTCCAGTTCTTCGGTCACGATATGCACACTACAGCCATGTTTGGCGTCGCCCGCGTCGAGCGCGCGCTGGTGCGTGTCGAGACCCTTGTAGAGCGGCAGCAGGGAAGGGTGGATGTTGATCATCCGCCCAGCCCATTTCTGGACGAAGCCGGGGGAAAGTAGCCGCATATAGCCGGCAAGTGCGACATATTCGACGTTCGCTGCACGCAGCTGTGCATCGACCAGCTCGTCGAAGTCGGCACGCTTCATGCCGACATGGCTCTGCGCCCAGGTCGCGATGCCCTGCGCCTTGGCAAAATCGAGACCGGGCGCGTCGGTCACGTTCGAGGCTACCAGCACCACTTCATAAGCGCAGTCCGGCGCTCGCGAGGCTTCGACCAGCGAGGCCATGTTCGAACCGCGGCCCGAAATCAGGATGCCGACGCGGGCCTTCATTCCCTCTCCCCTTCAGGGGAGAGGGTTAGGGAGAGGGGGACGTCGGTCGAATTGGGGCACCGAATGGAAAGAGCGGAAGTCCCCTCTCCCAACCCTCTCCCCTCGAGGGGAGAGGGCCTTAGAATAGCCTCACCCCGCATGCGTCGCCGACCAATCAGCTTTCGCGCTCCAGGTGCCCTTAGAGCCCCTCACGGTGCAACCCCGCAGCCCGTCCGTGATCGAGCCGACCCTGAACACCGTCTCCCCTGCCGTCTTAAGCGCGGCGGCGACCTCGGCCACGTCCGCAGCTCGCACGGACACGACCATGCCGACACCGCAATTGAAGGTCCGCGCCATCTCCTCGGGCTCGATCGCGCCTTGCGCCTGGAGGAAGGCCATCAGCCGTGGCTGCTCCCAGGCGTCGGCGTCGACCGTCGCATGCAGCCCGGCGGGCAACACGCGCGGGATATTCTCCAGCAGGCCGCCGCCGGTGATGTGCGCGAGAGCGCTGACCTTATTGGCACGGACCAGTGGCAGCAGCGCCTTCACATAGATGCGCGTCGGCTCCATCAGCGCGTCGATCAGCAGGCGGTCCTGATCGAAAAGGGCGGGGCGGTCGAGCTTCCAGCCTTTGTCTGTGGCCAGCCGCCGCACGAGCGAATAGCCGTTGGAATGAACGCCCGAAGAGGCGAGCCCGAGCAGCACGTCGCCCGCCACCACCTTGGTGCCGGTCAGTGCCTGCGCGCGCTCGACCGCACCAACCGAGAAGCCGGCAAGATCGTAATCGCCGTCGGCGTACATCCCCGGCATTTCGGCGGTCTCGCCCCCGATCAGCGCGCAACCCGCGATCTGACAGCCTTTTGCGATACCAGCGATCACCTGCTCGGCAATGCCGGTGTCCAGTTTGCCGGTCGCGAAATAATCCAGGAAGAAAAGCGGCTCCGCGCCCTGCACGATCAAATCATTGACGCACATCGCCACCAGATCGATCCCGACCGTGTCGTGCTTGCCGCTATCGATGGCGAGCTTCAGCTTGGTGCCAACTCCATCATTGGCCGCGACCAGCAAGGGATCGTTATAGCCCGCCGCCTTGAGGTCGAAAAAGCCACCGAAGCCGCCAATCTCCGCATCCGCACCCGGCCGCCTGGTGGCGCGCACCAAAGGCTTGATCGCATTTACCAGCGCATTGCCCGCCGCGATCGACACGCCAGCCTTGGCGTAGCTGTAGGATTCGGTCATTCCATCCTTCCGTTCGTGCGGGGCGAAATCGAAGCACGTGGGGCGCGATCCATAGCGTCCTTCGACTGCGCTCAGGACGAAGGAATGCTGTTCGAGGGCGCACTATCCATATCCTGCTTGGAAATCCACGGGGCTTTCGCCACAAGGCGCAACCGTGACGCCCGTTCGCCGCAATTCCCTTATCGCCGCATCGCTGGCTGTGCTTGGCCTGGCCGGATTCGCTTATGCCCAGATCGAGGGCAATGATCGGGGCGTGCCGCCGATCGACAGCTCGGCCAATTACGAGGTCGGCAATGTCGCGGTCGATGTCTCCGCGAAGAATGCGGATCAGGCGCGCACCTTCGGCTGGCGGCTCGCGCAGCGCCGCGCGTGGAAGATGTTGTGGGCCAAGGTGAACAATCAGCCAGAGGCCGACGCCCCCAATCTGTCGGACGGCGCGCTCGATTCGATGGTCGCTGGAATCGAGGTTGAGGACGAGCAGATCGGCGCGCATCGCTATATTGCGCATCTGGGGGTGCTGTTCGATCGCAGCCGCGCGGCGCAGGCGCTCGGCCAGGCCCAGGCGGGCATTCGCTCCGTGCCGATGCTGGTGATCCCGGTCATGTGGTCGGGCGGCGCCCCGCAAAGCTTCGAACATCGCACTGAGTGGCAGAAAGCCTGGGCGCGCTTTCGCTCGGGCGGCAGTCCGATCGATTATGTACGCCCCGTCGGCAATGGGCTTGATCCGCTGATTCTCAATGTCGCTCAGACCGGGCGCCCCGGCCGGGGTCTGTGGCGCGGCCTGCTCGACCAATATGGCGCGTCCGACGTGGTCGTTCCGATCGTGCAGATCGTCCGCCGCTATCCGGGCGGACCGGTGCTGGCGCATTTCTCCGCGCTCCACGGCCCGGATGGCGAAGTGGTCGCGCGCTTCGATCTGACCGCGAGCGACAGCGAAAAGCTGCCGCAGATGCTGGATGAGGGCGTGCGGCGGATCGACGAGGCTTATGCTCAGGCGCTTCGTGACGGACGGCTGCGGACCGACCAGTCGCTGGAGGCACCTGTGCCGATCGTGCCCGATTTGCCCGAGGAAGCCGTTGTCGAAACCGATGTCGGCACCGGAATCGCCGTACCCGGTGCCGCCTCCACCTTTCTGGTTCAGGTCGATACGCCCGATGATCCCGCTTTGGTGCAGATCATGGCCAGCCTGCGCGGGATAGCCGGGGTCAAGGCGGTTGCGACCAATAGCGTCGCACTGGGCGGCGTGTCGGTCTTGCGCGTCGGCTATGATGGCGATCCGCAGACGTTTCGCACCGCGCTCGCGACCGCGGGATACAGCGTCCAGGATACGGGCGGAGGGCTCCGCCTGACGCGGCCAAAATGAGCCAGATCGCGCTGCCCCTCGATTGGCCGGCGGGCAACAGCGAACAGGATTATCTCGTCTCCGACGCCAACCGGCCGCTGATCCGTCATTTCGAGCATTGGTCGCTATGGCCCGTGATGGCGACGATTCTGACCGGCCCGCGCAAATCCGGCCGCTCGCTCCTCGGCCGGATCTTTGCCGCAAAAACGGGCGGCGAGCTGATCGATAATGCCGAACTCGCCGATGAAGAGGCGATCTTCCACGCTTGGAACCGCGCGCAGTCCAACCGCAAACCGCTGATCCTGGTCGTCAATGCGCCGCCCCCAACCTGGAACGTGAAGCTCCCCGATCTGCGCTCGCGCCTCGCGGCGACCCCGGTAGTGCGGATCGAAGAGCCTGACGACATGCTGGTCGGCCAGCTGATCGAGAAGCTCTGTCATGCCCGTGGGCTGGCGGCTCCGCCTGAGCTGGTTCGATACCTGGTCCCGCGCATCGAACGGTCCTATTTCGGCGTGCACCGCGCGATCGACGCGCTCGACGAACTGGCTTATGCCCAGCGACAGCGGCTGACCGTGCCGTTGGCGCGCAAGGCGCTCACCGACCTGGGAGTCATCGACGAGTCACAAAACGAGGCGTAAGCTTCCGCACTATGGATCAAGCGAGCGCACCCGCACCTCAGAACGATGACGACTTTGTCGAAGGATCGGTCGATCGGATCGCGCCGGGCGAGCGCTATTTCAATCGCGAGCTCTCCTGGATCACCTTCAATCAGCGCGTGCTGGACGAGGCCTGCAACCCTGCGCATCCCTTGTTGGAGCGGCTGCGCTTCCTTTCCATCTCGGGTAATAATCTCGACGAATTCTTCATGGTCCGTGTTGCCGGTCTCAAGGGCCAGCAATTGCAGGCGATCGAAGACCGTTCGCCCGATGGCCTGACGACCGGACAGCAACTGGCGGCGATCGCCCAACGCGCCGACGAATTGACCGACGTCCAGCAAAAGGTCTGGACCACGCTGCGTGCCGATCTGGCCAAGGCGGGGATCGAGGTGCTGGAAGGGGAGGATATCACCGGCGACGTTGCGCAATGGTGCGAGGAACATTTTCGCCAGCAGATTTTCCCGGTTCTTACGCCGCAGGCGCTCGACCCGGCGCATCCATTCCCCTTCATTCCGAACAAGGGCTTCACCTTGTTGTTCGATCTGAAGCGCCTCTCCGACGGCGAGCCGACACAAGAGCTGGTGATGCTTCCGGTGACGCTCAAGCGTTTCATCCGGCTCCCGGGCAGCCGCGCGCGCTATGTCACGATCGAGACGCTGATCCGCCGCTTCACCGGCGTGCTGTTTCCCGGATATCAGATGCTGGGCGACACCGCGTTCCGCGTCATTCGCGACAGCGATATCGAAATCGAGGAAGAGGCGGAGGACCTGGTCCGCTACTTCCAGTCGGCGATCAAGCGGCGCCGCAAGGGGCGGATCATCCGTCTTGAGCCGACTCCCAACATGCCCAAGTCGCTCGCCCGCCTGGTCAAGGAAGAGATTGGCGGCAGCGAGGACGTGATCGTCGATACGTCGGAATTCCTTGCGGTCGGCGATCTGGCCGAACTGGTCGACGAGGATCGCCCCGACCTCAAATTTCCGCCTTTCACCGCGCGGTTCCCGGAACGGATTCGCGAGCATGGCGGCGATTGTTTCGCGGCGATCCGGTCCAAGGACATCGTCGTCCATCACCCGTACGAGACGTTCGACGTCGTGCTGGCCTTCCTCAAGCAGGCCGCCGCGGACCCCGACGTCGTCGCGATCAAGCAGACGCTTTACCGTGCCGGTAAGCAGTCGGCGGTGATCCGCGCGCTGATCGACGCGGCTGACGCCGGCAAATCGGTCACCGCGGTGGTCGAATTGAAGGCGCGCTTCGACGAAGAGCAGAATATCAACTGGGCCGCCGAGCTCGAGCGCGCGGGCGTGCAGGTCGTCTATGGCTTCATCGACTGGAAGACGCACGCCAAGGTGTCGATGGTGGTGAGGCGCGAAGGCGATGCCTTCCGCACTTATTGTCACTTCGGGACCGGCAATTACCACCCGATCACCGCGCGCATTTACACCGACTTGAGCTTCTTCACCGCCGATCCCCGCGCGGGCCGCGATGCGGCGCAATTGTTCAACTATATCACCGGCTATGTCGAACCGGCGGGGCTGGAACTACTGTCCCTGTCGCCGCTCGGCTTGCGCGACAAGCTTGGCGAGATGATCGATGCCGAGATCGATCATGCTCGTGCCGGTCGACCGGCGGCGATCTGGGCCAAGCTCAACAGCCTGGTCGATCCAGCGATTATCGAGAAACTCTACCGCGCCAGCGCCGCGGGGGTGGAGATCGATCTCGTCGTGCGCGGGATTTGCTGCCTGCGGCCCGGCGTGCCGGGGCTCAGCGAACATATTCGCGTCAAATCGGTAATCGGCCGCTTCCTCGAGCACAGCCGTATCATGGCGTTCGGCAATGGCGAGGAGCTGCCCAACCCGAAAGCCAAATTGTTCATCTCGTCGGCCGATTGGATGCCGCGCAACTTCGACCGGCGCGTGGAATATCTGCTGCCGATCGAGAATCCGACCGTGCATGCGCAGGTGCTCGATCAGGTGATGGTTGCCAATCTGATCGACGACGAGCAGAGCTGGCGCCTCCATCCGGACGGCAGCTACGAGCGGATCGTACCGGGCAAACGGCCTTTCAACCTCCACCGCTACTTCATGACCAACCCATCGCTTTCCGGGCGCGGTCAGGCGCTGAAGGGCTCGGGATCGGTGCCGCGGCTGACGTTCAAGCGCGGTTGATATTCCCGCTCCCACGACTGGAGAGGGCTTTTCTGGGCCTCTTCACCCTCTTTTCCCTTGCGGTCGGGGGCCAAACGACCATTTAGGCGCCATGCCTTTTAGTAGATTACCCGCGCCCCTCTCCGAGGCGTTGACCGAGCGCGGCTATGCCACGCCCACCGCCGTCCAGGCCGCTGTCCTCGAAAATGACGCGGATGGCCGCGATCTTATCGTTTCCGCGCAGACCGGCTCCGGCAAAACCGTGGCCTTCGGTATGGCGATCGCGCCGCAATTGTTTGAGGGCGATCAACTCCCCCGACCGGGCCTGCCGCGAGCTTTGGTGATCGCGCCGACGCGCGAACTGGCGCTCCAGGTCGCGAGCGAACTGCAATGGCTCTATGCCAAGGCCGGCGCACGCGTTTCGACATGCGTCGGCGGGATGGATCCATCGCGCGAGCGGCGCCAGCTTTCGCACGGCACGCACATCGTGGTCGGGACGCCCGGTCGCCTGCGCGACCATCTGGAGCGCGGCGCGCTTGATTTGTCCGGGCTGGGGGCTGTCATTCTCGACGAAGCCGACGAGATGCTCGACATGGGCTTCCGCGATGAACTCGAGGAAATTCTCGACGCCACCCCGCAGGGCCGACGTACCTTGCTGTTCTCGGCAACCATGCCGAAGCCGATCGTCGCGCTCGCCCGGCGGTATCAGCGCGACGCTCTGACCATCTCCACCGTCGGCACGGAGCGGGGCCATGGCGACATCGCCTATCAGGCGCTCGCGGTTGCACCGTCGGACGTCGAGAATGCTGCCGTAAACCTGCTGCGCCTGCATGAGCCGGACACCGCAATCCTGTTCTGCGCCACACGTGAGGCGGTGCGCCGCCTGCATGCCAGTCTCGTCGAGCGCGGATTTGCCGCCGTCGCCTTGTCGGGCGAGCATAGTCAGAGCGAGCGCAACCATGCGCTTCAGGCCTTGCGCGATCGCCGCGCGCGGGTTTGTGTCGCCACTGACGTAGCGGCGCGCGGCATCGACCTTCCGTCGCTCTCGCTCGTCATCCATGTCGAACTGCCGCGGGATGCCGAGGCATTGCAGCATCGGTCCGGGCGGACCGGCCGCGCGGGCAAGAAGGGCGTCGCAGCGCTCATCGTGCCTTTCATGCGCCGGCGCCGCGTCGAGGGGCTGTTGCGCGATGCCAAGATCCAGGCCGAATGGATCGACCTGCCGACGCAGGCGGTAATTGCCCAAGCGGATCGCACGCGCCTGCTCGCGACTTTGAGCGAGCCGGTCGAGCTGGATGAAGAAGATCTGGCGCTCGGCGCAGATCTACTCGCCGATCGCGACCCGCTCGAAATTGCAGGCATGCTGGTGCGCGCGCACCGGGCCAAATTGCCCGCGGCGGAGGAACTGCTCGAAGGCGCCGCCCAGCGCCCGGTTCGTCCCGACGGCCCGCGCCCGGGATTCGAAGACACGGTCTGGTTCAGCATCAATATCGGTCGACGCAACAATGCCGATCCGCGTTGGCTGCTGCCGCTGCTTTGCCGTCGCGGCCACATCACCAAGCAGGATGTCGGCGCGATCCGCATCGGCACCGCCGAAACGCGATTCCAGATACCGCGTGCCGCCGCCGGCCGCTTTCAGGCCGCGCTCAAGCGGACCGCGAATGAGGAAGACGGCGACGTGCGGATCGAGCCGTCCGAGGCCCCGCCACAGGGTGGTGGTGGCGCGCGCGGGCCGCACCCCGGCGCACGTCCAGGCGGGCAGCGCTTCCAGCCGCGTCCAACCCGTCCTGCCGGGCGCACGCATCGTCCGCCGCGCGCTTGATCCGTTTCGGCCGATAGGCTGAGCCCGGACCATGGCATCAATCATCGTCGACCGTCCGCTCCGCACGCCATTGGCGGCGGGCGCGTTCCCGGCTAAACATGGCATCCGGATGCGCGCGACAAACTTCTCCAAGCAGGACGCGCAGCTGCTCAGCCAGCCGATCGGTATCATCGACATCGGGTCCAATTCGATTCGTCTCGTTATCTACGAAGGCGAGGGACGGATCCCGTCGATCCTGTTCAACGAGAAGATCATGGCCGGGCTTGGCAAGGGGCTGGGCAAGACCGGGCTGCTCGATCCGGGCGCGGTTGACCGGACGCTTGCCGCGCTGGGGCGTTTTCGCCGCCTGGCCGAGGATATGGGCGTGGTGAAACTGCGCACGGTGGCGACCGCCGCCGTCCGCGACGCGAGCAACGGTCCCGATTTCATTGCCCGGCTCACCGCTATCGGGCTGCCCGTCGAACTCTTGGCGGGCACTGCCGAAGCGTCGCTTGCCGGCCATGGCGTGCTGGCGGCGATCCCGGATGCGGACGGCATCGTCGGCGATCTTGGTGGCGGCAGCCTCGAACTGGTGCGGGTCGCCAACGGACGAGTGGGGCGGGGCGTCTCGATCCCGTTCGGCGTGTTGCGCCTTGCGCAGATGAAGCTGGGCTCGGCCCGCGCGCTCGACCGCGCGCTCGCCAAGGCGCTCAGTAAGGCAGGCTGGAAAGACAAGGTCGCCGACAAGCCTTTCTACATGGTCGGCGGTTCGTGGCGCGCGCTCGCGCGGCTCCACCAGACGCTGACCGACTATCCGCTACCGATCGTCCACCAATATGTGATGGCACCGTCGGAAGGCCAGCGTCTGGTCCGCGCGCTCGGCCAGCTCGATCCCAAGCGGATTAAGGCAGTGGGCGGCATCTCTTCCTCGCGCGTCGCCTCGCTTGGCGACGCGGCGACTCTGCTCGCCTCCTTGGCACGCCGTCTCAGTCCCTCGGCCCTGGTCGTGTCGGCCTATGGGCTGCGCGAAGGGTTGCTCCATTCGAGCCTGCCCGAGGCAATCCAGACGCTCGATCCGCTCATCGAAGCCGCGCGGGAAGAAGGCTCGCGCCAGGGTCGTTTTCCCGAACATGGCGACTTGCTCGACCGCTGGATCGCACCTTTGTTCGCGGACGAGCCCGTCCAATTGGCCCGGCTGCGTCATGCCGCCTGCCTGCTGGCCGACGTGGGCTGGCGCGCGCATCCCGAATTCCGCGCGGAACGCGGCCTCGACGTCGCGTTGCACGGCAATTGGGTCGCGATCGATGCCGCCGGGCGCGCCATGCTCGGCCAGGCGCTCTTCACCCATTTCGGCGGCGAGGGGGTCTGTCCGATCGTCAACCAGCTGATCGGCTACGATCTCGCCGCGCGCGCGATGCGCTGGGGCTATGCGATGCGCCTGGGCCAGCGCCTGTCAGGCGGCGTTCCCGAACCACTCGAATCAAGCAGCCTGTCTTTCGGGGACGGGGTCATACTTTTGACCTTACGCGGCGAGGATGCCGCGCTCTACGGCGAGGCGGTCGAGCGGCGGCACAAGATGCTCGCTGACTCGCTCCAACTCAAGATCGCTGTCACGACCGCCTGAGCCGATAAAATTACGGCGTTGCGGGTGTGCTCGAACCCGGAGCGATAATCTCGCTCATCACCATCTTGCCGTTGACGACGCTGAAAGCTGTGCGGCCTTCACACAGGTCGAGGGCGTCTTTGCCGAACACGTCATAGCGCCATCCCTGCAGCATCTGCAGTCCGTCGCGCTGCCCTGCGGCCATGGCGTCGATTTCGTCGCCGCGCGCAATCAGCCGCGGTGCCACGTCGGCGTCGCGCGAACGGATTTTGAGCAGCAATTTGAGCAGGTCGGCGACCAGTGCGCCTTCCTTGCCCAGTCCGGGCCGACGGTCGTCGCGCGGCGGCATTTCGGATTCGCTCAGCGGCGTCGCGCCTTCGAGCGCGCCAATCAGCCGCGCGCCGATATCGTTGTTCGCCCAGCTTGAGGCCAGCCCACGCACCTTGGCGAGATCGGCCTGCGACCGCGGCGGATGAGCGGCCAGGTCGGCGAGCGTCTCATCCTTGATCAGGCGGCCACGCGGCAGATTCTTCCGGCGCGCCTCGCGCTCGCGGAACGCGGCAACCGCCTTCAGGCGGCCCAGCACCTCGGCCTTGCGACTCGGCACCTTGACCCGTTGCCAGGCGAGATCGGGATCGTTCACGTAATTGGCCGGGTCGGCGATCCGCTCCATCTCGTCGTCGAGCCAGGCGCCGCGGCCGGTCTTGCGCAGCTTTTCCAGCATGCGCGGGAAGATCTGAACGAGATAGGTGACGTCGCCGATCGCATAGTCGATCTGACGCTTGTCGAGCGGACGGCGGCTCCAGTCGGTGAAGCGTGCGCCCTTGTCGAGCTTCACCCCGGTCATGCTCTCGACCAGATTTGAGTAGCCGACCTGTTCGCCCATCCCCAACGCCATCGCCGCAATCTGCGTATCGAAAAGGGGGTGCGGGGTGCGCTGGGTCAGATTGTGGACGATCTCGATATCCTGGCCGCCGGCATGAACGACTTTCAGCACATCCTCGTTATCGACCAGCAGGTTGAGCAGGGGCGCGAGATCGATGCCCTCCGCAAGTGGGTCGATCGCGGCCGCTTCATGGTCGTCGGCAATCTGCACCAGGCACAGTTCAGGCCAATAAGTGTTTTCGCGCATGAACTCGGTATCGACCGCCACGTAGGGGCTCTTGGCGAGCCGGGCGCAGAGTTCGGTGAGCGTCGCCGTGTCGGTGATCAGGGGATGAATAAGCATTGAGTCTTGGCCCATAGCGAGAGCGGGGCGGGTTGACAAAGAGGGGCATGGATTCAATGCGCATCGCTCGCAAATAAAACCGTCACCCCAGCGAAAGCTGGGGTCTCAGGAGAAGGCGCGACCTTTCTCATGAGATGCCAGCCCTCGCTGGCATGACGAAAACGGGAAAATCACAATGCACGCCTATCGCACCCACACCTGCGCCGCTCTGTCGGCGGCCAATGTCGGCGAAAGCGTTCGCCTGTCGGGCTGGGTTCACCGCAAGCGCGACCATGGCGGCGTATTGTTCGTCGATCTGCGCGACCATTACGGCCTGACCCAGATCGTCGCCGACAGCGATAGTCCCGCGCTCCCGATCCTCGAACGTCTGCGTGTCGAATCGGTCGTCACAATCGATGGCCTGGTCAAGGCGCGCGCCGAGGGCACGAGCAACGCCAACCTCGCCACCGGCGAGATCGAGGTGTTCGCCAAGGGCGTCACTGTCCAGTCCGAAGCACAGGAGCTGCCGCTGCCGGTCGCGGGCGAGGCCGATTACCCCGAGGAAATCCGCCTCAAGAACCGCTTTCTCGATCTCCGCCGCGAGACGTTGCACGCGAACATCATGCTGCGTTCGAACGTGATCGCGTCGTTGCGTCGCCGCATGATCGACCAGGGCTTCACCGAATTCCAGACCCCGATCCTGACCGCGTCGTCGCCCGAGGGCGCGCGCGATTATCTGGTCCCGAGCCGCGTCCACCCCGGCAAATTCTACGCGCTTCCGCAGGCGCCGCAGATGTTCAAGCAATTGCTGATGGTCGCGGGCTTCGACCGCTATTTCCAGATCGCGCCATGCTTCCGCGACGAGGATGCGCGCGCCGACCGCTCGCCCGGCGAATTCTACCAGCTCGATTTCGAGATGAGCTACGTCACGCAGGACGACGTGTTCGCGGCGATCGAGCCTGTTCTGCACGGCGTGTTCGAGGAATTCGCCAACTGGCAAGGCAAGGGCCGCACCGTCAGCCCGCTGCCGTTCAAGCGCATCCCCTATCGGGAATCGATGCTGAAATATGGCAACGACAAACCCGACCTGCGCAATCCGCTGCTCATCTCGGATGTCTCGGAAACCTTCAAGGGCTCAGGCTTCGGTCGCTTCGCCTCGATCGTCGAGACCGGCGACGTCGTTCGCGCCATTCCGGCGCCGAACACGGCCGACAAGAGCCGCAAATTCTTCGACGACATGAATAGCTGGGCGCAGTCGGAAGGTTTCGCCGGCCTTGGATACGCCACCCGCAAGGGCGGCGAATGGGGCGGCCCGATCGCCAAGAACCATGGCGAGGACAAAATGTCCGCGCTCGCCGACAGCCTTGGCCTCGGCCCGGACGACGGGCTCTTCTTCGCCGCCGGCAAGGAAGCGCAGGCCGCCAAGCTGGCCGGACTTGCCCGCACCCGTATCGCCGAACAGCTGGAGCTGATCGACCAGAAGCGCTTCGAATTCTGCTGGATCGTCGACTTCCCCATGTTCGAATATGACGAGGATGCGAAGAAGGTCGATTTCAGCCACAACCCCTTCTCGATGCCGCAGGGCGAGCTGGAAGCGCTCCAGACCAAGGATCCGCTCGATATCCTCGCCTTCCAGTATGACATTGTCTGCAACGGCGTGGAGCTGTCGTCCGGCGCGATTCGGAACCATCGCCCGGACATCATGTACAAGGCGTTCGAGATCGCCGGTTACAGCCAGGCCGATGTCGACACCAACTTCGCGGGCATGATCAACGCTTTCAAATATGGCGCGCCGCCGCACGGCGGGTCGGCGCCGGGCGTCGACCGCATCGTCATGCTGCTCGCCGATCAGCCCAACATCCGCGAAGTCATCGTCTTCCCGATGACGCAGAAGGCTGAGGATCTGATGATGGGCGCTCCCGCCTTCGTCACCCCCAAGCAGCTGCGCGAGCTCAATATCCGCGTGGTCGATCAGCCGGGTGCCAAGCCCGCCGCGCAGCCTGTCGCTGAGGCGGTCTCGCCGAAGGCGGGATGACACCTTTGCCGTCATGCCAGCGAAAGCTGGCATCTCAGAAGGGAAGTGCGATACTTCATCTCCTGAGACCCCAGCTTTCGCTGGGGTGACGAGCGAGGCTAATCCGGCCGCTTGACCGTCAGCGTCAGGCGACCGAAGTCGATCTTCGCTTGCAGCTCGGTCAGCAATTCCGCGCCGATCACTCCATCGAAGTCGGGCATGCCGTTGCCACGGCTTACAGCCCTCAGTTGGGTCAGATCGAGGCAGTCGACCGGCAATCCGGTGATGTTGAGTGTCCCCAACCGCAGGTCGACATGCGTGCTGATCCGCTTGCCCGCCACACCGGTAAGCCCAAATCCTTCCTGCCCGGTGTCGACCAGGCGCACCCCGAGTTTCCGCGCCACGTTGATGTCGATCACCGTGCTCGCTCCGGTATCGAGGAATAGAAGCAGGTCGCGGTTCATCACGGAGACCGTAAGATACAGCTTGCCGTCGATCGCGCGCTTGAGCGGCAACGTGATTGAGGAGGGGCCTTCGAACCAGACCGGGCGTTCCGCTGGCTGGGCGGAAACGCCCAGCGCGGGCAGGCAGACCGCTCCGATCAGGAAAGCGCGCCGCCTCATCCTAATTCTTCGCCGCGCCCCGCACCTCGATCTGTAGAGCCGGCGCCTTCGACAACCAGCGCTTCGCGACTGCCTTCACCTCGTCCGCGGTTACCTGCTGGTAGCCGGTCACGCCGGTGCGCAACAAAGTCAGGTAGCGCGGATCGTCGAGATCGCCCTGCAGCATCTGCGCCCAATAGAGGTTGAGCTTGCGGCGTTGCTCGTTGCCGCTGATCACCGGGGTCAGCGCGCGCGCCAGCTCGTCCGCGCTCGGGCCCTCCTTGGCCAGCGCCTGTGCAATCTCGCGCGTGGCTTTCTCGAAATCGCCCAGACGCTCGGCCTTGATCTGGCTGTAGGCGATGAACAGGCCGAAATGCGGGAAGACTTCCGACTGGGCGTTGCTCACGCCCGGCGTGTAGGCCCCGCCCTCGCTCTCACGGAAGCGGTCGTAGAGCCGCGTCTGCATGATCTGCGCGGCAATGTTGAGCGCGCGCAACTGCTTCAGGTCCTTGAGCGACCCGGTCGTCGCCCACACGCTTGCGGTCAGCATCTGGTCGGGGTCGCCGCGATGCGTGAAGACCAGAGGAGACGCGCTCGGCGCCGGCGGCTTCAGCGCCAGGTGCGAGGCCGGTTCCCTGGACTGGGGCTTGGTCACCGCCGCACCGAACGTCTGGCGCGCCGCCTCGATTGCCGCATCGGTGTCGATATCGCCCATGATCAGCACCTTGCGCACGCCGCCCGCGAACAGGGGCTGCCAGAAGGCGCGGAAGGCCTCGGGCGTCACCGCCTTGGCCTCGGCGCGCGTGGGGAAGGCAAAGCGTTGATCGCCATTATGCATCGGCTGGCCGGCAAAGGCGCCGAAGACGGATTGCGGCGACCCATAGACCGAATCGTAATTCTGGACGAAGCCGTCGCGGATCCGCTCGAACGCCTTGCCGTCGAAGCGCGGCTCGCGAATCGCGGCGTCGATCAGGCGCAATTGGTCCACCAGCTGCACCGCCGTGGTCGCGCCGGCCCAGGTAAAGGCGCGTTCGCCGACGCCGAAGCTCAGGCCCAGCCTTTTGCCCGCGGTGGCGCGTTCGAGCGCGCCGTAATCGAGCGGGCCGACGCCACCCTGCACGATCGCGGGCGCAGTCCAGAACAAGACCGGCGCTTTCGGATCGAGCGCGGTCATCCCGTCGCCCACGAGCGCGATCACCAATATTCCGGCCTGCTCGTTATTGTTGCGGCGCAGATCGACCTCGACACCATTGTCGAACCGGACCCGCGTCACCCCCAGATCGGCGATTTCGGACCGCCAGGCGATCTTGCCCGGTGCCCCCGGCTGGCCGAGATCGGCGAGGCTGGCATGTTTTTCCTGCGTCCGTGCCTCCGCCTTGGTGGCGCGCGCCTCGGTCAAGGCCGTGGCGAAAGCATCATTGCCCCCCTCGATTGCTGTGGGGCTCAGCAGCATGGCCCGCGCATCGCCCTGGATCGCCGCGCGCATCGCCGCGCCGACATTCTCGGGAGTCAGGCCCTTGCGCTGCTTCTCGAAGAGATCGAGCATGAACCCCGGCTCTTCGACCACCTCACCCGCTGCGACCGCATTGACCAGCTGGTTGGCGTAGCCTGCCGATGGCGTGGTCGCCGCCCCGGCCGCGGTTGACTGCAAGCTGGCTTCCACGCTGGAGGTGACCTGATCGATCTCGTCCTGGCTGGGCAGGGTCGTGACCGCGTCCGCCAGAATGCCGTAGGTTTCGGACAAGGCCTGCTTCCACTGGCCTTCCTTGGGTGCCATCCCAACCACCATCGTGTCCTCGACGTGGCGCTGTTCGCTGTAACCCGCGCCCGCGCCGAGGAAGCTTGCGCCTTCGCGTGCCTTGCGGGCGAAGCGCCCCGACAGGATCTGTACCGCGACCGCACGGTTCATGTCCGCGGTCTCGCCGGCAAAGGTATCGGGCCGATCGTCATGCTGCGTGACCCAGCTGAGCGAGATCTGGTTGGGCGCCTGCGGATCGCTGATCACCACGCTCGTCGTCTTGGGCGCAACCGGCTTGCCATAATCCGGTTCGGCAGGTGGGGTGCCGCGGCCGCTCCATTCGCCGAAATGCCGCCGGATCGCGTCTTCCAGCACCGCCGCATCCGCGTCGCCCACGATCACCACAGTCGCGCGCTCGGGCCGATACCAGCGGTCGTAGAAAGGGCGCAGTCGATCGGCGGTCGCTGCGTTCAGCGTCTCGTCCGTGCCCGCGATATCGGCATCGGCGGCGCGCGTCCCGGCCAGGACCAGCGCTTTCGAAGCATCCTGAACGCGCTTGACCAGCGGCGTCTGACGCAAGGCACGTTCGGCCGTCACCACCTTGCGCTCGATATCGACCAGCTTGGGGTCGAAATTGGCGCTCGTCACCATTTCGGACAACAAATGCAGCGCCGTATCCATCGATGCGGGATCGTTCTTGGGCAAATCGAGCTGGTAGAGCGTCTGGCTGAGGTTGGTGAAGGCGTTGGTGTCGGTGCCGAACGCTGCCCCCAGCCGTTGCCAGGTGTGGATGCCTTCGCCGTCGGGCACGCTCTTGGTGCCGCGGAAAGTCATATGCTCGATGAAATGGGCGTAACCCTTCTCATCGTCATGCTCCATCAGCGCGCCGGCGTCGATCCGCACCCGGATCGCCAGGCTGTTCGCGGGATATTTGTTCTGCCTCACCGCATAACGCAGCCCGTTGGGCAGCACGCCGAAGCGCCAGGCTTTGTCCACCGGCAGGTCGCTGCCCTGGAACAGCCAGGGCACAGCGGCTGCCGGCTGTGGGGCCGCCGCGACGGAGGGCGATATCTTCGCGGATGCGGTCTCCGCACAAGCAGGACCGATCAGCGCAAGGGCAGCCCCGGCGGATAGGAGACGCGTCACGGCAGGCTTCATCTGGAAATAATCCCCCAAGTCGAACCCGGTCTTAGCGGCGGCGCAGATCTATAGCGATGGCTTCTTAAGCCAGGCTGACCGACATCGCGCTGGACTTGACCGTTTCAGGTCGATTCAGTCCGGAATGATCAGACCTTAGGCATCGGGGTAGGCGATCGCGACGATCTCATAATCGCGCCCCCCCGCGGGCAGATCGACGCGACGCACGTCGCCGATCGCCGCACCACGCAACGCGCGGGCGAGGGGGGAGCGCCAGCTGATCCGGCCAGCCGTCGCATCGGCCTCGTCCTCGCCGACCAAAGTGACGGTGCGTTCATTGTCGTCGTCGTCCGCGATGGTCACTGTGGCACCGAACCAGGCGCGGCTGCGGTCGCCCTGTGCCGAGGGATCGACCACCTTCACCGCCTTCATCCGGCGCGACAGGTGCGACAGTTCCCGGTCGATCTCGCGCAGCTTCTTGCGGCCGTAGATGTAATCCCCATTCTCGGAACGGTCGCCATTACCCGCCGCCCAGCTGATCGTCTCGACCAGCTTGGGACGTTCCTGGGAAAAGAGGACTTCATAGCGCTGGCGCAGCGCGGCAAAGCCCGCCGGCGTGATAGGTTGCGCGTCAGACATTTAAGCGTGGCGCCACCTCACCCCCCATCCTTCTTGCCCAAATAATAAGATAGGCGGTCCTTCTCCGGCGTCCGTGCGCGTCCGGGATTGAACAGGTCGTAGACCACCGCATTCTCCAGCACCTTCTGGACATAGGTGCGCGTCTCGGTGAAGGGGATCGCCTCGATCCAGTCGACCATATCCACGCCCGGCAGGCGCGGGTCGCCATTCGCGCGGATGAACTTGTTCACATTGCCCGGGCCGGCATTGTAGCTCGCCACCGCCAGCACGTAATTGCCCTGATAATAGGTGAGCATCCGATCGAAGAAGCTGGATCCGATCATGACATTATAGTCGACGTCGGTCAGCCGGTCGGGGGTCCACGGCAGGCCGAGCTTGCCCGCCTGTTCGCGCGCGGTCGGGTTCATCATCTGCATCAGCCCGCGCGCGCCCGCGCCGCTCTGCGCCTGGCGGTCGAACTGGCTTTCCTGGCGCGCGATCGCGTGGATCATCGTCCAATGCGTCGCCATTGCGGGCGGGACCGGCACGGTCGGGAAGCCCAGCCGGATCGGATCGCGCGCGCCCGATTTGCGGGCGTTGCGCGACACGATCACCCCGAGATCGGGCCGCTGCAGTGATTTGGCGAGTTCCATCGCCAGCGCATGATCCACGTCGCTGTCGGCATCGGCGGCGATCTTGCGAATGAACTGGGTCTGGGTCAGCCAGTCGCGCTGCTCGCCCAGCAGCCGCGCCGCGCGCACAACCTCGCGATTGGCAAAGGCGGCACGCGTCTCGGGCGGGATGTCGAGCGGGGCGGGGTCGGGCGGAACCGCGATCGGGCGGCCGAGCCGCTCGGTCGCGAGCTGGCCGTAAAACTGGTCGATATTGGCAGCCGCATTGGTGAAATGCGCAGAGGCGTCCAGCGGGGTGCTCGCCACCTGCGCCGCGCGGCCCGCCCAATATTCGCCCTTGGCCTGGCTGCCGGGCGTCTGCGAGGCGGCGGCATATCGGCGGAACATCGCCTCCGCGTCGAGTGGCCGGTTGAGCTGCTTGAGCGCGGTCGTACCCGCGATCCAGGCGAGGCTGGTATAAGGATCGCGCACCTTCAGATCCTGCGCGCGGATGTCGGTCCCCGGCGCGAAGGCATGGTCGAGATTGGCGGCGATGCCGTAGGCGAGCGACCATTGCCGGTCGTGCGCGGCGGCGTTGGCGAAGGTCAGCAATGTCGTGAGATAGGCGGTCGGATCGAAGGCCGGCGCATCCAGCGTCTCCGGCTGCGCAAGATAGGTCCGCGCATCCAGCTCGCGCGCATTGGCCCGTAGCCATAAGGCGCGATCGATCACGAAGCCCGCATCATGATCCGCATCGGGGCCGACCGCCGCCGCCAGCGTGGCCGCGTCAGGGGCATTGGTCTGAAACCCCAGCCGCGCGGCATAGATGGGCCGGCGCTGCGCACTCACCAACGCGATCTGACGGGAGGCGGAGGATGTCGCCCGCGCCCACAGCAGCACCTCCATCCTCTGATCCTGCTCGGATGGCGTGAAGAGGCTGCCGAATCTGCTTGTCAGCCGGGCCTCATCGTCGCTTGAGAGCGGGGCGATCGTCCAGGCGGCCGCCGCCGCGATTCGCGCCTTGTCCGCCTGGCCGAGCGACGCCAGCGCCTCGGCATAACGCACCCGTCCGGCCGAGCTCAGCGGTGGGAACGTGTTGAAATATTGCGCGACCAGGCTCGGGTCGCTCTGATCGGGCTGGATCTGCCGCTCGGCGACGCGGCGGAGGCCGGGTTCGCCCGGCCAGCCGCGATGCGCGATCAGGAAGCGCGCATAATCGGCAAAGGGCAGGCGGTCATTCTGACGCAGCCGCTGCCATTGGTCGATCGCCGGCCACAACGCGTCCGTGCGGGGAGGCCGCGCCGCGCTCGTGCCGCCACCGCCGCCGCCATCCTGATCGAGCAATGCCAGGCCCGGCCGCACCGACTGGGTGGTGATGGTTGCGGCCGCCGCCGCGACCGAAAGCAGCACCAAAGCCGCAGGGCCGAACTTGCGAATGCTGGGCAGGCGGCTATCAGGCCTCCCGAAGCGACGTTTACCGTTGGACTTCATGGCGCCCAATATGGCGCTCCGAACGCGGAAGGTGAAGGGAAAGAGCATGTTCAGCGGGTCGATTCCTGCC